>Ga0233424_10000466_pt1 | contig 51183 bp, 46 predicted proteins | sample Watercolumn_Towu_FD_181011 | JGI IMG/M metagenome (GOLD analysis project Ga0233424, IMG submission 181011) | Freshwater microbial communities from Lake Towuti, South Sulawesi, Indonesia - Watercolumn_Towuti2014_125_MG | ecosystem: Environmental > Aquatic > Freshwater > Lake | place: Indonesia...
TCGAATCGCCGGCCGTGATCGCGGTCACCGGGCCGCGAGCGCCACTGGCGGTGAACGTGCTGGCGGTGCTGGCCCTGCTCGGCGCGCTGTGGGCCGGCCGCCATTTCCTCGTGCCGCTGTGCGCGGGGCTGATGCTGGCAGCGCTGCTGTCGCCCTGTGTCGCGTGGGTCGAGCGGCTGATCCGCAGCCGCGTGCTGGCCTCGGCGCTGTGCCTGCTGAGCGTCGTGGTGCTGCTCGGCATCGCGGCGCTGGCCTTCGGCGCGCAGCTCGGCCGCGTGGCCGACCGCGTGCCTGAAATGATCTCGCTCGCGGCCGATCGCGTCGCCCAGACCGATCCCAAGCCCAACTCGGTGCTGAACCGCGCCCGGCTGTCGCTGCAGGAGCTCGACCGCGCCGCGCAGCGGCTCACCAGCGGCCGCACGATGCGCGTGAACCGCACCACCGCCAACGCGGCGCAGCCCGCCTCGCTGACCGAGGAGGCCGAGCTGGTGCTGCGCCAGGGCGCCCTGGGCGGCTCGAGCGTGCTGGTGGCCTTCGCCAGCCAGCTGTCGATCATCATGTTCCTGGCGTTCTTCGTGCTGGCGGGCGGCCCGCCGCTGGTGGAACGCGCGTTGAACCTGTGGCACGGCCGCCCCACGGTGCGCGACCGCGCCGAAGCGGCGATGGCCGAGGCCGGACGGCAGATCCGCCTGTACCTGGGCGTGCTGCTGGTCACCAACGCCATCCTCGGGCTGGCCATCGCCGCGGTGTTCGCACTGTGCGGCCTGCCGGACCCGGCCGGCTGGGGCATCACCGCGGCGCTGCTGCACGTGGTGCCCTACCTCGGCATGGCCGTGATGATGATGCTGGGCACCGCCGAGACCTTCCTCGCCTTCGGCACGCTCACCTGGGCGCTGGGCATGGCGTTCTTCCTGGTGCTGCTCTCCACGCTGATCGGCACCGTGATGACCGCCTGGCTGCAGAGCCGCTGCGCGCGCATGAACGCCGCGGCGGTGTTCGTCGGCCTGATGTTCTGGGGTGCGCTGTGGGGCGTGTGGGGCCTGTTCCTCGGCCCGGCGCTGGTGGTGGTGCTCAAGGTGGCCGCCGACCACACCCGCGGGGCCCAACGATTCGCTCAGCTGTTGCAAGGATGAAGCTTCCTACCCTCCCTCGGCGCCTGCAGCGCCCGGTGGCCCTCGCGCAGGCCGTGTTCAACCGCTTCAGCGACGCCAGCGGCGCCAGCAAGGGCGCCGCGGTGGCCTTCTACGCGGCCTTCTCGATGGCGCCGATGCTGGTGGTGCTGACCCAGTCCATGGGCTGGCTGATCGGCGACGCGTCCGCCCAGGAAACGTTGCTGAAGACCCTGCGGGAGCTGGTCGGCGCCAAGGAGAGCGAGACGCTGGCGCGGCTGCTGCAGTCCGCGCCGCCGATCGAGGTGGGCACCAGCCTGACCGCCTGGACGGCGCTGATCGGCACGCTGATCGGTGCCACCGGCGTGTTCGTCGAGCTGCGCGCGGCGCTGCAGTCGATGCTCGGCGAGAAGATCCTGCGCGGCTTCGACTGGTGGGCGCTGGTGCGCGTGCGCCTGCTGGCGATCGGCATCGTCGTCGGCTGCGGCTTCCTGTTCTCGATCGCGCTGGTGGTGCAGACCGCCGCGGTGGTGGCGCTGCAGTGGCTGTCGCGGCAATGGCCGATCCTGGCGCCGCTGCTCGGCGTGGCCGAGGGACTGTGGTCGCTCGGCGTGGTCAGCCTGCTGTTCGCGCTGATCATCCGCTTCCTGCCCGACCTGCGGCTGCCGCTGCGGCAGGCCTGGTGGGGCGGCTTCGCGGCGGGGCTGCTGTTCATGATCGGCCGCTATGCCATCAGCCTGTACATCGCGCACAGCGCCACGCAGTCGGCCCTCGGGGCGGCAGGATCGTTCGCGGCGCTGCTGGTGTGGGTGTACTGGTCGTGCCAGATCTTCCTGATCGGCGCGGCGCTGGCGGTCGAGCTCGGCCACAAGGAGGCCAAGCCGGCCGAAGGGCTGACAGCGACGCCGGTACCTGCGTCCTGAGGACCTGTTGTAGGAGCGGCTTCAGCCGCGATGCCCCTGCAGCGAGCCCATCGCGGCTGAAGCCGCTCCCACAGGAGAGAGCGGGCGCAGTGCCGCCTCGAACTGCTTCGTCGCCACCGCCCACGAGTAGCGCTGCGCAAACGCATGCACCCTGGCACGGTCGCAGCCGAGCGCGGCCAGGCAGGCGCGCCGCAGGTCGTGGTCGAGCACGCCGCCCTCGCCGGTGCGGCCCACCACGTCGATCGGCCCGATCACCGGCAGCGCCGCCACCGGCGTGCCGCAGGCCATCGACTCGGCGAGCACCAATCCGAAGGTGTCGGTGCGGCTGGGGAACACCTTCACGTCGGCGCTGCGGTACAGCTCGGCGAGCTTCGGCGCATCGAGCACGCCGAACCAGCGCACGCCGGGGTACTCCCTGTGCAGGCGCGCCTCCTCGGGACCGGTGCCGGCCACCCACTTCTCGCCGGGCAGGTCCAGCTGCAGGAAGGCGTCGACGTCCTTCTCCACCGCGAGCCGGCCGACATAGAGGAACACCGGGCTGCGGTCGCGCGCCAGCCGCGGCCCCTCGGGCGTGAACACCTCGAGGTTGACGCCGCGGCTCCACAGGCGCGGCGTCGTGAAGCCGCGCTCGCGCAGGTCCACCGCCATCTGCTCGGTGGGCACCAGCGCGGCCACGCCGGCGTTGTGGAAGCGGCGCAGCATCGCGTAGCTCCAGTCCAGCGGCAGTCGGGTGCGCAGGTGCACGTATTCGGGAAAGCGGCTGTGGTACGCGGTGGTGAACGGCCAGCCGCGGTCGATCGCCAGGCCACGCGCCGCCCAGCCCAGCGGGCCCTCGGTGGCGATGTGCAGGCAATCGGGCTGCAGCGCGTCGAGCGCACGCGCCACCGCCCGCTTGCCGGCCAGCGCAAGGCGGATGTCCGGGTAGGTCGGGCACGGCACGCTGGCGAACCCCTGCGGCGAGACGACCGCGACCTCGTGGCCGAGGAGCTCCAGTTCGCGGCGGGTCATCTTGAGCGTGCGCACCACGCCGTTGACCTGCGGTTCCCATGCGTCGGTGACGATGACGATCTTCATGATGAGGAGGCCTGCTGTGCTTCGTCGCATTGCCACGCGGCGGCGTCGATCTGCCGCCAGCGAAAGGCCACCAGCGCCATCGCGCCGGCGACCGCCAGGCCCGCACTCCACAGGAGCGCAGGCAGGCTCACACCGTGAGCCATCGACAGGGTGTAGAACGCCAGCACGACGAGCACGCTGGCGTTCTCGTTGAAGTTCTGCACGGCGATCGACCGGCCGGCGCTCAGCAGGCGCACCCCGCGGTGCTGCAGCAGCGCGTTCATCGGCACGACGAAGAAGCCGCCGGCGAAGCCGATCGCGGCCAGCAGCAGTGCGCCCTGCGGCACCGTCTCGGCCACCAGCATCACCGGCATCAGCAGGCCCAGCACGATGCCCAGCCCGAGCACCCGCGGCGCCTGGCGCAGCGGCACGCAGCGCCCGGCCAGCGCCGCGCCGGCGATCACGCCCACCGCGGCCAGGCCCTGCAGGTAGGCCGCTTCCGAAAGCGCCAGCCCGAGCCGCTCGTCGGCCCAGCGCAGCGCGATGAACTGCAGCACCGCGCCGATGCCCCAGAAGAGCGTGGTGGTGGCCAGCGAGACCTGGCCGAGCGGGTCGCGCCACAGGCGCCGGTTGTCCTCGACGAACCCCTGCCACTGGCGGCGCCACGGCAGCGGCGGGTAGCGACAGCCGCTGTCGGGCACGCGCAGGTTCAGCGCGGCGGCCGCGACGTAGAGCAGCAGCACCACCGCCAGCGAGACCGCCAGGCCCTGCGCGACGAACACCGACGCCGCGTCGACGAACGGCTGGTCGGTGAGCCCGCCGCCGAGCAGCGTGCCGAGCAGGATGGCCACCACCGTGCTGACCTCGAGCCAGGCGTTGGCCACCACCAGCCGGTGCGAGGGCACCAGCTCGGTCACCAGCCCGTACTTGGCCGGCGAGTACAGCGCCGCACCGATGCCGGCCACCGTGAACGCGGCCAGCGCCGGCAGCCCGAGCGCCATCGCCGCGCAGGCCAGCGCCTTCAGCGCGTTGGCCACGAACATCACCCGCGCCTTCGGCCAGCGGTCGGCCAGCGGGCCGACGAACGGCGCCAGCACCACGTAGGCCAGCGTGAACACCAGCTTCAGCAGCGGCGGCAGCCAGGCCTCACCCTGCTCGGCCAGCACGCAGGCGATGGCGACGAGCAGCAGCGCGTTGTCGGCCAGCCCGGAGACGAACTGGGCGGCGAGCAGGGATTGGAGGCCTCGTGACACCGGCGCGATTGCAGCCGGTGCACGTGCCAGGGCGATGACAGCGGCGTGTCTGTGATGTGTCGGTGGGGCGAGGCCATCGCGGCTGAAGCCGCTCCCACAAGCGCCGCCCCCTCTTCTGTGGGAGCGGCTTCAGCCGCGATGCGTGCCGCTACTTGAGCACCGTCACCGGCACCTCGGCCGCCTCGCAGACATCCTCGGCGATCGAGCCCAGCACCCGCTCCACCAGGTCGGCACGGCGATGCCGCGCGACGACGATGCGCTCGACGCCTTCCTCCGCCGCAGCGGCCAGGATGGTCGGCACCACGTGCCCGACCACGTGCCGGGCGGTGGCACCGGCCAGCCCGCGCTGCGCCAGCGCGGCCTGCATCGGCTGCAGCGCCTTCGCCGCTTCTTCGCGGTGGTAGGCCTGCAGTTCCTCGGGCGTCACGAACAGGCGCGCGTGGCCCGATTCGAGCGGCATCTGCACGTTCAGCAGCACGATGCCCAGCTGCGCGTCGCGCTGGCGTTCCTGCGCCAGGTGCTCGGCCACCGCGTCGAACGGCGTCTCGGCATCCACCGGCACCAGCCAGCGCCGGCCCGCCGAGGGCACCGGGACCGTGGCCTGGTCGCCCCGCGCGGCGCGCTTGCGGCGCGCCAGCAGCGTGCACAGTCCCACCACCAGCAGCGCCCCGGCCGCGGCGGCCGCGCTGTGCAGCCAGCCCGGCCAGCCGTCGTGGTACGGCACCAGCACCGCATCCCCCAGCAGCATGCCGCCGCCGATCCAGCCCAGCAGGCCCGCGCCGAGCGTGATGACCAGCGGGAAGCGGTCGATCAGCGCCAGCACGAACTTGCTGCCCCACACGATGATGGGCACGCTGACCAGGATGCCGAACACCACCAGGCCGAGGTGGCCCTTGGCGGCGGCGGCCACGGCGATGACGTTGTCCAGGCTCATCACCGCGTCGGCGATGATGACGGTTCGCACCGCGCTCCACAGCGTGGTGCCGCCGTCCAGCTTGCCGTGTTCGTCCTCGTCCTCGGGCAGCATCAGCTTGACGCCGATCCAGAACAGCAGCAGCGCGCCGACGATCTTCAGGAATGGCAGCGCCAGCAGCTGCAGCGCGAACGCGATCAGCACGATGCGCGCCGCGACGGCGCCCACCACGCCCCAGACGATGCCCTTGTTGCGCAGCGCCGGCGGCAGGCGCCGGCAGGCCAGCGCGATGACGACGGCATTGTCGCCGCCGAGCAGGATGTCGATCAGGATGATCTGGCCGACGGAGAGCCAGAAGGCCGGGTTGGTGAGTTCGACGGTCATGGGCAGTCAGAAGTAGGCGTCATCGAAGGTCTTGATCACGAGCAGGCCGACCAGCAGCAGGAAGCAGCGCCGCACGAACACGCTGCCACGGGCCAGCGCGATGCGGCTGCCGAGCTGGCCGCCGGTGAAGTTGCAGGCGGCCATCCACAGGCCCAGTCGCCAGTCCACCGCGTCCTGCGCGATGAAGACGATCAGCGCCGCCACGTTGGAGGCCACGTTGCCGAGTTTCGCCGGGGCGGCGGCGTGCAGGAAGTCGAATCCCAGCCCGCGGGTGTACAGCAGCTTCAGGAACGCGCCGGTGCCCGGGCCGAGGAAGCCGTCGTAGAAACCGATCGCGCCGGCGCCGACGCCGGCCACGCGGGTGTTGCGGCGCCGGTCGGGGTGCGGGTCGTGTTCGGTGCCGGCGCTGGAGAACGCCGTGTACAGCAGCAGCGCCAGCAGGATCCACGGCAGCGCCAGCCGCAGCGGCGCCGCCGGCACGTGCGTGACCGCCCAGGCGCCCGCCGCCGCGCCGACGAAGGCCAGCAGCGTGGCCGGCAGCACCACCTTCCACGGCGGCGGCTTGTGGCGCGCGTAGTGCCACGCCGCCCCGGCCGTGCCGGCCAGCGCGGCCAGCTTGTTGGTGCCCAGCAGCAGCGCCGGCAGCGCCTGCGGCAGCGCGGTGAACATCACCGGCAGCTGGATCAGGCCACCGCCGCCGACCATCGCGTCGATCAGCCCGGCGGCCAGCGCGGCGGCGCCGAGCAGCGCCCACTGGGACGGGTCAAGGGGCAGCATCGGCAGCCCCCCAAGGCGAGAGGGATCGGGAACACGGCGTTTTCATCGAGGCGGGAGTATCCCAGGCCCGGCGGGTCCGCCGCGGGTTCTTCAGGCAACCGCAAGGTAGCGCGGCCTAACGTGGCCCCCGCAGCCGCACAAGCCGCACCCCTTCCGGAGATTCCACAATGACCAAATACGCCCTGCCCCTGATCGCCGCGCTGTTTGCCCTGGGCGCCCAGGCCGCCGATGCCCCGGCCGCGCCCGCCCCCCACGCCAGCGCGCACAAGGCCAAGAAGAAGGCCCATGCGCACAAGCACAAGAAGGCCAAGGCCGCCGCGGCGGCCCCCGCAGCGGGCCAGTGAACCGCTAGAGTCGGGCTTCCGTTGTTCGCAGGAGTCCAAGCATGAAGCGCTCTTCCCTGTTGCTGGTGGCCGTCCTCGGCCTGTCGTCCCACTTCGCCGCCCAGGCGGCCTCCGACTGCGCGGCCCAGGCCGCCGAGAAGAAGCTCGCCGGAGCCGCCAAGAACAGCTTCGTCAAGAAGTGCGAGAAGGACGCGCTGGCCGCCAACCCCGCGACCGCCGGTTGCGAAACCAAGGCCGGCGAGAAGAAGCTGGCCGGGGCCGCGAAGAACAGCTTCGTCAAGAAGTGCGTGGCCGATGCGGGCGGCGCGGCTCCTGCCGCGTCGGCGGTAGGCCGGTAGCGCGACCGCGCGGATTTCTGTGGGAGCGGCTTCAGCCGCGATCTTCCCGCGTCACAACCCCATCGCGGCTGAAGCCGCTCCCACATCAGCACAGTCAGCCCCACCGCACCTCGAAGCGCGCGCCGGGGCCTTCGGCCGCCGCCAGGGCGCGCACCGTGGCGCCGTGCATCTGCGCGATCTCCTGCACGATCGCCAGGCCGAGGCCGTGGCCCTCGGCCTGGCTGGCGGTGCCGCGTTCGAAGCGGTGGAACACGCGTTCGCGCTGCTCGGGGGCGATGCCGGGGCCGTTGTCCTCCACCGCCAGCCATGGGCGGTGGGCGGCGTCCTCGCCGCAGGAGACGGTGACCACGCTGCCGCGCGGGCAGTAGCGCAGCGCGTTGTCCACCAGGTTGGTGACCAGCTCGCCGATCAACAGCGGCACGCCGTGCAGGCCCGGCGTGGGGGCGAGCTGGAAGCCCAGGTCGATGCCGCGCTCGATGGCCTGGTCGACCAGGTCGGAGGCGCGTTCTTCGATCAGCGCCTGCAGGTCCACCGGCACGCGCCGCAGCGTCGCCTCCTGCTGGCCGGCCTCGGCCCGCGCCAGCGTCAGCAGCTGGTCGATCAGGTGGGTGAGCCGGTCGATCGCGGTGATGATGCGTTCGTGGCGCTGCGTGTCGTGCTGGAAGGCACCGTCCATCTGCGCCAGCTCGATCTGGGTGCGCAGCCCGGTCAGCGGCGTGCGCAGTTGGTGCGCCACGTTCGAATGGAAGCGCTGCTGGCGGCGCGCGGCCTCCTGCACGCGCTCGAAGAGCCGGTTCAGCGCCTGCAGCACCGGCTGCAGCTCGGCGGGCGGCTGGCGCAGTTCGATCGCGCGCAGGTCGTCCGGCGAGCGCTCGGCCACCTGCTGGGCCAGCTGCTCCAGCGGCCGCAGCGCCAGCCGCGTGGCGACGTACAGCAGCACCGCGCCGACCAGTGCCACCAGCAGGTTGGGCAGCACCATCGCCGCGAGGATGCGCCGCTCGGCCGCCTGGCGCTTGTGCAGCGTCTCGGCCACCTGCACGACCACGCGCTGGCGGCCCTCGCCGCGGCCGATCGCGACCATGCGCAGCCGCTGCACCACGCCGCTGGCGCTGCGCACCGAGACATCGGAGAACTCCGCCACGTTCTGCACCGGCTGCGCCACCGGCAGGCTGCCATCGCCGCCCAGCCGGTAGCCGTCGACGTCGCGCACGACGAAGTACTCGTCGTCGCCGGCATTGGCACGCAGCACCCGCTCGGCCTGCGCGTTGAGGTGGAAGATCGGTTCGCCGTCGAACCAGCGGACCTGGTCGGCCAGCGCCTGCGCTTCGGTGATCAGCACCTGGTCATAGGCCTCGTGCGCCGGGCCGACCGCGAGCTGGAAATCCCAGGGCGACGTGGCCACCATCACCACGCCCATCGGCAGCAGCAGCGCGGCCAGCAGGCGGCGCCGCACGCTGCCGGCGTGCAGGCCGGCCAGCGCGGCGATGCAGCGCCGCCAGCGCCCGCGCCGGCGTGCTTCAACCATCGCCGGCACCGGCCTCGATGCGGTAGCCCAGGCCCCGCACCGTGCGCAGCGCGACGTCGGCACCGGTCAGCTTCTGGCGGATGCGCGAGATGTGCACCTCGATGGCGTTCGGCGTCGCCTCGCGGTCCCAGCCGCTGACCTGCTCGAGCAGCCGGGCCTTGGGCACCACCTTGGGTGCGGCCAGCATCAACTGCTCGAGGATGGCCCATTCGCGCGGGCTCAGCTCGAGCGGCTGCGCGTCGACCCTGGCGCTGCGCGTGGAGGGGTCCATGCGCAGGCGGCCCAACTGCAGCACGGGGTCGGCCTTGGCATGGGCGCGCCGCACCAGCGCCCGCAGCCGCGCCGACATCTCGGGCAGCCGGAACGGCTTGGTGAGGTAGTCGTCGGCGCCGAGGTCGAGGCCGCCCACCGTGTCTTCGAGCGTGTCGCGCGCGGTGAGCACCAGGATCGGCAGCGCCAGCGCGCGCGAGCGCACCCAGCGGATCAGCTCGGTGCCGTCGATGTCGGGCAGGCCCAGGTCGACCACCAGCGCGGCCGGCAGCTCCAGGCCGAGCATGTGCATCGCGGTGCGGCCGTCGGCGGCATGGTCGACCACGAAGCCCGCCCGTTCGAGGCCTTGTTTGACGCCGCTGGCGACGAGCGGATCGTCTTCGACAAGCAGGATGCGCATGGAGGCTGGATGTTAGGGCACGCACGCGTCAGGCGTGCTTGAAGAGCGACGCACGCATCAGGCGTGCTTGAAGAGAGACGCACGCCTCAGGCGTGCTTGAAGAGCAACGCACGCCTCAGGCGTGCGTGAAGACCAACGCCGCGTTGGCGCCGCCGAACGCGAACGAGTTCGACAGCACGGCCTGCAGCGGCCGTTCGCGCGGGGCGTCGGCCACCACGTCGATCCACTCGGCGGCGTCGGCATCGTGCAGGTGCGCGGTGGGCGGCACGCGGCCGCGCCGCAACGCCTCGATGGCGGCGATCGCCTCCACCGCGCCGGCCGCCCCCATCAGGTGGCCATGCAGCGCCTTGCCGGCGCTCACCGCCGGCCGGTGCGCACCGAACACCGCATGCACCGAGCGCGCCTCCACCGCATCGCCCACCGGCGTGCCGGTGCCATGCGCGTTGACATGGCCGACCTCGGCCGGGTGCAGGCCGGCCGCCTGCAGCGCCTGCGACATCGCCCGCACCTGGCCGTCCTGCTCGGGGCGCGACAGGTGCACCGCATCGTTGCTCGCGCCGTACCCGGCCAGCACCGCCAGCGGCCGCGCACCGCGGGCGCGGGCATGGCTTTCACGTTCCAGCACCAGCGCGCCGGCGCCCTCGCCGAGCACCAGGCCGCTGCGGCGGCGGTCGAACGGGCGGCAGCTCCGCTCGGGGTGTTCGTCATCCACCTTCGCGAGCACGCCCATGGCCTGCCACGCCCGGATCACGCCGGGCACCAGCAGCGACTCGGCCCCGCCGGCCAGCACCACGTCGGCCCGGCCGGCCTGCAGCCAGTGCCAGGCCTCGCCGAGCGCCTGCGCGGCCGAGGCACAGGCGTTGGACACCACCATCAGCGGCCCTTGCAGCCCGTGCCGCATCGCGATGTGCGAGGCGCCGGCGTTGTGCATCGCCCGCACCACCGTGAACGGGTGCAGCCGGCGCGGCACCGGCGCCAGCAGGTCGTTGTAGGCGTGCTCGGTGGTGTGCGCGCCGCCCATGCCGGAGCCCCACGCCACCGCGGCGCGCAGCGGGTCAAAACGCCCCGGCGCCAGGCCGGCGTCGGCCCAGGCGTCTTGGGCGGCGAGCAGCGCCAGCACCGAGGTGCGGTCGAGCAGCGTGTTCAGCGCGGCCGGCCACGCCGGGTCGAGCAGCGCCTCGGTGTCCGGCTCGGCCTGCAGCGTCGCGCCGAGGCAGCTGTAGGGCGTCAGGCCCATCGCCGCGTCGCCCGCCAGCAGCCGCACGCCGGAGCGGCGCTGCTCGAGGGCATCGGCCAGCGCCTCGGGCGTGCGGCCCAGCGGGCTGACGACCCCGCGTCCGGTGATCCAGATGCGCTCGCGGCCCATGGTCAGGCCGCCTTCGCCAACGCCGGAACACCCTGCGCCTGCTGCAGCCGCGCCACCAGCCGGGCGAGGCCGGCCAGCGTGGGCTCGGCCATCGCCTCGTCGTGTTCGATGCGCACGTGGTACAGGTCCTCGACCTGGAACATGAAGTCCACCAGGCCGAGCGAATCGAGGCCCATCGCCGTGAACGGGGTGTCGTCGTCGAGGCCCTCGGGCGGCACGTCGAAGTGTTCGACGATGTGGCGGCGCAGCGCCTCGAGGACGGCGTTCGGTGCGGGGGTCGTCATGCAGGGGTCTCCAGCCGGGCGGTTTCAGGGCGGACGGGCGCCCGTGCGGGCAGGTGCTCGCGCACGAAGCGCAGCGCACGGTCGCAGACGGCGGTGCGCTCGTTGTCGAGCGTGAGCATGTGGTAGCTGTCGTGGAACCAGGCCATCTCGGGCTCCCGCCCGAGCCGCGCCTGCAGCAGGTGGGCGCTGCGCGGGCTGGCGACGTCGTCCTCGGTGGCGTGCATCACCAGCGTGGGCGCCTGCACATGCGGCAGGCCCGGCTTGACCTGGCGGATCAGCCGCTCGGCCTGGCGGAGCCCGGCCGCCGGCAGGCGGGCCGCGCCGACGGCGCACAGGCCATCGCTCGCCATCGCCTGGCCGATCCAGGCCTGCAAGCGCGGGTTCTTGATGCCGTAGGGCGGCCGCTCGGCGAAGCTCATGCGTTCGCGCAGCCCCGGCAGATAGGCCAGCGGCAACAACCGCCGCCAGCGCGAGACGTTCCAGCCGTCGAAGAACAACGTCGGCGAGATCAGCAACAGGCCGTTCAGCGCGCAACGCTGCGCCAACGCCAGCGCCAGCACCGCCCCCAGGCACAGGCCGCCCACCGCCACCCGTTCGTGGCGGGCCAGCAAGCCGCTGAGGTGCGCCTCGGCTTCGTCGACCCAGGCCTCGCACTCGGTGGCGCGCCACCCTTCGCGCAGGCTCTGCGCATCGACGCCCATGCCGCGGACCAGCGGCGAATGCACCGTGTAGCCGGCGCGGTACAGCGCACGGGCCACCGGCTGCAGCTCCAGCGGGTTGGCGCACAGCCCGTGCAGCAGCAGCACCGCCTGGCCGTTGTGGCCCTGGCGACGCTCGCCGAGCGGCGATGGGGCGGTGTGTCGATCGTCCATGCCGGCAGCGTAGGCGGCGCCGCCTTGCGGTCACCTGAAGATCGGCGGCGTCGGCCGTTCAGGACTTCGCAAGCTCGATCAGAACAGAGTGGCGTGGCACACTTTCCATCAACCAAAGAAGAAGGCATCAGATGAGGACATGGGGAGGCGCGTGCCGGGAACTCGGCATGCCGGCAGAGAAGATCGCGCCCCTGCCGGGGCTCGAAGCGGCCAAGTACTGGCTGCGTGCCTGCCTGCAGCGCGGTGAACACGCCCGCTGGATGGGCTTCCTGCGCCACGAGCCGGGCATGGGTGAACTGGTGGCGCTGCGCCCGCAGCTGCTGTGGAAGCTGCAGCGCGCCTACCTGCAGGCCGGGCTGCCGCTGGCCACCAAGGTCGACTGGCTGGAGCAGCACCACCGCTGGGCGCTGCGCACGCTGTCGCGCGAAGCCCTGCGCGCCTTGCACACCGATGCCGGCTGGACCGTCGCCGAACTGCCGCTGCCCACCGGTGCGCTGCAGTGGGTGCTGCGCACCTGCGAGCGCTACGCGAAGGAAGGCGAATGGGTGCTGAGCCTGCGCTTCGAGGGCCGCCAGGTCGCCGCCCTCGCCTTCACGGTGCACCTCGACGCGCAGCAGCGCCGCTGTGTCCATGTCGGCTGCCTGCAGGGCGCCGAACGCGCCGGTGAACGCGACCTGGTGCGCGACGCCACCCGCGCCATGCACGGCCTGCGGCCCAAGCAGGCGGTGACGATCGGCCTGTACGCGCTGGCCGCCGCGCTGCAGGTGCCGCGGCTGCAGGCGGTGGGCAACGCCTCGCATGTCTACCAGGACCACTGGCGCCGACGCGCGCGCATCGCGGCCGACTACGACACGTTCTGGGCCGAGCTGGGTGGCGTGCCGCTGGGCGACGGCTGGCAGCTGCCGCCGCACCTCTCGCGCAAGCCCTGCAGCGAGGTCGCCTCGAAACACCGCGCCGCGCTGCGCCGCCGCCACGCGGTGGAGGACGCGCTGATCGCCCAGGTGGGCGAGCGCCTGACCGGCACGCCGCTGACCGCCGACCCGGTGTTCGGCAGGCTCATCGACTGAACCTGCCGGCCGGCGCTCAGCCGGCAGTGCGCGGCCGCTCGCGCTGCACCAGCAGGTACAGCGTGGGCAGCACCAGCAGCGTCAGCAGCGTGGCCGAGACCAGGCCGCCGATCACCACCAGTGCCAGCGGGCGCTGCGTCTCCGAGCCGATGGCATGCGACAGCGCCATCGGCAACAGGCCCAGCATGGCCAGCAGCGCGGTCATCAGCACGGTGCGCAGCCGGCCGAGGGCCCCCTGCACCACCGCCTCGCGCACCGACAGGCCCTGCTCGCGCAGGTCGTTGAAGTGCGTCAGCATCACCACGCCGTTCAAGACTGCCTGCCCGAACAGGGCGATGAAGCCGATCGCCGCCGACACCGACAGCGGGATGCCGGTGACGTACAGCATCACGATGCCACCGATCATCGCGAACGGGATGTTGGCGATGATCAGCGAGGCCGTCTTCACCGACTTGAAGGCGTCGAACAGCAGCATGTAGATCACCAGGATCGACAGCGGCACCACCCACGACAGGCGTTTCATCGCCCGCTGCTGGTTCTCGAACTCGCCCGACCAGCGGATCTCGTAGCCGCCGGCCGTGTGCACCTGCTCGGCGACGCGGCGCTGCATGTCGGCCACCACGCTGCCCATGTCGCGGCCTTCGATGAACACCCCGATCGAGACCACCCGCTGGCCGTTCTCGCGCGCGATGTTCATCGCGCCGGACACCGACTGGAACGTCGCCAGCTCCGACATCGGCACCTGCGCGCCCGACGACGTGGGCACGTACAGCGCGCGGATGCGGTCCGGCGTGCGCTGTGCATCGGGCAGCCGCACCGTCACGTCGAAGCGGCGTTCGCCCTCCCACACGGTGGTGACCGGCTTGCCGCCGAGCGCGGTCTCGATGACATCCTGGATGTCGCCGACGTTCAAGCCGTAGCGTGCCGCCCGCGCGCGGTCGACCTGGATCTGGAACTGCGGCAGCTGGCCATCGCGGTCGATGAACGCGCGGGCCACGCCCGGCACGTCGTGGATCGCAGCGAGGATCTGGCGGCCGTACTGGCCCAGCTGCGCCAGGTCGTCGCCGGTGATCTTGACCACCACCTGGCCGTCGATCTGCGAGATGCTTTCCAGCACGTTGTCGCGGATCGGCTGCGAGAAGCCGGTCTGGATGCCGGGCAGCGCATCGAGCTTGTGGTCCAGCTCGGTGAGCACCTGCTGCTTGGTGAGACCGCGCTTCCATTCCTCTTCGGGATAGAGGTCGACCAGCGCCTCGACCTGCGAGGCGATCTTCGGGTCGGTGCCGTCCTCGGGCCGGCCGAGCTTGGAGATCACCGAGCGCACCTCGGGCACCGTCAGCGCGATCTCGCGGATGCGGCGCACCTGTGCGGTGGCCTCGCTGATCGACGCGGTGGGCTCCAGCGTCGCGTTCAGCCACACCGAGCCTTCGTTCAGCTCGGGCAGGAACTCGCTGCCCAGCCGCGTGGCCAGGAACAGGCTCACGCCCAGCGCGGCCAGCGCGCCGATCACGACGACGCGGCCGTGGTCGAGCACCCACGCGAGGGCTGGCGAATAGAGCCGCTTCGCGCCCCTCATCAGCCAGTTGTCGCCGTGCTTGAGCCTGCCCTTCAGGCCCTTGTGGCAGAGCAACGGCACCAGCGTGAGCGACACCACCAGCGAGCCGATCAGCGCCGAGACCACCGAGTACGCCATCGGCGCGAAGATGCGGCCCTCGTGGCGCTGCAGCGTGAAGATCGGGATGTGCGCCGCGATGATGATCAGCATCGAGAACAGCGTCGGCCGGCCGACATCCGCGGCGGCCGCCAGCACCAACTGCATCCGCGTCTTCGGCTCGGTCGGGTTGTCTTGCGTCGATGTGGCTCCGCCACTCGACGCACTCCCCTCGGGGGGCGACGTTGGCTCAGCCAACGTCTGGGGGCCCGCTTCCGAGAGCTTGTGGAAGATGTGCTCGACGATGATGACGGCGCCGTCGACGATGATGCCGAAGTCCATCGCCCCGAGCGACAGCAGGTTGGCCGGGATGCCGATCAGCTTCAGCCCGATGAACGTGGCCAGCAGCGACAGCGGGATCACCAGCGCGACGATGGCCGCCGCGCGCAGGTTCGACAGGAACAGGTACAGCACCAGGCTCACCAGCAGAGCGCCTTCGACCAGGTTGCCGAACACCGTGTGCAGCGTGCGACCGATGAGCCAGGAGCGGTCGTAGAAGGGCTCGATGGTCACGCCCGGCGGCAGGCCGCTGCGCTGGATCTGCGCGAGCTTCTCCTTCACGCCGCCGAGCACCACCGAGGCGTTCTCGCCCTTGCGCATCAGCACCAGGCCGTAGACGATGTCGTCGTCGCGGTCCTGCCCGGCCACGCCCTGGCGCGGCACGGCGCCGATGCTGACGGTGGCCACGTCGCGCACCAGCACCGGCACGCCGTCGTGTTCGTCGACCACCACGTTCTCCAGGTCGGCCGCCGAGCGCAGCAGGCCGATGCCGCGGATCAGCAGCTGCTGGCGCCCCTGTTCCACCGCGCCACCACCGCCGTTGGCATTGCCGCGGCCCACCGCGTTGGCCAGCTGCGTCACCGACAGGTGCCGCTCGCGCAGCCGGGCCAGGTCGGGCTGCACCTCGTAGGTCTTGATCAAGCCGCCGAAGCTCACCACGTCGGCCACGCCGGGCACGGTCTTGAGCTGCCGCTCCAGCACCCAGTTCTGCGCGGTGCGCAGTTCGGTGGATGACAGGTGGTCGCCGCGCAGCCGGTAGCGGTAGATCTCGCCGATCGACGAGGTCAATGCGCCGAGTTCGGGTTTGACGCCGTCGGGCAGGTCGGCGTCGCGCAGGCGTTCGATCACCTGCGCGCGGGCGAAGTAGTCGGTGGCCTGGTCGTTGAACGTGACCACCAGGAACGACAGGCCGAACTGCGTGTGCGAAAACACCCGCACCGCATTGGGCAGGCCCGACAGCGCGATCTCGATCGGCATCGTGACCTGCTTCTCCACCTCCTCGGCCGCATGGCCGGGGTACAGCGTGATGACCTGCACCTGGGTGTCGGAGATGTCGGGGAAGGCTTCGACGGGCAGGTTCTGGAAGGCGATGATGCCGCCGCCGATGAACAGGATCAGCCCCAGCACCACGAACAGCGGCTGCTCGAGCGCGAACGCGACGATGCGGCGGATCACGCGCCGGCTCCCGGCGAGGCGACGCTGAGCGCCTGCTGCAGCAGCAGTGCGCCCTGCACGACCACCCGTTCACCGGGCTTCAGGCCCTCCAGCACCCGCACCTGGCCCGGTCCGGCCTCGAGCGCCTTGACGCTGCGCCGCTCGAAGCGGCCCTCGGCGGTCTGCACGAACACCACGTAGCGGCCGCGGATCAGCAGCGCCGCATCGGCCGGCACCACCGGCTGCGAGGCATCGGCCGGCAGGTGCAGCAGGCCGCGCACGAACATCTCGCCCTTCAGTGCGCGGTCGGTGTTGGGCAGGCTGGCGCGGATGCGCAGGGCGCGGCGCTGCACGTCCAGCGCATCGGCCACCTGCTCGAGCGTGGCGTTGCGCGGCGCGCCGCCCTCCACGCGCACCTCAATCGTCTGGCCCCGCCGCACGCGCGCGGCTTCGCTCTCGGGCACGTCGAACAGCACCCAGACCCGCGACGGGTCGGTGACGACGAAGAGCGCGTCACCGCCGCCATCGCCGCGCAGCTCCTGGCCGAGCAGCGCGTTGCGCTCGACCACCACGCCGTTCAGCGGGCTCTTCAGTCCATATTGCTGGTCGACCGCATGACCGCCGCCCCACGCCGCCAGCCGCGCCCGCGTGCGCGCCGCCTCGGCTTGCGCACGCTGCGCATCGGCCTGGGCCGCTTCCAGCTCCCGCGCGGCGATCGCACCCGCATCGAGCAGCTCGCGGGCGCGCGCCAGCGACTTGTCGGCCTGCTGCACGTCGGCCTCGGCGCGCGCGGCGTCCGCCTGCGCCTGTCCGAAGTCGGGCGCGCTCAGCTGCGCGAGCAGCTGGCCGGCCTTCACCGTGTCGCCGGCCTGCACCGCCAGCCGCTGCACGCGGCCGGCCAGCGGCGCCACCAGGCGCGCGGTGCGGGTCTCGTCCCAGGCCACGCGGCCGGGCAGCTCGAGCACCCGCTCGCTCGCTCCCTGGGCGGGCGCCACCTGCAGCACCTTCAGCTGCGGGCTGTCGGGCTTGAACTGCAGCACTTCGCCATGCACCTCGGGCGGTGCGATCGGCGGCGGGGCCGCCTCTTCGTGCCTCGAGCAGGCGGCCAGCACAGACATCGCCACCAGCGCAGCGAAGGGAAACTTCAACGTCGTCATCACAAAGTCTTCTGTGGGAGCGGCTTCAGCCGCGATGGGCTCGTGGTGGGGCAGCAATCGCGGCTGAAGCCGCTCCCACAGAGATGCAACACAGCTCATTCAGCATCGACCACCGCGCTGGCCTCCCAGGCGGCCTGCGCCTTGGCCTGGTCGGCCCGCGCATCGACGACGTCGAGCTGCACCGCGTGCAGCTGCCGGCGGGCATCGAGCACGTCGGTGAGCGATGCGGCGCCGCGCTGCTGCGCGAGTTCGATCGCGGCCATGGCCTGCTGCGCCGCCGGCAACGCCACGCCCTCGAGGCGCTGCAGGCGCTCGCGGGCGGCCTGGCGCTGGTCGTCGGCCTGGCGCACTTCGAGCAGCGCCTGCTGGCGCTGCCGGCGCAGCGTCAGCTCGGCGGCCTCGATGCCCAGTGCGGCCTTGCGGCGCTCACCCTCGTACTGGTGCTGCCAGAACAGCGGCACGCTGACCGACAGGCCGAGCGAGCCGCGGTTGTCGGGCGGAAAGCGCTCGGCCGACACGCCCAGCGTCACGTCCCGGCGGGTCAGCGCTTCGGCCAGGTCGCCCTGCGCCCGGGCCTGCTGCACACGCCGCTCGGCCGCCAGCACGTCGGGGCGCAACAGCGCCCGGGCGGGTTCGTCGTCGGCCGCGGCGGACACCTCGGGATAGGGGTCGTCGGCCTGCAGGTCACCGGGACGCGACGGGTCGAGCCCCATCGCCAGCGCCAGTGTGCGCCGCGCCATCGTGCGCTCGGCCTCGGCCTGGGCACGCTCGGCCTGCGCGCGCGCCTGGTCGACCTGCAACCGGGCGACGTCGACCTTGGCGATGTCGCCGGCCTGCAGGCGGCGCTGCGCGATCTCGATCGTGCGCTGTTGCAGCGCCAGCGTGTCGTCCACCAGCGCCAACCGGTCGCTGGCGCGCTTGAGGTCGTAGTAGGCCAGCGTGGCGCCGAGCGTGACCTGCCGGCGCGTCTCGGCCAGGTCGGCCCGCGAGGCGGCCTGGCCGGCCTCGGCGCCGGCGATGCGCAGGTCGCGCTTGCGGCCGCGCTCGACCTGCCAGGCGACCCCGACGGTGCTGTCCACCGACTGGCGCCAGGCCGGGCCCCGGCCCACCCCGCGCTGCGGGTCGATGTTGACGGTCTGCAGCGACAGCGTCGGGTTGGGCGACTGGCCGGCGATGGTGCGGTCGGCCGCGGCGCCGCCCACCGCATTGCGGGCCAGCAGCAGGTCGGGGTGTTGGGCCAGCGCGGCGTCGCGCGCTTCGGCCAGGGTCAGCGCCCGCGCGGGCACCGCGGCGAGCCCCAGAAACAGCACGGCCGCACAGGTGGCGGCCGGGCCTCTCGACAACGACAGGAAGGACATGCCGACAAGCTACCCGGGGGCAGCTTGCGGGATCCTGAAGGTCAGTGCAGCAGCGCCGCCGGTGTGGCAGCGATCACGTTCCCCGGCGGGGCGGCCGGCTGCCAGCGCTGCGCCCACTGCTCGAAGGCGGCCACCGGCAGCGGCCGGCTCATGTGGAAGCCCTGGCCCTCGTCGCAGTGCAGCGCGTTGAGCTGCGCGAGGATGTCGGCGCTTTCGATGCCCTCGGCCACCACGGTGAGCCCGAGGTTGTGCGCCAGGTCGATGGTGGAGCGCACGATCTTGGCGTCGCCGCTGTCGTGGCCCATCGCCATCACGAAGCTCTTGTCGATCTTGAGCTCGTGCACCGGCAGGCGCTTCAGGTAGGCCAGCGACGAGTAGCCGGTGCCGAAGTCGTCGATCGACAGCTTGAAGCCCCGCTCGGCCAGCCGGTTCAGCGTCGACTCGGCCCGCGCCGGGTCGTCCATGATGGCGCTCTCGGTGATCTCGAGGCAGAACGCCTCGGGCCGTGCGCCATGGCGGCGCAGCAGCGCCTCGAGCTTCTCGGGCAGGTCGGGGTCGAGCAGGTCGCGCGTCGAGAGGTTCACCGAGACGCGCTGCACGCCCAACGCGGCCAGCGTCGCGTGGTGGCGGGCCACCTCCTCGAACATCCACAGCGTCAGCCGGCGGATGAAGCCGGTCTGCTCGGCGAACGGGATGAACGCCATCGGCGGCACCAGGCCGCGCTGCGGGTGTTCCCAGCGCACCAGCGCCTCGGCGCCCGACAGGCTGCCGTCGGCCACCGCGATCTTGGGCTGCAGGAACAGCCGCAGCTCGCCCTGCTCCACCGCGCGGCGCAGCTCGCTCAGCAGCGACAGCGTGGTGCTGCTGGCGGTGTCGAACGCCGGGTCGTACACCTGCAGCGTGCCGGTGCGGCGCTTGGCCGCGTACATCGCGATCTCGGCGCGGTTCATCAGTGCGTCGGCATCGGCCGCATGGTCCGGCCACACGGCCAGGCCGATGCCGGCGCCGAGGTCGACGGTCTGCTCCTCCAGCGACAGCGGCTGCTCGAAGGCCTGGATCACGCGCTGAGCCACCGCGCCGCCCCGCTCCAGTCCGGCCTTGGGCAGGAGGATGGCGAACTCGTCGCCCCCCAGCCGCGCCACCACGTCGCCCTCGCGCAGCACCTGCTGCAGGCGCTCGGCCACGCGCGAGAGCAGCGCATCGCCGGCCGGGTAGCCGAGCACGTCGTTGACATGCTTGAAGCGGTCCAGGTCGAGCATCAGCACCGCCACCGAGCCGTGGCCCTCGGCGAGTGCCTGCTGCACCGCCTCGCGGAACTGCAGCCGGTTCGGCAGGCCGGTGAGGCGGTCCCAGTACGCCAGCTGGCGGATCTCGCGCCGCTGGCCGTCCACGTTGACCCGCATGCGGTCGAAGGCCCGCGCCAGCTCGCCGATCTCGTCGCCACGGGCGGTGTGGGCCAGCGCGACGTCGTAGTCGCCGCGGCCGAGGCGGTCGCTGGCCTCCACCAGCCCTTGCAGCGGCTCGGTGATGCGGCGCGCCGTCCACCAGCTGCCCAGGCCGAACAGCAAGACGCCGGCGGCGGTGATCGCGCCCAGCATCCACTGCAGCCGCCGGTACGGCGCCACGGCGGCCTCGATCGAGCCGGCCACCTGCAGCTGCGCCCCGTCGGCCAACGGCATCGTCTTCACCAGGTGGGGCACACCGTCGAGCAGTTGCTCCCGCGGCGCCCGCGCGGTGTCGGCGCCGCCCACCAGGCGCGCCTGCAGGCCCGAGACCGCCTGCAGGTCCGCCAGCAGTTGCTGATCGACCGGGAAGCCCATCACGACCCAGCCGACCACCAGCGGCGCGCGCAGCGGCGCGGCGACGAACTGGTACGGCTGCCCGTCGATCGCGGTGACGCCGCCCTGCGCCTCGCGCACCAGGCGCGGCGCCAGCGTCTGCAGCGCCTGCGGCAGGTGCGGGTTGCTGTCCTCGGCCACGGCCTTGACGTGCAGCCGGGTGTCCAGCAGCGCCACCTGGTGCGCGCCGATGCGCGCGCCGTGGTTCTCGAGGGCGGAGCGCAGCGTGTCGGCGTCGTCCGAGGCCAGCGCGGCGCGCAGCCCGAAGTCGGCCGCCAACACCTCGGCGCCCTGCACCAGCTTGGCGGTGCGCTGCTCCAGCAGCCGGGCCCACAGGCGCTCGGCCTGGCCGAGGCGCTGGTCCAGCTGCAGCCGGGCATTGGCCTCGACCTGGTGGCGGATCGCCATGAAACCGGCGCCCTGCACCAGCAGCAGCAGCAGCAGCGAGACCCAGGCGATGCGGCTGGACAGGCGCACCGTCGTCAGGCGCGCACGCAGGGCCTTCACGGCTGCAACCCGGCCAGCGTCACGTCGGCGCTGCCACCACTGGCCGCGACCGCGAGCGCGGCGTCCTGCGCCGGTGCGCCCACCGGCAGGCCGGCATGCCAGCTGCGCAGCCGGTAGGCACCGGCGGGCAGCGTCAGCCGGGCATGGCCGCTGGCATCGGTGCGCGCGTGGTACGGCGTGTCGACCACCACCACCCAGGCGGCCATCGTGTCGTGGATGTTGCAGCCGAGCACGGCGATGCCGGGCTGGTCGAACACCACCGGCTTGGCCGGCGTGCCGACGTACAGCTTGAGCTCGAAGGCCTTGGCCGGCGAGAACGAGTAGACGTGGTGGCGCACGGTGTCCTGGTTCGGGAACCGCACCGCGGTGCCCACCGGCACCACCGTGACGGCGGGCTGGAACTGGCGGCGGCGCTGCACGATCTCGACGTTGTCGGCCGGGCGCACCAGCGCGCGGGCCTCGCCGGACTGGGCGAACACCACCGCATCGGCCACCGGGCGGCCCTGCGCGTCACGGACCCGCACGTCCACCGTGGCCGCGTGCGCCGCGCTGCCCCACCCGAGCGCCAGCGCCGCGGCGAGGCCGAGACCCGGCGTCCAACGTCGACCGACGAAACAAAACATCCGCATGCAACACCTGGAAAAACGGCCACCAGGCGCGGTGGCTCGATAGGTTATCGGCGCTCGAACCGGCGGGTTGAAGCGCCGGCCCGTGCTGTCTGCAGCGGTTCGCCGGCGAATGCGGGGTTTCCCGCGCCGGACGCTCGCGGCGGCCCCCCGGACGAACGGTGCTCGACGCCCGCCAGGGCGCTTCCTACAGTGGCCGGCATCCTTCCCCCGCTTCCCCCGCTTCCCTGCTTCCCCGCTTCCCAAGGGCCCCCTCCATGACGACCTATCTGCGCAACACCTGGTACGTGGCCGGTTTCGCCGACGAACTCAACGCGGCGCAGCCGCTGCTGGAGCGCCGGCTGCTCGACGAGCCGGTGGTGTTCTTCCGCAGCGCCGACGGCCGCGTACAGGCATTGCAGGACCGCTGCCCGCACCGCTTCGTGCCGCTGTCGGGCGGCAGGCTGCAGGGCGACAGCGTCGAGTGCCCGTACCACGGCCTGCGCTTCGACGGCAGCGGCGCCTGCAGCCTGAACCCGCACGGCGACGGCACGATCCCCAAGGCGGCGCGGGTGCGCGCCTACCGCGCCGCCGACCGCCATGGGCTGCTGTGGTTCTGGCCCGGTGATCCGGCGCAGGCCGACGAAACGCTGATCCCCGACTACGGCTTCACGCTGGCCGACTCGCTGCCGACGATGCCGCTGCGCGGCGCGCTGCCCTCGGCCTGCCACTACTTCTACATCACCGACAACGTGCTGGACGCCACGCACGCCGATTTCCTGCACGCCGGCTCGCTCGGCGCAGGCCTGTTCAGCCGCGTGCGGCCGCAGGTCGACGACCTCGACGAGCGCAGCCTGCGCATCACGTGGACGGCCGGCGGCCAGCCGGCGCCGGACTTCTTCGCCCCGTTCCTGCGCGACCCGCGGGCGCCGGCCGACCAGTGGATGGAAGCGACGTGGACCGCCCCCTCGCTGGTGATGCTGGACACCGGCGCGACGATGGCCGGCGAGGCCCGCGACGCCGGCTTCCACGGCAAGGTGCTGCACATCGCCACGCCCGAGACGGCCAGCACCTGCCACTACTGGTACTGGGGCACGCAGAACGTGACGCTGGACGAGGCGGTCGTCGAGCAGCTGCACCGCATCGCGCGTTTCGCGTTCGAACACCAGGACAAGCCCACGCTGGAGGCCCAGCAGCGCAGCACGGGCGAGGCCGAGTTCTGGTCGCTGAACCCGGTGCTGCTGCCCGGCGATGCCGGCGCGGTGCGGGCGCGCCGCAAGCTCGAGGCGCTGATCCAGCGCGAGCAGCAGCAGCAACCCCTCCGGCAGCAGGCCGCCTGAGCGGCCGCCTCAGGCGGCGAGCGGCGGCCGATTCGCGTTGGCGAGGTAGTCGCTCGGGCCCACGCCCCATTGCCGCGTGAACGCGCGGCGGAACGCCCACGGCGAGGCGTAGCCCACCGCTTCGCCGACGGCCGCCACCGTATTGCCTTCGAGCAACTGCTGCGCTGCAGCCTGCATGCGCACGGCACCGAGGTAGTCCATGGGCGGTCGACCGACCAGCAGGTGGAAACGCTCGGCGAGCGTGCTGCGCGACAGGCCGCACGCCGCCGCCAGGGACACCAGGGTCCAGGGCTCGGCGAAGCGCGCGTGCATGAGCGCTAGCGCCTGGCCGACGGCCGGGTCGCCCATGCCGCGCATCCACCCGGCGCGGTCGGCACCGGCCCGCAGCACATGGCGACGCAGCAGCCCGACGAAGGCCAGGTTGGCCAGGTGACGCGCCTCGGTGTTGTAGCCCGGCTGCGGCGAGTGCCCCTCGAATTCGACAAAACGCTGCAGCACGGCGCACCAATCCATCGGCCCCTGCTGGTCCCGGCGCAACACGATCAACCGGGGCAGCATCGCCAGCACCGGGCTGCGGGCGATGTCTTCCACCAGGAAGGCGATGCCGAGCAGCCGGTCGACCGGCATGTCGCCGCCCTGCGGCAGCAGCGGCGGCCAGCGGAAACGGTCGGGACCGTCGCGTTCGAGCGTGCGGCCCAGCGGCGGCTGCTGTTGCTCGACCCAGGTCGGCACGAAGGGCACCAGCGGCACCCGCTCCTCGGACTGGAAATCGAACGCGCCGCTCAGCACCAGGCCGACGTCGCCGGGCATCAGCCAGGCCTGCTGCCCATCGGACATGCGCAACAGGCACCGCCCCTGCAACGGCAGGAACATCACCGCCATGTCGCGCTGCATCGCATCGCGATGGAAGCCCCAGGGACGCTGCAGCTCCAGCGCACAGAAGGAACTGTCCTGCACCCGCAGCGATTCGAGCACGTGGTGCAGCAGGTCCATCGTGGACTCGGCCTGGGGCGCCTCAGCTCGCCTGGTACCAGGCCACGCCGTGTTCGTCCTCTCTGCACGTGGCCTCGCCGCTGCGCACCAGGCGGGTCAGGCAGGCCAGTGCCTCGCCGGTGGCCATGCCGAGCAGGTTGACGTCGCTCTCGCCAATGGGCCGGCCGAACAGCGTCGCGAAGGTGTCGACCACGGTGCACGGCGTGGCCAGCCGCTCGCGCAGTCGGGCGAGCGTGTGCGTCTGCGACGTGGCCAGGTAGTCGACCCGCGCATGCAGGCCGCGGAAGGCGTCGTTGTGCGCCGGCAGCACCAGCACGTCGTCGGGCACGCGCCGGCGCAGCATCGCCAGCGAATCGAGCCAGTCGCGCATCGGGTCGGCATCGGGCTCCGACGGGTACACCGACACGTTCGACGAGATGCGCGGCAACACCTGGTCGCCGGAGATGAACAGCTTCAGGTCCGGACAGTGGAAACAAGCGTGTTCGGGCGAGTGACCGCTGCCCACCACGACCTCCCAGTCGTGCTCGCCGATGCGGATGCGCTCGCCGTCGCTGACACGGCGGAAGCTGTCGGGCAGCGCGTGGATGTGCTTGCCGAAGTTGCCGAAGCGGGCGCGGTAGGTCTCGAGCGCGGTGTCGCTCCAGCCGGCACGCTGGTAGAACGCCACGCCTTCGGCCGGCGCCTCGCGGCCGCTGTCGGAGCAGAGCACGCGGCAGGTGAGGTACTCGAGGCGGCTCATCCACAGCCGCACGCCGAACTTGCGCGTCATCCAGCCGGCCATGCCGACGTGGTCCGGGTGCATGTGGGTGACGAAGATGCGCGTCATGCGGTGCGGGCCGGGCAGCTCGTTCCACCAGCGGCGCCAGGTCTGCATCGACTCCTCGTTGCGCATGCCGGTGTCGAACAGCGCCCAGCCGTCGCCATCGCGCACCGCCCACAGGTTGATGTGGTTCAGCGCCAGCGGCATTGGCATGCGCAGCCACAGCACGCCGGGCGCGACCTCCTGCCAGCCGCCCGGTGCGGGCGTCTCGAACGGGTACTGCAGGACCGGCTTGATCGGATCGGAGGGGTTCTCTCGCATCCGGCCGATTGTGCCGGCTGTGCGGTGGGGCTGCCGTGCCGGCTCAGGAAGACACGGCGGGCGGTGCGGCGGCTTCGTCCGCCGGCGCCGGCGGCGGTGGCGGCGGTGGCGGCGAGCCGAAGCGCATCGGCGCACGGCCGGCCACCGTCTCGCGCACCACCTCGTGGATGAACTGCAGCTTGGCCACCACCGGCGCCGACAGCACGAACGGATAGCCGTCGGCCACGCCGAGGCTGCGGTTCATCGCGTTGATGAACTGCGACACCGGCAGCCAGCGCTGCACGATGTCCTGCTCGATCGCGTCCCGGCCGGCGAGGGAGGCGGGCACCACCGGCGGGCCGTCCTCGACGCCCTTCGCGATCGACACGCCCCAGGCCGCGGCGGTGTCCAGGCCATCGTAGAGGTGCAGGTAGTGGGCCCAGCACTCGGCCCAGTCTTCCCACGGATGCATCGTCGAATAGGCGCTGACGAACCGCTCGGCCCAGTCGGCCGGCGGCCCTTCGTCGTAGTGGTGCTTCAGCGCCTCGGCATAGTCGGCGCGCTCGTCGCCGAAACGTTCGCGGAAGGGTGCGAGCCAAGGGCCCTCGGCCCCGTCCGCGGTGTGCACGTCGATCAGGCGGTCCCAGTAGTAGTGGCCGATCTCATGGCGGAAATGCCCCAGCAGCGTGCGGTACGGCTCGTGCATCGCCTGGCGCACCTCCTCGCGCCGGGCGTCGTCGGCCTCGGCGATGTTCATCGTGATGATGCCGTTGTCGTGGCCGGTCAGCACCGGCGCGGCCGCCGGGGTCTCGGCCAGGAACTGGAACGACAGGCCGTCCTGCGGGTCGTCGGTCTTGCCGGGGAACGGCAGGCCCAGGCTCAGCAGCGTGTAGAGCAGCCGGCGCTTGGCCTTCTCGAGCGCGAACCAGGCCTGCACGTTGGCCGGCTCGCTCAGCGCCGGGATCACCGCGGTGGTGCGGCACGAGCGGCACAGGTCGTTCGGGTCGTCGCCCGGCACCATCCAGTTGCAGACCTGGTGCTGGTGGTAGTTGAAGCAGGGGCGGTGCTCGCCGATGTCACAACCGAGCGGGCGCCAGCGCACCCGCGGCGCGGCCTCGGCTTCGGCCGGCGGCGTGCCGGCGTCCTCTTCCGGCACGGCTTCGAACGCGACCATCTCCAGCTGCTCCGGCACGAAGCCGAGCAGGGACTGGCACTGGACACACTGCACGCTCTCGTAGAAAACGCGCGCGCCGCACTGGCTGCAATGGAGGAGCTTCATGCGCCGAATGCTGGCAGCGTGGCCCGGCCGCGCACTGCGGACGCGGGCCGGCGCGCCTGTAGGACAAGCGCGCGGACCGAGCGCGATGGCTCAGGCGCCCAGCGCGGCGATGCCGGCACGCGCGATCTGCGCGTCTTCGCTGGACTTCACGCCCGACACGCCGACCGCACCGAGGCAGTGCCCGTCGACCAGCACCGGCACGGCGCCTTCGAGCAGGCCATGCTGCAGCGGTGCGCTCAGGAACGCGGTACGGCCCTGGTTGATCAGGTCCTCGAAGGCCTTCGATTCGCGCCGGCCGAGTGCCGCGGCGCGGGCCTTCGCCTGCGACATCTCGGCGGTCATCGGGGCGGCGCCGTCGAGGCGCTGCAGGTGCAGCAGATGGCCGCCGTCGTCGACGATGGAGATCGTGACCTTCCAGCCGTTCTGCAGCGCTTCGGCCTCGGCCGCGGCGGCGATCGCCTTGATGTCGACGGAGGTCAGGTAGGGCCTGGTTTGCATGGTGCGGGGTCGTGTGGGGGTTGGAAGCGGCATTGTCACCCCAGCCGCTCGATCGCCAGCGCGGTCGCCTCGCCGCCGCCGATGCACAGGCTGGCGACGCCGCGCCGCAGCCCCTGGCGGCGCAGCGCGCCGAGCAGCGTGACCACGATGCGCGCGCCCGACGCCCCGATCGGATGCCCCAGCGCACAGGCGCCGCCGTGCACGTTGACGCGCTCGTGCGCCAGCGCGAGGTCGTGCATCGCCGCCATCGTGACCACCGCGAACGCCTCGTTGATCTCCCACAGGTCGACCTCGCCGGTGGACCAGCCGACGCGGTCGAGCACCTTGCGGATCGCACCCACCGGCGCGGTGGTGAACAGCGCCGGCGCCTGCGCATGCGTCGCCTGGCCGCGGATCACCGCCAGCGGCGCGAGGCCCCGGCGCTCGGCCTCGCTGGCGCGCACCAGCAGCAGCGCCGCGGCGCCGTCGGAGATCGAGCTGGCATTGCCGGCGGTCACGCTGCCGTCGGCACGGAAGGCCGGCTTCAGCGTCGGCAGGCGGTCGATGCGCACGCGGCGCGGCGATTCGTCGTGCTGCAGCGGGCCCGCGGCACCTGGCACCGGCGCGATCTCCCAGTCGAACGCCCCGGCCTGCTGCGCCGCCAGCGCACGCTCGGTGGACGCCAGCGCGAAGGCATCCTGCGCGGCGCGCGAGAAGCCGTACTGCGCCGCGCACTCTTCCGCGAAGGTGCCCATCAGCCGGCCGTGCGTGCCGGTGCCGCAGCGGTCCTCGAGGCCGTCGAAGAACAGGTGGTCGATCATCTGGCCATGGCCGAGGCGCTGCCCGCCGCGGGCCTTGGGCAGCAGGTACGGCGCATTGCTCATCGACTCCATGCCGCCGGCCAGCACGGCGCGCACGCTGCCGGCGCGCAGTGCGTCGTGGCCGATCATCAGCGCCTTCATGCCCGAGCCGCAGACCTTGCTGATCGTGGTGCAGCCGGTGGCCTCGGGCAGCCCGGCAGCCAGCGCGGCCTGGCGGGCCGGTGCCTGGCCCAGGCCGGCCGGCAGCACGCAGCCCATCAGCACCTCGTCGACCGCCTGCGCCGGCAGCCCGGCGCGCTCGAGGGCCGCCTGCAGTGCCACCGCGCCGAGCGCCGGCGCGGCCAGCGGCGACAGCTCGCCCTGGAAGGCGCCCATCGGCGTGCGGGCGGCGGCGACGATGACCACCGGATCGTGCGTGGCGTTGTCCATGGCGGGGCTCCTTTGCTGAGCTTTGCGTCTTCGACGAAGGGGTCACCGCGGCGCCATCCGGATCGCGCCGTCGAGCCGGATCACCTCGCCGTTCAGGTACGCGTTGTCGACGATGTGCAACACCAGCCGCGCGAATTCGTCCGGGTCGCCCAGGCGCGCGGGGAACGGCACCGAGCGGTTCAGCGCCTCCTGCACCTCCTGCGGCATTGCCTGCAGCATGGGCGTGGCCATGATGCCCGGCGCGATGGTCATCACGCGGATGCCGGCCCGCGCCAGCTCGCGGGCGATCGGCAGCGTCATGCCGACGATGCCGCCCTTCGAGGCCGAATAGGCCGCCTGGCCGATCTGGCCGTCGAAGGCGGCCACCGATGCGGTGTTGACGATGACGCCGCGCTCGCCATCGGGCCCCGGCGCGTTGCCGGCCATCGCGTGGGCGGCCAGCCGCAGCATGTTGAAGCTGCCGAGCAGGTTGACCTGCAGCACGCGGGCGAAATGGTCCAGCGGCTGCGGACCGTCACGCCCGAGCACCTTCTCGGCCGGGCCGATGCCCGCGCAGTTGACCAGCCCATGGAGTGCGCCGAAGCGCTCGACGGCCGCGGCCACCGCGGCCGCGCCGCTGGCCGCGTCGCCCACGTCGGTGCGGACGAAAACCGCGCGGGGCCCCAGCGCGGCCACGGCGGCCTCTCCGGCCGTTTCGCTGAGGTCGGCGACGAGCACCCGCGCACCGCCGTCGACCAGCCGCCGCGCGGCCGCCAGTCCGAGGCCGGAGCCACCGCCGGTGACGAGGAAGGACTTGTCCTGGATCTGCATGGCGCGGCGCCTTCGTTCCGTTCAGGCCAGCATCATCATCGTCGATCGCCCCATGGCCCACCCTCGGGAATTGCAAGGGAGAGGCCGCGCCGAAGTTGCGTGATACGGATTTCTTTTCCGCATCGTGGGGAAGTGGCCGCAACCGAGGCAAAATCGAGGGTTGGCAGTCCGTCGCGTCCCCGCGCCCGGGGCGTTCATGTTCTGCAGCGACCGTCCGTAACCGTTCCCGGAGACCAGAGTGACCACGCCCCAGCAGCCCAAGATCATCTACACCCTGACCGACGAAGCGCCGCTGCTGGCGACGTGGGCCTTCCTGCCAGTGATCCGCTCGTTCACCGCCCCGGCGGGCATCGAGGTGGCCACGGCCGACATCTCGGTGGCCGCGCGCATCCTGGCCAACTTCCCCGAAGTGCTCACCGAAGAGCAGCGCGTGCCCGACACGCTCAGCGAGCTCGGCAAGCTGACGCTGCGCCCGGAGGCCAACATCATCAAGCTGCCCAACATCAGCGCCTCGGTGGCCCAGCTGAAGGCGGCCATCAAGGAACTGCAGGGCAAGGGCTACGCGCTGCCGGACTACCCGGACAACCCGCAGAACGACGAAGAGAAGGCCCTGAAGGCCCGTTACTCCAAATGCACCGGCTCGGCCGTGAACCCGGTGCTGCGCGAAGGCAACTCCGACCGCCGCGCGCCCAAGGCGGTGAAGGAATACGCCCGCAAGCACCCGCACAGCATGGGCGAGTGGAGCCAGGCGTCGCGCTCGCACGTGTCGCACATGCACCACGGCGACTTCTACCACGGCGAGAAGTCGATGACGCTCGACCGCGCGCGCAACGTGAAGATGGAGCTGATCACCAAGAGCGGCAAGACCATCGTCCTGAAGGAGAAGGTCGCGCTGCTGGACCGCGAGGTGATCGACAGCATGTTCATGAGCAAGAAGGCCTTGCTCGACTTCTACGAGACGCAGATCGAGGACGCCCGCAAGACCGGGGTGATGTTCTCGCTGCACGTGAAGGCCACGATGATGAAGGTGTCGCACCCCATCGTGTTCGGCCACTGCGTGAAGATCTTCTACCGCGAGGCCTTCGAGAAGCACGGCGCGCTGTTCAAGGAGCTGGGCGTCAACGTCAACAACGGCATGGTCGATCTGTACAACAAGATCGCCACGCTGCCGCAGAGCAAGCAGGACGAGATCAAGCGCGACCTGCACGCCTGCCATGAAAGCCGCCCCGAGCTGGCGATGGTCGATTCGGCCAAGGGCATCACCAACTTCCACTCGCCCAACGACGTGATCGTCGATGCCTCGATGCCGGCGATGATCCGCGCCGGCGGCAAGATGTACGGCGCCGACGGCCGCCTGAAGGACGTCAAGGCCGTGATGCCGGAGTCGACCTTCGCCCGCATCTACCAGGAGATGATCAACTTCTGCAAGTGGCATGGCAACTTCGACCCGAAGACCATGGGCACCGTGCCGAACGTGGGGCTGATGGCGCAGCAGGCCGAGGAATACGGCTCGCACGACAAGACCTTCGAGATCCCCGAGGACGGCGTGGCCAACATCACCGACCTCGAGACCGGTGAAGTGCTGATGAGCCAGAACGTCGAGGAAGGCGACATCTGGCGCATGTGCCAGGTGAAGGACGCCGCGATCCGCGACTGGGTCAAGCTGGCCGTCAACCGCGCGCGCAACTCCGGCATGCCGGTGGTCTTCTGGCTGGACAGCTACCGCCCGCACGAGGCCGAGCTGATCCGCAAGGTGAAGATGTACCTGCACGAGCACGAGACCAACGGCCTGGACATCCAGATCATGAGCCAGGTGCGCGCGATGCGCCACACGCTGGAGCGCGTGGTGCGCGGGCTGGACACCATCAGCGCCACCGGCAACATCCTGCGCGACTACCTGACCGACCTGTTCCCCATCATGGAACTGGGCACCAGTGCCAAGATGCTGTCGATCGTGCCGCTGATGGCCGGTGGCGGCATGTACGAAACGGGTGCCGGCGGTTCGGCGCCGAAGCACGTGCAGCAGCTGGTCGAGGAAAACCACCTGCGCTGGGATTCTCTGGGCGAGTTCCTGGCGCTGGCCGTGAGCCTGGAAGAGCTGGGCCTGAAGAACAAGAACCCGCAGGCCGTGCTGCTGGCCAAGACACTGGACGCCGCCACCGGCAAGCTGCTGGACAACAGCAAGGGCCCGAGCCCGAAGACCGGCCAGCTCGACAACCGCGGCAGCCAGTTCTACCTGTCGATGTACTGGGCCCAGGCCCTGGCGGAGCAGACCGAGGACGCCGCGTTGGCCGCCAAGTTCGCCCCGCTCGCCCAGGCGCTGGCCTCGCAGGAAGCCACCATCGTGGCCGAGATGAACGAGGTGCAGGGCCAGGCGGTCGACATCGGCGGCTACTACATGCCCGATGCCGAGAAGGTCGCCAAGGTGATGCGCCCGAGCAAGACGTTCAACGAGGCCCTGGCGTCGCTGAACGCCTGAGGCCAGCAGGCAAGGCCGGGACACCCCGGCCCGCCCTGAGCGTCGACCCGACCCGGTGCCTGCACCGGGTTTTTTGTTGCCTGTCGCGGCAGCCCGGCCGCCGCAACCCCAAAACAAAAATGCCTGGTTCCCTTGGAAACCAGGCATTCGGAGCGTTGCCGCTTATTCGGTGGGGTGGCTGATGGGACTCGAACCCACGACAACCAGAATCACAATCTGAGGCGGGAAGCGAGCATTCATGCGGTTTGGCGGCCGTTGCGTGGGAACAAGGGCCGCATTCTGCGCCACGCAATCATGCGGCTCCCAGGCCGGTCGTCCCCACGAAAATCACCTCGTCGAGGTCAGCGAGTCGTAGGCCCGCTCGCAGGCGAGGCCGGCGATTCGGGCTCGGTCGTAGGCGGCAGCCAGCTCCCCCGACGTGTCGTCAGACCGCGCGAGCAGGTCGGCGAGCACCAGGCCGGGGCCGGCGGCTGGCGCGCTGCCGGCGGTAGCGGCGGGATCGGCGCGGCCGTCACAGCGGGCGGCGAGGCCTGCAGCGTGGCGCCGCAGGCGGTCAGCAGCAGCACCAGCGGCAGCAGCATCAGCGCGCGCGGCGCTGGCGGCGGTTTCGGCTTCATGGGCGATCTCCTGGGAGGATTCGACACGTCGGCGGTACTTGTCGAGTTCGGCGGCGGCTTTCGACGCATCGGCGGTCGCGCGCGCGGCGCGCTCGGCGTCCCAGCGCTGCTGCACCGCCGCGCTGCCAGCCTTGACGCCGCCGTGGTGGCCGGCGATGAACAGGCCGGCGGCCACCACCAGCACCGCCAGCAGCTCGGCGGCCAGGAGCCACAGCGCGGGCGTCACGCCACCCCCAGGACGCCGCGTGCGGCCGCGTACCGGGTCTGGCGGTCGGCCAGGCCGTTCGTGCCGCCGTTGATGCGCCGCGTGATGCCGATGAAGTCGCCGGCATCGGCCAGCTCGTTCAGCCCGCGGTTCGCCCAGTACCAGCCGGCGCTGGCCGCCGCCCACTGCGGCAGCTCGAGCAGGTCGGGCTGGGCCTCGAAGTCCGGGGCGCCTGGGAACCAGCGCTGCAGGCCGGCCGCCGCGGCGCGGTAGTTCGCCCTGCCCGTCACCTGGATCAGCCCGCGGCCCATGTACCGCCGGCCGTCGCCGGGCACGTTGTTGCCGAGGTCGACGCGGCCCTCGTAGCGCTGCTGCGCCGGCGTGGGCCCCCAGATCTCGCGGGCGTAGCGCAGGCCGCCGCTCTCGTGCCCGACCTGCGCCAGGAAGGCGGCGGCGCGTGCTGGCGTGTTGACGCAGAACGCCTCGAGCGTGGCATTGATGTGGTCGAGCCAGCGGTAGCCGCGATCGAGCGGCGCGCCCACGGCGGTGGCCAGCTGGTAGGCGTCGAGCTTCATCGCGGCGCCGTCCCCGCGCCATCCAGCGGCGCCCAGTCGGTAACGCGGCGCACCGGGTGCCGCACGCGGCCGCGGCGCAGCAGGTAGCCCAGCAGCACCACCGCGGCCCCGATGTGCACGCCGGCCAGGCACAGCATGAGCGGGCGGTACGGCGTCCAGTCGCCGCCGAGCAGCAGCATGGAGACGCCCAGCTCACTCAGCGCCATCAGCACCAGGCCCAGCTTGATCACGATTCCGTCGTTGACGGTGGGCGACAGGATGAGCCACGAGAGGCCGGTGAACAGCACCAGGGTGGCCAGGGCGTTGATCAGGGAGAGCGCGTCCATCATTGGCCTCCACCGAAGCGACGGGTGAGGAACCCCGCGAGATCGAAGGTGCGGATGGCCTGTGTCACCGCGTCGGCGATGGAGATGCCGAACAGGCCGATGACCAGGCCGGTGACGCTGATCTGCGACGGGCTCAGGTGCAGGCGCTCAGCCACCGCCGGGGCCAGCACGCCGGCCAGCACCGTGCCGCTGGCGACGTTGGCGACCTTCGTCGGCCAGCCGGTGCCGGGCGCCCAGCGCAGCCCCACCAGGGATCCCAGCAGGCCGAAGGCCCCGGGGTGAGATGCGACAGCTGCGGCCGCGGCGTCAATGTCTGGCGGCTGCATTACAGGGCCTCCTGGTGGGTCATACGATCTGCGCTGCGGCCACGTTGAATCCGCCCGACACGGCAATACCGGCGCCGGTGACGTTGGTGCAACGAACCTTGACCGCTGATGCGCCAGAGTCCCAATACGCCTCCCATGACACTCCTGCCGGGATCGCGAAAATGGGGGTCGCCTTGAGCATGAACGTGTTGTCCACGCCGCTGATCGTGACCGTCTGATCGACGCTCGACTGAGCCGGGATGGTGCCGAAGTTCAAGCTGACATTGACGCGCCCTTGCAGTGCGCGAATAGCGGCTGAGTTGGTCCCTCGGCTGAAGCGCAAGCCTGCGAATCCACCCCCCGTGTTCTCGATGTGCACGTCCGCCGTCGCGCTCGTGCTGATCAAGCGGATGATCAGGTTGCGAGTAGTGGCCTCCTTGACGATCTGCCAGACACCTGATGTCGTGGCCTCGATGAAACGCAGGTCGAACCACGCAATTGGAGACTTGAAGAGCGGCAGGTTCGTGATCGAGCCCCGCTTCCCGACGACGTAGTTTCCAGCTCCGTTGTCGGTGATCTGGTCGTTCGTCAATGCGATTCGATCGCCAATCACCCAGTTCTCATCGGCCCCGCTGTCAAGGATGGTGCCGCCCGCGGTGTTGTTCTCGGTGTATGCCTTCGGCAGGTAATTGCCGCGCGCATACTGGGCGAAGTGGACTCCATAGCCGGTGTTGTTCTGGCAGGCAATTCCGAGCAGCTGGTTCTCGCACGCCTCGCCAACCTTCAGGCCATCCCCACCATTGAAAGACGCCTCGAACCCGTGGAGGCAGCCGGCGTTTGCATCAGGTACCGTCGTTTCGCCCTCGTGGCTAATGAACAGTCCGTGGCGTGTGTTCGATCGGCTGATGGCGTTCTCGATGCGCCAAAGGTTCGTGTTGGCGGAACTCACCGCGTAATCGCCGACCTTGATGCCATCTCGGCCATGGCCGAAGGACGACACGTTGCGAAGGCTGGACCGGCCGCCAAGGACATGGATCCCGTCTCCACCGTTGCCAGCATCACCTTCGACGCTCAGGTTCTCGAGTTGAGAGCCGACGTTGACCACGACGCCATTGAAGTTGCCCCGCTTGATGAAGCGCGTCCCAGCCTGGCCAGCGACCGTGCCGTAACCGTCACCGTGCACCTTGACGAGATTCGGCACCACCAGTTGGGAGGTGAACAGGTACACCCCCTCCGGCGCGTAGATCTTCTTCCGGCCGCAGGAGAAGGCTGCGGTTAGGGCGGCGGTCACGTCCTGCGTCAGCGTGCCAGCCTTCACGTCCGCGATCTGCGCTTCGGTCATGAAGTCGAACACGCTGACGCTCTCGCTGAGCTTGTCCTCTACCCAGCGCGCCACCGCTCCAGTCAAGCGCAGCATGTAGGCAATGAGCTTCGACCCCTTGCCTACAGCCGGAGAGGCCAGATTGGCGCCCAGAGAAGCAAATGCTGCGAAGTCGGCGGACTCCTTGGCATAGACAACCAATCGGCGCTTGGCATCCCTCACGGTCAACGAATAGTCCAGCGCAGCCGTGAACACTTGAGTGGGGGTGCCATAGCGGACGGCGCACCCGTTGATGGTCCGGATGGGTTGCTCTGCTGGCTGAGTCCCCGCCGCGTCCCAGTAGACCTGGACCGGGTTCGTCTCAGGGTTGTCGTTGGCCGCCCCAAAGTACAGGTAGCCGCTGTCGAGCGGCCGGCCTTGGAGGTCGAAGTACTGTGGGAACGGGGAAACAGTGGCGAGCATGCTCGGTCCTCAGTTCGGGATGGCTTCAGCCGGCAGGGTGGCCTGCTGCGCTTTTTCTTTGGCCTTGGCTGTCCGCAGTGCATCGTTGACACGCTGGCGCACGCGGCGGTCCTTGAGGTGCTGTGACAGCACCTTCATGCCGGTAAGCACGGGAACGGGCAGGCCGGTCATCGAGCCTGCGGCCCCGGCCTCCGCCAGGGCCGCCAGCACGACGCTCGCCGTGTTGCTGTGGTTAACGGTCCCGGGCGGGGTGGTCAGCACGTACGCCGAGATTTCAGCCAAGTCGCGCGCGGACTGCGCTTCCTTCTTGCCCAGCACCAGATCGAGTCGGCCGTTCTTGTCCAGGCGCTTGACGGCGTCGAGGTACTTGGCATGCGAGAAGATCGTGCGGCCAGCCTGGTCCGTGGCGCTGTTGGCCAGGGCTTGCTCGCGCAGGTAGCGGTAGGCGGCGCCGCGCAGTTCGGTCCAGGCCTGGGCACCATCCTCGCCGCCAGACTGCAGCAGGTTGCGCATGAAGGAGACGTCGTCCTGCGAGCCCTTGAGCACCACGCGGTCGAAGACGTTCTCTGCGGCAACCTTGGGGTCTGCCATCTTCTTGCGGTTGGCCAGCAGGTCAGCCACTACGGCGCGGTTTTCGAACTTCCGGGCCAGGTCGATGCGCGCCGAGCGAGCGGCCTTGTAGGCGTCGCCGCCCACGCCATCGGTCATCGCGTCCAGCGTCTCTCGGATGCCGGAGGCCATGGCCATGTCGGGCCCTTCCTGCTTGGTGAACTTGTTCACCGCCTTGCGCACCGCCTCGAGCTTGTTCAGGTCCAGCGTGCCAGCGACGAGGGAGCCGTCATCGGCCAGCGACGCGCCGCCGAGGCGCACGAGCTCGTCCTTCGCCACCTTCAGCACCGGCGCCGTCGTTTCACCTACGCGGTTTTCATTCAGGAAGCCCACCAGGCCATCGGTGCCCACCGGCTCGGCCATGTCGCCGGCCTTCTCCGCCTGCTTGTATAGCGCGCGAACCTTGGCTTTTTCGCTCGCCTTCATGTTGGTGAGCGTGTCCACCACCCGGTTGCCGGTCTGGACGTTGTCGATGGTCTCGGCCCCGGTGCCATCGATCCAGCGCTCGACCGTCTGGGCGAGTTGGTGGTTTTGGTTGGCCGAGCGCTCCCGGATCAGCTCACCTACGGGCGTCTTGGCCGTCTCGGCCTCGAAACGCAGTTGATCGGGGTTGCGGGAGGCCTGGCCCTTGGTTAGCGCTGAATCGCCCGTGAAACCGAGTTGCTCCGCCGTTGCGATGCGCTGGGCAGCGATGTCCGTGCCGGCGGCGCCAACACTACCCATGGTGCCCGGCGTGGCCTCGGCGGACCGGCCAGCACCAGGGGCAATGCGCTCCTGCGCCGCCTGGACCACCGGCGCGAGGCGCTCACGGGCCGCGGCCGTGGTGCCGCGAGCAACCACCGGAGCGGCAGCGGCGGCGCTTTGGCCGGCATTGGATGCCACCCGCGCGATGCCGGCAAGTTCCCCAGTGAGGCCCATGACGGGGACCGTCTGCTGCAGCACCTCGCCAAGTGCCTGCACCTGCTGCTGTCCCTGTTGGGTGCGGGGCGCGTAGGTGAACCGCTCCGCGCCCTGCTCCGCCTGCTGCTGAACGCGCTGGGCCGCTTCCGGGGTACCGTAGCCGCCGGCAGCGATCGAAGCCGCAATGCCACCGAGCGCTCCGCCGGCCATGCCTAGCGCACCCCCGGTCGCACCGGTGATCGTTGCGAGGGCCGTCTCCGCTGCGCCGGCCACGCGGTCGCCGAACGACGGGGCGGGCTGCGGCTGTGCGCCCGGCACCGGTGCTGTTGCGTCAGGCGCCGGCGCTTGGAACCGCGGATCCGACTGCGGGATGGTGGACGCCGACAGACTGCCGGCGATGTTGCGCACCTGGCGGCCGCGGAAGTCCTGAGCCGCGCGCGCCTCCACCTGGTCGGGCGTGACGTTGTCCGGCACGTTCCGGTACTGGTGCGTGCTGCCGTCATCGAATGTGAGGGTGACGTCGCGCGGCATGGCTTACCAGCTCGAAACGGTCGCGCCGCCTTTGGTGGTCGCTGGGGCAGCGCTACCACTGGCCTGCGGCTGGAAATCACTGCTGCTGGGCTTCGGCCGCGCCGCGGGGATGTCCGGCGCCGATAGCGGCACGCCCGTGCGGACCGAAAGGTTCTGCCGGCCCTTGTTGACAAGTCGGAATGCCTCGTCGAGGCTCTCGCGGAACTGCTTCTCGCTTTGGGTGCGCTTAAGGTTGGCCAGCGCGGCCTGCAGCTTCTCGCCCTCGGCGTTCGACAGCGCGCCCTGCCCCTTCATGTTCGGGACCTGCGAAAGGAAGGCCTGTGAGCCCAGTTGCTCGATCAGCGCGATGGCGTCTGCCCGGTCGTTGGCCGAGGCGGTGATGCCCATCGCGGCAGCGGTGTTGCTGCCCATCAAGGTGTGCGGGTACATCTCGTTGCCAGCGACCGGCCCGACCACCGTGCCGAGCGCCGGGTTCTTGCGCAGGCGCTCAATGGTGTTGAGCATGTTGTCCATCGTCGCTGCGCTGGCCTCCGCGCCGGCGACCTTCTCACGGATCTTGTCGTCAAGCGCAGTGCGCGCCTCCTGCGCCTTGAGTTGAAGTTCCTCGCGCTTGAGTTGGTTGCCCTCGCGGCTAGTGGCCGCATTCATCGCGGCGATGCGGTTCGCCTCCTTGGCGATCTCGATGTCGGCCACCACCTTCTTGATGTCCCAGCCCTTCTTTTGCAGGTCCATCACGGCGCTCTGGTCGGCGTACTTCGCGGCAACCTTCGCCGTTTCGGCATCGGCTTCTGCCTTGTTGGCGCCCGCCTCGGCAGTGCGCAGTTCAGCAGGGGCCTTCGCGGCCGCGCGGTCTTCCGCTCCAATCTTTCCAACGCTCTCGATCACCTTGTCGCCGCCGGGCAGCGACGCGAGCATGAGCCCCATGACGTTCCCGGCGAACTCCGGGTGCTCACGCACCAACTGAGCCTGCGTTCGAAGCGCATCGATCTCACGCTTATCGGCTCCAGAGTTCTCCATCGCCGTTGCGCGCTGGTCCATGAGGTCCGCAGCGATCTCCGGCTTGCCGTTCCGGACCGCGGCGTAGTACTGGGACACGTCGCTGAGATGCGATTGCTGCTGATCGGCGCTGCGCAGCTTCCAGGACGATTCGAACTGCTCGCGTAGCTGAGGCATCTGGACGATGGCGTCCGCGTAGTCCTGGGCCGTCTTCTGAGGCTTGGACATGAACTGCTGCAGGTACTGCTGCTGCCGTTGCTGCTGCTGCAGCGCGAGCTGTTGCTGCTGTTGCTGCATCTGGTCCTGGCGGATCGCCGCGCCGGCCTGGTAGCCCTTCAGCGCAGATTCGAAGGGCGTGGCGACGTCGATGCTGTAGTCGATCGGTCCGAGGGCCATCAGAATTTCCCCCCGTTGCCGTAGTAGGTCCCAATGGCCTGGGTGACGCCGTTGACTGCGCTCGACGTGGCCTTGCCTTGCGCCAGGTATGCGCCTGCTTGGGCCGCGCCTTGCTGCTGCAGCAGGTTCGTCACGTTGCCAGCCGACTGCATGCCTGCGTTCCCGGTCATGGCGGCCGCGTTCTGGCCGATGCTGGTCATGCCACCCAGCTTCGTGTACTGGTCATTGATCGTCTGGGCCAGAAGAAGAGGCGAGTACTGTGCAAGCGCAGCCTGCGTGTTGCCGCCTCGCAGCCCCCCAGTAGCCGAGGCGTTCTGCAGAATGCTGGTCTCGCCCTGCTTTAGCTGCGCCTGAAATGCTGGCGAGCTCTGCAGCGCAGCCACTGCCTGCTGCTGGGCATTGGCGCCGTTCAACCCAAGCAGGTTCTGCTGCGCCGACAGCGACGAGTTCCCGGCTTGCACGTACGGGCTCAGCAGCTTCTGAATCGCTGCAAACTGCTGGGTGTTCTGATCGATGCCGGCTTCTGCTGCGGCCTGTTGAGCATCAGCGGCCTTGTTCGCGGCGCTGCGCTGAGCGTCGGCCGACACCACGCCTCCGACCACCGCGGCGCCAACCATGGCCGCCGCAACCGTCGTCATCCGAGCCGACAGCCCCTCAAGCGAGGGCCATCTCCGGGTGTTAGATGAGCTTCGCATACAGGCGCTCCACGGGCTTGTAGCCCAGGCGTTCGAACAGTGGCCCCTGGTCCATGTGGAGCTTCGTGGCAGTGAAGAGCTTGCGGACGCCCAGCTTCTTCAACTCTCGCTCCACGGCCTGGAAAAGGCGCATCGCGGTGATTCCGTGTCGGCACTCGGGGGCAATCCAGTAGACGTCTGTGATGCCGTGCAGCGTGCTGGCGTAGTGGAGGTGCCAGGACACGATGGCGACGTGATAGCCGATCAGCAGGCCATCGCGGCGCACGGTGAGGACATGCAGGCCGCCCACATCCGCCAGGGCGTCGTAGCGCGCGTGGTCAATATCGAGAGGAACGTCGGCATGGTTCAGCGCCACCTCTCGCCAGTGGCGGACGAACAGCTCACGGGCCTCTCCCTTAAACGATCTCCAGGGCTCGGTCTGGTACACGGTCCCGCGTTGGACCGTTCGCACGCCCTCAGACGCTGTCGCGAGGATGGCGCCACCCGTGGCCATGATGGCGCCGATCACTTGGAGCACCTCGCGTCCATCACAAGATGGATACGGTCAATCGGGCTGTCGTTGATGACTTCGTGCTCGACCTTGTTGTCGAACCAGAAGACAGACCCGGTCTCCCAGTACGTCACTTCGTCGCCCGCACGGAACTTCACGCCCTCTGCACTCTGCAGCACGACATGGAATCGGCTGTAGTAGCCGGCATGCTCTTCGGTGTCCGGATGAGGATAGATCCGGCCGCCAGGGGCGATCTTGTTGATAATGACGCGGCCGAGCCGCTCACCGGCAACCGCGGCGAATACATTCATGACCAGAGGGCGTGCCTCGGTCAGGATCGAATACGCGGGGTAGTCGATGCTCTCGTGCTGGTCGTACCCAGGCAGGCGGTTCTGCTTGTAGAGCTCGACCTTCTTCTCTGCGCTCTTGCCCTTGAAGACCACCTTCTCCGGGAAGCGGAGCATGATGCTCTCGACATCGCCGAACGGTCCTTGTGGGTAGTGCCGAAGGAAGGAGTCTTCCTTCCACAGGTCGGGCCGGCGCGCGAGGGCCAGCATCAATGGCATGACGTTGATGCCAGTACCGAGCCGCAGGAAGTTCCGCATTGCAGTTCACTCTCTCCCGCTACTTGCGGGGTTCAGTGAGCTGCTGGCGGCTCGACGTGCTCAGCGGACCGGGATCCGGTCGATTGGCGGATTGTATGGCGTGAAGCCGCTCAAGTGAGCAGTGCCGCGCGGGTAGTGTGCGTCTGGATCGCCGATTGCTGCAGGGTAAGCGACACCTTCAGCGCCGCTGTTGTGTCGATGGTTGCTGCTGAGTAGGCGCCGTTCGCAATGCCGAGCACCGCACTGGCCAGGGTGGCGCGGCCGCCCGCGGTTGCTGTGCCGGTGACGCCTGCGGTCAGGCAGGAAATCAGCGCCTCGACGCTGGTCCAGTCGTTCGCCACGCCAGCCGCGCTGGTGGCGAAGGTTGCCACCAAGGCGTCCGCAGTGGTCCCCGCAGTGCCGATGCGTAGGCGATAGGTCAGCGTGGCCGTGCTGCTCACCTGCCCGATAGCCGAGAGCCGCAGGTTTCGTCCTGCCGACAGGAATCCTGCGACAAGGCTCCACTGCGCAATTACCGTCTCGCCGGTGCCTGTGCCATTCGTGAGCGCGGCCGCCCCTGGCTGCGCGGTCAGTAGAGGATAGCGGGCGTCGCCCTCGGTTTGCGTGAGGTACTGAGGGTGCGGGTCAACCGCGGCGACGTGGGCGGCCACAGCGGCAGAGGCGGCGCCGATCGCGTCGTAGAGCGCATCCCCTTCGGCCTGCTGCAGGTACTGGGGATGCGGGTCGGCCGCAAGTTCGTGGGCCGAGATGGCCGCCACCGCTGAGTTGGCGGTGCCCTGTGCAGCGGCGGCGTCCGTGATTGCCTCCGCCGCCGCGTTCGCCGCCGCAGCCGCAACGGAGGTCGCCGTGTCGGCTGAATCCTGCGCCTCGTTGACGCCGGCCGGCAGCGTCGTGCCGACGTCGGACTGCAGGGCCTCGAAGACCTTGATGAGTCGATGATTGCCGCCCAACGCTGCAGCGAGCTCAGCGCGCGGGATGGGCCTGGTCTGGGTGATGAGGTCAGCCACCGTCGCCCCCGAATGTCAGCGGCTCGATCTGGGCCTGCAGCGCGGCGATCGACAGGTGGGCGTCGGACGTGCCACGGAACCGCTGCGTGCGGTACATCTGCATGTCGCCATTGCGGCGCCAAGCGATGCGCTTCGCCCGCTGGCCCTGCTTGCCGGCGGCCTTGGGACGCTCCTGGCTCCACGTCTCACCATCCAGGCTGTACGAGGTCCAAATTGTCGGCTCGGGGCCGAGCGCCACGCGGCCGGGGAGCGTGATGAGCTCCAGTTCATGGACCACCGCGCCGTCCCCGCCGTTGAACAGCATGAGAGTGCCGAACTCCCAGCCAATCTTGGCGCCGAAGTGGTCCGAGCGGTTCGTGACAAGTTCACCGATGCCAGGTCCGGTCGGGTCGCCTGCGAGCCAACGGTCGTACGCCCACACGAGGCTTCGAGCGCGGTAGGTTGAGGGCTCCCCGAGGCCGCTGTCGGCGCTGTACCACACCGGTTCTCCCGCGGCCTTGGAGGCGGCCGCGTCGTAGATCCAGCACTGGTCCGGCAGGTGCATGTAGAGCTGTAGATGCCCCTTGGACACGCGTGACTCCAGCACCACATCGGCCAGTTGCGCCTCGGTGTAGCCCTCGAGCACTTGGTCGATCTCGCGCGTTGACAGCTTCGTCGAATCGCCTGGCTGCATCAGCCACACCGCAGGCGCCTCGTTCTTGCCCCCCCCGAGGAACGCGAAAGACCCAATGAACTCGCTCACCGCGTGAGTACCGATCGCGCCCCGCGGCACCTGCGCTTCTTCAATCCGCTGAAATGGGAAGTTGTCGCCACCGACGTTCTCGAACACCTCGATCGTGTGCCGGCCGAAGGCATACACCTCGTTGCGCAACTCCCGCACGGCTTTGATGGGGTCGGGGTCGCTCTCCGCGCTGCCGTACTTCAGCGGGTTGACTGCGGTTGGGTCGTTGAGCTCGGTGACGATCAGGTAAGTGCCGTCCGTGGTCATGTAGTACCCGGCGACCCACTGCATGTCCACCACTGTGCCCAGATCGGTATCGGTCACCTGGCTGAGCGTGGAACCGTTCCAGTAGTACAGCCGGCCACCAGACGCGATCGCCAAGCGATCGAAGCCATAGTCCAGCGTGACCTGCCCCACCCCGCCGACATCCCCCAGTACCGTGACGCTTCCGCCTGCGCTCACGCTGCACAGCTTGGTGCCCATGACCCGGTACATGACCCCGTTCCATTCGATCCCGCCGCGGTCAACGCCAGGGCCGGTGCCGAACAACACAATGCCATCGGCCGGGCGCAGATAGCCCTGGCTGATGCCTTGCGCCTTCGGCACGGCGACCATGTTGCGCGGGTAGCGCGTGCGCCAGTCGGGGGCCTGGTCTGCGTACACGCCGTTCAGGATCGGGATGGCGGTCATGTGTCTAGTGGGTGCACCGGCAGGGGATGAGATTTCAGGCAGGGATCAGGCGCCAATGCCATACGCAGTCGTGGAGCCCGAGCCGAGCGGCCACACGGCGTATAGATCTCGCTCGCCCCCCGTTGGGGGCGATGTCGGCGCCACAAACGCCCCCGCGTCGTCGTCCTTTAGCCATGCGGCGCACCAATACAACGCGCCACCATTGGCAGTGATTGCGTTCCCGGCGGTGCTCCCAGACGTGCCGACGCCCCAAGAGCCGCTGTCGCCAAGCCCTGCGGCGTCTCCCGTCGTGGCGGACGAAGCCACCAATACACCATCCACGTAAAGACGGACGCCAACCGTGCGCGAATAATAAGCACGGATATGATGCTCCAGTCCGTCCTTAATATTCGATGCTGCGACTATCGTCACAGACCCATAGAGCGCAAGCGGCCTGCCAGAAGAGTCAATGCCGAGCCGAAACGTGTTGCCGAAAAAGTATCTCGTCGCGCCTGGCGCCCAGCCAGAAGGAATGCTCACAACCCCCTCAAGCATGCACGGAGCGCTGCGGAAGACAGGGCTTAAATAGTCTCCGTTTGCGCTGTACCCCGGATTCACAGAATATGCTGAATAGCTGTACCCGCCTGTCATCGCTGTTTTGCCGTTGACAGTGCCGAAGACGACGCTTTGGTCCGACATTGATAAGACGCCCGCCGAAACTACCGTGGACCCATCGCGCTTTGAGCCGCGCAAAAAGTACGGACGCTGCGCCAACGACTGTTGTGTGTCAGCGTAATTTGATCCCTGCAAAAGCAGAATATAGGAGCCCGACCAATAATTACCCGCCCCCCATACTGTCCAGCCTATCCACACGTCCGAATTGTTATTCATGTGCGCTAATCCGCGCTTCATGCAGTCGAGTGCCAGTTGAGTCGAACTGCCTGCTCCGCCTTCACCAAAAAACAGTTTGATCCCCGCCTTGCGGGCGATCACGGTAGCGGCGCTTATGAAATTCCTGAAAATATTGGCGCCACGCACTTGTGCGCTTGTCCCCGAGAAGCCGTCATCGAAATATTGGTGCAGCTCATACGCGACGTTGTTGTACGGATCGGATATAAGCGCCGGCATGAGATACCCGCGCTTGTTCGTCGTGCCTTCGGAAACGAAATTGCCGACAGTGCTGCCGCTATTTGGAGGGACGAGGATTAGTTGGCTTGTGGCGCCAGCGCTCCTGATAGCAGATATGCACGCATTACACACCCCGGCCCACACCGTATAGTCGTTCTCCGCAGGTTCGTTCATCAACCCGAACACTACGTTCTGGCTAGATGCAAATACCGCCGCCAGTTTCCCCCAAAAGTCGCTCAGTGTTGCCGCATTGCAGTCCGATGTAACCGAGTAGTATTTGCCATAGTTGTGGCAATCAAGAATGACTTTGATTCCAAATGCGGCGCACCGAGAGACCATCGTCTGCAGTCGCCCGACATTGGTTGCGTCCAAGTCCCCGTATAACGTCGGCTGAAGCCTTTCCCACTTGAACGGGAATCTGACGATGTTCACTCCACGCGCCGCCCAAAACGTAACGCTTTGATTCCCCGGCAGGAAATAGTCAACACCGAACGTGCCCGGCAACACGCCGCCGGCGAACTCCATCCCAGACAGGTTGATGCCGCAATACTGCACGCCCGTGTCGGGGCCCGTGTACGCTTTAGCAATCGCGGCGCGAGCGAGAGATGATCTGCCCATTGGTCACACTCCGCTGACGATGTAGCTGTTGCGATTCGAGGCGCGCTGCTGGACCACGAACATCGGATTGCCGGCGTACGCTCTGGCGATGCTCGTCGTCGCACCATTGAGTAGCACCGTGCCATCGCTGACGATGGAGCAGCCGCCCGCACTGGGGATCACGGAGAAGGCTACGTTGTCCTTCAGCCCGGCAGACAGTGTGATGGCATAGACGCCCGTGACCTCCAGGACAGCATCGGAATAGGTGTCCTGATTGGCCGTGGTGATGGTCACATCGGACGACACCAGCAAAACCCTAGCCCCTGACACCGCTGCTCCGTTTTTAGAGTCACGGGGCGTGCCGTCATCGCCCACCACCACCCGGCGCGACGGGTCCACGAAGGTGGAGACGTCATAGGTGACGGCGGAAACACCGGCCGTGAGACCAACAGTGCGGTCTTGGTCGAACGGACCGATGCGCCATTCGTCGCCGGCGGTGAGCGCCTGAGTGAACGAGGCTTGCGTGGATGCGATCACCGCGACACCAGGGCCGCGGCCGATGATCACTTGCTTGGCCGTGAGGCTGATGGAGGCGGTGACGCCGGCGTTGATGGTGGTGCTCATGTGTTCCTCAGCCGATGCGGTACCAGGCGGCGAAGACCCCGTCATAGCGGAGCCGGAAGAAGGCGTTTGCGGCGAGCGTCGTTGGCGCGCCGTTGACGGTGTGGCCGTTGCCGTTGACGGTCAGCGCGGTCACGGCCTGGGCGCAGGTAACCGACACCTCCTGGCCATCGACACCTGCGGCAGGCAGGACCACCGTTCCGGCTGCATAGCCAGCAGCGGGCGTGAGCAGCAGCCAGACTGAGGATCCATCGGTGGGGGGCGCGACGGTGACGCTGAAGCCCGTCGCACTTGGCGCCGAGTACTGGGCCACCGGGGCGCCGGCAGCGGTCAGCAACGACTGGATGAGCTCGACAAGCTGGCTGACAGAGCAGGTGCGATCGGCGCCGTTGTCGGGGTCGTAGAACGGGAGCCGGGACCCGCTGGACGGATCCCCTTGGCTCAATCGGTTGATGGCCGACATGCGGTCACTCCTGAAGGTCGAGATTGCCCGCTTCGTCCACCTGCAGCGGGGAGTCGTCGGGCACTGGCGTGAACGGCCGGCACCACCGGTTGCCCGCGCCCGCTGGGATCGAGCGGAGCTGCTGCTGACGCGGCATTGCGGCGACCCGTTCGAGGGCGTCGTAGCCGTCACTCGCCGCCATGCGTGACTCGATGCGGACCGCCTTGCCGTAGCCCGGGGCAATGCGCACAGCGAGGTTGAGATACACCGTCTCCACCGCGCCAGCCGGCAGATTGCTGTCGTCGTCGAGGTCCGAATCGTCGGGGGACGATGGCACCGGGTAGCCCAGTCGGATGCCGCGGGCCTCCCAGGTGCCCATCATCGTGTCGAGCCGGCGCAGCGCGTCCTCGAGCTCCTCGTCTTCCAGATCGAAGACGCGGGCCGCCAAGCCCAACTCAGCGAATGCCTGCTCGATGATCTGCTGCTTGGTCCAGCCCATCACGCCACCCAGTCAATCGGACAGGGCGGCAGAGATCAGCGCCGCGAGCTTCTTGTCCGTGACGCGCGGGCCAAAGGGGATCTTCAGCTCGGCGGCCTTGGCCTCGAGTTCGTCACGGGTCAGGCGCGGCGCCGTGCTGGCCGGTGAGCCGTCGGCATCACCGCTCTCTTCGCCTGCGATGCGTGCGGCGAACTCTGCATCCCGCTGCGCCTGCTCAGCGTCGGCGGCATCCTTGGCGGCGTATTGGTCCAGGTGCCAGCCTTCGGATTGGGCAGAGGCGAATTGCTCCTCGTCGGCGACCTCGAGCACCGAGAAGTCGCCGGCCTCGAGCGCCCACGGGCCGCCCAGGCGGTACAGAAGACGGGGGAAGTCCATGTTCGTGCGTCCTTGCGAAAGCCCCGGCACAACGGCCGGGGCGGGTCAGGCGGAGTCGCCGATCAGGTCTGGCTGGCCAGGATCAGGCCGCACTTCTCGGGATCGAGCACCGAGGCCGCATACAGCGTGGTGTGCCGCACGAACACCTTGCCCGTCTGGGCGTTGAGCTGCGCGACCATCACGAGCGGCACGCCGTTCTTGGTCGTGGCGGTCATGACGTTGGCACCGGCTGCGCTCGGGAACGCCAGGCGGCCGTAGTCCAGCGTCACGGCGCCTTGATCCCAGAACACGTTGACAGGCTTCGTCACGGTGTTCAGGAAGGTCAGCGCAGCACCCGCGGCGGCCTGGGCCGTCACGTTCTGGTACGGGCCAGTGGTGATGATCTTCGGGCTGACCGTCAGCGAGGCCGTGCCGCCGCCGCTGATCACGCGGAACGTCATCGGCTGGCCGGTGTCGCTCTTGTCGATCATGTGCACCGCGTTGACGTTCGCGATGGTGAACGAGTCGCCGTTCTTGATGTTGGCGATGTTCGCGCCGCTCACGCCCAGCGTACCCACCCGGTTGTCGGTCGGGACGTCGCCCGTCATGGCCGTCACGGTGTGCGAGGTGTTCGCCGTGACGGTCGTGCCGGTGACGGTGCCGATCGCAGCCAGGTTCGCCACGTTGTCGGTGCGGAAGGTCGAGAAGGTGGCGATGTCGGGCACCTTCGACCGCTCGTAGGCGTCCTTCGAGCGGTCGCCCAGGTACGCGCGGTTGCCCAGATCCTTCGCGACGACCGAGTAGTCGAAAGGATTCAGGAACAGCTTGCGGTTGCCCGACTTGATGCCGCGCGACAGCATTAGAGCCTCGGCAGTGGCGCCGTCATCCCAGCTGATCGCGCCCACCTTCTTCACGATGATGTTCGCGTAGCTCGCGATCGTCGCGTAGAGGTTCTTGTCGATCTCAGCAGCCAGTCGCAGTGCGGCCGCCTGGCCCATCTTGCGCATGTACTGCTCGTCACGCAGTTCTTTGGCGTCTAGCTCGTAGATCACGTTGTCCGGCGAGCGGTAGACGGTCGGCACGAAGCGATCCACCACGTCGGTGCGGGTCGAGCCCGACACGTCGAGGCCGGTGACGACCGCGGCGTGGAAGTTCTGCTTCTTGTAGAAGGTGTCGCCCGCGCGCTGCATCGTCTGCGCGTCGGGGTAGGAGGTTTCAGCCTCCATCGAGATCACGCAGTTGGCGTCGAAGCCTTCCACGTACTCCTCGAACATCAGCTCGAGGTCTTTGGCGAGTGCGTTTGCCATGATGAGTGCAAGTCCTGTGAGGGATTGAGGGAATCGCTTTGCACTCACCCTTTGCGGCCGGGCGGCAGCCGTTCATCTCGCGCCTGTTTGGCCCCGTCAGGGCCGCGCCAGGCGGCGCGCTTTGCCGTAGCGGCGACGGATCAGGCCGAAGCCTTCTCCTTGGCTCGCCGTTTTGCGGCCAGGTACTCGGTCATGTCGCCCGTGCGGTGCGCCTTCTCGCGCAGCTTCTCGAGCTCACGAGACGCCACGGTCGCTCCTGGCACATTGCTGCGGACAACACGGTCCGGAGCCGGAGCAGTGCGCTGCTTCGGCGTGACCTTGATCTTGTTCATGACTTCTCCGGCGGCCCAAAGGAACTCCACCGGATCGGCGATGCCCGCAAGAGCCTTGGCGCGCACCGGGTTCTTGCCCAGCGCGTAGACGAGTTCTGCCGAGCGCGGAGCGGCGATGAGTAGGCCGCGCTGGATGACAGAGAAGGTGTCCTGTACGACCTCCTCCGCCTCCTCGAAGTCACTGACCTTCAGTGACTGCTTCGCTTGCGTGTACTTGAGCTGTTTGGCCTGGTAGTGCTCGTTGGCCTTGCGCTCCTGCGCCTCGCGCTCGCGCTGCTGCTCGTCTGCGCGCAGCTTGCGCTCCTGCCACGACTCGTAAGCCGCCTCGAACTTGTCGGTGTCGTAGTCGAAGTCTTCGAGCTTCGGCTTCTCGCCGACAGCAGATGCCGCCGGAGCGGCCCCCGAGGGGTTCTTGAGCTTGGCGTTCTCGGCCTCGAGCTCGCGTTGCCGGCGCACCAGTTCGCGATTCGTCTTGCGAAGGTCTTTGACCCAGGCCGGCGCGGCCTTGGTGTCTTCCTCCTCGCCGGCCGATGGCTCCTCGCCTTCGATGGAGATCGTGATCTCGTCGCCTTCGGAAGCTGCGGCGGTCTCGTCGGCATCGCCTTCATCGCCGCTCTGGCCGTCAGCGTCGTCGTCGTGCTGCTCGCCTTCAGCGTCGTCAGCACCATCACCATCCACGTCAGCGCCTTCGTCATCCTCGCCTGCAGCGCCGCCATCAGCATCGACCACATAGCGCGGGGCGATACCGAACAAGGCGAGCAGCTTGGCGAGGATGGTCGATACGTTCACGGTTGGCCTGGTGGTCTTTGCGTTGGTCGCGATTCTGGTGCCGACTGCTGCATAAACAGGCAATTCACGGCCGACAACGGAAAGCGGTGCTTTCTATTGCCCCATCGGATCGAACCCTGCCGGGGGCTGAGCGGCCTGCTGGAAGGCGTTCACCGCGTCGATCACCTGCTGCTGCTTCTCTGTGTCGATCTCCGCCAGCGTCTTCGCGGTCTCCGCGCGGGCCTGTTCGGCCTTCACGACGGTCAGCACCGTGTTGGCCTCGGCCTGCTTGGCCTTGCCTTCCGCCTCAGCGGCCGCGGCCATGAGGTACTGTTGCTGAGGGTCCGGCTTCTGGCTTGCCTGCTCCTGCGCAAGCTCGGCCTTCTCCTCATCGTTCGGCTTGATCAAGCCCATACGAACGGCGCGAGCGCGGCCCCAGTCGCGCAGATCCCCCAGACCCTCCCCTTCGAGGTTCGAGATGGTGGCCAGAGTGAGTGCCTGCTTGGTCTCCGGGTCCTCGGTGACGCTGGCAATGCCGGTGAGTGCGCGCACGACCGCATTGCGTAGGCTGGTCGATGACGGGCCCACATCAGCGACGACGTCATAGGAGGCCTTCGCAAACTCGTTGCGGATCACGCGCTTGCTAGTCTTCTCGTCGATCACCGGCTCGTTGACCACCGTGGAGCCGGACTGCCCGTTGGTGCTCACGGTCTTCATGCGGCGCGATTCCTCGACGGCCACGTCCCGCATCATCGACAGCCAGACCTCACCGGATCGCTTCATGGCCTTGGCGAAGTTGCTCATGTAGATGAACACCTGCATGTCCAGCCGGTTCTGGATGAGCTCCACCGCCTTGCCCGACAGGTTCGGCTGCATCTGCTCGCCGGCCTGCTGGTTGCCCAGTAGGTCCTGCAGTGCCTGCTGTGCCATCTGCGCCAGAGCAGCCATGGCCGGCGGGATGTTCGGCGCCTTGGTGTAAGCGGCCGGCACCTGGCTGCCAGGGATCTTGCTGCCGGTCTGCTTGTCCTTCTGTGCGTTCGCCAGCAGGTACGGCCAGCGCTCGATGCTGTCGTTCGACCACATCTGCTCGTGGCCGGCGATCTGCTCCGGGTCGAAGATGGGCTTCTCGACGTCGAATCGCGCCGCCATCTCGGCCAGCCAGGACATGATCATGTTGATCAACCGCTGCGGATCGCGCGCCAGGCGGACATGCCCCATGAAGCGCTCGACGCCGTCCACCATCCAGCGCTTGCCGTAGAACGGAACGATCGGGATGCATCGGCCAGCGATGTAGCCGCAGTCCTCGAGGATCCGAGAGCCCGACATGATGACCTTGCGGATTCGCCGCCGCTTGATGTTCTTGGTGCGCGCCAAGGTGTAGCCGGTGACACGCAGCCGCTCGATCAGGCCGGTGTCGGAATCGATCTCGTCCTGCGTGACCTTCAGCTCCTCCTGCCCCTCATCTCCGAGCAGGCCGGTGTAGAACCGGACCTGCTCCTTGGTCTCTTCGACGCTGTAGCGCTCGGCCACCCAGACGAGATCCGCGGTGCACCAATCAAACTGCAGTTGGCTGACCTCGTGCGGCCAACTCGACGGGTCGTCGTCGAACTCGGCCTCGTAGGCGTCGCGGCTGTAGGGCGTGAGAACGTAGCACCGCTTGGCGTCGGCCTTGTCCTGGCGCTTGGCGTCCAGGTCATAGAACACTGTGGTGTCGGCATCGAAGATCGGCTCGATGGAGATGCGCTGCCGCTCGTCGTCCTCGTCCTCCTCGTCCTCGTAGCAGGAGCGCAGCCGCCAAGCACCCATGCCGCCGCTGGTGCCCTCCTCGAAGGCGTTGTCATAGGCCTCGTTGGCGCTGCACCGCTGCTCGTCCGCACGATAGAGCCCGTCGCAGGTGTCGGCGAAGTCGTCGTTCGGCGCTCCGTCCGTGGGCTGAAAGTCCACCGTCACCCGGTTGTTGCGGTACTCGTTCACCACCCGGATCACCGCCAGGTGTACGTGGTTGAACTCGAAGCGCGCCTTGTTCTCGTACAGGTCGCCGACGTCGCCCTCCCACTGGGCGCCGGCGATGGAGTAGAAGCGCCGATCCTGCAGCGCCTGCAGTCGCTCGGCGTGGGTGGCCTTCTGGATGTCGTCGAACTCGCGCACGGCCTCCGCGTGGAGGTTCGCTAGTTCCTGTTCCTTGCTGAGTCGCGGCATGGTCCGTCGCTCCCTGTCGGGATGAGCGAGGAGCTGGCGGCCTCAGGGACTCAGCGCGCCGGGCAATGCCGGCCGGGTGTGTGCAGGGCGTGATTATCGTCGTCTGAACGGCGAATGCATCGGGATCGGGTTGGCGACGACCTCCTGAGAGCGGCCGATCTCACCGTACGCGATGGCATGGCGACGCATCATGTAGGCGTACCGCATGGCGTCGAGCAGGTCGTCCCGTACCTTGACGATCTTGCCCTTTTCGTCTCGGTGGTACTGCAGGAACTCGTCCAGCAGGTCGCGCAGGCCAGCGAAGATCTTGAACTTGCCCTTGATCATCAG
>Ga0233424_10000467_pt1 | contig 51123 bp, 39 predicted proteins | sample Watercolumn_Towu_FD_181011 | JGI IMG/M metagenome (GOLD analysis project Ga0233424, IMG submission 181011) | Freshwater microbial communities from Lake Towuti, South Sulawesi, Indonesia - Watercolumn_Towuti2014_125_MG | ecosystem: Environmental > Aquatic > Freshwater > Lake | place: Indonesia...
CATGGCCGACGTGGGATCGGAGGCATAGACCACGCCCCAGCGCTCGCATTTCTGGCGGCGGCTGGAGTCGTCCGGGTCTTTGCGAGGCGTGTTCATGGCAGCGCGGCGGTGACGGGGGCGGTGGGCTGGCTTTCGCCGGTGGCGTTGTGGCTGGTGACGGTGATGTCCAGTTCGGTGCCGGCGGCGAGGTTCGGGAGGGTGATGATGCCGTGGCTGTCGGCCACGAGTTCGCTGAAGACTTGCTGGCCGGTGGCTTTCACCACGGCGCGGAGGCGATATTTGTCGGCGCGGCGGGCGTCGTCCCAATCGGCGATGAGGGTGCGGCTGCCGGGCGCGCCCACGGTCACGACGAGGTTCTCGGGGACTTCGGGGCCGGTGCCGTCGCTGGGCTTGTCGAAGCCGAAGGCATACCAGCGTTCGTCGTCGTCGCCCATGAGCTGGCTCAACTCCTCGCGCAGATTGCTCAGCCGGGTGCGGGCGGCTTTGAGGCCATCGAGAAAATCTTTGTGCGCTTTGCCGGCGTAGGTGTTGCTCTGGTTGCTGTCGGATTGCGCGGTGCTGATGGCTTGGGCGGCGGTTTCGCAGGCGGTGGCGGTGCAGGCGACGCCGTTGATGTTGGCCGTTTCCTTCGTGGGGTTGGCGGCTCCGGCTATCGCGCGAGAGTGCGGAGTGCGGAGTGCGGAGTGCGGAGTGCGGAGTGCGATTCCCGTGGGTTGTGAATCGGCCCTACTCATTGGATGCCGCATTGCACTAATGATTGGTCAGCCGGCTGTCAATCACTTTTCGGCACTCTTGCCGATTGAGCGCCAGCGGGAGGGATGAACTGCGCGCCGGGCTAATCCATTGACGAACCGGGCGGCTTTCCGTCCAATGCGCGCGTTCGATGCACTCGCCGGCTGCCACCGCGGTCCCGCCCCGCCGTCATGGATAATCCCGGCGTCCATCGCCCGCGCAACCTGGACTGGCGCCGCGCCGCCGCGCTGCTTTACGGCGACTGGGGCACGAGCAAGGCCTACGTGGTCGGGTTCGCGTTCAGCGCGAGCGCAGCGGCGGCCGCGTGGGCCTCGTTGCCCATCCTTCTTGCAGTCGTCGCGCTGACGGCGCTGGTGGCGTGGAATTACATCGTGGTTTGCCGGCAATTCCCGGACGGCGGCGGAGTGTATTCGGCGGCGCGCGACCAGAGCCGGATGCTCGCGGCGCTCGGCGCGCTGTTGCTGGTGGCCAACTTCACCGTGACCGCCGCGATGAGCGGCTGGGCGGCGATGACCTATTTCCGCGTGCCGCCGGAGTGGGTGGGCCGGGCGACCGTCGTCATGCTGCTCCTGATTGGCGCCATCAACTGGTTCGGCCCGAAGCACAGCGGCAGTTTCGCTTTGACGCTCGCCGTGCCCATGGTGCTCGTGGTGCTGGCCATCATTGCGTTCAGCGTGCCGCACTTGCGCACCGACAACCTGGCGATGCCGGACAAGGGTTTCTCGCACATGTGGCTTGCGTTCACGGGCATGATTCTCGCGCTGAGCGGCGTCGAGGCCATCGCGAATCTCACCGGCGTGATGAAGCTCGACCCGGGCTCGACGATGGAGCAGCCGCGAGTGGAGCGGACGTCACGCAAGGCGATCACGTTGGTCGCGGTGGAAGTGGTGCTCGGGACGGTGTTGCTGGGATGGGCGATGCTTTCACTGCCGAAGTCGCTCGAACCGCTGCTGCGCGACCGTTGGGAGGACATGCTCAGCGTGCTGGCCGAACAATATGGCGCAGGGCTGCTCGGTCCGGCCGGGGCGAAGGGGTTCGGCATCGTCACGGGCGTGGTCGTGGGCCTGTTGCTGCTGAGCGCGGTGAACACGGCCATGGCCGCGCTCATCGGGCTCATTTACATGCTCGCCCGCGATGGCGAGATGCCGCGGAGCTTCGCGAAGCTCAACTCGCACGGCGTGCCCTGGCTGCCGCTCGCGCTGGCGGCGCTGCTGCCGGCGGTGGTCGTGGCGATGACGTCCCGGCTTGAGTCGCTCATGAGCCTTTACGCCATTGGCGTGGTCGGGGCCATCGCGGTCAACCTCGGCTCGTGCACGTTCAACCGGAAGCTTCCGCTGCGCTGGTGGGAGCGGGGCGTCATGGGGTTCACGTTCCTCGTGCTCTTCGCGGTCGAGCTCACTGTCGCAAAGCACGAGAAGGACGCGCTGTTCTTTGCGGTGTGCGTGCTGGGCGCGGGCTTCACCCTGCGCGCTTGGGCGCAACGGCGCGCGGGGCTGCGCACCATCACCGTCAGCGAGGGCGTGGCCGCGCGCGTCGCGCCGGAGTCCGTTCCCGACTTTCGGCTGAACTTGCAAACCGGGCAGGCCATACTCGTGGCGGCGCGCGGGCTCACCTCCGTGGTGAAGTTCGCCATGGAGGAGGCGCGGCTGCGCGCCGGCCCCTTGTATGTTCTCTACGTGAAGGAACTCGCCGTCACGCTGCCGGGACCGGTGGAGCAATTGAGCCGCAGTCGGTGGGAGGACGACACCGAGGCATCGAAGATCATGACCACCGTCATCGAACTGGGCCGACAGAACGAGGTCTCGGTCGTGCCCGTGTATGCCGTCAGTGAAAGTCCCGCCGCGACCATCCTCGACCTTGCTGCCACGCTCGGGGTGGACATGCTCATCCTCGGCTCAACGCACCGCAACCGGATGGTCAACCTGCTCAAGGGGGACGTGGTCACCGAAGTCGCGCGCAGCCTGCCGGAGAACATCCAGCTTGTGATCCACGGTTGAGGCGGTGCGGGCGCGGCAGTGCAGCGCGTCACTCTTTCCATGAACCTGCCTCCGGCCGACCACCCCTCACCCGCCCTTCGGGCACCCTCTCCCCTCCTCCGAGGAGGGGAGAGGGATGGGGTGAGGGGTGGCCGCCTCCCTATGAACCCCACGAAACATCGAACATCGAACACTCAACGCCGAACATCGAATAAGTGCGGTCTTTCGAGCACTTCGGCGTTCGAGGTTCGATGTTCGACGTTCGATGTTCCCGCTTCGGTTCAAGGGTTCAAAGCGCGAACTTCGGTTGGGCGAATTCTCACCCCGGCCCTCCCAATCCCAATCGGGGTTCTGTTCCAGCTTCGTCCGCGCCGAGTGCCGTGAGTTCAAGCCGTCTTCGGCCCCCCGACGGGGATGCGGGCTTCGGCGCTCAGGTGCCGCCGGCGCAATCTGCGCGGAAGCTGCGCCAGTGCTTGAGGGGCACCGACCCGATGCCGACAAGGACAAGCTGGCTCGCGTTGAAGATCATCAGCCACTTGAACGCGGCGTCCATGAAGCCGTAGCTGTGCAGGCCGATGCCGAGCATATTCACGCCGAACCACGACCACGCGGTAACGATGTTGCCGATGAGCGCCATGTTCATCAGGCCGCGCTCCTTGATGTAGCCGCCCCAGCGCGCGTGCAGAATCGTCGCGTTCCACAGCACGATCAGCAGCGCGCCGTTTTCCTTCGGATCCCAGCCCCAGAACCGCCCCCACGACTGGTCCGCCCAGATGCCGCCGAGGATGGTTCCCACGAAGCTGAACAGGGTCGCAAAGCACACGATGCCATAGACCATCCGTGTGAGTGACTTGGCCAGCGCGGCGTCGAGCGACTTGGTGAAGAAGCCGCGCAGCAGGTAGACCATCGCCAGGAAGCCCGCGAGAAATGTCGAGGCGTAGCCGATGGTGATGGTGGTCACGTGTGTCGCCAGCCAGAAGTTCGTGTCCAGCACCGCGCGCATCATCTCCATCGTGTCGCCATCAAGCGAGAGGTGGTGCGCGATGATGAGCGTGACGAACCCGATGGCCGACGCGGTGAAGCTGCCGATGCCGTTGCGCCACATGCGTTCGAGGAACAACCCGAGCAACACCGCGCCCCAGCCGACGAAGATGGCGGACGAGTAGAGGTTGGTCACCGGCGGCCGGCCTTCGAGATACATGCGGAAGACCAGGCCCGACGTGTGGACGAGAAACGCGAAGCCGGTGAGCCAGAACGCCGCCTTGCTCACGGTCGGCGAGAAGTTCAGCCACGACACCGCGGCAAGCACCAGCGCAAACACGTAAATCATCATCGAGCGGTAGAACGGCAGGTAGGCGTGGAAGTAGGCTTCCTCGCGGCCCTTCTTCACCTCGCCCGCGAAGGACCGCCCGAGCCAGTCCTTGTAAGCGGTCAGGTGGCGGTTGAACTCGCTCACGTTGCCCGCGCCGTAGGCCGAGCTCATCGCCGCGTAGAAGCCGATGGCCGGGTGGATGTCGCCGCTGCGCACGGCGTCCATGAGGCTCGAACTCACGTGCTGCCAGTCGTCGCTCTTGCGGCCGGAAGTCCACGGCGGCACAAGGAACGGAAAGCCCTGCTGCATGCCGGCCTGTTGCGCCATTTGAACCTGCTGCGCGATGCCCGCGTGCGGTTCGGCCAGCGCGAGGAAGCGCTCGAACACCTCCTTGTTGTAGTCCTGACCCGCCTGCTGCCTCTGCACGGCGGCGTAGCCTTCGCCCATGATGCGGCGGAGCGTTTCCAGTTCGCGCTCGAAGTCCACCGAGCGCTCCGGCTTGAGGCTGTTCTTCAGGCCGAGATAAACCTGAAGCGAGCGGTGCAGCGTCATCACAGACTTCTGATAGGTGTTGCGATGCTCGGGCTTGGTGGTGGTGCCGATGTGGCGGGCTTCCTTCTCGACGAGCAGCAGGTGCGGCGCGAGGTCGTTGAACGTGTAGAAGCGCAGCCCGGACCGCTCGACGCCCTTCTCCTTCAAGCCCAGTTCACCGAGCAGCTCGGGATGGTGAATCAGAAAAGTGTGGCGTGTGTCGGCCACGGCGGGATGGCAGAGCACCTCGAGAATCCACGCAGCGGGCTTGAGGCGCTTGGGACGCTTGCTGAACTGATACCACTTGCGCTCGGACATCTCGCCGTCCTTGGCAAGCTGGTCAAACGCGCCCCACGCGCCGTTCGCGCCGTTGCCCTCGAGCGGGACGGACGTGGTGCCGCGTAGCACGAGCAGCGCGTTGCGCCCGACGGAATCGAGCGGTTGCACACGGCCGTTCAACAACACGGGCAGGCGGCCGAAGTCGGTCGCGGCAAACGCGCCGGGTTTGTCGGCTTTGGGCCGGAGCGCAGCCAGCAGTTCGAGCGCGAACACGGCGACGAGCAGGAGGGGAATCCACTGTTTCATGGCCCAGGAATCTGACGGTGGTGAAGCGGTTGGGATTGAGTCGAAGTTGCGCGTCCCGCCCCGTCACGCCGCCTTCGCGCCCCTCTCGGCGCGTTTGTGGAGGAAGCCGACGAAGTGAATCATGAACTGCACGGTGAGGCCCGCGCCCACGATGAGGCAGGCGAAATACGGCGTGAGCCAGCTCGGGTTGCGCACGACCTGCAGGATGGTCACCTTGCGCTCGCGCTGGTCGTTGTCGCGGTCGAAGCTCGCTTGAAAATATGTCAGCCCCTCGTAGCGCAGCGGGTTGTTCATCCAGATGTCCACCTCGCGCGCGTCGCCCTTGGCCGGGTGGTCGACGCGGACGCGCGCGCGGAAGTCCTTCGGGATTTCCGTGCCGCGATATTTGTCGTGGGTGAACTTGAGCAGCGTGAACGCATACGGCGTGTAGTGCCTGCGGAAGCGCATCGCCACCTCCCATTCCTTGCCGCCCGAGGTGACGGTCTGCCGCGCGCTGGAACTCACTGCGACGAGCCACGTGCCGAGCGGCCTGCCCCTTTCGAGCAGCTCAATTTCCGCGGCGGGAAGATTCCGGTTGTCCATGTCGCGAACGATCACCTTGGGGACGATGGCGACCCCGGCGAACGCGCCTTGGGTGACCTCCGGAAACACGGCGTCCTTGGGCAACTCGCGATACAGCACGCAGCGCGGCCAGAAGTGCTTCACCCGCAGCGTCGCGGGCAGGCTCCTCAATGCTCGCTGCGGATTCTTGGCGAACTCCGATTCGGGCACCATCTCGGGATTCGCCTCGCGTCCGGCCGAGGGGTCGGTGATGACAATCTGGTGGCCTCCCAGCGCCGGCGCGAAGAGCATCGAGAGGTGATAAACGCTGCCGCCGACCTGGAGCAGTTGCGGCGCGGAGCCGCGCGTGGCGAGCAGGAACGTGCCGTGCGAGCCCTTCGCCGAAGTGAACTCCACCACCGCCGCGGCGCGCGCGCGCGAGTCGGTGTCCGAAGGTTGGAGCGCGTGAACGACGCGGTTGGTGAACATGCCATGCGTCGCCCCGGCTGGAACCGAGCCCGCGGGCGGTTTCTCCTCGAGGTCGCAGTTGGGCCAGTAATGCTTGATGCGCACCTCGACGGGCAGGCGCTTGTCCGACAGCGTGCCGCCGCGCGCGAGGAACGATTCGGGCACGGACACGACCGAGTCGTCCTTCGGGTCCGAGGTGTCAATGAAGACGAGTTCGTTGGACTGGAAGTCCTCGGAATAGTTCTTGGTCTCGCCTTCTTCGAGGCGCATGGCGCTTTCGACGGAGAGCATGTCCGTGCCGAGCTGGCCGAGCAGCAAGAGGATGAGCCCGGCGTGCGTCATGAGGATGCCGGACTTTTTCCACGAGACTTTGAGCCGCTGGATGTGCGCGGCGGTGAGGTTGACGAGCAGCAGTGTGCCGATGAGGTAGCCGCCCGGCAGCGGCAGCGGGACCTTGTGGCCGAAGAAGGAGAAGCCGTTGACGACCCAGCTTTTGAAGTAGCGCGCCTGTGCGTAATAAAGCCCCTCGTCCGCCTGCGCCACGGTGCCGATGAAAACGAGCAGCGTGCCGGACACCAGCAGCACGAGCGTGAGCTTCAGCGAGCAGAAGATGGAGATGAGCTTGTCGCGCATGGGCGGTCACGTCATTCGAACTTCACCGACTGCACGAACTTCAGGAAATTCTCGCGCTCACGCCCGGCCACGGCCTCGTCGCCCATCAGTTTGAAGAACCACGTCTCGCCGCCGCGCGGGACGATGGCGCCGATCACGCGCGTGCGCTCGCCGGTGCGCGCGCTCACGCCCGCGACGTCCACCAGCGTGGCTTTGCCGCCGGCCACGTCGAGCGTCGGAAGCGCCGCGAGCGCTTGCGCGTCGAGCGGAGCCTGGCCGACCTGTCCGCGCCAGCGGTCCACGTTGGCCTGCAAACCGCCCGCGGGACCGGAGAACTTGCTCACGGTCACGTCCACTTTTTTCCCGCCGTCGCCCGTGGCCACGAAGCTGCGCAGGATCATGTCGGGCGGCTGCTGTTCCTTCCACGACGCAGGCAGTTCACACTTGGGCATCCCGGTCGAAGCCGCGGCCGCGGCAGGCTGCATCGCGCCTGGTCCGCCGTGGGCGTCATCGGCAAATTCGACCGACTTGAGGAACTCCATGAACGCGGGTTTCTCCTTCTCCACGAGCGCGGCGTCGCCCGTGAGCTTGAAAAACCACGAGAGGCCGTCCACCGGCACGACGGCGACGATGATGCGATCCTGCCGCTGGCCCTCGGCTGACGGGGCGGGGCCGGTCACGTCAAACAGCTTGCCCTGCTGCTCGTTGACGACGATGCGCGTCATGAACTTGAGGATGTCTTCCTCGGGCGCGGCCGGAAGCTTGAGTTGCTCGCGCCAAAGATTCACGAACTGCAGGTCCGAGCCGCCCATTCCGGGGAAGGGCATCACCGCGACTTCTGCGGCCTGGTTGTCACGCGCGATCGAGAAGTTCGCCACGCGTGTGCGGGTCGCGCCTTCGTCCTTCCAGCCTGGCGGAGACTTGTAATGGATGTGCGGCCGACCACCTCCGTGCGGGTCACCCTTGGCCGCCTCGACCATCGGCGGCGGCGGCTTGGGCACGCGATAGACCTGAATCTCGTCACGCCGGCAGCCCGCCAGCGCAAGCGCGAACCCGAGCGCCGCCGATGCCGCAGCACGCCTGCAGCCGCGTGTCGGGAGATGGTTCGTGTGCCGAATCACAGTCGTTTGAGCGTAGCTTCTCGTTTGTCTGCGGAACAAGGAAATCCCGGACACGCGCCGGAACCTTGTTGCGTGGCGACTGGCGGACTTCGACGGGAAGCGCTCCCGGTGAATTCGCCGGCACGAACACGCCTTCCTCGCTGACGCGACGCGGCGCATCCGCTAGCCTGCTCGCGTGAGCTGGTTCTACCGCGCGTGCGTCCGGCCGTGGCTGTTCTCCTTCGACTCCGAGGACATCCACAACCGCACGCTCGCCGCGCTCGGTCGGGCCAGCCGCAGCGAACTCGCCTGCGATGCGCTCGCGTCCTTCTTCTCCGCGCCCGCGCTGCCGGTCGAAGTGTTCGGCCTCAAGTTTCCCAATCCCGTCGGCCTCGCCGCGGGCATGGACAAGCACGCCGCCGCCGCGCCCGTGTGGCCCGCGCTCGGGTTTGGGTTCAGCGAACTCGGCGGCGTGACATGGCACGCGCAACCGGGCAACGAGCCGCCGCGGATGTTCCGTGCCGTCGCGGACGAGGCGCTCGTGAATCGGATGGGCTTCAACAACGGCGGCGCGGCGACGATGGCCGCGAAGCTCGCCGAGTGGCGCGCGCTCGGACGTTGGCCTGCGCGTCCTGTCGGCATCAACCTCGGCAAGTCAAAGGTCACGTCGCTCGACAAGGCCGCGGAGGATTACGCGAACTCGTTTCGCGTCCTGCGCCCGCACGCGGACTTCTTCGTGGTGAACGTGAGTTCGCCCAACACGCCAAACCTGCGGCAACTCCAGGATAAGGCGGCGCTGGACGAGGTGCTGGCGGCGGTGCAGGAAGTGAATCAAGCGTGCTCCGTGTCCCAACCAACTCAAATCACGGAGCACGAAGCACGGAACACGAGCTACCCCATCCTCGTCAAAATCGCCCCCGACCTCTCGTTCGAGGCGCTCGACGAAATTCTCGAACTCATCGATCCGCGCCAGATCGCCGGCATTGTTGCGACCAACACGACCGTCACGCGACCGGAATCCCGCGACGAAGCCAGCCGCCGAACCTTCGCTGAAACCGGCGGACTCAGCGGGCGTCCGTTGCGCGCGCGCTCGACCGAGGTCGTGCGGCACCTGTTCCGGCAGACCCGCGGTGCGCTGCCCATCATCGGCGTTGGCGGCATTTTCGACACCGACGATGCGTGGGAGAAAATTACCGCAGGGGCCACGCTGGTGCAGGTTTACACCGGGCTGGTCTATGAAGGGCCGTCCATCGCACGCGACATCGTGACCGGACTGCGCGAGCGGTTGCAGCGCGAGGGGATGAAGGACTTGCGCGAGGCGGTGGGAATTTGTTCCGGGTAGCGCACGCGCCTCGCGTGCAGTGTTCCGCGCCCTCGCGGAACACGTCGGCCATCTTCCATCCTGTCACTGATCAACCGGCGAGGGCGCCGGCTGGCACACGCGAGGCGCGTGTGCTCCCCATATTTCATCCTGAACACGACTTAGGGAAATCGTTCCACATCCTCGCACGGCTCCATCTTCGCGATGCGGCGCAGCAGGTCCTCCGCAATCTCCTGGTAGGTTTCCTTGAGCCGCGCCTTCGAGCACGACTTTGCCTCCGCGCGCTCCTTCTCGAACATCAGCGGGTGGCCATACTTTACGGCGATGGGATGCGGTCGCGGAAACTTCCCGTGTCGCGACCACGCGTCAAACGTTCCCCACACGCGCACCGGCACGACAGGCGCGGCGGACTTGATGACGGTCAACCCGATGCCAGCCCGCGCAGGCTGCAAGTTGCCGTCGCGCGAGCGCGTGCCCTCGGGAAAAAGGATGATGCCACCGCCGGCGAGCAGGCGGTCGAGGATTCCCTTGAGTCCCGCCGCGCCGCCGCCTTCGCGGTCCACGGGCACGACGTTGAGCGAACGCATGTAGGCGCCCAGCACGGGATACTTCACGAGATTTTCGCGCGCGAGATAGTTGATGCCGCGCGGGAGCGCCGAGCCGATGAGCGGCGGGTCGAGGTAACTCTGGTGGTTCGCGGCGAGGATGACCGGTCCTGTCGCCGGCACGCGCTCGGGGTGGAACACGCGCCACCGGAAATACGTCGCGAACAGGAACCGGCAGAGCGACCAGGTGAGGAAGTAGCTCGGGTTCATGAGCCGCCGCCACTCAAGCCGCCACGGATTGCAGCGGCAGCTTTCGGCCCAGCTTGCGCTCAATCTCCGCGAGCATCACTTCGCACGTCTGCGGGATGGTCTGGTCGGAATTGTCTACGTAAAGCGCGCCCAGCGGCACCATCAGCGGCGCGGCGGCGCGCTGGCTGTCGCGATGGTCGCGCGCGGCGAGATTCTCCGAAACGCCCTCCGCTTTGCGACGGCGGTTGCGCACCGCGAGCGAGGCGTCGAAGTAGAACTTGAAGTCCGTCTCGGGGAACACGTTCGACCCGATATCGCGGCCTTCCATCACGAGGTTCCCGAACTTCACGCACTCGCGCTGCCTGTCCTTCATCCAGTCGCGCACCTTGGGCACCGCGGCGACGTGCGCGACCGCGGCGCTCGTCTCGGCGGTGCGGATTTCCTTCTCCGGCCAGTAGCCGTCCACGAGCAGGCGCACGCGGCCTTCGACGCACACGAGCGAAGTCTTCCACTTGCGGCACAACACGGCGACGGACTTGGCGTCGTCCACGTCCACGCGCTGATGGAGGCAATGCCACGCGAGCGTGCGATACATCGCGCCGGTGTCCACGTAGGTGAAGCCGAGAAGCTTCGCGAGGTGGCGCGACGTGCTGCTCTTGCCGCTCGCGCTGGTGCCGTCAACGGCGATGACGATGGGGTTGTTCATTCGTTCCTGTGTCGGAAGCAGGATTTACGGAAGCAGGAGTTACAAGGTTGATTCGTTACAAGGTTGCTTGAGCCCGACGGAACACGGCGACGCCAACGCAACCCATGTAACCATGCAACCCATGTAACGCCTCACTCGGCGAACAACTCCTCCATCGCCAGTTTCCGTCCGGTCCGGCCGTCGAGTATGGTCGCGCCCAATCCGCGCGGCGGCGGCGTGGCGAGCTTCTGGAAAAAGTTGGGGAACGTCTTCTTCACGCACGCGGGATTTTTGATTTTGATGCCGGGCACTTTCAAGCCGAGAACCGCGAAGCACATCGACATGCGATGGTCGTTGTAGGTTTCGATCTCCGCGCCGTGAAGTGCTGGATTCGTCAAGAAACCAAGCGATACGGTCGCAAGCGTCAGGTGGTTTGGCGCGACGGTCAGCGTGTCACCTTCCTCCCTAACTTGAGCGCCACACTTGGTCAACTCGGTCCTCATCGCATGGACGCGCTCGCACTCTTGGACGCGCAGGCGGCCGAGATCGGTGAATGTGGTTGATGTGCTGCCAAATGGCGCAACCACCATTGCGGTCATGATGCTGTCTCCAAGACTTTTGCACCGAGATACGAGTGTGGACATCTGCCACATGGGAAACTGTTCATCAATCTGCCAAGCTGACGACGGCCAATTTGAGACGCGAACCGGAAACCAACTTGTTTTGTAGAGAAGATTCGAATCCATCGGCTCTTGAGGTCCTTGGAAACTTAACCGCGGCTTCCACGTTGACAACCAGTCAAACATTGACACAGCCCAAAAATAACTCCCGCTGCTCGCGTCCGGCTCGATTTGGAACTCGCCGCCGTGCGATGGGAACACCTTCACCATCTCCCGCGTCATCGTCACGTAAGGCATCTCGTCCTCATTCGCCCCGGTGACTTCCACATGCCAGCCGCCCGCGCCCGCACAGAGCAGCAGCGCGCTGGCGAATTGGGAACTGTCCTCGACGCTCACGGAACACTTCCCCGCAGGAGACGACGTCAGGAGTCTCTGACTTTCATTCCGCATTCCGCATTCCGCACTCCGCATTTCAGATGGAGACTCCTCACGTCGTCTCCTACCGAAAATGGTTGCCGGCAGTTTGTCATTCCCCGCCTCCGACTCGACGCGATAACCAAGCTGCCGCAGCGCGGCGAAGAGCGCGGCTTGCGGGCGCTCGTGCATTCGCGGCACTCCGTGCAACCGATACACGCCGTCGCCGAGGCAGACCATCGCCGCGAGGAATCGCGCCGCCGTTCCCGCGTTGCCCACGAACAGTTCGAGCGGGTTCGCCTCCGTTCCACCGCGCAGGACTTCGCCACCCTTGCCGTAAACCGTGATGGTGCGATTGCAGACTTCGTCCGGGTCGGGCGCGACGTTGACCATGAAGCCGAGGTCCTGCAGGCACTCGACCATGATTTGCGTGTCCTCGCTCCACAACGCGCCGAGCAGCGTGACCTCGCCGCCGGCGAGCGCGCCGAGCACGAGCGCGCGGTTGGTGATGCTCTTGGAACCGGGCACGGTGATCTGCGCGCGCACGGGTTGCGTGAGCGGAACAATCTCGATGAGGTCGGGCAGCGGCATGGTCGCGGCGCAAAACGCTCGCCATTCGAGCCGGCTTTGGCAATGCGTTTTGAAGGAGTGGAGGTGCATGAAAATTGTTGTTTACACCACGCGCACCCTTGGTATCCTCCGGCCGATCCAAATAAGCTGACTCGCACATGAACCCGTCCTGCCATCGCTCGCGAACATTTGCTGCGCTCGGTCTGCCCGCGTTTGCAGTTTTGGGATTCGTCGCGTTCGGAACCGGTTGCCGGAAGAACGAACCGCCTCCGCCGGCGCCAGTGCTTGCTCCCCAATCTTCCGCCCCTGCCGCTCCTGTGCAGGCGCCGACGCCTCCGCCGGCGCCAGTGGCGGCGACCGAGCCTGTGCAAGAGCAGGCAGCTACGGTCAAGTCAGCGCCTGTTCTATACACGCCCACGGCTCCGCCTCCTCCGCCCATCAACGTGCAACGCCCTGCTGGCTCCGGCCGTGGCGCATCGGCACCTCCACCTCCCATCCCGAGCGGAGGCGGCAAGGCACCACCGCCGCCCGTTCCTTTGATTGGCCTCAAGGAAGTCAATGAAGCTCTCAAGTCGTATCACACCACCAACAACAAGCTGCCGGAAAATCTTGAGCAATTGATTCTTGCCGGCCTGCTCCCCTACCTCCCGAATCCGCCTGCGGACATGAAGTTTGTCATCGACAAGTCGAAGATCGAAGTTCGAATGACAAAGAAATAGGGAACCGAACCTGCTTAGTCCCGCCCGAAAACAACAACCAAGCCTGCAATGAAACTCCAAGGCATTCGCCGCCCGTTCGCAACCGGTTTCACCCTCATCGAATTGCTTGTCGTCATTGCCATCATCGCCATCCTGGCAGGATTGTTACTGCCCGCGCTTTCGAAGGCGAAGAAGAAGGGCCAAGCCATCTCGTGCGTGAGCAACCTCAAGCAATGGGGGGCGGCCATGGCGATTTACGCGGGAGACAATGACGACCGCATCGTTTACGGCGCAGTGCGGTTGCCTTCCGCAGGGAATCCAAATCCGAGTGAGTGGTCTTGGGACGACTACCTGCACACCTACGTTGGGGCACAATACACGCAGGCCGAATACAATTCCTACTGGCCCCCGAACTCCAAGGCACCGCGCATCATCAAGTGCCCGGCCGACAAGTTCGAGCTTTCCACGTTTTACAAGAACTTGGGCGCCAGCAAGCGAAGCTATGCGATGCCCATCAACAACATGGGGCGATGGATCCTCAATACCATTAATCCCGTGAACGCAGGCGATTGGCCGCCGAGCGCTGCCAGCCGAACGGGCATTGGGATCGTTTATGACGTGGATTACACGATCATCGCCAGCACCTGGATCGGTCCCGTCAGCCCAAACAATCCAGCCCGGCAAGCGGCGTTCCACCTCACCACCTTCACGGATCCATCCAAGGTGATCTTCCTTTCGGAGTCCATCGCACCAGACAACGCGGCGGGTGATGGTTGGTTCCTAGGCTGGGGGACGATGTGGGGGCCGACGGACCACGTCAACCTTACGCTAGGCGCAGCCCCGCAAAGATTAACCAAGGACATGGCAGAGTTTCACAACGGGGTGTTCCCTTACCTGTTCGTGGACGGCCACTTGGAGAGCATGAAGCCCGAACTTACGCAAGCACCGGGCACGACGGATCTGCGCCGCATCAACGGTTTCTGGACCCCGTCAGTGGCGGATTGAGTCCAGCGCGACGAAGCCACTAAGCGGCAGGCTTGCAGTCGGGTTTTCGCACACTCAACGTCGAACCACGGTCGTCGTGATGAGATTTATCAAGCAGCCGGTGTGTTTCGCAGCCTTGGGGTGCATTTTCTTGGCAGGCACCGCATGCGAACCCAATCGTGCGCCGTTTTCGAGCCTCCTCTCGGCACTCGAAAGTCCCGCGCCCGACCAGCGAAACCGCGCAGTTGATGAACTGAGGCAATTCGGAACGAACGCTTTGCCCCGGCTTGTTGACGCACTAAAGGGCACTGGCATTGACGCGCGAAAGATGCCCTCCGAAGCCGATCTGGAGAACGCATCGTCCCAAAGCCCCATGCTCGCGCTGGTGAACCAGCGCAGGCGCGCGCTCATCGCCTTCAAGATACTTGGGCCTGTCGCGGCCCCGGCCATCCCTGAGTTGAAGGATCTCCTTACGCAGAAGGACACTTCGATCCATGCTGCCTCGGCACTGGCTGCGATCGGGGTCGAGGGCGTTTCCGTGCTGCTCGCCCAGTCAACGTCGCCTGACAAGCGCGTCCAGGCGAACGTCGTTCAAGCTTTATCCCAACTTGGCGATGCCCCGAAAGACTGCCTGCCCGTTTTCGTGCAGGGCCTCAAGCACAATCTCCCCGCGATCCGCGCCACATCGGCCATAGCATTGGGCAGCCTCACGACGAACGCGCCTCCCGAAGCCACAGCCGCGCTCGTAGCGTCAGTCGAAGACAAGGATCCGGAAGTCCGGCTTCGAGTAGTGCTCGCCTTGGGAAGGCTCGGGCCTGCCGCACGAACCGCCGCGCCGGCCTTGGTGGGGCTTCTCAAGGACCCGGACACGAACACCGTGAACCTCGCCGCCCATGTGCTTTGGAAAGTGGATCCCGAGGCCGCGCGGAAGGCCGGTGCCGTTGACAAGTTCACTGCCCATCTCGGGAAGGACGCGCCGAAAGACCGCTGACACGTAGCGCCAAGCACAATCCCATTGACGCCGCCTTCTCCCGGCAGTTGGAATGGCTGCGGTGTCCGTGCCGTCCAACTTCCCAAAGCCACTTCTCCAATGAAACTCACTCTTTTCAGATTCGCGTTGTTCCTCGCGCTCGTCTCCGGCTTCGCGTCGCGCGCGGCGGACTCCGTCGTCCGCTACGAATCCCAGCCCGGCGGCAAGATCAAGATTGACGGCACTTCCAGCGTGCACGACTGGACCGTGGACACGCAGATCATCGCCGGCTTCCTCGAGATGGACCCGGCCTTCGCGGCGGACTTCAAGTCGTTCAAGAAGCCGAAGGTCGAGGTCACCATCCCGGTGCGCTCCCTCAAAAGCGGCAAAAAGCCCATGGACACCGTGATGCAGGAGACGATGAAAATGTCCGAGCATCCCAAGATCGAATACCGGCTGCTGGACCTCTCGCCGCGACCGGGCGCCGAGCCGGGCAAGGCGCAGTTCGAGGCGCGCGGCGCGCTCACCGTCGCCGGTGTCACCCGCACCAACGCGATGGTCGTCACGTTCCAGCGCGTGGACGCCCATTCGGTCAAGGTCACCGGCTCGACTGGCGTGAAGATGACCGATCACGGCCTCAAACCGCCGTCGCCGGCACTCGCGCTCGGCCTCATCAAGACCGGCGACGACGTCAAGCTCACCATCGAGTGGGTCACGGCCAAAGCCGAGGGCGAAAAGAAGTAGGCGCAACGCCTCACTGGTTCGCGCACACTGCGGAGTTCTTCGTCGGAATGATGCAGTTCACGGTGCGGATCACTTCAACGCGGAGACGCAGAGGACGCAGAGGAACGCAGAGTTGAACAGGCGTTCACGGTTTCCGATTGGTGACATTCACCGACTGTCCCTCAGCGACTCTTTGCGCCCTCTGTGTTTTTGCGTTGAAGCGGCCCGGCGCGATGCCAACTGCGTCGTTCCGGCTTGGTCACGGTTCAGCGCTTCGGGGTTTCATCGCGCTGCTCACGCTGCGCGTCCGGTCTTCACCTGATTTTTCATGTCAATCGGCGCGCGGCCGGCAACGTGCTTGCTTCGCAACCATGAAAGTCGCCGTGTTCTTCGAGCGGGACGGGGTGCTCAACGCCACTCAACTCCTGCGCGGCCAGCCTCTCGCTCCAGGTCGCTTCGAGGAATTCCGTGTCCACGCCGATTCAGCGGCGCCGCTTCAGCAATTGAAGTCTGCCGGCTACGTGCTGATCGCGACGACCAACCAGCCGCTGCTTTCGCAAGGCCTCCTCCCGCGCCGCGAACTCGACCTCATGCACGGCCGGTTGCGCCGCCTGCTTCCGCTCGATGACATCCTCGTGTGCCCGCACGAGGAATCCGACAGTTGCCCGTGCCGCAAGCCGCGCACGGGGCTCTTCATCGAGGCGGCTTTCAAATGGCACCTGGACCTCGAGCACTCCTTTGTGGTGAGTGACAAGTGGCAGGATGCCTCGGCCGCCGCCGCCGCGGGGTGCACGTCGGTGCTCATCCGCTCCCCGTGGAATGGCAGCGGCCACCACGATTTCGTCGTCGCCACGCTCGCGGATGCCGTGGGCAAGATTCTCCAGCTCCAAGTGCCGTGCGACCCGGTGCTGCGCCGGCACGTAGCTTGACGGACACGAAGAGGTTTCCCATGCGCGAACGACTCGCCCGATGCGCGAAGTTTTCACTCCCGGTGGTGTTTGAAGCCCTGCGGCGCCGCTGGCCGTGCCGCATCCAAGTCCGCAGCCGTCACCGCTCCTCGTAGCTTCGCAAGAGTCGCTCCCGAAAACCACGGCGCGGGTGGAACCGCGCCAACTACGTTGCGTCGGGCGCATCGCCGCCGCGCAAGTGCCGCCATCAAAAACTTCGACTTCACGTCCCCCGCGGTGTTTCATCGGCGCGCCAATCATGGACGACACCAACGCATTGATCGCCCAGCGCCGCGCGAAGCTCGACGCCTTGCGCGCGAAGGGCATTGACCCGTTCAAGAACAAGTTCTCGCCCGACCACGGCTGCGGCGAGGCGCGCGCGAAGTTCGAGCGCGGAGAACTCGCCGAGGGCGCGCAGGTCGCCATCGCCGGACGCCTCACGTCGCACCGCGACATGGGCAAGAGCCAGTTCGCCGACCTCAAGGACCAGTCGGGCCGCATCCAGATTTACGCGCAGAAGCAGGCGCTCGGCGACGAGCAGTTCGACATCTTCAAGCACCTCGACCTCGGCGACTTCGTCGGCGTCAGCGGCACCATGTTCAAGACGCGCATGGGCGAAATCTCCGTGAAGGCCGGGAGCTTCACCATCCTCGCCAAGGCGCTGCGACCGCCGCCCGAGAAATGGCACGGGCTTGCCGACACCGAGATCCGCTACCGCCAGCGCTATCTTGACCTGATGGCCAACGACGACGTGCGCGCGACCTTCCTCAAGCGCAGCCAGATCGTCCGCGAGATCCGCAACTACCTCCACGCCCACGGCTACACCGAGGTCGAGACGCCGATGATGCAGGCGATTCCCGGCGGCGCGGCGGCGCAGCCGTTCGTCACGAAGCACAACGCGCTCGGGTGCGACTTCTACCTGCGCATCGCGCTCGAGCTTTACCTCAAGCGCCTGCTCGTCGGCGGCGTGGACAAGGTGTTCGAGATCGGCCGCAACTTCCGCAACGAGGGCCTCTCGCGGAAGCACAACCCCGAGTTCACCATGCTCGAGGCGTATCAAGCCTACGGCGACTACGAGACGATGATGGAACTCGTGCAAGGGATGATCTGCCACGTGGCGACGGCGGTGCTCGACACGCTCGTCATCGAGCACAAGGACGGCGAGGGCAAGGTGGCCAGGACCATCAACCTCACTCCGCCGTGGACGCGCGTGCGATACAAGGACCTCGTGAAAGAAAGGGCCGGCGCGGACTGGTTCGACATCACGCCCGCCGAGCGACGCCAGCGCGCACACGACCTCGGCGCGGAGATTGGCAAGGAATACGAGGACTTCGAGGTCACGAGCGCGGTGTTCGAGAAGCTCATCGAGCCCACGCTCATCCAGCCGACGTTTGTGACGCACCTGCCGAGGGAACTTGTGCCGCTCGCCAAGCTCTCGCCCGACGACCCGACGTGCGTCGAAGTCTTCGAGTGCTGCATCAACGGCCAGGAAATCGCGCCCGCCTACACCGAGCAGAACGACCCCATCGCCCAGCGCGACACCTTGGAGCATCAGGCCGGCGGCGAGCAGCAGAAGCTCGACGAGGATTTTCTCATCGCCCTCGAACACGGCATGCCGCCCGCCGGTGGGATGGGGCTCGGCATTGACCGCCTGTGCATGATGCTTCTCGGCCAGGAAGCCATCCGCGACGTCATCCTTTTCCCGCAGATGAAGCCGCGGTGATGTCCGTGAAGATCGTTGTCCTCTCGCGCATTCGCAGCAACCTCGCCAGCGGAGTGCAGCCATCCGGCCTGAGTGATTCACGTAGCGCCTCGGCCTTGCCCGCGCCGGAGGCAAGCACCCACACCTCGCGAGCGGCGGCGAGCGTGGCGTAGCCAAGCGTGATGCGGCGCGGTGGCGGCTTGCTCGCGGTCACGGCGCGATACACCGCGACGGAGTTCATCACTTCGTCGCTCTCGCCTGGGAAGAGCGAGGCTACGTGACCGTCCTCGCCCATGCCGAGGAAGACAAGGTCAAGCACGGGTTGTCCGGCATTGTCCATTGGCGCGACGCGGAGCAGTTCAACAGCGGCTTCCTGTGCAGCGGTGTCCGGGTCCGCTTCGCCACGAACCCGATGGATGCGGGCGAGAGGTATGGCCAGCGGCGCGAGCAGAAGTTCGTTCGCAGCGCGGAAGTTGCTCTCGGCATCGTCAGGCGGCACGCAGCGTTCGTCGCCCCAGAAGAAGTCCACGTTCGCGAGGGTGAGTCCGCGCTGTTTCGCCGCCGAGGCAGCATGGCTGAACAAGTCACGGGCGATGCGTCCACCGGACAACGCGACCGTGAACGGCGCGTTGGCGGACGAACTCGAGGCAAGGATCGAGAGCCAGCGCTCCGCGACGGCTCGTGCAAGAGCGGCGGGTGATGGAAAGCGTTCGGGTTCGTGACGGCCCATGTGCGCTGCTCGTGGCGGACACGACCGTAGTAACACTTGCGCCATGGCCGTGCGAACCGAAACACACATGTTGGCGGGCACGGGGCGCATCTCACTTTCTGGCAAGCGACTCAGGCGTCGGAAACTGACAGAACGAAGGAGGCAGAAAAAACCGGGGGTCCGAGCCCATGTCAGGACTCATGAGGCTGGCAAACGAATGGGGACAAACGAATGCGCGGCCAAAGGAGTGGATGCGCCTTCCTGCTTTCACCTGCCGTCCGTGCTGCGCCGTTTGCCAGTCCTTCTTTTTGCCCGCTTCGTTCTGTCAGTTCGTCCGTCCTTCCCTCTGTGCTGCAAGAAACCGAGATGCGCCCGCGGGCACGTAGAGCAACGCGCAGGTCCACATGCCGGGCAGCACTTCGTAACGCAGCTTGCGGATGCCGTAGCCGGGACCGCCCTCTATCGTGTCGAGCCATTCGACCTTGCCGGCGGCATCGCGCCACTGCGGCGCCTCGCCGCGATAGGCCACGAAGTTGAGCACGTCCGCCCGCATCCGCGCGGCGAGCTTGTCCCACTCGGCGGCGGACTTCACTGCGGGCATGAGCGGGACGTGGTTCTCGACGTAGTTCTCGACCTCCGCCTGCGCAAGGCGAGGACCGATGAGTTCGCGGGCGAGGACAGACTCGACCGCACCGGGCGCGGCACCGAGGCGAACCGTGGCGAGAGCGGCGAACGAAGTGAGGAGCAGAAGCCATTTCATGGATGCGCGGAGCGTAACGCAGCGGAACGGGCTGAGAAGGAAGAAGTGAGCGCCGGACTGCGCGTCACAGTTTCAGCCGCGCGGCCACTTCCTGTGCGAGCAGTTCGTAGGCGGCGGCGGCGGCCGAATACTTGTCGTAGGCGATGATGGGCTTGCCGAAGCTCGGCGCCTCCGCGAGGCGGGTCGTGCGCGGGATGAGCGTCTCGAACACCAGTTCGCCGAAGTGCTGGCGGACCTCGTCCACGACCTGGCGCGCGAGGCGCGTGCGCGCGTCATACATGGTCATGAGCACGCCGAGCAGTTCGAGCTTGGGGTTCACGCCGGAGTCGCGGAGTTGCGTGAGGACGCGGTTGATCATCGAAATGCCCTCGAGCGCGTAATACTCGCACTGCAGCGGGACGATGAGCGAGTCGGCGGCGGCGAAGGCATTGAGCGTGAGCATCCCCAGCGACGGCGGGCAGTCCACGATGACGACTTCGAAGCGGCCGTCCGCCGACACCGGCCCGAGCGCGAGGCGGAGGCGTTGAAGGTGGTTGTCCATCCGCGAAAGCTCGACCTCGATGCTGCACAAGTCCGGCTCGCTCGGGACCAGTTCGAGGCGCTGCCACGCGGTGCTTTGAATCTTCGCCGCGAGTTCGCCCTGGCCGAGCAGCGCGTCGTAGGCGCTCGCGCCGGGAAGCTTCTCGAAGCCTACTCCGCTCGTGGCGTTGGCCTGCGGGTCAACGTCCACGAGCAGCACGCGCCTTCCGGCCCACGCGAGGCACGCGGCGAGATTCACCGCCGTGGTGGTCTTGCCCACGCCACCCTTTTGATTGGCGATGACGATGACTTTGGTCGGCACGCGGCGATTTAAGGGAAGCGCTTCCTGTGGTGCAAGCTTCGCCCGTCCGTGGCTGCGCGGTTCGGCGCATTTCACTTTTTGGACACGCTCAAGCACCCGGATCATGGGGGCGGACATTGCGAAGGCACGCTTCCAACAAAAGCGGCGGTGGGCCGCCGCAGTCCAGGACGCTGGCGCGACCCACGATGTCGCCCGGCAGCGCGAAGCGTTCTGGAGTGCGCCAGCCCTCTGGCGCTTCGGCCCCGACAAAGCACGGGCCCCCGACTCGGAGCCGGGGTTCACTGGATGGTCAGCTTCCAAAGTCAATCCGCCCGCTCAAGATGTGAAATGCGCCGTGCGCGGTTGACGCAAGTGATATTCTCTGGCCGAACGCGGGGCGCGTGCCCGCCGAGTCAACCTCATGAACCCTTTGCCACCGGCACTTTCCCGCCGCCGATTTGTGGGTGTGACTTGGACGTCGGCCGCGTGGGCCGCGCTCGCGGGCAGTTGGCGTGCGTTCCCCGCCGAGGCGATTCCCCTCGGCGCGAACGTCTCGCTCAAGGGACGCCGTCCCTTCCCCGACGACAATCCGTGGAACGCCGACATCTCGAAGGAGCCGGTGGACGCGAACTCCGACGCCATCATCGCCAGCATCGGCGCGGAGCGGAACCTGCATCCGGACTTCGGCACCGTGTGGCAGGGCGCACCGGCGGGCATCCCGTATGTCGTGGTGGACGGGAGGCAGGCGCGGGTGCAGGTGCAGTTCCAATACGGTGACGAAAGCGACCCCGGGCCGTATCCGGTGCCGCCCGATGCGCCCATTGAAGGCGGACCGAACGCGAAGGGCGACCGCCACGTGCTCGTGCTCGACCGCGACAACTGGAAACTTTACGAACTCTTCTCCGCGTATCCGCAGGACGGCGGCAAGCGCTGGCGCGCGGGCTCGGGCGCAGAGTTCGATCTCAACTCGAACAAGCTCCGTCCCGCAGGCTGGACGTCGGCGGACGCCGCCGGGTTGCCGGTCTTCCCGGGGCTCGTGCGGTTCGACGAAGTGATGGAACAGAAGGCCATCCGCCACGCGCTGCGGTTCACGGTGCGCCGGACGCGCCGCGCGTATGTGAAGCCCGCGACGCACTTCGCGAGCCGGCTCACCGACGCGAACCTCCCGCCGATGGGCATGCGCGTGCGGCTCAAGTCGGCCTTCGACGTGTCGCGCTTCGCCGCGCCGGTGCAGGTGATCCTCGTCGCGCTCAAGAAGCACGGGATGCTGCTCGCGGACAACGGCAGCGACTGGTTCATCAGCGGCGCACCAGACCCGCGCTGGGACGTCGAGGCGCTCGCCACCATCAAGCGCGTAAAGGGCCGCGACCTCGAGGTGGTGAAGATGGGCGAGTTGGTGACGCGCTAGGCCGCAAGCCGTCAGGGCTTGGCACCGGTGATTTCCGCTAGCAACCTGAAGAAGCCCCGCTTACGCGGGCTCGAAATGCCCCAGTTCACCGGCACGCTCTGGTAGCCTTCGTCGAAGCCCTCATCCTTCATGCGGTAGTCAAAGTAGCCCCACGACGCGCCTTCGCCCACGGCGGCGATGAAGTTGTTGCGGGGTTCGTCGAAGTCAAAGTGATCGTCTTCGTTGAAAAGAATCGGCTTGGGGGTGTAGCCCGGCACGGCGCGCGTAAGGCGGACCATCTCAGCGATGCGGTCAGGATTCGCGACGCCGTTGCCGTGGAGCAGCAGGTAGTCGGACGCGCGGACGACGTTCTCCTTCGGGATGGTGTTGCCGCCGTAGCTCGTGCCGACGAGCAGGCGGGGTCCGCCGACGCTGGCGCGCTTTACTCGCTCGATGAGTTCGTGCACCCGGTCGGGCTTCAACACTGCATGGTCGTAGCGGACGTTGCACTCGTTGTTGATCTCGACGAGCACGTTGCGCCAGCCCTTGCCGAGAAGCCACTTGGTCGCGTCGTCGGTCGCGCGCAGCACGGCCGCTTCGTCTTTCAAGCGCTGGTCCTGCCCGAAATAGAAGTAGCCGAGGATCACTCCCATGCCGAGTTCGTCGGCTTTGTTGAGGATGAGTTCGAGCCGGGCGAGGTTATCGCCGCGGAGCGTGCCGTCGGTTTCGAACGCGGAGTTGTGCCAGGGTTGGTCGCGCGAGTAGCCCTGCGGCGAGCCGCCTTGAAGGTTGAGCGTGAACGCGAGCAACCCGTGCCGACGCCACTCGGGCATGGCCGCGACAAACTCGCGCGTGTTGCGCTCCGCGTCCCACTTGCCGGTGTCGGGATACGCCCACTGCTTCACGGTGTCGGGATTCCGGTCGTCGAAGATGCCCTGCACCATGCGCGAGTTCATCAGCAAGCCCTCGATGCGGTGGCCGTTCCACTTGCGGCCCTCGTAGGTGGGGCGGCCGTTGATGTGGAAGTCCGCTCCCTTGATGGACACCTCGGTGCGGCGCGGCGCGGGCTTGGTGTCGGCGGAGAAGACCGGTGAGGCACAAGCGAAAGCCACCGCAAGCGCGCACACGCTGGCCAGACGTGAATGGCATCGGCTGGAGTTCATGGCGACGAGCATCAACTCGAAAGCCGAAACTTGAAACGCGAAACTCCGTGGTCTCATCGCACCGGTTGATGCAGCTCGACAGGGCGCGCACGCTTCGAGCGCAACCTGATGTTCAGCATCTCCACGCCGACTGAGAAGGCCATCGCAAAATACACGTAGCCCTTGGGGATTTCCTTGTGGAAGCCCTCCGCCACGAGCAGGGAGCCGACGAGGATGAGAAAGCTCAACGCAAGCATCATGAGCGTGGGGTGGTCGTGGATGACGTCCGCGATCCTCTTGCTGAAGGCCATCATGAAGCCCATCGCGACGATGACCGCGGCGACCATCACCGGCATTTTGCCCGGTCCTTCCGGGACCATGCCGATGGCGGTGATGACCGAGTCGAGCGAGAACACGAGGTCAATCACGAGAATCTGCGTCATGACCGCCGCGAAGTTCGGAGCGAGCGTGCGCGTGACCCCGCCGTCCTCGCCCTCGAGTTTCTGGTGGATTTCGTGCGTGGCCTTGTAGAGCAGGAAAAGCCCGCCGCCGATGAGCACAAGGTCCTTGCCCGAGAAATGCCACGGACCGACGCCGAGGAATCCGGGGATGTTCAGGAAGGGCGCCTTGAGCTTCACGACGAGGCAGCCGAGGCCGACGAGCAGGAGGATGCGGATCGTGGGCGCGAGCATCAGCCAGAGCTTGCGCGCACGCGGCCGCTGGTCGGCGGGGAGCTTGTCGGCGAGAATCGAGACGAAGACGACGTTGTCAATGCCCAGCACAATCTCCAGCACGGTGAGCGTAAAAAACGCGAGCCACAATTTCGGATCGGAGAGCCATTCCATAACGCGGCGGAGGATAGCCGCGACCTGACGGTGGGCAAGGCGAACCGGCCACTTTGGATGAACTCGAAGCCGCCGACTCGCATTGCGCACGACGCGTGCGCCCGCTACAGTCCCGCGCGTGAACCGGCTGACACGGCAGGAGCAGTTGGTGGTGATCATCGCCACGGTGCTCCTGTTGGCGGGACTGGCAGTGAAGCTCGTTCGAACGTCCGCCCCGGCCAAGCCGTCAATATCGGAGCCGACGCCAACCTATCATGCACAAGAGACCCAACGTTGAGGATTTGCTCGAGTCCATCTGCCGGACGGACACCCGCTACCACCGCGACGCCTACCAATTCGTCCGCGAGGCGCTCGACCACACCCAGAAGCAGGTCGCGCGCACGCGCAGGACCGAGCCGCGCCACGTCACCGGACAGGAATTGCTCGAGGGCATCCGCCAGTTCGCGCTCGACCAGTTCGGGCCGATGGCCGCCGTCGTGCTCGCGGAGTGGGGCGTCCATCGCTGCGAGGACTTCGGTGAAATCGTCTTCAACATGATCGAGGCCAACCTGCTCGGCAAGACCGACAAGGACTCGCGGGCCGACTTCGCCAGCACCTACGAATTCCACGACGCCTTTGTGAAACCGTTCCTCCCCGCCGAGGCCGCGAAGGCGGCGTCGGAGCCTGAATCGAAGACCTCCTGAGGGTTCGCGAACGCCGGCGCTGGCGTCAAAGTCGCGCATGATGCTCTCCCGTGTCCTCCTTCTCGCAGCCGCGTTGACTGTGGTCGCCGCGCCCGCCCAAGGGCCCGACGCGGCGCGCATCGAGACCGTCATCGAGGCGCTCACCCGCCTCGACCCGGAGCAGGTGCAGTCCAACGAGCGCCTGCGCGACGCGCTCGCCAAGGTGCTCGCCGCCACGCGCGGCACGCCGCGCTTCGTCAAGCTGGTCGAGCAGTTCAAACCAGCGGGACAGGACCCGGCGTTGCTCGACGTGGCTGCGAAGTTTCCCGGCGACGAGGCGGGCGTGGCCGCCGTGCGGCTCGTGCTGGCGGCCAACAAGCCGCTGCTCCTCGAGGCGCTGGCGACAACGAACGCGGCGCCGCTCGCGCAAGCGATCGGCAACACCGGCGACAAGCAGGCCGTGCCGATGCTCCTGCCCATCGTGACCGCCCTATCACGCGACGCCGCGCTCCGGCGCACCGCTGTCCGCGCCCTCGCCCAGTCGCAGGAGGGAGCGGCCGCGCTCGTCAAACTCGCCCGCGACGGCGCGCTCGCTGACGAATTGAAGTTCGCCGCGAGCGCCGCGCTCGCCGGTGTCCGCTGGCCCGCCATCCGGAACGAAGCCGCGACTCTGCTCCCGCCGCCGCCCGCGCGAAACTCCGAGCCGCTGCCACCGGTCGCGGAGTTGTTGAAGATGGCCGGCGACGCGAAGCGCGGCGAGGCCGTGTTCTTCCGCGATGAAGCGCAATGCTCGAAGTGCCATATCGTCCTGACGCGCGGACAGGACTTCGGTCCCGCGCTTTCGGAAATCGGCACCAAGCTCGGCCGCGACGCGCTGCTCGAATCCATCCTTGACCCGAGCGCCGGCATCTCGATGGGCTACGAGACGTGGACGCTGCAGTTGAAGGACGGGGAGGACGCATCCGGGCTGATCGTCAGTGACGCGGCGGACGAGGTCGCGCTGAAGGTGGCTGGCGGGTTGGTGACCCGCTACAAGAAATCGGACATCAAGGCCCGCGTGCAGAGCAAGCTCTCCATCATGCCCGCGGGGTTGCAGCAGGCGATGTCTGCGCAGGAACTCGTGGACTTGGTGGAGTTCCTCTCCTCGCTGAAAAAGAAGTGACGCAGGGCGTCACTCGCTGAACAGATACTCGATGTCGGTCTGCGTGAGGCTCCGGGCGAAGCCTTCCTCGCCGAGCACGTCGGCGATGGTCTGCGCCTTGCGCTGCTGAAGATCCCAGATTTTTTCCTCGACCGTGCCCGGCGCTATGAGGCGGTAGGCGTTGACGGCGCGCGTCTGCCCGATGCGGTGCGAGCGGTCAATGGCCTGCGCCTCGACCGCGGGATTCCACCACGGGTCGTAAAGCACCACGTAGCTGGCGGTGGTAAGATTCAGCCCCGTGCCCGCGGCACGGAGCGAGAGAAGGAAGACCGCCGGGTTCGCGTCGTTCTGGAACGCCTGCACGACTTCCTGCCGGCCCTTGGTCTCGCCGCTGAGCAGGTGCGTGGTGATGCTGCGCTGCCGGCACTCGACTTCGAGCAGCTTGAGCATCTGCACGAACTGCGAGAACACGAGCACCTTCTGCCCTTCCTCGATGAGCGGCTCGAGCAGTTCGAAGAGCGTCTCGGTCTTGCCGCTGGCGGAGTCGTTGCCGACGAGCGTCGGGTGGCAGCAAATCTGCCGCAGCCGCGTGAGCGCGGCGAGCACGTGAATCTTGCTCCGGCCGATGCCCTTCTCGGCGACGGTGCGCATGACCTGCTCGCGGCTGCGGCGAAGCTCGGCGAGGTAGAGCTTGCGCTGTTCGTCGTTGAGTTCGCAATCGCGCCGCTGCTCAATGCGGTCGGGCAGATCCTTGGCCACCTGCTTCTTCATGCGGCGGAGCAGGATGGGCCGCAGCCTCGCCGACAGGCGGCGTCGCGCGATGCGCAAGGCGCTGATGGCCTCCTCGCCCTCGCCCTTCGGCTCGTAGGTCGTGTGGAAATGCTCCTGGTCGCCGAGGTAGTCCGGCTCGACGAAGTCCACGATGCTCCACAGATCGAGCAGTTTATTCTCGAGCGGCGTGCCGGTGAGCGCAAGGCGCTGGTCGGCCTTGAGCTGCTTGACGGACTGCGTGATCTGCGCGGATGGGTTCTTGATGAATTGCGCCTCGTCGAGCACGACGACGCGGAAGGCGAACTTCTGCAGGTCCTCGAGGTCGCGCCGAAGCAGCGCGTAGTTGGTGACGATGATGTCGTGCTCGGGAATCTGCTTGCGGAGGTTGTGCCGCGCCGCGCCGCTTTCGAGCACGAGCACCTTCAAGTGCGGCGTGAACCGCTCGGCCTCGCGCCGCCAGTTGTGCAGCACCGAAGCCGGGCAGATGACCAGCGCGGGCCTGGGCTTCTTGGCGTGTTCCTGTTGCAGCCACGCGAGCCACGACAGCGTTTGCAGCGTTTTGCCCAGGCCCATGTCATCGGCAAGGATGCCGCCCATGCGCAGCCGCGTGAGGTGGCAGAGGAAATCGAAGCCTTCCTTCTGATATGGCCGCAGTTCGGCGGTGATGTTGGGCGGCAGCGGTGTGGACTCGATGCCCTTGAAGTTGGAGAGCTTTTCGCGAAGCACCCGGGCCGCCTCCGTTTCGCCGAACTTGTCGAGCGTGGAGCCGTCGAGCCGCGCCGCGGTTTCGAGCGGGACCCTTTGGGCGAGCGGGCTCAACGACTCGAGCCCGAGGTCGGCCAGCGTCTCGTGCGCGCCCTGAACGGCTGTCGTGTCGAGTTCGACCCAGCCGCTGTCGGGCAGCTTCACAAACCGCCCGGTGGCGGACGCGAGCCGCTCCAGGTCGGCCTTCGAGAGCTTCATGCCCTCCTGCTCCCACTCGGCCGAGACGCTGAACCAGTCAATGCCGCTGCCCTTGACGATGATCAACGGCTTGAGCTTGCGCGGTTGCAGGAAGAGCCGCTGGAACGCGGGGTTGCCGAGGAACTCCGCGCCCGGCGGTCGCGCGGCCCACACGTGCGCCAGAGTGCCGAGGAAATTCTCATTCGCGTCGCCGACCCACAGCCCCGGCTCGGGCGTGAACCAGTCGAGCTTGCGAAGCCACTGCGTCGCCGGCTCCAGCCGGGGATCGTCGAGCAACTCGGGCTTGCCGTTGGACATAGCGCCGGGCTTGTCGGGCTGCCACTCGTGCCCGGTCCAATGCCACGTCGAACCGTCCCGCTCGCTTTGGGCGAGCAGGCGCAGGCGCACCGTTTCATCGGCCAGCTCGAAAATGAACTGCGGCACGGCGGTGTGCGCCACGCAGAGTTGGTCCCAATCCACGCCATTGGCGTTATGCGTGCGGCGCAGGTTCATCAGGAACCGGTGACTGAGCTGCCGCACGGGCAAAGCGGACTTTGCCGACCAGGCCTCGAGCAAATCAGCTTCCGGCGCGTTGCGGAGCAGGAAAAACGAGTTGGCGACGAGCGCAAGGGCGGGCTTGCCGGCGAAGAACCGCACTTCGGACATCGGCGCGGATTTGCCGTCCGGCAGCGCGAGCTGGTGGGTGAACGACAGCTCCGAGTCGCCGTTTTGAAGATGGGGTTTGAGTTCCGCGAGCTGGCCGTGGAATGAGTAATGCGCCGGTTCGTCGGGCACTTCGAGCCGCGGCTCGTGGCCCCATCGCGCGAGCCACTGGAGCAGTTCGAGGCCGGTCAGTTCGAGCGCGTCGTTCTCGCGTCCCTTGTAGGTTTCGGTCAGCCATTGGATGAACTCCCAGTCGGTCGGGGAGAACAGCTCCTCCTCGTGCGTCGCACGCTGCGGCAAGTCGCAGAGTTCCTCGATCGTCCGCTGCTTTTCGCCCGAGCGCGGACGGAACAGGTGGAACTCGACCTCGAAACGCTGCAACTGCCCGCGGCCTTGCGCCGGAACGGGCCGGCACACCACGCGCAGCGCCGCGCGCGGTCCATCGAGATGTTCCGGCGCCGGCGGGAACACCCACCGTTCGAGTTGCGTCACGAGGCGCTGGTCCTGCTCGGCCTGCTCCAGTTCGGCGAAGCGGTCGAAGTTCGCGTGGGCCACGAGCTCCGTCGGCAGCGAGCGTTTCGCGCGCAGGAACAGGTGCGACAATTCCTCGAGCCGGCGCGCGCCCGTCGCGGCGAGCAGGCGCGGCCACCATTCATCGCCGTTGAAGTCACGCCGCGAGAGGGAGAGCTTTTCGAAGTAATCCTCCAGCAGCAGCCAGGCGCGCTGCGAGTCCACACAGCTGGAGAAGAGTTGCAGCAGGTGCGTGCGCTCGCCGACGGCGGCCTTGCTGTCGGAAAGCTCGCGCCGCAGGTCGGCAAGCGCGCCGTAGGTTTGCGACAGCACCTTGTGGTGCGCGTCGTATTTCGCCGCGGCGGCGCGCGGCGTGGGAATCTCTGTTTTGCGTGGGGCTCGCGGCATCGGTCAAAAGGGTGTCAGTCGCGCCCGGCGTGGCATTCGTGCGGTTGCGGGTTCAAGGACGGGACGGTTATCGGCGCCCCGCGTCGCCGCGGGGCAGGGTTCGGGTTGGATTGGCGGGCGGACTGGCAGCGGATCAATGTTCGCCGCGCAGGACGGCTGAGGCGGGTGTTGGCGGGGACATGACGGGGCGATGCATCATGGGTTGGATCAGTGTGGGTCGGGTTCCTGTCGCGGCACACCGAGGCCACCGCAGTCTGCAAAGGACTGTGCCCGCCGCGGGTGGCGACACACGGTCCGTTTCGACCTGAGCGGTGATTGGCATCGGGTTCCGTCGGGGTTCTGCGACGTTGGCGTCATCTTGTGGGCGGCACGGGGGATGTCAACAAGCAAGTTGATTGCGCGCGTGCAAACGGCGCATCTCAGTTTCTTGCAAGCCTGAGCCCGGGTCCGGCAGGCGAAGCGCCGGAGGCGCAGCGGCGGGAGACATCACGAACGTCATGGCGAAAGGCTTCTGGCAACCCGCCGCCTGAGCGAACCGAACGACGAGGCTAGACTGCGCGACCAGTTTGCCGTTGCCGCGCTGCAAGGCATGATGGTGAAGGGCTTCATGCCGAACAAGCCACCCGGAGCCGCACCTGAAGAACGCAGCTACGCCAGCGCGGCCTATTGCCTCGCTGACGATGCGATGAAGGAGCGCTCGAAGCGGGAGCAGGCCAGGTTCCCAAAGTGATTGACCCTCTCTCCTCCGCGCAGGAGGGAAGTTCAGGTTGGCACCGTGGCGTGGGTGGAGGCAGTCCTGCCCAATTGCCATTCGTCTGCTGTGGACCTGCAAGAGTCCCGCACCGGCCTACAGTTCCTCCCAATGGACCCATTTCAACCATTCCACCCATCCATTTCATTCTTTCCTCTCGTCTACAGCGATCAGAACGTAGCCCCGGGCGTGAGCCCGGCGTGGTGAGCAACCAACTTATCAGCCCCGGCAGGGGCGGCAGAAGCTCTGTCGCCCCTGCCGGGCCTTTGGCGCTCAGGCCGGTGACCCCGGGCTGCCGTCCGGGGCTACTTTCTACCGGCCCTACGGGCCTTTGAGGAATGAACAGTTGCAAGAAACTGAGATGCGCCCGCATGCAAAGATTCGCGTTTCGGCTTCGGCGAGCTAGCGTCGAGCACATGAAGATTGTCTCGTGGAACGTCAACGGCTTGCGTGCCGTCCTGCGCCGCGGATTCCTCGACTGGCTCGAATCGGAATCGCCCGACGTGCTTTGCCTGCAGGAAACGCGCTGCGGCCCTGACGACGTCGAGCAACTGTGGTCCCCGGCATTCACCACGTATTGGAACTGCGCCGGGCGCAAGGGTTACTCCGGCACGGCCATCTTCACGAGGGCGCGCCCGCTCGCGGTCACACGTGGCATCGGCGTCGCACGACACGACCGCGAGGGGCGCGTGCTTGCGGCCGAGTTCCCCGGCTTCTTCGTCGTGAACGTGTATGTGCCGAACTCGCAGCGCGACCTCGCGCGGCTCGGCTACCGTCAGCAGTGGGATCGCGCCTTCCTGCGCTACCTGAGGGAACTCGACCGCCGCAAGCCGGTGGTCTTCTGCGGCGACATGAACGTGGCGCACACGGAGCTGGATCTTGCCAATCCCAAGGCCAACGTGCGCAACCACGGCTTCACCAGGGAAGAGCGCGCCGGTTTCGACGCGTGTGTGCGCGCGGGATTCGTGGACACGTTCCGCGAATTCGAGCTGGGCGGCGGGCACTACTCGTGGTGGAGCCAGTTGCCCGGCGTGCGCGAGCGCAATGTCGGCTGGCGGATTGATTACATTCTCGCAAGCGCCGCGCTGCGTCCACGGCTCAGGTCGGCGTTCATCCGCAAGGACGTCACCGGCAGCGACCATTGTCCCGTCGGCATCGAACTCGCCGACGCGTGACGAGTTGGTGCCGGCTACTTCACCCCAACGCTGCTCGCCCGTTTCGCGAGCTTTCGTGATGTCAGCACCTTGGTGACGGTGCCGGTCGCGAGATACCTTTCGCGGACCCGCCCCAGCAGCTCGTCGCGGCGGTCGAACAGACGCTTGAGCTTGCGCGGCTTCACGCGGCTGAGCACGTAAGCCGTCAGCAGCGGCAGGGCGAGCGTCGTATCCGCGTAGCACACGACCGAATCGGGTAGCTTGTCAGGATCCACCTTGCCCCAGCTCACGGCCTCGGCGGGGGTCGCGCCGGAAAGCCCGCCGGTGTCCGGCCGCGCGTCGGTCACTTGCAGGAAGTAATCGTGGCCCTTCTCGGCGATGCCCATCACCTCCTGGATTTGCGGCTCGGTCTGCAGCATGAAATTCTTCGGGCTGCCGCCGCCGAGGATGAATACGCTGCTCATGTGCCCCCCGGACTTCGCGTCATACACGATGGCCGCGGTCTGGTTCACGTCGCGGTTCACGTCGAAGAGCAGCTTCGAATCGCGGAGCGCCATCGCGGCGACGTTCATGCCGATGCTCGAATCGCCCGGGCTGCTCGTGAAAATCGGGATGCCGCACTCGTAGGCCGTCGCGAGCACGGAGCTGTCCTTCAAGCCCAGCTTGCGCCCGCGTTCCGCCACGTAGCGCCCGAGGCGGTTGTGGAACTCGTCCGTGCCCATCGTCCGCTGGAATTCCGGCCCCTGGATCACCTCGCGCACGAACGCATCCGTGTCGAGCAGCACGTTGTAATCGAACAGCACGTCGTAAATGCGGATGACGCCCTCGCGGTGCAGCTCGACGTCGTCGAGGAACGGCGAGCCCGAGTAAAGCTCCATGTCCAGTCCGTAGTGCAGGTCGTGGTAGAGATTCGCGCCGGTCGAGACGATCCAATCCACGAAGCCCGCCTTCATCAGCGGGATGAGGCAGGACTTGCCCAGCCCCGCGGGCGTGAGCGCGCCCGTCAACGACATGCCCACGCAGCCGTCGCGCGGGAGCATCTTGCGGGCGAGCAACTGCGCCGCCTCGCGCAACCGCCCGCCGTTGTAGGCGAGCAGCGCGTTGTCCACGAGGTCTGCCGCCGTGATGTCCCGTCCGATGGCGGACGGATTCAGCCGCGGATAGGGGGCGATTTTCTTCGAAGGCGCGCGTGTCGCGCGGGATGAACTCATACGGTGCGGCGGAGTGTCGCGAAACAATCCGGAAAGGCAAGCGGACGATTCAGTGCGTTTGGCGGCGGCGCGCCCGCAGCACTTCACACACTCAAGTGCCCCAACGCGAGCAACCCATAAAACGTGTATTCCGCGTCGAGATGGTCATCGGCCCAGTGGCCGTGAAAGCCGCCTTCCGCGGACCACAACGTGTCCACGAAGTCGAGGCACCGCTCGTGCGCTTCCGAAGGCAGCCGCCGGTCCATCGCGGCAAGTGCGTGCAGAACCGTCGCCGTCGAGAGCAGGTCCGGCATCGGCGCGCCGGGCACGGCGAGGAAGCCGCCCTGCGGATGCGCCCGCGCGAGCAGCCAGTCGCCCACGCGCTCGTTCACCGGCAAGCCCAGATGTCGGATGAGCGTGACGGCACCCGCGGTCGCATTGGTCGCGCCCGTGCTGGCGCGCGGCAGGTTGCTCCACGCGCCATCGGGCGACTCGAGCTGCTTGAGGCAGCGGACAAGTTCCAACGGTTGCGGCGGCATCCGCCCGAGATCCTCGTAGGCTCCAAGCGCAACAAACGCGCCGTAAGCCGTGCCATGGCCGAGCTTTGCGTCGCCATCGTAGCCACCGTCGGGTTTCCGAAACTTCTCAATCCGCGCCAGCAGCGCGTCATCGAGTCCATCGGGCATCGCCTTCAGCCCCACCACCGCCCAACACCGCGCCAGCGCCGACGCGTGCACGAAGTCCAGTCCCGCACCGTCGCCATGCGAGCGGAGAAATGCGGCAACCGCGTCCCTCGGAACTTCGGCATCGAGCGCCTGCAATCCTGCCAGCGCGAAGATGGTGTAGTAGAGATCAGGCCGGCCCGCGCGATCCAGCCCCGCGCCATCCGCCGACAATTGCCGCCGGAAGAACTCGCGCACCAAGCCCGTCGAGTCGCCGAGAAGCCGTGGCGCCAGACGCGCGACCTGGAGCAGTTGCAGTCGGAGGCTCACGCGCGAAGCGTGGCGGAACACGCGGCGCATCCGCAACCGCGAACTGGCACCGCGATTTGCGCGCCTCCTTCCTTGCGTCTGGCGCATGTGTGCGATTTGATGCGCGCCTCGTTGTGACCACGCGCAAGCCCGCCATCGCCTTCATCTTCGTCACGCTGGTCCTCGACATCCTCGGCATCGGCTTAATCATCCCCATCCTGCCGCGGCTCATCGAAAACTTCCAGGGCGGCGACACCACGGCGGCGGCGCACACGGTCGGGATGCTCTCGGCGCTGTATTCGCTGATGCAATTCGGCTTCGCGCCAATCCTCGGCTCGCTGTCCGATCGCTTTGGCCGGAGGCCGGTCATTCTCGCATCGCTGCTCGGCTCGGGACTCGACTGCTTCCTGCTCGCGTTCGCGCCGAACCTGGCGTGGTTCTACGTCGGCCGCGTGATCGCGGGCATCACGGGGGCGAACTTCTCCGCCGCGACCGCCTACATCGCGGATGTGAGCCCGCCTGAGCAGCGCGCGGCCAACTTCGGCCTCCTCGGCGCGGCGTTCGGGCTCGGCTTCATCCTCGGCCCCGCGCTCGGCGGCCTGCTCGGCAACGTCGGCTTGCGCGTGCCGTTTTACGTGGCGGGCGGGCTCACGCTGCTCAACGCGCTTTACGGCTGGCTCGTGTTGCCCGAGTCGCTCGCGCCGGAGAACCGCCGCGGCTTCACGTGGTCGCGCGCGAATCCCGCCGGCTCGCTGCTCGCGCTGCGCCGCTATCCGATGGTGTTCAGCCTCACGGGCACTTACTTCCTCTTCTACCTCGCGCATCAGGTCTACCCGGCCATCTGGGTGCTTTACACGAGCCATCGCTACAACTGGACGGTTGCGCAAACCGGTTGGTCGCTGGCGCTGGTCGGGTTGACCGCAGCCATCGTGCAAGGCGGGCTCACGCGCGTCGTCGTGGCCAAACTCGGCGAGCAGAAGTCCGCCATTTTCGGCCTCATCATCACGGTCCTCGCCTATGCGGCCTACGGTTTGGCGCCGGAAGGCTGGATGATGTTTGCGATCATTGTGTTCGGCTCGCTCGGAGGCGTGACGACGCCCGCGTTGCAGGGACTCATCTCGCGCAGCACGGGTGCGGACGAGCAAGGCTCCGTGCAAGGCGCGCTCACGAGCCTCGCGAGCGTCACCGGCATCATCGGCCCTCCGATCATCACGGGACTCTTCGGCTACTTCATCAGCGCCGCAGCACCGGCGAAGCTCCCGGGCATCTCGTTCTACTTCAGCTCGCTGCTGTCCGTCGGCGCGCTTGTGCTCGCCGCGCGGTCCTTCCGGAACGGCGAAGTCCAACCGCGGATGGCTGTTAGCAATGACCAGGGAATACACTGAAGACACGGAAGGCAGGCCCAGTCCGGCGCGCTGTTCCGTGTGCTCCGTGTTCTCCGTGGTGCTCACTCCCGAGTCGGCGTTGCATCACTCGTAGGTCACCGCGAGCACTTCAAGCTCCTCCTCGCCGGATGGGACCTTGAACCGCACGCGCTGGCCGACCTCCGCATCCAACAACGCCCGCGCCAGCGGCGAGCGAAAGCTGATCCAGTCCGGCTCCATGTCCGCCTCGTGGAATCCGACGATGCGATACCGCACCTGCTCGTCACTTCGCTCACGCACGGTGACGGTCGCTCCGAACTTCACCCGGTCCCACGGCTTCGCAGGCGGGCGAACGACCTCGGCCGCATGGAGGCACTGCTGCACGTAGTCGAACCGGGCAACGAGCGAAGCCTGTTTTTGCCTGGTGGCATCGTCGTCGTTCGCCCGCGACGCGAGCTGGCTTCGCTCCGCAGCGAACTTTGCGAGTTCCGCCCTCAGTCGTCGTTCGCCCTCGGGCGTGAGCAGGTTCTTCGCCCCCGGCGGCAGCGGTGGCGGCAACCGTGGCGCGGCCGGTTTCTCCGGCACGTCGTTGTCTTCCTTGACGAACGCACGGCTCATGGACGCCTCACTGCAACCACGTCAGCGCCGGCCGTTTCAGTGTGCCCTCGAAGTCGCGCTCGCTGGCAAAGCGCGCGCGGCCGCGCTTCTCGTCGCCGTCGAGGAAGAGGATGAACTCGAGTTGCGCTTCGGGCTTCCCGCGTTCCTCGCAGCACTTCCGCACGATTTCGAGCGCGGGCATCGTCTTGCGCCCGAGCACCTCGACCAGCGGGAACTGGATGTCGCCATCATACGCGCGGAACACCAGCTCCGTGCAGACGAGCTTGTCCGTGCTGAAGAAGTCGAACTCGAAGTCATACGGCTTGCCCACGTGGCTGAAGGCGCGCGCGATGCCCTCGCGAATCCGCTCCGGCGCGAGCCGCGGCCGCATCACCGCGCAAGAGTCGCCGCCGCCGATGGACTCCTCGATCGACGAGAACACCACGCCCTCGCTGACGGACTCGATGATGACGTGCACGTCGCCGTGCGCATCGCGCTTGATGAAGTCCGCCCATCGCGGCGCCACGCGCGGGTCCTTGTCGAGCCCGAGTTTCACGAGGTGGTCGGGCGTGCCCACGTAGAGCGTCGCGTGCGGCCAGTAGCCGGGGAGAAAGGCATTCGAGAGAAACCAGTTCCGCCGTTCGATGACAATGTCGCCGGGCTGAAGCTTGCTCCGCAACTCGGCGAGCTGCGCGGGTTGAATGAGAGGTTTGCCCTGCCGCGGCTTTCGGATTTTCGCGTCGCCGATCCACAGGGAAATCACGGACTTGGTCCGGTAAAGCGCCTCGCTTCCCGCGTCGCGCGCCTCCGTGGCGACGGCGAGGAGCAAACTGTCCTTGAGCCGCGGTTCGAGCGTGCGGATCGAATCGCGCGCCCGCTGGATGGCGGCGAGGAAGCCCGATTGCGGCGCGGTGCGGTCGAAGCCGGCGCGCTGATACTCGGGCTGTGGCGAGTCGTAGCGGCGCAGCGCGCTGTCGAGCAAGGCGCGGTGCTGGCGGTGGACGAGGTTCTTGTGGACCGTGTCGAATAGGTCCGCGGGGATGCCCCACAGCGGCTCGGCTTCGTTGAACTTTTTCACCGTCTCGGGCGAGCGGTTGAACTGCACGACGAACTTCATCGAGGTCGCGTAGAGCGTCACGCCCGCCGTGTGGCCGAGGAGCCGCGCGCGCAGACGCGGCGACTCGTCGCGCACGGTCGCGGCGTCTTGATACTTCCACGCGAGGCGCAGCAGCGCGGCGCGGCAGTTCAAGTAGGTGAGCAGAATCTGTCGCACGGCGTCGTTGTCCGCCTGCTTCAAATAGCTGCGCTGGCCCGAGGCGAACTCGGCTTGCACCGTCACCGCGCGGGCTTCGAGGTCGGCAACACTGCGAAGCACGCCCTCGAGCGCGGTTTCGTCGGAGGCGAGTTGCGCCGCGAGCGCTTCGGCGGACAATTTGCCGAGGTCCGGGCCGGGCACGGAGAACTCTGGCAGCGCGCGGTTCTTGTAGCGATCGAGTCCCCACGAAAGCAGCGCGGCGACGAATGCCACAGAGAGCGTCCAGATGGCGAGGCGTTGCGCCCACCACTTCAACGGGAACGGCCGCGGCGCGAGCGGCAGCACGGGCTTCGCACGCAGGGAGTCCTTCGCAAGTCCGCCGAGGGTGGCGGCGACCGCGTCCCATTCGCGACGCAACTCGTCGAGCTTCGCCGGGTGAAGGAGCAGCTTCCATTCGCTGGTGACGCGGCATGCAACGTCCCGCACTCGCCGCCAGTAGCCGAGCGCATAAACGCCCGCGAACGGCATCAACGCGCCCCACGTCCACGCGACCCACGGGAGGAAATACTTCTCGGCCATCCACCACCACACGAGCGCATACCACGCGGCGTAAACCGGCAGGCCGATGGCCGTGCGCATCAGCGACGTCGTCGTCCGGCCGGGCGCTTGCAACGTCGAGGCGATGCCGCGCACGAGCAGGAACGGCACGATGTGATGCAGCGTGCCCAGCAGCGCGGGCAGGGGACCGAGCGCCAGCCCGACCATGCCGCGCACAAGCCCGAGGGCGAACCTCCACCCGCGCTGGGCGAGTATGGGCGAGCGAAGCGCCACACCCTCGGCCCCGGCGCGGGAACGCAGTTGTTCGATCGCGGCTGCCGCGGCCTCGGCACGCGGACGGTCTGTTTCTGCAAAGTAGTTCATCGCGTCGGCGATGCGCTTGCGCTGGCGCACAACGGCGATGGGGTCGGAAAGCCGCTCGCGTCCGGCAGGCAGCAACAGTTCGAGGTCGGGCAGGAACGGCTCCCACTTTTCCTCCGCGAGGTGGATGACGACGTCCTTCAAACGGCGGTCAATCTCCGCGGTGAGGTCGCGCATCGAGGCGCGCTCGTCGGTGTGCTTTGCGAGGAAGTCCGCGGCGTCAATCGGTTCGCCGACGCGCACCCAAATGGCGCTGCGGAAGCGCTCTTTCGCCGCGTAGTTGATGCCGAGCGGAACGACCTTCAATCCCTTCGCACCGCCCGCGACGGCTTGCTGCGCGATGCGGGCTGCCCCGGTGCGGACCTTCTCGACGCGGAGCGCATCGTGCGACTTGCCCTCGGGGAAGATGCCCACCGCGCCGCCCTCGATGAGCCGAGTTGCGGCTGCACCGAGCGATTCGACGTTCTTGCCGACTTGCGAGCGGTCGTCGCTGCCGCGGAAGACCGGGACCATGCCGAGCGCGCGCATGAGCGAGCCGAGCACGGGCACGTCGAACAGCGGCGCCTTGGCGATGAAGTGCACTGGACGTCGCGCCACAATGCCGACAATGGCGGGGTCCATCAACGACGCGGCGTGGTTCGCAACAAACAGCACGGAGGCATCTGCAGGAATGCGCTCGCGCGCCGACACCTCGATGGTCGGGTAATACAGCCTGACTGCCCGGCGTGCGAACCAGCGCGCGAATCGGGCGAGCATCGGCAGTGGCATGGATGGGTTTTAGCGGAGGCCGCCGGATTCGGAAAGCCAGTTCAGTCCGGGTGAGTCGCGAGTTTTCAGTTGACCGGGCGCAGCGCGAGGACTTGCAATCGTCACGAATGCAACCCACCCATCGTTTCCTTCCGGCGCTCGTCGCCGCCTTTGCCTGTGTCACCACCCTCGTCTCGCAGGACAAGCCCGCCGCCGTGCCGAAGAAAGCCGCCAAGCGCGACAAGTAATCCCGGAACCCGGAGTTCATCTCCGCGCGCATGCGCCAGCTCTGCCACCTGCCGGAACCGGACGCGCGCCGCTTTGCCGACTACCTCTACGCGCAGGGCGTGGACAACGAAGTCGAACGCGAGCCGGATGGCGCGTTCGCAATCTGGGTCGCCGCGGACGAGGAACTCCCTCGCGCGACAGCGCTTCTCGCGGAATTCAACGCGAATCCAACCGACCCGAAGTTCGCAGCAGCGCGCGATGTGGCGCGAGAGAGGCGTCAAGCCGTGAGCGAGGACAACGAGGCCGCAGAGCGCAGGGTGTTCAACCGCCGACGGCTCTTTGTGCAGTTCGGAAGCCACGGCATCGGGCCGGTCACATTCGTGCTGCTCGCTGCGTGCGTGTGGGTGGCCATCCTCTCCAAGCTCGGCACGGTCCGCGAGCCGGTGCAGTCGCTGTTCATTTCATGGGAGGAGCGTGTCAATCGCGATGCGCCGCGGCTGCCCGAGGTCCGGCGCGGCGAGGCGTGGCGCGTGTTCTCGCCGGCGCTGCTGCACTTCGGCGCGATGCACCTTCTCGGCAACTCGATGTGGCTGTTCTCGCTCGGCTCGATGATCGAGGCGAGCCGGGGCTCAGGCCGGTTCACGGCGCTGGTGCTCCTGCTGGCGGCGGGCTCGAACCTCGCGCAATATTCCGTGGACGGTCCGTCCTTCGGCGGCATGTCCGGCGTCGTGTTCGGCCTCTTCGGCTACGCGTGGATGCGCGGGAAGTTCCTCCCCGGCGGCGGCGTGTTTGTGACGGATCAGGAGCGGATGATCATGCTGGTCTGGTTCTTCATCTGCTTTACGGGCGCGGTCGGACCGATCGCGAACACGGCGCACGCGAGCGGCCTCGCGCTCGGGATGGCGCTCGGATGGTGGAGCGCGAGGCGCGGGTTGCGCGCGGGGTGAACGGGCGCTCGGAACAGGAATCACGGAACACGCAACACGGTTCACCGCACCACTGCCCGCTTGCACAACCGCCACCGCTCCGTATTGTGCGGCGCATGAAACTGCTCGCCGCAGCCGCCGTGGGACTCGCCGCCGTCACCGCCTTGCAGGCGCAGCCGCGCGAGCCGTTTCCGCTCTGGCCCGACGGCGCTCCGGGCGCGCTCGGCACGCAGGACAAGGACATCCCCACGCTCACGGCCTACGTGCCGACGACCGCGAAGGCCACCGGCGCCGCCATCGTGATTTGTCCCGGCGGCGGTTACGGCGGGCTCGCGCCGCATGAAGGCCGCGATTACGCGATGTGGCTCAACGAGCAGGGCATCGCCGGCTTCGTGCTCAAATACCGCCTCGGCCCCGGCGGCTACAAGCACCCGGCGATGATGAACGACGTGAACCGCGCTATCCGCACCGTGCGCTCGAAGGCCGCCGAGTGGAAGCTCGACCCCAAGCGCGTCGGCGTGATGGGCAGCTCCGCCGGCGGCCACCTCGCCTCGACCGCGGTCACACACTACGACGCGGGCAAGCCCGACGCCGAGGACCCCGTCGAGCGCGTGAGCTCGCGGCCCGACCTCGGCATCCTGTGCTACGCGGTCATCTCGATGGGCGCGAACACGCACGGCGGCTCAAAGAACAACTTGCTTGGCAAGGAGCCCGCGCCCGAACTGGTCACGCTGCTGTCCAACGAACTCCAAGTCACCAAGGACACGCCGCCTTGCTTCATCTGGCACACGTGGGACGACAGCGCGGTGAAGGTCGAGAACAGCCTCGACTTCGCCTCCGCGCTGCGGAAGAACGGCGTCTCCTTCTCGCTGCACGTGTATCCGAAGGGTCGCCACGGCCTCGGCCTCGGGACGGGCCAATGGGACCCCGAGTCGCGTCATCCGTGGACGCGCGAATGCGCGTTGTGGCTCAAGGAACAAGGCTTCGCGAAGTAACTCAACAACATCGCAACGAACCATGAACCGCCACTCCCTCGCCACCCTCGCAGCCGGGGCCATTGTCACGCTCGCCTCCACCGCCACCGCGCGCGCCGACGCCAAAGCCTTCGCCCTGCTCAAGGACGCGTTCGACAAACTCCACGCCGCCCAGTCCGTGACCATGGAGTTAAACATCGCGATGACGCCGCCCGAGCCCGCCGAGCCCGTCGTCGCGAAGGTGCGGGCCACCGCGCTCAAGCCGAACTTCTTCCGCTTCGACAGCAAGCAGCCCGGGCTCCCGTCCTTCATCGCCGACGGCAAGGACTACTACACGCACTGGGCCGGGCCGAACGCGTTCAAGAAATCCGAGCTGGCCGCCGCGCCGACCGAGCTGCCCGGCCTGTGGGAGGGCGAGATTGACGCGTTCTTCGGCGGCATGGGCAAGCTCAAGCCGGCGGACGTCACGCTGGTTGGCGCCGAAGTCGTCGCCGAGGTGCCGTGCGACGTCGTGCGCGTGAAGCTGGCCAACCCCGACCGCACCATCACCTACGCCATCGGCAAGGCGGACAAGGTGCTGCGCCGCGCGCGCATTGAGCTTGTGGACGCCGCGGGCCTGCGCATGATCCAAACAACGATGATTGGCACGGTGAAGTTCGACACGGACCTGAAGAAATCGGACTTCGAGTTCAAACCGCCCGCGGGCGCGCGCGAGGTGAAGGACGAACCCAAGCCGCGTGCGTGAACCGACGGCGACCCGGCTTACGCGACTGAATACGCCGCGCGGTGCCTGTCGTCTACCCAGCGTGTTGCCGTTTGCCCAGTTCGTCGCCCTGTCGCTTTGAATCAGCCCATGAGAACACGCATGTTCGCACGGTCCGGCTTCACGTTGATCGAATTGCTGGTCGTCATCGCCATCATCGCGATTCTCGCGAGTCTGCTCCTGCCCGCGCTGGCGAAGGCGAAGAACAAGTCCAAGCAGTCCTATTGCTTGAACAACCTGAAACAGTGCGGACTCGCCATCGCCCTCTACACGGGTGAATACGACGATCGGCTGCCGGTGCAGACCAACGGCGCGGCACCGGCGGCTTCGCTCACGGTGGATGTCGCGCAGTTTGCCATTTCGGCGAACAACAATTACCTGAAAGCGCTCATCCCCTTTCTCGGCACTACCAATTCGGTGGCGAAGATGTTCACATGCCCAGCCAGTCGTGGCGCATCGCAGGCCCTCAACGACCTCTCGACGACCAACGTCACCAGTTACCTCGGGAATGCTCCCCTGCTCGTGGGCAGACGCGTGATTGATGTCCCCGTTCCATCGAAGCTCGTTTACATGCAGGAACTGTTTGATCGACGTGACACCGCGTTCCTTCGTCCTCGGCAACAGGGAGCAGGTCCGCCGCCCGTCGCGACCTACACATGGTGGCACTTTCAGCCGGGCGGATTCAATTCCATCGGCCTCACGGAGAACTACACCGTGCTCCATGAAAACGGCGGCAACCTGCCGTTCGTTGACGGCCACGCCGAGTATCGCAAGGGCAACACCATGCGAAGCGGCGATTTCGGGCTCAACCCGGCGAGTGACGATTGGACCGTCTCCTTCAGCTCCATTTACAATTCTGCGTTCTGAGCCGGTGACTCCGATGAAATCCCTGGCCCTGCTCACGGGACTCGTCCTCGTGATCGGCGCCTCATGCACCGGGAAAGCGCCACCACTGGAGGTGCCGGTGCCCGTTGCGAGGAAACCAGCGGTCACGCCCGCTCCCGCGCCTGCGCCTGCACCCGCGCCAGCCACATCAGGCAACCCGGCTCCGCCCGATTCGGTTCCGCACTACGACAAGATTCAGGATCGACTGCCGACGGCTCCGGCGAATTCCTCCCGCGCCAATCCCGCGGCCATTGACCGCAAGATGACCGAGGCGCTCCACCAATACTACGAGGCCAACGGCAAGTTGCCCGCAGACTTCAACGCGCTCGTCACCGGGCGGCAGTTGAAGCAACTCCCATCGGCGCCGCCGGGAAAGAAGTTCGCCGTGGATCGGCCGAACATGCAGGTCGTCGTCGTGGACCAGTGACGTTGCGTCGCAGCCGGCGTCCCGTGGTTTGCTTTCCCGCGCGCGGTCGCGTATCCCTTCCCGCGCATGTCCGCCGCGCCCATCGTTTCCATTCGCGAGCTGACCAAGGTTTACAAGCAGGGCGACATCAACGTCATCGCGCTCAACAACCTCTCGCTCGACATCGCAGCCGGGGAATTCCTCTCGTTGATGGGGCCGAGCGGATCGGGCAAGTCCACGCTCCTGCACATCGTCGCCGGGGTGGACCGCCCGACGAGCGGCGAGTGCCGCGTGCAGGGCATTGACGTCGGCCAGCTCAACGAATCCGACCTCGCCGACTGGCGCAACCAGAACGTCGGGTTCGTCTTCCAGACCTTCAACCTCATCCCGGTGCTGACGGCGTTCGAGAACGTCGAGCTGCCGCTGCTGCTCACCAAGCTCGGCGGACGCCAGCGCAAGCAGCAGGTCCGCACCGCGCTCGAACTGGTCGGCCTCGCCGACCGCTCGCATCATTTGCCGCGCCAGCTCTCGGGCGGACAGGAGCAACGCGTCGCCATCGCCCGCGCGCTCGTGACCGATCCCGCGCTCCTCGTCGCCGACGAGCCGACTGGAAACCTCGATGCCAACTCCGCGCATGAAGTCCTCGGCATTTTGCAGGCGCTCACCAAGTCCGCGGGAAAGACGGTCATCCTCGTCACGCACGACCCGAAGGCGGCGGCGTTCGGGTCGAGGACGGTGCACTTGGAGAAAGGGGAGATGGTGCAGTGAGATTTCCAATTGCCAATTGCCGATTGCCAATTGAAGCGAGGGTGAACCATGGAGATTTCCAATTGCCAATTGAAGCGAGGGTGAAACGATGGCGCAGATGACACCGGAGGAACTGAAGGCGAGAACAAAGCGGTTCGCGCTGCGCGTGTTCAAGCTGGCGGACAGCTTGCCGAACAAGGTGTCGGCACGTGTGCTTGCGAATCAAATCGCGAGGTCCGGACCGTCCGTGGCGGCGAATTACCGCGCGGCGTGCAAGGCGCGTTCGAGGGCCGAGTTCATTTCCAAGCTCGGCGTCGCGGAGGAGGAGGCCGACGAAACCCAGCTCTGGCTCGAACTCATTGCGGAATCCGGCCTCGTCCCCGCGCTCAAACTTGGCCCTCTCCACCAGGAAGCCTGCGAATTGACCGCCATCATCGCCGCGTCCCGCAAATCCGCCCAAGGCGGCCGGACCTGAAGCAATTGGCATTCGGCAATCGGCAATTGGCATTTGGAAATTGGCAATTGGAAATCTCGTGAGCACCGCCACGTTCATTGCCAAGAACGCCCTGCGCAACAAGCGCCGCGCCGCGCTGTGCGTGCTCAGTGTCGCCGTGAGCCTGTTCCTGCTCGTCACGCTGCTGGTCACGTTGCGCGAGTTCACCATCCCGCCGGAGGACATCGGCGCGGCGGCGCGCATCGTCGTGCGCAACCGCATCTCGCTCGCCAACCCGCTGCCGTCCCGCCAGCGCGCCGTCATCGAGAAGATTCCCGGCGTCGAGGCCGTGTCGCCGTTCAGTTGGTTCGGCGGCAAGTATCGCAACGAGGAGTTCACCGCGTTCGCGCAGTTCGCCATGGACCCGAAGCTGATGCGTGCCATCTTCGGCGAGGCCAGGATGGGCGAGGGCGAGTTCGAGGCGTTCGAGCGCGACCGCACGGCGTGCATCCTCGGCAAGCTCACTGCCGACAAATACGGGCTGAAGATCGGCGACAAGATGGTCCTCGAGAGCACCATCTACCCGTGCACCATCGAGCTGAAGATCGCGGGCATCTACTCGGGCACGATTGACGACCGCAACGTGCTCTTCCACCACGATTACCTCGACGAGGCGGCGGACTCGAAGGGCACCGTCGGCACGTGGTGGGTCAAGGCGCGCACGCTCGACGACGTGCCCGCGGTCGTGACGGCCATCAACGAGGCGTTCAAGAACACGTCGTGCGAGGTGCGCGCGGAGACGGAGCGGGCGTTCCAACTGAGTTTCGTCTCGATGCTCGGTAACATCCAGGTGCTCATCGGCTCCATCTGCACGGTGGTGGTCTTCACGCTCGTGCTGGTGGCGGCGAGCACGATGAGCATGGCCATCCGCGAGCGGCTGCGCGAACTGGCGGTTCTCAAGGCGCTGGGCTTCCGGCAGCGCGAGTTGTTCGCGTTCATCCTCGCGGAGAGCTTCGGTCTGGCGATGCTCGGCGCGCTGCTGGGTGTGGGCGGCGCGTGGGTGCTGTTCGAGCCGGCGCACGTGATGCAGAAGATCACGGGCGGGTTGTTCATCACGTTCGAGGTCACGCCGCGCATCATCGGCATGGCGACGGCGGTCGCGGCGGGGCTGGGCATCGTGGCGAGCATCGCGCCCGCACTGGGCGTCGCCCGCATGAGCGTGGTGCAGGGGCTCAAGACGCTCGATTGAACCCGAAATCCGAAGGTGGCCTGGCCGAAGAGCGTAGCGCCGGTTTCCAAACCGGCTGTGTCGCCGACTTCCAAGTCGGCGTGCTGGGGTGCGCCAGACACGCACCAAGTTTCCACCCGCCGCGGGTTTGGAAACCCGCGATACAGCAGGCTTGGAAGCCTGCGCTACGAGCACTTGAACGACTCCGGCTTCGGAATTCGCGTTGAACGCCGGGGAATCGCACCCGCGGGATTTCCCCGAACGCATCCGCCGCCGGGATTCGATGTTCAGAGTTCGGCGTTGGTTGTTGGTTGTTCTCATCCGTTGAAGTCCCAAGCCGGCTGGCGCGCCCACCGTTTTGACCGTGATTTCATCCGCGCGTGTGCTCATGCTCCATGCACGCTTATGAAACGCCTGCTCCTCCTCGTTGCCGTCCTGTTGCTGCCTTCGTCCACGCTCCGCGCCGCCGCACCGTTCGAGCTGAAGGACGGCGACCGCGTCGTGTTCCTCGGCGATACGCTGATGGAGCGCGAGCAGCACTACGGCTGGATCGAGCTGATGCTCACCACGCGCTTCCCGGACCGCAACGTCACCTTCCGCAACCTCGGCTGGAGCGCGGACCTGCCCAACGGCGAGTCGCGCCTCGGCCTCTCGCTCGGGCAGGCGGGCAACGAACCCGCGGGCGAGGGCTGGATGCTGCTGCAGAAACAGCTCGAGGAGACCAAGCCCACGGTAGCGTTCATCGGCTACGGCATGGCGGCGTCGTTCGCGGGCGAGGCGGGTCTGCCGAAGTTCAAGGCGGACTACGAGCGGCTGCTGGACACGATTGAGAAGCTCTCGCCGGGGTGCCGATTTGTGCTGCTAGGACCAGTGCGGCATCTCTGGGTGCCGGGGCCGCTCCCTTCCCCTCACGCGCACAATGCTCAACTCAAGGCATACTCCCAATCCATCGGCGACATTGCGAAGGCGCGGAATCTTGTCTTCGTATCCCTCTTCGACAGCTTTAAGGAGGATGCCTCCGCAACAGACCAAAACCGCCGTTGGGCGGAGAACGGGATCCATCTGACCGAGGATATGTATTTCGCCATTGCCGCCCAGCTTCAGGGTCCCCTCGGATACTCAACGAAACCGCAAGACTTGGCTTGGATGAACAGAATTCCGCAGTCGAATCTTGCGGGAATTGCGCTCCGCGCCATCATCCTCCGCAAAAACGAGTTCTTCTTCCACCGCTCGCGCCCGGCGAACATGGCCTACATCTTCGGCTTCCGGAAACGCGAACAGGGCAGGAACGCCGTCGAGATTCCGCAGTTCGACCGGCTCATCGCCGCCGAGGAGAAAAAGATTCGCGAGCTGTGCAAGCATCTCAAAGACCGGAACTTCAAGCCCGGCCCCGAGCTTCAGCCCGCGAAGCTCCTCGACAAGCCCGCCGCCGCGAAGTTCACGCCGCAGCCGCGGCCCGAGTTCACCGTCGCCGACGGCTTCGAGGTCACGCTCTGGGCCGAGAACCCGCTGCTCGCCAAGCCGATTCAGATGAACTTCGACCCGCAGGGCCGCCTGTGGGTCGCGAGCAGCGAGGTCTATCCGCAAGTCGAGCCCGGCCAGGCCGCGCACGACAAAATCATCGTGCTGGAGGACACCACGGGCGCGGGCAAGGCGGACAAGCACACCGTGTTCGCCGACGGCCTGCTCATCCCGACGGGCGTGATTCCCGGCGACGGCGGTTGCTACGTCGCGCAGAGCACGGAGCTGCTGCACTTGAAGGACACCAACGGCGACGGCAAGGCCGACGTGCGCCGCATCGTCCTCTCCAGCTTCGGCACCGAGGACACGCACCACAACCTCCATACGCTCCGCTGGGGCCCGGACGGCCGGCTGTGGATGAACCAGTCCATTTACACGCGCAGCGAGATCGAGACGCCGCACGGCGTCGTGCGGCTGCGCTCCGGCGGCGTGTTCCGGCTCGACACCCGCACGCTCGAGCTGGACGTGCCGTTCCGCGGCTGGGTCAACGCGTGGGGGCACCAGTTCGACGAGTTCGGACAGTCGTTCGTCACGGACGGCGCGGGCTTCAAGGGCATCAACTGGGCGATGCCCGGCGCGACCTACTTCACCTACGCGCGGCTGCGGCGCGAGTTGCAGAGCATCAGCCCCGGCAACTATCCCAAGTTCGCGAGCATCGAGATCATCTACAGCACGCACTTCCCGGCGGACTGGCAGGGCCGCGTGGTGACGTGCGACTTCCGCGCGAACCGCGTGACGACGTTCTTTATCGAGGAACAGGGCGCGGGCTACGTGACCAAACAAGGCCCCGACCTGCTGCGCACGGCGAACAACACCTTCCGGCCGATTGACGTGAAGCTCGGTCCCGACGGCGCGCTCTACATCGCAGACTGGAGCAACCCGATCATCCAGCACGGCGAGGTGGACTTCCGCGACCCGCGCCGCGACCACGAGCACGGCCGCATTTGGCGCGTGAGCGTGAAGGGGAAAGCGGCGCTGAAGAGGCCGGACTTTGATTCCGGCATTCGCGAGCCGGTTAGAGGGGAGCCTCCTGTCAACTTCGCGCCAGTGCGATTCAAGAAGCTGCTGGAAGAACTGATCTCGCCGAATTCCTTCAATCGCGACCAAGCCCGGCGAGTGCTGATCGACCACAAATTCTTAAGAGGAGGCATCAACGACAAACGGGCGCGCATCCCCGAACTGGGTGGGGCAGTGCCCATCCGTGACATGTTTAACTCGTGGGCAGTCGAATTGAGATCATCACGTGACCAGTTGGAGGCACTTTGGCTTACGGTGGCGCTAGACGCAGCAGAGTCCACCGTTGCCCAAGTCCTGCTTGCTCGCCTGCTCAACGCCGACGACGGCCGCATCCGCGCCGCAGCCGTGCGCGTGCTGGGCAATTGGTCCACCGACGCCGAATTGCTTCGCCGCGAGGTCACGCGCGTCGCCGATGCTTCCGGCAGCACGCTGCTGCCCGCCTTCTCCCGCAAGCCCGCCATCGCGCAGACCGAGGCGCTCAACCTGCTCGCCAAGGCTGTGACGGATTCGCACCCGCGTGTTCGCGTCGAGGCGTTGCGCGCGCTCTCCCGCATTCCGACGGCGCGTTCCGCCGAACTGCTGTTGAGCGCCGTGGACACCATCGGCAGCGACCCGTTCCTCGATTACGCCGTGTGGCTTTCCATCAACGACCTCGCGCCGCAGTTCCTCGCCGCGCTCGAATCAGGCAGGTGGTCGCCCGACTCGCCCGCGAAGCAGAAGCAGCTCGAGTTCGCCATGCGCTCGATTGAGCCCGCGCTCGCGGCATCCACCGTCACCAAGCTCGTCGCGGGCAAGCCGCTGCCGAAGGACGGCGGTCCGTGGATCGAACTCATCGGCACCGCCGGCGGACAGGCTGAGATCAACAAGCTCTGGGAGCAGGTCGCCGCGCGCGAGTTCAGCGACGCCGCGTTGTCCCGCGCGTTCACGGCGCTGTCGTCCGCCGCGCGTCTGCGCAACGTGAAGCCCGCCGGCGACGGCTCGCGTGCCGCGGGATTCTTCTACTACGCCACGATTCCGGAGCGCGTCGCGGCGCTCGACCTCATGGGCGCGTGGAAGAATCCCGGCGCGGCATTCGTCGAGATGGTGAAGCTCGCCCGCGACGAGCGAACGCCTGCCGAGGTCCGCACCGCCACCTTTGCCGCCTTCCGCGAGATTGGCGCGGTGCCGCCCGTGCTCGGCGCGCTCGAACCGCTCACCGAGAGGACATTGCCCGCCGCCGTGCGCCGACCGGCCGCGCTCACGCTCGCATCGTTGCAGCCTGCGAAGTTCGCCGCCAAAGGCATTGAAGCTGTCGCCGACTCATCGGGCGAAGCGGAGGCCGAGGCGGCGTGGCGTTCGCTGCTCGCCACGAAGGGCGCGGGGAAAGCGCTCGCGGGCGCGCTCGGTTCCACGGCTGTTTCCGAATCCGCGGCCAAGGCTGGCATGCGCGTCGCGCGCGAAGGCGGACGCACCGAGCCCGAACTCGTCGCCGCGCTCACGAAGCTCGCCAAGCTCGACGTGCCCGCGCAGACCATCACGCCCGAACTCATCAAGCAAATCGCCGCGTCCGCCGCGAAGTCCGGCGACGCGGCGCGAGGCGAGTTGGTCTATCGCCGCGCCGCACTTGGTTGCGTGCTGTGCCACAGCATCGGCGGCGCAGGCGGCAAGGTCGGCCCCGACATGACGAGCATCGGCGCGAGCGCGCCCGCGGATTACCTCGTCGAGTCGCTGTTCATGCCGAACGCGAAGATCAAGGAAGGCTTCCACTCGACCGTCATCACCACGAAGGACGACCTCGAATTCAGCGGCTTGCTCGTGCGCGAGACGCCGCAGGAGGTCATCCTTCGCAACGCGCAGAACCAGGAAGTCTCCGTCGCGAAGAACAACATCGCGCGCCGCGCGAACTCGCAGCTCTCGCTCATGCCGACGGGCTTGCTCGACACGATGCCGGACAACGAGCGGCTCGACCTCGTTGCGTTCCTCAGCGCGCTCGGCAAGCCTGGCAACTTCGACGCGAGCAAGGGCGGCGTGGCGCGGGTCTGGCGCGTGCTGCCGGTCACGCATCGGATGGGACAGGACGGCATCGAGCCGTTCGTGAAGGGCGACTTCGCCGGCAAGTGGGACCAGTTCCACAGCGGCTTCAACGGCGGGCTTGCGTGGGGCACGACAACGACGCTCGTGAACGGCTCGCTGCCGAAGGACGACTTCGCGGAACTCGCGAAAGCTCCACTGCACGTCACGGTGAACCACCTCGTCGCAGGAACGACGTTCACCGCATCCAAAGCCGGCCCCGTCACGCTCGTGCTCGACGGCAACGACAAGCCCGACGTGTGGCTCGATGGCAAGCCCGTGAAGCCAGCAGCGAACGGCGAAATCAGAACGACGGTCGCCGCCGGCGCGCACACGGTCGTGCTGCGATTCGATTCGCAGAGGCCGCCCGCCTCCACGCGATTGCGCTCGGCTGACGTGACGTTCGCGACGAACTAGCGAGCCCTCGACGCCCTGCTCGCCATGTTCAAGCTCGCCCTTGCCCAGATGCGCGTCGTCGGAGGAAGGGCGGAGGAAAACCTTCGTCACGCCGAATCCTTCGTCCAGCGCGCTGCCGACGCTGGCGCGGCGGTCGTGCTGCTTCCCGAGGCGCTGGACTTTGGCTGGACGCACAGTTCGGCGCGCGATGGCGCAGGGCCGATTCCCGGCGGCGCAACGTGCGAGCGCCTCCGCGAGTGCGCGCGGCATCATCGCATTTTCGTCTGCGCCGGGCTTGTCGAGCGCGATGGCGACGGGCTCTTCAACTCCGCGATTCTTGCGGACCCGCAGGGCGCGTTGCTATTGCATCATCGCAAGCTCAACGAACTGGACATCGCGCACGGCGTGTATGCGCAGGGCGACCGGCTCGCCGTGGCCCGCACCGCGCTCGGCACGATTGGGGTGATGATCTGCGCCGACGCGTTCGCGCGCGGACAGGTCGTGTCGCGGTCGCTCGCGCTGATGGGCGCGGACGTCATCCTTTCGCCGTGCGCGTGGGCGATGCCCGCTGGCCACGACAACGTGCGCGAGCCCTACGGCCTGCTCTGGCTAGACAGTTACGGCCCGGTCGCGCGCGATTTCAGCGTGTGGATCGCAGGCTGCAGCAACGTGGGCCAGCTCGACGACGGGCCGTGGGCTGGTCGCGAGTGCATCGGCAACTCGCTCGTCATCGCTCCGGATGGATCAGTCGCCGCTCGCGGCCCGTTCGGCGTGGATGCAGAAAGCCTCCTGCTTGTGGATGTCGCGCCCGTGCCGCGTCCCGCGCGCGGCGATGGATGGGAAAAGGTCTGGCTGAAGCGCGGCGCGTGAACCGCGGTTAGTGGTTGACTGCGAACTCCCGCGTGTTGAGCAACGCCCACAGGAGGTCCTCGACCGCGGGTTGTCTCGACGCGGATTTCGCGAGTAGCGTCACAGCCCACTCGCGCTCCTTCGGCTCGGGTGACCGGGAAAGCGAGCGCAGCCATAGCTCCTCGACGAGTTGTTCGTCCGTGCGGTGAGACCCGCGAAGCAGCGCAGCAGCACCCGCGCGAATCTGTTCGTTCAGCGCCGGACCGTTGATGAAATGAAGCGCCTGAGCCAGTCCGCCGCCGCTGCGGCTTGATGATTCGCACGCGGCCTCACGTGAGCAACGGCCGAAGACGTCGAGCGTGTAGCTTGGCGTTTGCGCATCGAGCAGTTGAACCGCCCGGGTGCCAGCGGGCCACCCTGAGAACGGCAGCGGCACACCGGTCACCTGCGCGACGGCATCCGCGAGCACCACGGCGGGAAGCGGCTTCGTGATGGCGTGCGAGCCGAATCGGTCGTCGGCGCGGTTCAGTTCCGTCGCGCGCGAGTCGAGTTGATACGCGCGCGAACTCACGATGGTCCGCACAAGGCGCCGCAGGTCGAACTTGTGCGCGATGAAGTCCGCCGCGAGCGCGTCGAGCAGCGCGGGATTCGTCGGCGGATTTGACACGCGCAAGTCATCCACCGGCTCC
>Ga0233424_10000470_pt1 | contig 50705 bp, 55 predicted proteins | sample Watercolumn_Towu_FD_181011 | JGI IMG/M metagenome (GOLD analysis project Ga0233424, IMG submission 181011) | Freshwater microbial communities from Lake Towuti, South Sulawesi, Indonesia - Watercolumn_Towuti2014_125_MG | ecosystem: Environmental > Aquatic > Freshwater > Lake | place: Indonesia...
CGACGTTGACGCGATGGTGTACCTCGGACTCGGCATCCAGAGCAACCAAGCGCGACTGCTGCGCGCCGGTGGCTTCTACCCGGACCACGGGATCGAGCGCATCGTCGCGTACCACGAACGCCAAGACATTCGCTTCGCTCAGGCGGCGGCGCAGATCTCGACGGAAACGGGCAAGCCGATCCTCACCGCGACCGAACTCGCAATCGCCGATCGCGACAACGCGGGGCCGACGGCAGTCCGCGCGTCTGGCAGGGTGTGCTATCCGAGCGCGCACCGCGCGGTGCGCGCCCTCGAGCACCTGTGGTGGGATGCGCGCTTCCGCCAGCGTCGAGGGCGCTGACCCGGTGCGCCTCAGCCGATGCGACTGACCCGATGCGACTGACCGTTCGCGGTGAGCGCGTTGCCGCCACGACCGGCGCTGTGTTCGCGATCGTCGGTGCAGTGCTCGCCGCCAGTGTGCTGCGCGACGGAGGGGGGACGGTTGCACCGTCCGACGCGGCGACGGTCGCGGCGAGCCGCGACCACACCCCGTTGCTCGACCTGCGGCGCGCACCCGAACTCGCCCGCGCCGCCGTCGCGGGCCGCCGGCTCGATACCGCCCTCGCCGCCGCGGTCGGTGACACGCAGAGTTGCGTCATCGCGCAGATCGACGGACGCACCGTCGGGCGCATCGCTCCGACCAGTTCGCTGGCGCCCGCGTCGACCATGAAGATCCTCACCGCGTTCGCGGTCCTCGCTCGTCGCGGCCCCGACTTCCGGTTCACGACCACACTGCACGGGCCCTCGATCGATAGCGACGGCGTCGTCGCGGGAGACGTGTTCCTGGTCGGTGGAGGCGACCCGACCCTTGCCACGCCGCGCTACGAGGAGTACGTGCGCGGGACGCCGCGCCTCGCGCAGGACCCGTTGACCTTGCTCCAGGCGATGGTCGACACGCTCGTTGAGCGAGGACTCGAGCGGATCGAGGGTGCGGTCGTCGGTGATGGCAGCCGCTACGCAGGACCCGAGTTCCTCGACAGCTGGAAGCCGAACTACCGCTCCGAAGGCCAGGTCGGACCGATCGGAGCGCTCACCGTCAATCATGGGTTCGCCGACTTCCCGCCCCCGGTTCCCGTCGACGACGCCGCGACCTATGCCGCCGGACAGCTCACGACCCTGCTCCAGCGCGCCGGTGTCGAGGTGAGCGGCGCGCCGCGCGCGGGTGTGGCGCCCACGCCGCCGCCGAGGGCTCTCGCGACACTCGAGTCGCCGGCGTTGCGCGACATCGTCGCGGGAATGTTGACCGCGAGCGACAACACGACCGCAGAGATGCTGCTGCGCGAAGCGGCACTGGCCGCGGGCGCCGAACCGACGACCACCGCCGGCGTGGATGTCGTCATCGCCACCATCCGGCAGGCCGGGCTGCGCGTCGATGGCGCTGCGCCACTCGATGGCTCCGGCCTGTCACCCGACGCGCGGCTCACCTGTGCGACGCTCATCGACACGCTGAACCGGCGGGTCCCTGCGATCGATCGCGGGCTCGCGGACGCGGGCGAGAGCGGCACGCTCGCCGAGCGCTTTGTAGGCACCCCACTCGCGGGAGTGCTCCACGCGAAGACAGGTCAACTCGCCGGCGTCGTCGGCCTCGCCGGGTTCCTCGACCCGGTCCCGGGCCGCACCGAGATCCGCTTCGCGTTCCTCGCCGCGGGCGAGTTCCCGAGCGACGAAGGGCAAGCACTGCAGCAGGCGATCGTCGACGCCCTCGCCCGCTACCCCGACGCGCCGCCGGCCGATGTGCTCGTCCCGGCGCCTCGATGAGCGCCGCCGCGGTTCGCAACCACATCACCCTCGGCCGCGCCGCTACCGTCGCCGGAAGCGTCGCCATCAGCGCCTTCGCGCTGTGGTCACGGACGACCGGGCTGAGTCAGAGCCTCTGGAAGGACGAGACCCGCGCCGTTGCCGAGGTGATCAGGCACGGTCCGGGCACGATCCTGTTCCACGACCTCGCGCTCGACGACCACGTGCTGTTCAACCTCGTCGCATGGGTGCTGTCTGTGGTCCCCGGCGACGACGAGATCGGCTATCGCCTCGGCGCAGTCCTGCCGTCGATGGCGGGGTTGTTGGTCCTCGCTATCGGACTCCGTCGTCGCCTCGGCGCGGTCACCGCCGCGGTCGCGACGATCTTGCTCGTCGCGTCACCGGTGCACATCGACCTGTCGAAGCAGGCGCGGGGGTACGGGCTGGCGTTCCTCGCGATGAGCCTGCTCGTCGTGGCGGCGATCGATCTCGCCGGAAGCCCCGACGCGCGGGAGCCTGCGGCGGCGCCGACACGGGCGGCGCTGCGAACATTCACCGCGGCGGGTGTCATCGGCTGTCTCGGGTTCGTATTCTTCGCGGTGCCGTTCATCATCACCGCGCTGGCCCTCGTCGCCGGCCGGACCATCGACTTCACCCGGAGGATCGCGGCGCGCGTGGCAGTGGTCGCTGTCACGACCGCGGTCGTGTACGCGCGCGGCATCGACCAACTCGCCCGCTCGGCCGGCGACTTCCGCGACCACCGTTCGCTCCCGCGGGCAACACCGTCGCTCATCGTCGCGGGGCCGCGCATCTTCTTCCTGCCGACGTTCGACGCCGCGTCGAACTCGGTCGGCATCGTCCCGTCGGAGTTCACGCGCGTCGCGCTCTACGGGTTGCTCGTTCCCTCGATGGTGCTCGGCTGCTTCGCCGTCGCCCGGGTCCAGCAGCGCCCGCGCGCAGCGTGCGTGCTCGCGCTCGGTGTCGTCGGCACGCCTGCGGTGATGGTGCTCGCTCGTCTGGCGATCGCTGAGCGCTATTGGGCGTGGTCGATGATCCCGATGAGCGTGCTTGCAGGCGTCGGCGTGCAGCAGGCCTTCGGGTTCGTGGGCGGACTTGGCCCACGCCGCCTCCGCGGCATGATCGCGGCGCTCACGGCCGTCATCACCGTCGCCGTGATCGGTGCCGTGACGCTCGGCACCACGCGTGCGACGCGGCACAACGCGCACGTGCCGCTCGAAGACTTCAAGCATGCCGGCGCGCTGATGGACGACTTCGAATCTCGCTACGGCCCCGTCGGCCTGCTCGTCGCTACCGACAACGCGGCGGGTCTTGACTACTACGTGCGCGCACCCGACGTGCTCATCGGTCGTCGACGCTTCGATGGTGAACGCGAACTCGACACAGTACCGCGCCGACATGCCGGCAAGCTGGCGTGCGACCCGGCGACGAGCGTCGCCTTCGTGCTGTTCAACGACGACGACGAGCAGGTCGACCTCGATTGCGTGGCGAGCCGCGGCGGAACGGTGATCGAGTTCGCGCAGCACGACCGCGGCGGGCGCATGATCGTGGCACTCGTCGCCGCGGGAGGGCCGGCGCGCGCCCGAGCGGCCGTCGTGTCGCCGCGGTTCCGTGGGTAAAGTGCCGCCCGTGCCGGACAAGACGCCGAAGCGCCAGGCCGAGGACCTCAAGGACCTGCTCGTCGCGTACCTCAAGCAGGAGACCCTCGATCCCCTCAGGAACTCCGGCCGCTACCTCGCGCGCGGCATCGGCGGGGCGTTGCTGATCGGGCTCGGGGTCGTGTTTCTCGCCATCGGTGCGCTCCGGGCGCTGCAGACCGAGACGCGCGACGGCCTCGACGGCAACTGGACGGCCGCCATCTACCTCATCGTCCTGGTGTTGCTCGCGGGTGGTGCCGCCGCCTCGTTCCGCGCCGCGCGCCGCCATCTCTCGAAGGGCCCCCGATGACGTCACCGCGCGCCAAACTCGAACGGCCCAAGCGCGAGCGGCCCAAAGGCGACCGGCCCGGCGTCGATCGACCGATCACCAAGGACGACATCCGCGCCAGCCTGCGCGACATCGCCGGACCGATCGACCGCGGGGTCGACCAGGCCAAAGGGGTCGGACTCGCCGCCGTGGTCGCCGTCGGCGCGATCCTCGCGATCGGTGCGTACCTGCTCGGCCGCCGGCGCGGGCGCAAACGATCGACGCTCGTCGAGATCCGACGAATCGGATGAGCGCACGGGGTGCCCGGAGTACTCGGGGTGCACGGGGTGCAGGGTCCCGGGTGCATCGCCTCCGCTCGTCGATGTGGCGGCGCGGGCTCTCCGGGTCGCAGGTCTCGCTCGCCGTCGCGTTGTTGCTCAGCGCCGTGCGCCTGTTCCGACGGATCGCGACCCCGAAGCCGACCGTGCTGTTCCGCCACAAGCTCCGGGCCGGCGAAGTGTGGCAGATCACCGCGAGCGCCGCGACGTCGAAGAAGTGACCGGTAGCCTCGCCAGGCGATGAAGGTCAGGCTGCGCAACCCGACACGAGACGTCGAGATCAGCGGCCCGAAGACGGTCGGCGCGCTGCTCGAAGCGCTTGCGATCGTCCCCGAATCGGTGATCGTCATCCTCAACGACGAACTCGTGACCCGCGACGCGAGGATCGCCGACAGCGACGACATCGAAGTCCGCGCGGTGACATCGGGCGGCAGCGCGTGAAGTGCCGCCGTTGCGCTGCGCCGGCGATCATCGAACTGCGCCGCCACAACGCCGCGTTCTGCTCCACCTGCTTCGTCAATCACTGCCACGAGCAGACCCGCCGGGCGATCCACGACTACCGCATGCTTGAACCGGGCCAGCGGGTGCTCGTCGCCGTGTCGGGCGGCAAGGACAGCCTGGCGCTGTGGCACCTCCTGCATGAACTCGGCTATCGCGCTGACGGCCTCTACCTGGGCCTCGGCATCGCCGAGTACAGCGACGAGTCCGCCGCACGGGTGCGCGACTTCGCTGCGCGCTTCGGGTTTCAACTCCACGAGATCGACCTGCCCACCGATGTCGGTTTCGACATCCCCGGCGGTGCGCGGGTCGCGCGCCGCGCGCCGTGCAGCGCCTGCGGACTCTCGAAACGGCACCTGTTCAACCAGGCGGCACTGCGCCTCGGATATCCCGCCATCGCGACAGGGCACAACCTCGACGACGAGGCGGCGGTGCTCCTCGGCAACACGCTGCGCTGGGACGAGGCGTACCTGGCCCGGCAGTATCCGGTGCTTCCCGAGTCTTCGGGGTTCGCACGCAAGGTCAAGCCCCTCGTTCGGCTCGGCGAACGGGAGATGGCCGCCTACTGCGTCGTGCATCGCATCGACTACATCCTCGACGAGTGCCCGATGGCAGCGGGGAATCGGCACCTCCACTACAAGGAGTTGCTCAACTCGCTCGAAGCGAGTTCGCCCGGCGCCAAGGCCGCGTTCCTCTTCAACTTCCTCGACCGGGCGCGTGGACGGTTCGCCGACGTGGTGCTCGAAGAGCGCGCCGCGCTCGCAGCGTGCGCGGTGTGCGGCGCGCCGACGCCGGGCGACGTGTGCGCGTTCTGCCGACTCCAGGAGCGCGCCAGCGGATCGTCCGGCGAGCCGGTGATCCTGCGGAGCCGGACACCGTGAATCGTCCCTTCGCTGCGGGTGAGCGGGTGTTGCTCATCGACTCAAAACGACGCCGTCACCTCATCACCCTCGCGGATGACGGCGCGTTCCATTCGCACGCCGGCGTCCTCGCTCACGCGCAACTGATCGGCGCCGACGAGGGCATCACCGTCCGAACGACGATGGGCCAGCGCCTCATCGCGGTGCGGCCGACGCTCAGCGAGTACGTCCTCGAGATGCCGCGCGGCGCGCAGGTCATCTACCCCAAGGATCTCGGCCCGATCCTGATCCTCGCCGACATCTTCCCCGGCGCGCGCCTGCTCGAGTCGGGCGTCGGGTCGGGCGCGCTCACCACCGCGCTGCTGCGCGCGATCGGTCCGACCGGGCACGTGACCGGCTATGAGATCCGCGACGACTTCGCCCAACGCGCTCGCCGCAACGTCGAGGCGTACCTCGGTGCCGATCAGCCACTCGCGATCGAAGTCCGCGACATCTACCGCGGCATCGACGAACACGATCTCGACCGCGTGTTGCTCGACCTCCCCGAGCCGTGGTTGGTGATCGATCACGCGGCCAAGGCGCTCCGCCCGGGTGGGATCCTGCTGTCGTACCTGCCGACCATCGGTCAGGTCGGCCGGTTGCGTGAGGCGCTCGCCAACTCACCGTTCGGGATGGCGGAGACACTCGAGGTGCTCCAACGGTCATGGCACGTGGAAGGCCAGTCGATCCGACCTGACCACCGGATGGTCGCGCACACCGGCTTCCTCACCCACGCTCGTCTCTTGACCCCGCCCGACTGCTGACTCCCGGAATCGACCCCGAACTCCACGGCCCGTGAACCAACTCGACGTCGCCATCATCGTCGCTGCCGGCGCGGCAGCGATCGGGGGGTGGCGACTCGGGTTCGTCGCGCGGGCGCTCGCGTGGGTCGGCGTCGCGATCGGGTTGGTCGGTGCGGTGCCGTTCGTCGCCACGGTCGTCACGAACTTCGGGGGCGACGACCCCGACTCGCGTGTCACCGTCGCGCTCGTGTTCCTAGTGCTGTGCGGCGCGGGCGGACAGGCCCTCGGCATCCTGATAGGCACCCGTGTCGGTCGCCTCCGCGCGGGGCGACCGCGCGGCTCGCTCGACCGGGCGTGCGGTGCGCTCGCGGGTGCCCTCGGCGTGCTCGTCGTCGTGTGGATGCTGCTGCCCTCGCTCGCCGTCGCGGCCGGTTGGCCGGCACGCGCGACTCGCGAGTCGCGCATCATCGAGATCATCGACACGGTCGCGCCGACGCCACCCGACGCGTTCGCGCGCTGGGGACGGGCCGTCGCCGACGCCCCCTATCCCAGTGCGCTCGATCCCCTCGACGAACCCCCCGATCCTGGAACAGCGCCGCGCGGCACCGTGCCCAACTCCCTCGTCGCCAAGGTGCGACGGTCGGTGGTGCAGGTGACCGGGATCGCCTGCCGCAACGTCCAGGAGGGCTCCGGCTTCGTCGCCCGCGACGAGATCGTCGTGACAAACGCCCACGTCGTCGCGGGCGAGAGCGCGACGAGCGTCGTCGATGCCTCAGGCCGACGCCTGGATGCGACGGTGGTTGGGTTCGATCCGGAGCGTGACCTCGCGCTCTTGCAGGTCGACGGCCTGGGCGCGCCGCCGCTCGCACTCGGCCGGCCGACGCGTGACGTTGAGGCCGCGGTGCTCGGGTACCCGGGCGGGGGCGCGATGCGGGCGACGCCGGCTCGCGTCGGCGACACCATCACCGCACGCGGCACCGATATCTACCGGCGCGGGCGTTCGACCCGGGCGGTCGTCGTGCTCGCGGCGCGTCTCAAGCCCGGCGACTCGGGAGGTGCAGTGGTCGGCGCCGACGGCGCGGTGGTCGGCGTGGCGTTTGCAATCGACCCCGGATCGCGCACCACGGCGTACGCCCTCGCGCCGAGCGAGGTCGAAGCGACCCTGGCGTTGCTCGAGGTCGGCAGCACGCCGCGGCCGGTCGGTACGGGTCGCTGCCTGAGCTGAGGACGCGGGTCAGCTGCGCCGCCGGCCCAGGGTGATCGAGCTCCGGCGTATCGAGGCCCGGCGTATCGAGGCCCGGTGCGATCGGGGGTCAGTCGGCCTCGATGAAGATGCACTCGCCGGGGCACTCCTCGGCCGACTCGACCACCGCGTCGAGCAGGTTGTCGGGGAAGCTCGCAAGACCTTCGGCACCGCCGGGGTTCGAAAAGACCTTGTCGCCTTCTTTGACGTAGGCGAGCCCGTCGTCGAGGAGGGTGAACACGTCGGGGGCAATCTCCTCACAGAGCCCGTCACCCGTGCACAGATCCTGATCGATCCAGACCTTCATCGCCTTCTTCCTCACTTGCCGCCAACACGGCCGATAAGAGCTGCACCCAACTCGAGTGGATCGAATTTAACACAGGAATCCGCGATAAATCCAGCACCCGAAACAACGTATCGGACGCCGCGGGCCGACCCTGAACCGAAACGCCGGATGCCGCTTCGGGCCCTGGGCATCGGCCTAGGGTCGAGAGCGTAGGCAAGGAGGTGCTCCCATGGCGCCGGATCGAAGCGGCGACGAGACCGACAGCGACGCACCCTCCGAGGGCGCGGGGCGCCCCCCGAGAATCGACGCGAGCGGCGTAGTCGACGCGGGCGCCGACACCGAGGCGGATTTCGAGGTCCAGGATCAGGTCGAAGCGCTCCAGGAAGAGATCCTGGTACTGCGACGCCGCCTCCAGGACGCGCCCAAGCGGGTCCGTACGCTCGAGGAGCGGTTACTCGAGACCAAGGGACAACTGCAGCAGGCGGTGTCCCAGAACGAGAAGCTGTCTGCGACGCTGCGCGAGGCACGCGAGCACATCGCCGCGCTGCGCGACGAGGTCGAGAAACTCACGATGCCACCGAACGCCTACGGGACGTTCCTCGGCACCAACGACGACGGCACCGTCGACATCTACACCGCCGGGCGCAAGATGCGGGTGAGCGCACATCCCGAGATCGAACTCGACGATCTCGCGCGCGGCCAGGAGGTCGTCCTCAACGAGTCGCTCAACGTCGTCGAGGCCCGTCCCGTCGACGGTTCGGGTGAGGTAGTCACCTTCCGCGAGCTGCTCGACGACGGCCGTCGCGCGCTGGTCATTGGACGCGCCGACGAGGAGCGAGTCTGCGAGCTCGCAGACTCGCTCCTCGACACGCGGCTGCGGGCCGGCGACCATGTGCTCCTCGACTCGCGCTCGGGTCTGTTGCTCGAGAAACTGCCGCGTCCCGAGGCCGAGGAGCTGGTGCTCGAAGAGGTCCCCGATGTCAGCTACAGCGACGTCGGTGGGCTCGACGACCAGATCGACATGATCAAGGACGCCGTCGAGCTTCCGTATCTGCACGGCGACCTGTTCAAGCAACACGGACTGCAGCCGCCCAAGGGCATCTTGCTCTACGGCCCGCCCGGTTGCGGCAAGACCCTCATCGCCAAGGCAGTCGCGAACAGCCTCGCGAAGCGGGTGGCCGAAAAGACCGGCAACGAGCGCACGAAGAGCTACTTCCTCAACATCAAGGGCCCCGAGCTGCTCAACAAGTACGTCGGCGAGACCGAGCGGCAGATCCGCCTGATCTTCCAACGGGCGCGCGAGAAGAGCGAAGAGGGCGTGCCGGTCATCGTCTTCTTCGACGAGATGGACTCGCTGTTCCGCACGCGCGGCACAGGCATCAGCTCCGACATCGAGAGCACGATCGTCCCGCAACTGCTCGCCGAGATCGACGGCGTCGAGAGCCTGAAGAACGTGATCGTGATCGGCGCCTCGAACCGCGAGGACCTCATCGATCCGGCGATCCTGCGCCCCGGCCGTCTCGACGTGAAGATCAAGATCGAGCGACCCGACGGCGAATCCGCGAAGCAGATCTTCTCGCAGTACCTCACCACGGCGCTGCCGATCGCCGAGGACGAGGCCAAGAAGTCCCGCGGCGACCTCGGCAAGGCGGTGAGCCGCATGGTCGACCTCGCCGTCGAGGCGATGTACGACACCGGCGACGACAACAAGTTCCTCGAGGTCACCTACCAGAACGGCGACAAGGAGATCTTGTTCTTCAAGGATTTCGCGTCGGGGGCCATGATCGAGAACATCGTGCGGCGCGCGAAGAAGCTGTCGATCAAACGCGCGATCGCCGGCGGCGGTGTGGGGATCTGCACCCAGGACCTCCTCGACTCGATCAAGCAGGAGTTCCGCGAGCACGAGGACCTGCCCAACACGACGAACCCGGACGACTGGGCGAAGATCTCGGGCAAGAAGGGCGAGCGCATCGTGTACGTGCGCACCATCGTCCAGCGCGGCGAAGAGGCCAAGGGCGGTCGCCAGATCGAACGGGTCACCACCGGCCAGTACCTGTAGCGCCGCACCCCCGGACCCGGGGCCTCACCCGGCAGCCCGGCCTAGGCTCCGTACGTGGCGGTGCCGAAGCTGTGCGGGATCGAGACCGAGTACGGCGTGGTGCTGCGAGGGGCCGCCGACCCCAACCCGGTGCTCGCGTCGTCATTGCTGATCAACGGCTTCGTTGACGAGCGCCGGATCGGCTGGGACTTCGAGGACGAGACACCGGGCACCGACGCACGCGGTTTTGCCCGCGAAGGCGCGCAACCGCCCGAGATCGAGACCCATCTCGTCAATGCGGTGCTCACGAACGGTGCGCGCTACTACGTCGATCACGCGCACCCGGAGTACTCGACCCCCGAGTGCAGCGACCCCGTCCAGGTCGTCGTCTACGACAAGGCCGGCGAGCGGATCCTCGCCCGTTCGATGCAGGCGGCGCGCAACCTCCTGCCGGAAGGCCAGGAGATCCTCGTCCACAAGAACAACTCCGACGGCAAGGGCAACAGCTACGGCTGCCACGAGAACTACCTCGTCGACCGGTCGGTACCGTTCGTGCAACTCGTGCGCAACCTCATCCCCTGGTTCGTCACACGCCAGGTGTTCTGCGGTGCGGGCAAGGTCGGCAGCGAGAACGGTGCCGAGCCGGCCGAGTTCCAGATCACCCAACGCGCCGACTTCTTCGAGGAGGAGGTCGGGCTCGAAACCACGCTCAAGCGCCCGATCGTCAACACCCGCGACGAACCGCACGCCGATCCGCAGCGCTACCGGCGGCTCCATGTCATCGTCGGCGACGCCAACCTGTGCGAGGTCGCGACGCTGCTCAAGGTTGGCACGACCGCGATCGTGCTCGCGCTCATCGAGGACGGCTTCGTCGACAAGGACCTGTCGCTCGCCGCGCCCGTGCCCGCGATGCGCGCGGTATCGCACGACCTGACGCTGCGCCGACCGATCGCCATGGCCGACGGCTCCCGCCTCACCGCGCTCGAGGTGCAATGGGAGTTCCTCCGCCTCGCCCGTAAGTACGCCGACGAGTGCGGCCTCGACGCCTGCGGCGGTGACGAGATCGGCAAGATGGTGCTCGAACGCTGGGAACAGACGCTCGGCGCGCTCGAACACGACATCGACTCGCTCGACGGCGTCCTCGACTGGGTCACCAAGCACCGCCTCATCCGCGCCTATCGCGAACGCGACGGCTTGGCGTGGGGCAGCGCCAAGCTCGCGCTGCTCGATCTGCAGTACCACGACGTGCGCCCCGAACGCTCGCTCTACGAGCGGCTCGTCGCATCGGGCAAGGTCGAACGGATCGTCAACGAGTCCACCGTCATTACCGCCATGCATGCGCCGCCCCCGACGACGCGTGCGTACTTCCGCGGCACGGTGCTGTCGCGCTGGCCCGACGCGGTCGTCGCCGCGAACTGGGACAGCCTGATCCTCGATGTCGGCTCCGATCCGCTGCGCCGGATCCCGATGATGGAGCCCACACGGGGGACCAAAGAGCATGTCGAGGCGCTGTTTGCGGCCGCCCGCACCCCTCGTGACCTGGTCGATCGTCTGCAGGGATGATCCCCGTCGCGAATGCGTGCCGTATCGCGATGATGCCACGGCCAAATCAGCGAAACCCGCAACTCGCGCCGGTACGGTGCCGATAGGTGCATAGGATCGCCAGCGGTCCGCCGAGGAGGATCCCCCCGCCATGGCCGAACGTGAGCGCAAGCAGAAGCCTGCTCCGGCAAAACGCGACGAAGCGGTCGCCGAGGCCGCCGCGCCGAGCGAGCGCGGTGAAAAGCTCAAGGACGAACTCGACGAACTGCTCGACGAGATCGACGCGGTGCTCGAGTCGAACGCCGAGGACTTCGTTCGTTCTTACGTCCAAAAGGGCGGCGAGTAGCCGCGCCCGCGACTGACGCGGGCACCGGCGATCCCGAATGCGACGGTAGATTCCGCGCCGATGCCTGACAGCCCGCTGCCGTTGTTCGCCCCGAGTCTGGACCCGGGTCCCTCGTTTCTCGACCTGTTACGCCGGGTCCAACCCGATGCCCTCCCCGGGGCCGGGCTGCCGGGTTCCGCCGGTTTCTCGGGTTCCAGCGCGCTCGCCGCCGACGTCCCGCACGGTACGACCGTGGTGGCGATCCGCTGCGCCCACGGAGTCGTGATGGCAGGAGACCGCCGGGCGACCGCCGGCTTCTCGATCGCCGGGCGGCGGGTCGAGAAGGTGCAGCCGGCCGACGACTATTCCGGGGTGGCGATCGCGGGGAGCGCCGGTCCTGCGATCGAGATGATCCGGTTGTTCCAGACCCAACTCGAGCACTACGAGAAGGTGCAGGGCGATCACCTGAGCCTCGAAGGCAAGGCCAACCAACTCGCGCAGATGGTGCGGGCCAACCTCCCCGCCGCGATGCAAGGCTTCGTCGTCGTCCCCATCTTCGCCGGCTTCGACCGCCGGCGGGATCAAGGCCGCGTCTTCACCTACGACGCCACCGGCGGGCGCTACGAAGAACTCGACTTTGCCACCAACGGCAGCGGCTCGGTCCACGCGCGCAATTGGATCAAGGCCGGTTGGTCCGAGGCGCTCGAGATCGACGGCGCGGTGAGTCTCGCGATCCGTTCGCTGTTCGCCGCGGCCGACGAAGACGTCGCCACGGGCGGCCCCGACCTCGTACGCCGGATCTACCCGACCGTGGCGATCATCGACACCGACGGTTACCGCGCGCTCGACGACGACGATGTTGAGTCGCGTAGCCAGGCGTTGCTCGCCGGGCCTGAGCGCGGCGGCCCGGAGAACGGGACCAACGGGGGAGCGACCACATGAGCACGCCGTTCTACGTTTCCCCTGAGCAGGTCATGAAGGACCGCGCCGAGTACGCGCGGAAGAACATCGCTCGTGGTCGCGACCTCGTCGCGATGTGCTGCGCGCCCGGGGTGTTGCTCATTGCCGACAACCCGAGCAAGACATTGTCGAAGATCAGCGAGATCTACGACCGCATCGCCTTCGCCGCGGTCGGTAAGTACAACGAGTTCCAGATGCTCAAGGTCGCCGGGATCAGAAGCGCCGACCTCAAGGGCTTCAGCTACTCGCGCGAAGACGTCTCGGCGCGCGAACTCGCCAACGCGTACGCGCAGACGCTCGGCCAGGTGTTCACCCACGAGATGAAGCCGTACGAGGTCGAGTTGCTCGTGTGCGAGGTCGGCGCGACGTTCGAGCGCGACGAGCTGTACCACATCTTCTACGACGGTGTCGTCATGGACGAGCAACGGTTCTCGGTAATCGGCGGGCACGCCGAGCAGGTGTCCGAGGCCTTGCGCGAGGTCTACGACGCCGACGCCGACCTCGCTGCCGCGGTCAAGATCGGCGCGAAGGTCCTCGGCGGGGGCGAAGGCGCGCTCGCGGCCGAACAGCTCGAGGTCGCGCTGCTCGACCGCACGCGCAGCCGCCGCACGTTCCGGCGCCTGCGCAACAGCGAGCTCGACGAGTTGCTGGCCTGATCAATGGACCGGCGGATTTTCGGCCTGGAGAACGAATACGGCGTCACCTGCACGCTGCGGGGCCAACGCCGATTGAGCCCCGACGAGGTCGCCCGCTACCTCTTCCGCCGGGTCGTGTCGTGGGGTCGCAGTTCCAACGTGTTCCTCGAGAACGGCGCGCGGCTGTATCTCGACGTCGGCAGCCACCCCGAGTACGCCACGCCCGAATGCGACTCGCTCATCGACCTCGTCGTCCACGACAAGGCGGGGGAGCGGATCCTCGAGAACCTCGTCGCCAGCGCCGAGCAACGACTGCGCGAGGAGGGGATTCGCGGCGAGGTCTACCTGTTCAAGAACAACACCGACTCCGCGGGCAACAGCTACGGCTGCCACGAGAACTACCTCGTCGAGCGGGAGGGTGACTTCGCCAAGGTCACCGACGTGCTGATCCCGTTCCTGGTGTCGCGCCAGATCTACGCCGGTGCCGGCAAGGTCCTGCAGACGGCACGCGGCGCGATGTACTGCATCGCACAGCGGGCAGAGCACATCTGGGAAGGTGTGTCGTCGGCGACGACGAGGTCGCGCCCGATCATCAACACGCGCGACGAACCTCACGCCGACGCCGAGCGCTTCCGCCGCCTGCACGTGATCGTCGGCGACTCCAACATGAGCGAGTACTCGACGTACCTCAAGTGCGGGACGACGTCGATCATCCTGAAGATGCTCGAAGAAGACGGTGCGCCGTGGCGCGACCTGACCCTCGAGAATCCGATCCGCGCGATCCGCGAGATCAGCCACGACATCACCTGCAAGCGTCGGGTCCGCCTCGCCAACGGGCGCGAACTCAGCGCCTTCGAGCTGCAAAGCGAGTACCTCACCCGCGCCCAGAAGTTCGCCAAGCGGCGCGGCCTGCCCGACCAGGAACAGCGGGCGCTCGACATGTGGGAACACGTGATGCTCACGCTCGAGCGCGACCCGCTCGATCTGCGCACCGAGGTCGACTGGGTGATCAAATACCACCTCGTCGAGGCGTATCGCGCCAAGCACGACCTGCCGCTCGCGCACCCGCGTGTCGCCCTGGTCGACCTCGCGTACCACGACGTCACCCGCAGCCGTTCGCTCTACTACAAGATGGCCGAGCGCGATCTCGTCGAACGCCTCGTTGACGACGAAGCGATCGAGCAGGCAGTCGATCACCCCCCGCAGACGACGCGGGCCCGGCTGCGCGGCGCGTTCATCAAACGCGCCAAGGAACGCAAGCGCGATTACACCGTCGACTGGGTACACCTGAAGCTCAACGATCAGGCCCAGCGCACGGTGCTCTGCAAGGACCCGTTCAAGAGCCGCGACGAACGCGTCGAGCGCCTCATCGCCTCGCTGTAGCGCCGGGGCCAAGGCGACTCTGTTGGTCAAACTCGCGGTCAGGGCAGCGGGTTTTGATGTAGAAGCCGTGGGTTGGTTCGTAGGATGCCGGGATGCCGGCGTTTCGCAGTGGTGTGGTGCGTGCGATCCTCGCCGAGCGCAGCGGTTTGCAGAAGGTGACCGTCGATCTCGGCGGAGCCGAACCCGAGCCGAGCTACGTGCTCACCCAGTTGATCGGACGCGTCGAGTGCGGCGACGATGTCGTTGTCAACACGACGGCTGTCGATCTCGGGCTCGGCACCGGGGGTTGGCACTTCGTGCACTGGAATCTGGCCCGGCGGGCGCTCGACGCGCCGGGCCCCGGGCACATCATGAAGCTGCGGTACACGCCGCTGCAGTGCGACACGGGCAGCGCCGAGGAGCATCGTCCTGAACTCGGCGACGTCGACGGCATCGCCGGGCTCCCGGTGGTCGTCGCCGGACTGCACTCCCAACTCGCGGGCGCGGCGCTCGGCGCCCGCCTCTCCCGACCCGACGCGCGCATCGCCTACGTGATGACCGACGGTGCGGCGTTACCGCTCGCGCTGTCGGATCTCGTCGCCGCGCTGCGCGAGCGCGACATCATCGACGTGACCGTCACCTGCGGGCATGCCTTCGGCGGCGATCTCGAGGCCGTGACCCTCGCCAGCGCCTTGGCCGTCGCCCGTCATGTCGCCGAGGCCGACCTCGCGATCGTGACGATGGGACCCGGCATCGTCGGCACCGGCACCCGTCTGGGCCACACCGGTATCGAGGCCGGTCCTGCGCTCGACGTCGCGGGCGCCCTGGGCGGCCGGGCCATCGCCGCGCTGCGCGCGAGTGCGGGCGACCGGCGCGAGCGCCATCGCGGGCTCAGCCACCACACGGTGACCGCGCTCGGCCGTCTCACGCGCAGCCGCTGCGAGATCGCGCTGCCCGCCGACGCCACCGAACTGCTCGCCGAGATCACGCAGACGGGACTGGCCGGGCGCCACGACGTCGTGCTCGTCGACATACCCGACATCGTGCGCGCCTTCGCCGCGGCGAAGCTCGAGGTGAACTCGATGGGTCGCGACGCTGCGGTCGACCCGATACTGCACCGCTGTGCCGCCGCCGCGGGCGTGCGCGCGGCCCTCACCTCTGATCGGAGCTGTCGGTGAGCGAGGGTCCCAGCCGTTCGGAGCGCGTCCTCAACCTGCTTGCGCTGCTGCTCGACCGCAGCCAGCCGATCACGCGCCTCGAGATCCTGACCCAGATCGGCGGCTACGCGGGCGACAGCGACGCGGGCCGGCGCGCCTTCGAGCGAGACAAGGAGATGTTGCGCAACATGGGCGTGCCGCTGCGCGTCGTCCAGGCCCGCGACTCCGACGAACCGGGCTATACCGTCGATCCCGACGAGTACTACCTGCCCGACCTCGGTCTCAGCGACGCCGAGACCGCGGCGCTGCGGGTCGCGGTGTCGGCCGTCGCGCTCGGAACGGGCGCGGGAGAGGGCGCGTTGTTGAAGCTCGGCACCCTCGCCGACCACGCGACCGCACCGATCGCCGCCCTGCCGCTCGTACCGCAACTCGCACCGCTCTTCGAGGCGGTGCGGCGGCGTTGCGCCGTCAGATTCTCGTATCAGGGTGCCCGTCGCCACGTCGAGCCGTGGGCGCTCGTCAGCCGGCGCGGTCGTTGGTACGTGGTGGGCCTCGACCGCGACCGCGCCGCACTGCGGACCTTTCGCGCCGATCGCGTCGGACGTGACGTGAAGCTCGGGCCGCCCGGCGCGTACGCGGTCCCCGCCGACTTCAGGCCCGACGACGTCGCCCAGGACGCGCCCTGGCAGTTCGGCGAGGATCGCGTCACGGTGCGGGTCGCGGTCGACGCTGCCCGCGTCGACGACGTCGTCCGCGCGCTCGGACCCGACGCCGACACCGAACCGGGTCGCGACGATGGGCGCCAGTCACTCCAGGCACCCGAGGCGCGGCCGGCGCGGGACACGCGGGTCGTGCGGGTCGAAGCAGCCAATCTCGCGGCCCTGCGTTCGCTGCTGCTCGAGTTCGGCGACAGCGTCGAGGTCTTGGAGCCGCTTGCCTTTCGGGCTGACATGATCGCCTGGCTCGAAGCGGTCGTCCGCCATTCGGAGCGCCGTCGGTGAGCCCCCCGAAACCCCCGAATGCTGACATTCAGCGCATCCTTGCGCTGGTGCCCCACCTGGTCGCGCACCCGGGAGCCCGCAAGGCCGACGTCGCCCGCCGCTTCGGCCTTTCAGTCGAGCAGTTGGAGGCCGATCTGGATCTCGTGCTCATGATCGGCGTCCCACCCTTCGGTGGCGGCGACTACATCGACGTCGACGACGACGGCGACCGCGTGACCCTGCTGATGGCCGACTCGTTCCGCCGGCCCGTGCGGCTCTCTCCCGCCGAGGGTCTGGCACTGCTTGCGGCGGGTCGGGCGCTGCTGGCCGTGCCCGGCGCCACCGAACCCGGGAACGGCCCGCGCCGGATCGCCGACGCCGATGACCCTCTCGCGGGGGCACTGGCGAAACTCGAGACGGCGCTCGACAGCCCCGAGATCGTCGTGGCGCTCGCCGCGCCGCCCGAACTCGACGTCGTTCGCCAGGCGGTCGACGAACGACGCCAGGTGCGCATCGAGTACCACGGTGCCGGACGCGACGAGATCACCGAGCGCGTCGTCGATCCCCACGCGGTGTTCAGCGCGGGCGGTGAGTGGTACCTCGATGCGTACTGCCATCACGCGGCGGCCGACCGCCTCTTCCGCGTCGATCGCATTCGCCGCGCCCAGTTGCTCGACGAACACTTCGTCGACGCCGACGACCAGAGGGCCGGCGCGACCGACCTGGCGACCTACCGGCCGCGGCCCGATGATCCTCGCGTCACCCTCGACCTGGCGCCCGCGGCGCACTGGGTCGCCGAGCGGTTCCCGACCGAAACCTCGCTTCTGCGCGACGACGGCACGCTGCGGGTGACGCTCGCGATCACCGAGCGCGCGTTCCTCGAACGACTCCTGGTGCGCCTTGGACCGGATGCACGCGTCGTCGAACCCGCGGCGTGGCGCGCCGTCGCCGCCGAACCCGCGCGCCGCATCCTCGACCGCTACCGTGATCGACCGACATGACCGTTGACGATCTCGCCGACCCGGACCGGGCCCGCGGCGCCGCGCGCCCGACGACGGCGCTCGGCGCGACGACCCTCGGCCCGCCTCCCGACGATCTCGGCGCGCCCGACGGCGCCGACGAGTTCGAACCCGAACTACTTCCGGATTCCGACACGCGCCGCAAACGCAAGGCCACCAACGGTTCGAAGCTCGCGATCGAGTGGGCGATCCTCATCGTCGCGGCGCTCACGATCGCCTTGCTCATCAAGACGTTCCTGTTCCAGGCGTTCGTGATCCCCTCGCCGTCAATGACCCCCACCCTCTGTGGCGGCCCAGATTGCGGTACCAACGATCGCATCCTCGTAAACAAGCTCTCGTACAAGCTCCACGATGTGAACCGCGGTGACATCGTCGTGTTCGCCACGCCGCCGGGCATGGAACAGGAGGGCGTCAAGGACTTCGTCAAGCGGGTCATCGGACTTCCGGGCGACCGGATCGAGGCGAGGAACGACCAGATCTACATCAACGACGGCCCGCTCCAGGAGCCCTACATCAACCCCGACTGCGGGCTCGCGGGCGCAGTATCGGGCGAGGCGCTGACCGCGCAGACGATCCCGCCCGATCACGTCTTCGTGATGGGCGACAACCGCTGCGCATCCAAGGACTCGCGCGTCTTCGGCCCGATCCCGGTCGACACGATCGTCGGCCGGGCGTTCGTGCGGATCTGGCCGCTCGGTCGCTTCAAGTTCCTGTAGCGCGGTCCTCTCCTGTGGGCGCGTCCCGCCGCGCGCCGAGCGTCGCCGTCAGCCGTTCTGGCCGGTCGCAGTAGAGCGCGTCGATGCCGATGGCGAGCATCGCCTGAAGGTGGCGCTCCTCTTGGACATCCCAGGCGAACGCCCGCACCCCGAAGCGATGGAACAGCGACACGAGCCCGCCGCTCCACTCGCTGTGGTGGAAGTTCATCGCCTCGATCCCGAGCCGGGCGAGGTCGTGGGCGTGCCGCTCGATCGGTGTGCTGATCGTGCCCCGCAGCCGGCTGTGCACGAGGTGAGCGGTCGTCGCGCTGCGGTGCCCAGCGAGCACGGCATGATCGGGGTGACACAACCACAGGTCGTCGAGGGCGTCCGCCGCGGCGCACACCTCGAGCAGCGGCTCGATCACCTCGTCGTGTTTGGCGTCGATCGAGATTGCGAAGGCGCCGAACTCGGGCCGCAACCCGGCCAGGACCTCGGCGAGGCGGGGCACACCGCTCGCGGCCAACTCGGACGCCGGCGAGTCGCGCACCGAGAGCTTTCGCCGGCCCCGCAGACTGCGCCCGGCGGAATCGGGCACGGTGGCGTCGTGAGCGCACACGACCTCGCCGTCGGCGCTCAACCAGCAGTCGGTCTCGATCCCGTCCACGCCCGCCTCGAGGGCACGTCGGAACGCGGGCATCGTGTTCTCGGGTTCGTCGAGGCGCGCGCCACGGTGAGCGAACCCGACCGGCCTGCCCGAGCTGGGCATTTCCGACATTGGTCACTCCGAACTCGGTGCCCTTGAAGTTCGCTCGCTTCGATCCTCAAGAGGCCCCCGGCGCCTGCCGAAGGGATAGCCACACCGGCCGGGAAGGGCGGTGCAGGGGCGTACCAGGGACGGTAGACGGTGACCACGATCAGGGCGAACTGTCCGAGCTGCGGCGACGTACAACTGAAGGCGAGCGACCTCGTCGTGCGGGTGTGTTCCGACGACGAGCGCGGCTCGTACTCGTTCCGCTGCCCCGACTGCGACATGCCGGTGGCGAAGGACGCCAGCCGGCGCATCGTTGACCTGCTCGTCGGCAGCGGCGTGCGGATGCAGGTCTGGCGCCTGCCCGCCGAACTGCAAGAGACCCGCAGTGGCCCGGTGCTCACCCCCGACGACCTGCTCGACTTCCACCTGTTGCTGCAGACCGAAGGCTGGTTCGACGACGTCGCCGAGGTCGTGCGTCGCACGATCGACAGCTGAAGGGGATAGGTTCAGGACCGATGCTCGCACTCTGCGCCCTGTTCGTGACGGCTACGTCGATGCTCGCGGTTCTCGCCGCGGCGGCGCGAACCCGCCGCGAGGTCGACCCCACGCTGCGCGCACTGAGCCGCCTGCGCGGCGATCTCGCACCGGCGTTGCTCGTCGTGCGCAGCGACCGTGATCGGGCTGGCCGCCTGCGCGAGCGTCGCTGAGTCCGCGGCGCGGCGAGCCACGCGTCTCACCGTGCGTCGACCTCGCCCCGCGAACCCCGATCGGTAGGCTCGAACCCTGTGGGCAGCCTTGGCGGACTCGAGATCGTCGTGATCGCGGTGGTCGCCCTGCTCGTGTTCGGCCCGAAGCGCCTGCCCGAGGTCAGCCGCCAGATCGGGGGAGCGTTGCGAGAGCTGCGCCGGGTCCAGACCCAGGTGAAGTCCGAGATCGACGACGTCCTTCGGGTCGACGAGACGAAGCCCAGCAAGGCACGTGCCCAGCTCGAGTCGAAGCCCGTCGTTCATCCCGGTCGGCCCGAACCCAAGGCGGTCGACACGGTCGAGGTGACCGAGGAGCTCGAGGTGACCGAGGAGCTCGAGGAGGCCGAGGAGCCCGTCGCGACAGCCGAGGCCGACACGTTCGCGACGGCGGAGCCGACCGAGATCGTCGACCCACCCTCGTCCGACACCGACTGAGCGCGGCGCGTGGCCCCCGATGCGGCCGACGACGGCCGGATGACGCTCGTCGAGCACCTGACCGAACTGCGCCGGCGCCTCTTCATCTGCCTCATCGCGGTCGCGGTCTGCTCGGTCGTGGTCTTCGCGTTCTACGCACAGCTCCTCGACTTCTTGTCCGACCCGTATCGCGAGGTGACCAAGGACATCGCCCGATGCCGGCCCCGCGGCTGTGATCTGACCGCGATCGACCCGCTCGCGCCGTTCCTCACCCGGATCAAGGTCGCGACCTGGGGCGGCATCGCGCTGTCGTTGCCGGTGACGATGTTCCAGATCTGGCGTTTCGTCACGCCGGGCCTGCACCCGCACGAACGGCGCTACGCGATCCCGTTCATCGTCTCGTCGGTGATCCTGTTCGCGCTCGGCGCGACCCTCTCGTGGTTCACCCTCACCAAGGCACTCGACTTCTTGTTCACCCAGGGTGGCGACATCGAACCGAACATCGTCATCGACAAGTACCTCAACCTGGTGACGTTCATGGTGCTCGCGTTCGGCGCCGCCTTCCAGTTCCCCGTACTGCTCGTCTTCTTGTTGCTCGTCGGCGCGGTGTCGACCTCGCAATTGCGTCGCAGCCGGCGCCACGCCGCGGTCCTGATCGTGACCACCGCGGCCATCATCACACCGAGCCAGGATCCGTACTCGCTGTTCCTGATGGCGCTGCCGATGTACGTGTTCTACGAGGTGTCGATCATCATCGGTAGGGTGTTGAAGCGATGAGCCAACGACGGCGCCGGATCCGGCGCACCGCCACACCCATCGGTCCGAGCCGGCGCGAGCGCACGATCGCCTACCTCGGCGCGGCCGCGGTCGTGGTGTTGACCGCGGTCACCGTCTGGGCGTTGCGCCCCGGCGGACCCCAGCCGGGCAACCCGGGGCAGCCGCTGACCGGTGGGATCGCCAACCGCCAGCCCAAGGCGACCTGGCTCGTCGTGCTCACGGTCGCGGCCCTGCTCGGAGTGGTCGTTTGGGCGGCGCGGCGCCGGGCCAACCGCGGCGGTTCGCAGCGTGCCTGGGTCGTCAGCGCATCGGCGATCGTGCTGATCGCTTCGGTGACGGCCGGGTTCTTGTGGCCGGGTGGGCTGGTGTTCCATTTCGACCCGCCGCCGGCGCTCGACCTGCCGACCCCGACAACCCCCGCGCCAGCCGACTCCAGCGCCCCCACCGACTCCAGCGCCCCCACCGACTCCAGCGCCCCCACCGACTCCAGCGCCCCCACCGACTCCAGCGCCCCCACCGACTCCAGCGCGAACGCGGCACCCACCACGGCGGCGACCGCCCAAGGATGAACCCCACCACGGTCCGCGCGCGTTTCGTTGCGCGGCGGCCGTACCCACTCGACGCGTTCCAACTCGAGGCACTCGATGCACTCGACCGGGGCGAGTCGGTGCTCGTGGCCGCGCCGACCGGATCCGGCAAGACGCTCGTCGCCGAATACGCCGTCGAACTCGCCCGTGCTGGCGGCGGCAAGATCTTCTACACCACGCCGATCAAGGCCCTGTCGAACCAGAAGTTCGCCGACCTGGTGCGCGAGCACGGCGCCGAACGCGTCGGCTTGCTCACCGGAGACAACACGATCAACGCCGACGCGCCGATCGTCGTGATGACGACCGAAGTGCTGCGCAACATGATCTACGCGGGCGCAGCCACGCTCACCGACCTTCGCTATGTCGTGCTCGACGAGGTCCACTACCTGCAGAACCGCTTCCGCGGCGCAGTGTGGGAAGAGGTCATCATCCATCTCGATCCGGCCGTCGACCTGGTCTGTTTGTCGGCCACGGTCTCCAACGCCGAGGAATTCGCCGATTGGATCCGCACCGTACGCGGCGCGACACGAGCCATCATCGAGGAGCGGCGGCCCGTCGAACTCACCCACCTCTACGCCGTGGGCGAACGCGGCGCGACCGACCTGCACCTGCTCCCCGTGTACGTCGGCGACGGCGATGAGCAACACCCCAACCCCGAAGGCGCTCGGCTCGATCGGCACCCGCGCGGCCACAAAGGCCCCCGGCAGCGTCGTTCGAAGCTCTACGCCCCGTACCGCAGCGAACTTGTCGAACGCCTCGCCGACGAGGCGATGCTCCCGGCCATCTACTTCATCTTCAGCCGCAACGCCTGTGACGATGCCGTCGTGCAGGTCCGGCGCGACGGCTTGCGCCTCACCGACGCCGACGAGCGAACCGAGCTGCGGGCGATCGCCGAGCGTCACACCGCGACCCTTTCCGACGACGACCTCGACGCGCTCGGCTACGACGAGTGGGTCGCGGGACTCGAGGCAGGGTTCGCCGCCCACCACGCGGGCCTCGTCCCTCCGATGAAGGAGGCCGTCGAAGAGGCCTTCGGCCGCGGACTGGTCAAGGTCGTGTTCGCGACCGAGACGCTCGGCCTCGGCATCAACATGCCGGCGCGATCGGTCGTGATCGAGAAACTGTCGAAGTTCACCGGAGAGCACCACGAACTGCTGACGGCGGGGGAGTACACCCAACTCGCCGGGCGGGCCGGGCGGCGCGGCATCGACGAGATCGGCTACGCGATCGTGTGCTGGAACCCCTATGTCGCCTTCGCGCAGGTTGCCGCGCTCGTCGGCCGGCGCAGCTATGAGCTCACCTCGTCGTTCCGGCCGACCTACAACATGGCGGTGAACCTCGTCCGCCGCTGCACGCCGCAGCGAGCGCACGAGCTGTTGAACCTCTCGTTCGCGCAATACCACGCCGACCGTGACGTGGTCGCGCTCGAACGCCAAGTGCGCCGGGTGAACGACCAACTCGCTCGTTTCCGGGTCACCGAGGCCGACGCTGACGGGTCCCTTCGCAGCTACCGCGACCTGCTCGCGCAGCGCGACGCGGCCCGCGTCAACGCCGCCCAGGAACGTGCCACGCGCCTCGAGGCGCTGCGGCCTGGTGACGTGTTCGACCCCGGGCACGGCCCGGTCGTGGTCATCAAGCAGGACCGCGGCCGGGCACCGGCTCGGGTCCTGGTGATCACCGGTGCGGGACGGGTCCGTCGGGTCGGCGCCGACGAGGTGTCCGGCTTCGTCGAGCGGCTCGGCACCTTGGAGCTGCCGCGACCCTTCGAGCCGCGCAGCCGCGAGTTCGCCCGGGCCGTTGCCGACCGACTCGGCGGCGCCCGCCTCGCGGCCCCGGTCGCCGGGGGCGCGACCCGGCTGGCGCAGGCCGAGGCCGCGCTGCTCGATCATCCGCTCGCAGGCGACCCCGCGCTCGCGGTGCGGCTGCGCGCCGCGGTCGCGGCCGAGCGAGCGGCGCGCGACCTCACCCGCCTCCAGCGGCGCGTCCAGTCACGCGAAGAGAGCCTCGCCCGTCAGCTGGACCGGGTGCTCGGGCTGCTCGAGAGCTGGCACTACGTGCGGGACTGGTCGCTGACACCCGCCGGCGAGCTGCTCACGGGGCTCTACACCGAGTCCGATCTGCTGGCCGCCGAAGCGCTCGTCCAGGGTGCGCTCGACGGTCTCGATTCCGCCGCAGTCGCCGCGGTCACGTCGTGCTTCACCTTCGAACGGCGGGGTCCAGACGGCGACGAGCCGCGCCCGCCGCGGGCCTGGCCAAGCCGCGAGGTCGCGCAACGCTGCCGGCGCGTCGAGCGCATCTGGCGCGACCTCGCCCTCGCCGAACGGGACGCTCAGCTGCCCGAGACCCGCGCGCCCGATCCGGGGTTCGCCGCGGCCGCCGCGGGATGGGTACGGGGAGAGTCACTGAGCGATCTTCTCGACGACGAGGAGATGACCGGTGGGGATTTCGTCCGCAACGTCAAGCAGCTGATCGACCTGCTGCGCCAGATCGCCCTGCTCGCCGTCAACCCCGCGACCCGCCAGGCCGCGGCCGACGCGGCGGATGCTTGTCGCCGCGGCGTTGTCGAGGCGTCGAGCGCGGTCGGAGTGGCATGACTCGGGAGACGCCGGCAGGGCGATGAACGGCGTGCGCAGGGGCGAATCGTGGGGGAGACCGACCGACGAACCCGCGGCGCGCCGCGTCGAGGGATCCGACGCCGTGCTCGTCGCCGCATGGCTGCAACGGCCCGATGCCCTCATTCGCTTCGTGCCGGGCCGCGGCGGCAGCGACCTGGCGGCGACCTTGGGTCTCGGGCGCACCGCAGAGGCCTCCGGGATCGAGGTCCGAGTCGACGTGCTCGCCGTCGAATTCGACGATCAGATGCGCTTCGCGCTCGCCCATGTCGTGCTCGGCCACGCGCCCCACGCGCTGCGGCCATGGCATCGCCGCCGCTCGATGGCGGTCTTCGCCGACTCGGGAGCGGGACCATCAGAGACGACCCGGAGCCCGGGACCGGCCGCGAGCACAGGCGTCGTGGTGCTGAACGCACAGCACCTCGCCGGCCGCAGGGTCGCGCCGCGGGGCCACCCCGGCGACGGTCGGTCCGAGGTCCAGTGGTACGGGCTGGCGCCGGGCAACCGGGCCGCAATGCGGCGCCGGCTCGGACAGGGTGATCACCTCGACCACCCCGAGATCGGCCAGGCTGTCGGGCGCCGGATCCGCCTGACGAGCGGGGAGCCGCGCCCGCTGGCGCTCGACGGCGAGCGGTTCGCCACGACGGACGCGGTCACCATCATGGTCCGCCCCGGCGCCCTTCGTCTCCTCCTCTAGCAGGCTGCGCACAAGCACGACACCCTCGCGTTCGCCACCGCGCTCTCACCGGGGGTGATGTGAGCCCGAATGGCGTCGGACTCGACGTTTCAGCACCCTGCGAGGTGCCTCGATCGGTGATCGGCCGGACAACTTCTCGACGCACCTGGGGATGCGTCTCGGGCCTACGGGGCACCGATACGATCGAGCGCCCATGTACGCGCGCGAAGTCTTCAGCGACGACGAAGCGGCGAAGCTGCGCCCGTACTTCACCAACCTCGACCAACCGGTGTTCGCGCTCACCAACCTGCCCGAGGTCGTCAAAGGTGCGTTGTTCGCGCGCTACTCGCGCAGCGACAAGAGCCTGCGCCGCTTGTTCCTCGACGAGTTCGTACCCGACCTCGACCTCACCGGCGACCTGACCGTCGACGCGACCGTCGGCCTGCGCCGCGCCGAGGAGCTCTACGACCGCGTGTTCCTCGAATACGGCGACGATTCGGTCGCCCAACTCGGCGGCGTGCACCTCGCGTGCGAGCAGGCGTCGAACCTGCTCACGAAGGTGCTCGAGTGGGGCCGGCTGATGTCCTATCTCGAGCAGTCGACCCGCTACATCCCCTACGACTCCCGAATCGAGGGCCGCTACCGCTATCACCGACCTGCGGGGATCGTCGGGTCCCGCCTCGGTGCGCGCTACGTCGCCGAGATCGACGGTCTCTTCGACACCTACCGCAGTTTGTTGCCGACGCTCGCCGACTGGGCGCGGGCGCGATACCCCAAGGACAACGCGGTGTCGGACTTCGTCTACAAACAGACGATCCGCGCCAAGGCGTGCGACTCGGTACGTGGCGTGCTGCCGGCGGCGACGCTCTCCAACGTCGGGATCTACGGGACCGGCCAGGCCTTTGAGGCGCTGCTGCTGCGAATGCGCGCCAATCCGCTCCCCGAGGCGCGCGCCTACGCCACCGACATGTTGCGGGAACTCCGCAAGGTCATCCCGTCGTTCCTCACGCGCGTCGATCGACCCGACCGGGGCGGTGCCTGGATCGAGTACCTGGAGCGCACCCAGCACCACACCGCCGAACTCGTGACCACGATGTTCGATCCGGCGCGCTCAGACCAGCGCGAACCGGGTGTCAGAGGTCCGAGCGTGCGGTTGGTCGACTTCGATCCCGACGGTGAGGACAAGGTGCTTGGTGCCATCGCCTTCGCGCACAGCCACCGCACCGAGGCCGAGATCGTCCACGCGGTCAAGTACCTCGGCGCCGACGAGCGCGCCGCGCTCATGGCGAGCTATGTGGGGGAGCGGGCGAACCGCCGCCACAAACCCGGCCGGGCGTTCGAACGAACCGGCTACCGCTTCGAGATCGTGGGCGACTACGGCGCGTTCCGTGACCTGCAACGCCATCGCATGCTCACGATCGAGTGGCAGGCACTCACGCCGAACCTCGGCTACGACGTGCCCGAAGCGGTCGCCGAAGCCGGCGTGACGAGCGCATTCGACGAGGCGATGCAGCGTTCCGGTGAACTGTTCGACGCGCTCGCACCGGAGCATCCCTCCGAAGCCGCATACGGGGTCGCGCTCGCGTACCGGCTGCGTTACGTCATGCAGATGAACGCGCGCGAAGCGATGCACCTCATCGAGTTGCGCAGCGCGCCAGCGGGCCACCCGTCGTATCGCGTCATCGCGCAGGACATGCACCGCCAGATCGCCGAGGTCGCCGGCCACCGGATGATCGCCGCGGCGATGCGCCACGCCGACCATCACACCTACGAACTCGAGCGACTCGAGTCCGAGCGCGCGGCCGAGCGGCGGCGACTGGCCAACGGTTGAGCCGTTCCGGGCGCGTTCGCGGCGCGCGAGATTTTTTTTCGGAGGGCTGAACTGGACCGACGCGAGCCCATCGCGCGTCGGTCCAGTTCAGCGCCGGGCGCTCGCGCGCGCCGCCGTTTGACAGACCCCACTCCGGTTTGGCGAAATACTCGTGCCGTGTTCGGACACCGCAGGTCGTGCCACCCCGCGACACACCGACGCCCCCTCGTCCGCGCGACCTGACGGTCGATCTGAGGGCGCCGTTTCGTGTACGTCGCTCGTCGGCAGGCCGCCCCGGCACGGGTGGTGGTGGCGGTCCGAAAGACCAAGTAGACAACGCTGTCCGTGGGATGCGCGCAGATGCGGGCACCCAGGCGGGCAACGGCGGCCCCAACGGTCTTTCGGACCGGCGCTGCGCCGAGGTCAGCGCCGCACCCAGGCGCCCGTTCGAACGCGGAACACGGGACACGGGAATGAAGCGGCCGAGATGTCACGTTGGGCGCCGCGCTCCGCCGTATACTCCGGCGCCTTCAGCCCCTGGCGCACTGCGACAAGCCCATGAGTGACGACGACTTCGACGACGAACCCGACGACATCGACGACGACGGCCTCGAGGAATTCGACGCGGACGACGACATCGACGACGAGGATCTGGTCGACGTCGAGGACGACGATGTGGATCCCGAGGCCGAGATCGTCGACGTCGACGACACCACGAGCGAGGACGACGACGAGGACGAAGCCGCAGCCCCGGCTGCCGAGGAAGACGAAGACATCGTCGACCTCGACGAGGAACTGCACCCTGACGACGTCGAAGAAGCGCTCGATGTCGTCCTGCGGGAACGCACCGCCAAGGCCGGGCTCGAAGACGACGAGGACGACGACGAACCCGACGACCGCGGCGACACCGGCACCAAGATCGTGCCGCGTCGGCCCGGCGAGTTCGTGTGTTCGAGTTGCTTCCTCGTGTTGCCGCGCCACATGCTCGCCGACGAAAAGGCGTCGCTCTGCCGCGACTGCGCCTGAACCCAGCGCTGCGCCCGCGGATCCGGCCGCCGAGCCGGGCAACCCGGTGGCGTTGGGGTGCATGCATCCTGAGCGGCGTCGCGCTGGCGCTGTCGCGCCCACCGGTCGATCTCGGGCCGCTCGCGTTCGTCGCGCTCGTCCCGCTGATGCGCGTCTGGTACCGGAGCAGCCCGGCCGCCGCTGCCCGCGCGGGCTGGCTCGCCGGCGCGTTCTACTACGGCATCTTGGTTTCGTGGTCGTGGTACTTCGGCGCCGTCGCGATCGTCCCGTTCGTCGCCGTGCTCGCCGCGTACTGGGCGCTCACAGGCGCCGGGATCGCCGCGTGCACGCGCCGCAGCCGCGGCCAGCCGGTGGTCAGCGCCGCCGTGTGGGTGCTCGGCGAAGGACTGCTGGCGCGCTGGCCGCTCGGCGGCTTCTCGTGGGGCGAGATCGGGTACGCGTTCCACGACGTCCCCGCGCTGCGCGCGGTTGCGGCGGTCGGTGGCGTGCCGCTGCTGTCGTTCCTCGCCGCCCTCGTCAACGCGACGCTCGCGAACCTGAGCCTCGACCGTCGTGGCGATGCCCTGCGCCGTCGAGCCTGGTCGCAGGGGACGCCCGCCGTCGTGCTCGTCGGCGCCGCGGTTGTCATCGCCGCGCTTCTCGGCGAGCCCGCGACCGGACGGCCGTTCCGGTATGCGCTCGTGCAGGGCAACAACCTGAACCGTGACCTCACCGCGGCCGAGGAAGCCGCGGGCCTGCTCCCCGAGCAACACTTCGCGCTCGCAGCGAGCCTGCGCGGCGATTTCGACCTGATCGTCTTCCCTGAGAGCACCTTCCTCGACGCGCCCAACGCCCCCGACCCGGCCTTCGCCGAGTTCGATTGGCCGGAACGGCTCGCCGGCCTGGCACGGCGCCACACGAGTTACGTGCTCGCGAACGGCACTGGCGACGCCCCGGACGGTCGCGCCCTGAACCTCGACGTGCTCTGGGACCCGCGCGGCGTCGAAGTGGGGGAGTACGCCAAGCGACATCTCGTGCCGTACGGCGAGTGGGTGCCGTTCCGTTCCGCGCTCGAAGGCCTCGTCGACGAACTCGACCAGATCCCGCGCGACTTCGCGCCCGGCGCGACACGAGGCCTGTTCGACCTCGGTGGGATACCGGCCGCAACGGTGATCTGTTTCGAGTCGATGTTCGGCGCCGAGGTCCGCCCGCTCGTGGCCGACGGTGCCGAGTTGATCGTCGTGTCGACGAACAACCGCTCCTACCGGCGGTCCGCGAACTCCGAGCAGCACGTGGCCGGTTCGCAGATGCGCGCCGCCGAGATGGGCAGGCCCGTCCTGCACGCTTCGATCTCGGGCATCTCCGCGGTCATCGACGCCAACGGGACGGTCCTCGACCGCCAGCCGCTGTTCCGCAACGGCGTGGTGCAGGGAACGATCACCACGCGGACGGGCTCGACGCCCTACGTGCGCTACGGCGACTGGATCGCGCAGTTCAGCCTGTTCGCCATCGCCGCACTCGCCGCCGAAACCTTCGTGCGCCTGGCGCGAGCGCGGCTCCGGCGCTGGTCGGCGGTGCGGGTTCCGTAGACTCGCCGGCGTGCCGGACCCTCGCCGTGCCCATGCTGCTCGCGCCCAGTGCGCGCGCCTCCAGCGGTTGATCGAGATCGCGCTGTTCGCTCCCATTGGCGTGGCTTCGACACTGCGCGAGATGGCCCCGACGTTCGTCAACGTGTTCGTCGGTCGTGGCCGCACCGAGATCGACCGCCAGCGCGATGTGTTCGAGCGGCGGGTGCGCACCGTGCGCAGCACCGGCGAGGTCGCCCTGGCGTTCGGCCTACCGCTGCTGCGCCGCAAGGTCGAAGACCGGCTCCAGGCCGCGGCCCGCGTCGGCGGCTCGGACCGCCCCGCCGATTGTCCCAGCGAGGCAGCCCCTGCCGATCGCGCCGATCGCGCCGATCGCGCCGACCGCGAACCGCGCGACGAGATGGCCGAGGTGAGCCGGCCGCGTCTGCACGCGGTGGGCTCGGTCGGGAGCCGGCCTGATGCCGCCTCCGGCGCCGCGAACATGAATGCCCAACCTGCCGGGCGCGAGTCCGAGCACCTCGCCATCCCCGGCTACGACGAACTCGCCGCCAGCCAGGTTGTCGAGCGTCTCGTCGGACTCAGCCGCGCCGAACTGGACGAGGTTCGCCGCTACGAGGCGGCGCACCGCAATCGCCGAACGATCCTGGGCAAGATCGAACAGCTCGCGACCGCGTGAACCCGCGCCGGAGTCCGTGAGGTGCGCGAGGCCGCCCGGACCGCGACGGGATCGGATCTCGACACGATCGTCACGCTCGCCCGGGCGATGATCGACGAGCTCACACCGACCCGTGGGGGAGCGCTTTGGGCGCGACACGCCGGGCCCCGCGGGCCGCTCGACGCGCACTACGCGGCATGGCTCGGAGTGGCGGATCGCGCGCTGTTCGTCGGCACGATCGACGACGCGGTGGTGGGCTTCGCGACCGTACGGGTCGAGCCCCTGCACGACGGGTCACCGCTGGCGGTCATCGACGAGCTGTTCGTCGAGCCGACGGCCCGCGCGGTCGGTGTCGGCGAGGCCATGGCCGGCGCGGCCGTGTCATGGGCCGAGTCGGCCGGTTGCATCGGGGTCGACGTCGGCGCCCTGCCCGGCAACCGCGCTGCCAAGAACTTCTTCGAGACGCACGGTTTCGTCGCCCGCTCGATCATCATGCATCGCCCGATCGAACGCGGTGCCTAGCCTGCCGCGCATGCCCCCCACGCCGCCGACTACGACGACCTCGTCCGGCGACGCCGATCTCAGCGCTTCGGCGATCGCCTGGGACCTGACCACGCTGCTCCCAGCGCCCGACGACGCCGGCCTCGAGCAGTTGCTCGATGAGGCCGACGCCATCGCCGAGCAGTTGAGCGCAGAGCGTGGCCGCGTCCACGAACTGGACGCCGGCGCGCTGGCCGCGCACCTGCGCGACGCGGCGCGCGTGGCCGAACTCCTCGGGCGCGCCGGCTCGTACACGAGCCTCAGCTTCTCGGTCGACACCGCCGACCCGACCAACGGCAACCGCCTCGCCCGCGTCGAGGAACGCAGCATCGCCGTCGGGACGAAGCTGTTGTTCTTCGAACTCGAGTGGGCGGCGCTCGACGAAGCGCACGTCGAGGAGCTGCTCGCCGACCCGCGCCTCGACTTCGCGGCCCATCACCTGAAATCGGTGCGTCGCTACCGCGATCATCTGCTGAGCGAACCCGAAGAGATCGTGCTCGCCGAGAAGGGTGTCACCGGCGCAAGCGCCTGGATCCGGCTCTTCGAAGAGTTGCAGGCGGGAATCACCGCAGTCATCAACGGCGACACCGTGAAGCTCGAAACCGCGCTGTCGCTGCTCCAGGATCCCGACCGCGAGCGGCGCCGCGTCGCGGCCGCGGCGATCACCGAGGGGCTCGCGCCGGGTCTGCGGACGCGCGCGTTCGTGTACAACACGCTGCTCGCCGACAAGTCGATCGACGACCGGCTCCGCAAGTACCCGTCGTGGATCGCCAGTCGCAACCTCGGAAACGAAGCGACCGACGAGTCGGTCGAGGCGCTCGTCGCCGCAGTGCGCGCTCGCTATGCCATCGCGCAGCGCTGGTATGCGCTCAAGGCGGCGATGCTCGGGCTCGACCGACTCGCCGACTACGACCGCATGGCCACGGTCGCGTCGGCCGACGCCGAGATCGGCTGGAGCGAGGCGACCGAGATCGTCTTCGACGCCTACGCGTCGTTTTCGACCCGGCTCGCCGACATCGCCCGCGAGTTCGTGGCCAACGGTTGGATCGACGCGCCGGTCCGGCCGGCCAAGCGCGGGGGAGCGTTCTGCGCCTACACCGTCCCGTCGCATCACCCGTACGTCATGCTCAACTGGACCGCTCGCCGCCGCGACGTGTTGACGCTCGCGCACGAACTCGGTCACGGCGTGCACGCGTACCTCTCGCGCCCGCAGGGCGTCTACCACTTCGCGACGCCGCTCACCCTCGCCGAAACCGCGTCGGTCTTCGGCGAGACGGTCACGTTCGGGCGCCTCCTCGAGGCCACGAGCGATCCCGACGAACGCCTCGGGCTGCTCGCCGAGAGCCTCGAAGGCTCGATCGCGACGGTGTTCCGCCAGGTCGCCATGAACCGCTTCGAGGACGCGGTGCACACCGCACGCCGCGAGACCGGTGAGTTGTCGGTCGACGAGTTCGCCGAGCACTGGGCGGTCACCCAGGCGGAGATGCTCGGACCTCACGTCGAGGTCAGCGACGGCTACCGCACGTGGTGGTCCTACGTCCCGCACTTCATCGGCGCGCCCGGCTACGTGTATGCGTACGCCTACGGCGAACTGCTTGCGCTCAGCGTGTACGCGCAGTACGAGCTTCACGGCGCGGCGTTCGTGCCGCAGTACCTCGAACTGCTCGGTGCCGGCGGCTCGAGGTCGCCCGAAGATCTCGGTGCGATCGTCGGCGTCGACCTGTCCGACCCTGGGTTCTGGGACGGTGGCCTCGACCTGATCGAGCGCAAACTCGACGCCACCGAAGCCGCCGCCCGGGCCGCCGGGCGGCTCTGAGCCCCCCGCAACGCCGAGAATCCACGTTATGTCAACTTGTGCCCAGCTCCGGGAGCGGCACTCCTGCCCTGTGCGCCGGGCCGTGGCGGCCGCGACGCTCGTCGGGGCGGCCGCCACCGTCGCCGCCTCGTGCTCGCTGTCCGAGAAGCTCGACGCACACGAGTACCGGGCCGCACGCGGTGCCGCCGATCCGATCGACGCGCCTGACCCGTTCGGCGACGTGGTCGGGTTCGCCGCGCTCGAGGTCGGCGACTGCGTGAGCTTCGATTCCGACACCGGCGAGGAGGTCACCGGCCTGCTCGTGGTCGGTTGCTCCCAACTGCACACCCACGAGGTGACGCTCAACGAACCGATCAAGCCGTTCGGGAACAAGTTCCCTGGCGAGACGGTCATCGACAGCTTCGCGTGGTCGCGCTGCGACCGGGCGTTCCGCGCGTACGTCGGTGACCGAGCGGCTCGGGACCCTGATCTCAGCGTGGTGTGGTTCGCGCCCGACGAGCGGCTGTGGCGCGGCCGCGACCGCACCCTGCAATGCCTCGTCGAGTCGAAGACGATGATCAGCAGCACACTGCGCGCCTGACCGCCGCGGCCGTCGTCACCGCCTGGACGAGCGCGGTGCTCGCTACTGGGAGCGATGCTCACGAAGGCGAGCGACGCTCACGCGCGGATAACCGGCAAGGCGGGCGCTGAGGGCGCGGCGACGCGCGACGTCCTACGCTGCGCCACCGTGCCTGAGTGGGCGAACTGGTCGGGGCGGGTCCGCGCTCGACCGACCGAGGTCACCACCCCGGCGAGCGAGGACGAACTCGCCGCCATCGTCGCCGCGGCCACGGCCTCGGGGCGCCGCGTCCGGGCCCGCGGCACGGGTCACTCCAACACTCCGTTGTGCGCCACCGACGATGTCCTGATCGCGCCCGACGGCATGAGCGGCGTCGTCGAAATCGCAGCCGACGGCGCGACGGCGCGAGTGCACGCCGGGACCGTGCTTGCCGACCTCAGCGCGGTACTGCACAGCGCGGGCGTGGCGATGCACAACCTGGGCGACATCGACGTGCAGACGATCGCCGGCGCGATCGGCACCGCGACGCACGGCACCGGCCGGTCGCTCGGCAATCTGACGACGGCCGTCGTCGGCGCTCGGGTGGTACTCGCCGACGGTGCGGTCGTCGCCTGTGACGCCGCGACCCACGGCGACGTCTTCGCCGCGCTCCTGCCGTCGCTCGGGGCGATCGGTGTGGTGAGCGAGTTCACCCTCGCGTTGCGCCCGACCTACCGTCTGCACGAACGCGTCTGGTTCGGCGATGGTGCCGCGGTGCTCAACACGCTCGATGCGCACATCGCCGCGACGCGCCACTACGAGTTCTTCTGGTATCCCCATCGTGATCTCGTCGAACACAAGGCCCTTGCCGAGACCGAAGCGCCTCCCGATCCACTCCCCGACCGAAAGCGCGAAAGGATCGACCACTGGAACCGGGTGTTGCCGAGCCGGCGCGAGGTGCAGTTCAACGAGATGGAGTACTCGCTCCCCGCGGCTGCCGGCCCGATCGCCTTCGCGCAACTTCGTGCCCATATGCTCGAACGCTGGGCCGACGTCGCATGGCCGGTCGAGTACCGCACCGTGGCCGCCGACGACCTGTGGCTCTCCCCCCACTCCGGCCGCGAGTCGGTGACGATCAGCGTCCATCAGGGCGCCGACCTGCCGTGCGACGAGATGTTCGCCGGCACCGAGACGATCCTGCGCGATCACGGCGGTCGCCCGCACTGGGGCAAGGTGAACACCGCGACGCCTGCCGACCTGGCGAACTGCTACCCCCGCTGGGGCGACTGGTGGGCGATCCGCGATCGCCTCGACCCGGCAGACACCTTCCTCAACCCCTACCTCGAGTCGCTCCGCCCGCGGTCACGCTGAGTCCGGTCACGCGGAGTCTCGTTGCGCGGCTCGCGCTCGCGCGGCTCACGGTCGCCGGGGAGCCAACGCCAGGTCGTCCACTCCTCCATCGGCGTCGCGCCGAGCCGCCGGTAGAAACCCTGGGCCGGTTCGTTCCAGTCGAGCACGCTCCATTCGACGCGATGCGCCGTGCGGCGCCGCAACTCCTCGAGAAGTGCCTTGCCGTAGCCCTGCCCGCGGTGCTCCTCCCGCACGAACAGGTCTTCGAGCCAGATGCCCGGCGCGCCGATGAACGTCGAAAACGTCGCGAAGTACAGGGCCATCCCCGCGACGGCGCCGGTGGATGTCTCGGCGATGAGGACCCGCGGCACCGCATCCGCCCCGAAGATCGCAGTGTGGAGTTCGGCTTCGTTCCAGCGCACCTCGTGCGCGAGGCGTTCGTAGTCGGCAAGTTCGCGGATGAGTTCGGCGATGTCGGCGATGTCCTCCGGAGTTGCGTCGCGGATCACGCGCGCTTCCCGACGAAGGGCAGCGGCACGATCCGGCCGCTGAGGCGGCGACCGCGCACGTCGAGTTCGACCGCGGCACCGATGTCGAGTCCAGGAGTCACGAACGCCAGCGCGATCGCGTGACCGAGCACGGGCGAGAAGTTGCCACTCGTGACGGCACCGACTCGCACGTCGCCGGCGTACACCGTCGCGCCCTCGCGCGCCGGTTGGCGCCCGTCGATGGCGATGCCGCGCAAGATGCGATCGACGCCGCGTTCGCGTTCGGCTCCGAGCGCCAGCGATCCCCGGAACCGGCCCTTGTCGAAACGCACGACCCAACCGAGGTTTGCCTGAAGCGGCGTCACTCCGGGGCCGAGTTCGTGACCGTGCAGTGGCAGTCCGGCCTCGAGCCGCAACGTGTCGCGGGCGCCGAGGCCCGCCGGGGTGATTCCCGCACCAACGAGGGCGTCGAACAGATCCGGCGCGGCGGCCGCGGGGACCTGGATCTCGACGCCGTCCTCGCCCGTGTAGCCGGTGCCCGCGACGACGCAGTCGACGCCGGACACCTCGATCCGCGCGACCCGGAAGCGGCCGACCTCGGCCGCCTCGGGCGACACCGTGCGCAGGCGGCGGCGCGCCGCCGGTCCCTGCACCGCGAGCACCGCCCGGGTCTCGGTGATATCGGCGATCGCGGGCCGCTCCCCTATCGCGGGTGCGTCGAAGTCGAGCGCGTCGATGAGTCGCCGCGTGTTCGACGCGTTCGGCATCACGAGGAAGTCCTCGTCTGCGACCCACCACACGATGATGTCGTCGACGACGTGCGCGTCGTCGGGGTCGAGAAGATGCGTGTACTGCGCGCGACCCGGCTCGATCCGGTGCAGGTCGTTCGTGAAGGCGCGCTGGAGGACGTCGAAGCCGCCTGCACCGCTGACGCGGACCGTTCCGAGGTGCGACACATCGAACAGCGCCGCGTCTTCGCGGCAGGCGCGATGCTCATCGAGCACCCCGCGATACTGGATCGGCATCTCCCACCCACCGAATTCCGCCATCCGCGCGCCGAGCGCGCGATGCCGTGCGTCGAGTGGGCTGGTACGGAGCGACTCGTGCGGGTTCACGCGCGGCGAGCGACCGCCGGACGGCGGTTCACTCGTTGACCGCGAACGGCAGTGCCGGCTGGACCGTCTCGACGATGTCGCGGATGCCCGCGTCGATGTCGGCCTTGACCGGCGCGAGCGGGACGATGTTGAGCACACCTTGTCCCTCGCGCACAAGATCCACGATCTGGTCACCGGTGAACACGAGCAGCGAACGCTCACCTTCGAGCACGAGATTCGCCGACGCGAGATCCTCGCCGAGGTGGTCGCGCAGGTAGTTGATCGCCTTTCGGGCGGTCTGCAACGAGACCCCGGCGTCGATGAGGTTCTTCACGACCTTGAGCTCGACGAGGTCGCGGTAGCTGTAGAGGCGTTGGGTGCCCGATCCGGCGGCGTCGTGGACCGACGGTCGGATGATGTCGGAGCGGGCCCAGTAGTCGAGCTGGCGGTAGCTGATACCGACGATCTTGCAGACCTGCGGTCCGCGGAAGCTGCCGATGGGTTCGCCGCCGTCGGCCCCGGCGGAGTGCGCGATGTTCGCGATGGTCATGTACCGATCCCTCGAACGTGAGATCCGGTGTGTGCGGATCACATCCCGGTAGTTACGTGGCTGTGAACGTAAGCAGAAGGTCGCGGTCCCGTCAACGTGAAGTTCTCATCGAGGCTTCAAGTCTCGATGAGAACTCGAGACTCTGAGTCCGCGGCAAAGACCCAGGTCAGCAGCGGGAATTCGGCTGACGCTGCGACGCTCAGGCGAAGTCTTCGGGTGAGATGGTCTCGAGGAACTCGCGGAACTGTTCGACCTCTTGTTCAGCGTCGTCGTCCTCGTCCGGGAGCTCGACGCCAGCCGCGGCGAGCACCGCTTCGTCGGCGAACAGTTCGACCTGATCGGTCCCGAAGCGCACAGCCAGGGCAATCGCGTCCGACGGGCGGGCGTCGATCCGGGTCACGTCACCGGCGTCGTCGAGGTGCAGTTCGGCGAAGAACGTGCGGTCCTCGAGCGCGGTGATGTCCACCCGGCGCAACACGATCTCGCGATCGTCGAGCACGTGCTTGAACAGGTCGTGGGTCATCGGACGCGGTGTGGGCATCCCCTGCATCGCGTAAACGATCGCCGTCGCCTCGGGAGCGCCGATGAAGATCGGCAGATAGCGGGTCCCTTCGACCTCGCGCAACAACACGATCGGCTGGTTCGAAGGAACCTCCACCCGCACCCCGATGAGCGTCAACGGGATCACAGGTCGACCCTACCACCGCGATCTCGCGCCCCGATCGGCGGGCCGCTCACGATCGCGGTCTGGGCGAATCAGCCGCCGGTTCGCCGCACGGTTTGCGCGAGCAGGGCGAACCGCAGCCGCCGACCGAGCGTCGTCAGCTCACGCCGCGTCTGTTCGAGTTGCACCTGCGCTTCGGGGTTGCGGCGTTGCCGGTAGCCGAGCAACACCTGGTCGAAGAGCGCGGCTTCGCGTTCGGCAAACGTCTGGTACATGCGCAGGTGGCGCACCTCGAGCCCGAACCGCATGAAGCCGGCCGCGGCGCGCGCCGTCGCCAACGCTTCGTCGCCGAACAACGGGCGGTCGGCGTGCTCGTAGGTCGGCGTGAGCAGACCGTACGCCTCGAGCTCGGCGACGACCGGCTCGTCGAGTCCGCTCGCGCGCGCGAGCTCGACCCGGGTGAGACTGACGCCGGTCGTGCCCGGCGTGAGCTCGTCGGCCTCGTCGTCCAGTTCGGCGGCAGCCACGATCGCCGCCTGTCGTTGCGCCTCGGCGTCGAGTTGGGCCCGACGAGCCGACTCGAACAACGCGTGAACCGCGTGCTCGCGCCCCGGCTTGTCGACGCCGGCGACACCGTCTTGGCCGACTGCCACGCTCGCCACCGCGGGTTCCACGCCGGGGCGGATCCCCTCGCGGTCCATCTCGTCGAGCCGCTCCTTGATGACCTTGAGCGGAAGAAAGTGCGCGGCTTGTTGCTCCAGGATCCACCGCAATCGGGCGATGTCGTCGCCGTAGAACTTGCGATAGCCCGACGGGGTGCGTTCCGGCGAGATGAGGCCTTGACTTTCGAGGAAGCGGATCTTCGAGATCGTGACGTCGGGGTGGTCGTCGCGCAGCTCTTCGAGCACGTCGCCGATCGACAGGTGCTCAGCCATCACCGGCTCCCGTGGCCGAGCCCGTGACCGTGATGACCGCCGAGCACGAAGGTGAGCCGGAAGCGTCCGACCTGAATCTCGTCACCGTGCTCGAGCGCCGACTGATCGACCCTGACATGGTTGACGTAGGTCCCGTTGAGCGACCCGACGTCGCGCAGCTGATAGCCGCCGGCGTCCTTGCGGATCTCGACGTGGCGACGCGACACCGTGATGTCGTCGAGGAAGATCTCGGAGTCGGGGTGCCGGCCGATGTCGACCGCCTCGGACTCGAGTCGGTAGGAACTCCCCTCGCCCGGGCCGTTGCGCACGACGAGCAGACCGACGCCATCGGGCAGGCCCTCGAGCCAGAGCAGCAGATCATCGGCCTCTTCGGTGGCCTCGACCGCGGCCAGGGTGACCGTCGACTCGTCGCTGTGCAGCGGCGCGCCGCACGCCGAACAGAAGTTGGCGTCGCGGGGGTTCTCGCGCGCGCAACGACCGCAGATCACCTCACGAGACTACGTCGCGTCACCCTTCGGTCAGCGCCCGGTAGGCGTCGGCGTCGAGCAGGGCGTCGGCGGCCGCGTCACCATTCGGTCGCAGTCGGGCGATCCACCCCTCGCCGTAGGGATCGTGGTTCAGCAGCTCCGGTCGATCGCCGAGCGCGCTGTTGACGGCGACGACGACACCGGCGATCGGCGCATAGAGCTCCGACACCGACTTGGTCGACTCGATCTCACCGCACGGGGCGCCGGCCGCGACTTCGCTCCCGACGTCGGGGAGCGAGACGTAGACCACGTCGCCGAGCGCGTCTTGTGCGAAGTCGGTGATGCCGATGACGACCTCGTCGCCGTCTTCGCGCACCCATTCGTGCTCGCGGCTGTAGCGCAGGTCCTCGGGGATCTCCATGACAGCGAAGCTAGCGAACCTCGGCGCCCGACCGGCGAGCGGCGCGGCCCTCGGCGAGCGCGCGGCGGGCCTCGGGAAGGTACTGCGCGGCAGCGACGTAACCGAGCCCGATGCCGGCCACGCCGAAGCCCCACCCGCCCACCGTGAGGAGCGTCGACCAGCCGCCGTCGACCGCGTCGGCGAGCAGGAACATCGGCAACGAGAACATCACTGCGAGGGTCCCCGCCTTGCCCGCCCACACGACGTCGATGCGCCGCGCGCCGGCGAGCGCCAACCCGACGGTGACGACCGCGATCAGCACCTCGCGCACGAGGACGACGACGAGGAAGGCGTCGACCTCGCCGGGCAGATCCTGCACCAACAGCGCGATCGCGGCGGCGACGAGCAACGCCCGGTCAGCGGTCGGATCGAGGATCTTGCCGAGTTCGGACCCCTGGTCGAAGCGACGCGCGATCCACCCGTCGACCCAGTCGGTCGCTCCCAGCACCGCGAGTAGCCATGCGGCCGCCGCCGACCGTTCGGCGCCGAACAGCAGGTACAAGAACCAGGGGACGCAGCCGAGTCGGGCCAGCGAGATGAAGTTGGGGATCGTCCAGATGCGCAGCGGCGAGGCGGTGGTCATCACATCACCATCCGTTCGCCGCGCTCTCAGCCCGGGGGTCACAACCGGCACGGAGTCCGTGGGGCACGACCTCGATCGCGTGCGCGTGTCCGACGCCGTCGTCGAAGGGTCGGAGGCGGGCGAGTTCGTGGCCGCGGGCATCGAGTTCGGCGAACCACTCGTCGCCGAAACGCGATTCGGCGTTGACGCGACCCGCGGCCGGATCGACCGCCCAGCGCGGCGCGTCGATCGCGCGCTGCGGGTCGATGCCGTCGACGAGAAGCCGGCTGAGCACTTGGAGGTGGACCGGCGCCTGCGCGTGACCGCCCATCGTGCCGAACACGAACTCGGGACGCCCGTCGCGGAGCACCAGCGCCGGGATGAGCGTGTGCATCGGCAACTTCGCGCCGGCGAGCACGTTGACGTGGTCGGGGTCGAGCGAGAACGAAGCGCCGCGGTTGTGCAGGTTGATGCCGCGCGACGTCACGTGGACGCCCGAACCGATTGCGGTGAAGTTCGATTGGATGAGGCTCACGCACAACCCGTCGGCGTCGGCCGCGCAGAGATAGGCGGTCCCACCGTCGGGGGCACGCCGCCGTTCCGGCACGCGCGCGCGGGCGCCGATGCCGGCGCGCCGCGCCACGACGAACTCGGGCGCGACGAGATCGGCGGGAGCAATCGACATGCACGCAGGATCGGTGACGTAGCGGTCGCGGTCAGCGAGCGCGACCTTGGCGATCTCGATCTGGACGTGGTCGCGTTCGATCCCCGGGGCAATGACATCGGCACCGAACATGGCGAGCATCTCGAGGGCGGTCACGCCCTGGGTGGGCGGAGGGAGTTCGGCGATCGTGCGGCCCGCGAACTCGCCGGTGAGTACGTCGACCCACTCGCCGCGGTGCGCAGCGAGATCGGCGCTCGTCATCGCGCTCCCGTGCTCGTGCAGCGTCGCGACGATGTCGCCGCCGATCGGGCCGCGGTAGTACGCGTCGGGGCCGTCGTCGGCAAGGGCGCGAATCGTGCGGGCGAGCGCAGGCTGACGGAGCCGATCGCCTGGAGCGCGCTCGGCATAGGTCGCCGCGAGCGCGGGCGCTCCCTTCGCGTACGTGGCCTCGATCATCGCGACCGATCCTCGGACTCGGAACGACCCGGGCCGCGTCAACACGAAGCCCTCGTTCGCGAGGATCATCGCTCGGCGCGCGAGTTCGGCGAACGGCTTCGTGCCGAAACGCTCGATCAGATCGAACCAGCCGTACACCGCGCCGGGAACGGTGACCGCGTGCGGGCCGAACACCGGCATCTCGCGATGGCCGCCGGCCCGCACGAACTCGGGGGTCGCCGCCGCGGGACTGCGGCCGGTGCTGCGATAACCGATGGTGTCGCGGCGTGCGGCGTCCCACACGATCGCGAGCAGGTCGCCGCCGTAACCGCAGTAGTAGGGAGCGACCACACCGAGCGCCAGGTTCGCGGCCAGCACGCTGTCCATGGCGTTGCCACCCGCGGCGAGCACCTCGAGTCCCGCCGCTGAGGCGAGGTAGTGCGGGCTGACCACGACACCCTGAGCGAAGGAGCGCGTGTGCACGGCGGGCACCGTAGCCCGCTACCTTCCCCGCTCATGTCCGACCGTTGCTTCAACCTCGCCGACCTGTACGAGATCGTCGCCGATCACGTCCCCGATCGCGTCGCGCTCGTCGCGGGCGACCGTCGCGCGACCTATGCCGAACTGGACCGGCGCGCCAATCGATTCGCCCACGCGCTCATCGCTCGTGGCGTGCGACCCGGCGAGTGGGTCGGCATCCATTCGTACAACCGCGCCGAATGGATCGAGGCATTCATCGGCTGTTTCAAGGCCCGCGTCGTGCCGATCAACGTCAACTACCGGTATGTCGCCGAGGAGTTGCGCTACCTCTTCGACAACGCCGACCTGACCGCCCTCGTCTACGAGGCCGAATTCGGTCCCAGGGTCGAGCCGATCCTCGCCGAACTCCCCTTGCTCCGGACGTTGATTCGCCTCGACGACGAGACGGGGACCACCGATTCGCTCGGCGCCGACGATTACGACGTCGCGCTCGCAGACGCGTCGCCCGAGCGCGACTTCGCGCCGCGCTCCCCCGACGACCTGTACGTGCTGTACACCGGGGGGACGACGGGCATGCCCAAGGGTGTGCTGTGGCGCGGCGAGGACATCTTCTTCGCCGCGCTGGGCGGCGGCAACTACGGCGGACCCGGCATCACCGCGCCCGAGCGGATCGTCGACGCCATCGGCGAGCACCAGATGTGCACGATGGCGTTCGCGCCGCTGATGCACGGCAACGCGCAGTGGACCTCGCTCGCCACGCTCTTCGGCGGCAACAAACTCGTGCTCAACTGCCAGCGGCGGATGGACGCGACCGCACTGTGGGAAACTTGCGACGCCGAGGCCATCAACTCGCTCAGCATCGTCGGCGATGCAATGGCGCGCCCGCTCGTCGACGCCCTCGCGGATCGCGAACCACCGGCGTCGGTCGTCGCCATCGTGTCGGGTGGAGCGATCCTGTCCCCCGCGATCAAGCACGAGTTCAACACGCGCATGCCGAACGTGATGATCCTCGACAGCTTCGGAGCGTCCGAGACGGGCGCCAACGGCGCGGTGGACATCACCGACAAGGGCCCGAAGTTCCGTATGAACGAATGGACCACCGTGATCGGCGACGATCTCGCGGTGGTCGAGACCGGCGAAACCGGCATGCTCGCCCGGCGCGGCCATGTCCCGCTCGGCTACTACAAGGACGAGTCGAAGACGGCGGCGACGTTCGTGACCGCGCCCGACGGCACCCGCTGGGCGATACCGGGCGACCGCGCGGTGCGCGAGTCCGATGGCACCATCACGGTGCTCGGCCGCGGGAGTCAGTGCATCAATTCCGGCGGCGAGAAGATCTTTCCCGAGGAGGTCGAGGCGGCGCTGAAGAGTCATCCTGCCGTGTTCGACGCGACCGTCGTCGGCCGCGCCGACGAACGTTGGGGCGAGCATGTGTGCGCCGTCGTCGAGTTCCGCTCCGGACTGACGGCCGATCTCGACGCGCTCGCCGCGCATTGCCGCGACCACATCGCCGGCTACAAGGTGCCGCGCAGCCTCGTCGTGGTCGACGAGATGGTCCGCTCGCCGAGCGGCAAACCCGACTACCGCTGGGCCAAAGAACTCGCGAGCAGCCCGGAGTGATAGCAACGCGGCGGGGAATCGTCCAACCAGGAGTGGTCATGAGCGTCGAGTTGCTGCCGAGGTCACCGCAGGAGCACAAGCCGAGGCGCGCCCGCCGGCTCGGTTGGATGGCAGTGGTCGCGGTCGCGGCGATCGTCGGCACCGGCGTGTCGTGGGCCGCGATCCCGCATTCGGCGAGCCAACTGATCACCGCGTGCTACGACAACAGCGGTCCGCAAAAGGGCGTGCTGCGGGTCATCGACGAGCAGGGCGGCGCGGCCTGTACTGCGGGCGAGACCAAGATCCGCTGGTCGGGCAAGGGCCTGCAGTGGGCCGGCAAGTGGGCGAACTCGCGCACGTACTACGCCAACGACGTCGTGCGCTACAAGGACGGCCTGTTCGTCGCGCGGGTTGGCTCGCTCGGGGTCGCGCCCGACACCGATGCCGCGAAGTGGGCGGTGATGGTCGACCCGCCGCTGCGCTACCGCTTCACCGGCCGGATAACGGTGCAGACCGATCCGACGCTGGATATCGCGTTGCCCGATGGCAGCTACCGGATGCAGGGCGTGCTGATGCTGAATTCGGCCGGTTCCTCGGGGGGCACTCCTCCGTACTACGTGTTCTGCCGGGTGTCCTCGGCGTTCGCGCCGGCGATCGGCGAACGTGCGTTCTTCGAACGGTTGGAGTCGCGTTCGTTCGTCGGGCGGGTCGAGGTGAGCGGCGGACAGATCACCGACTTCGTGAGTTGCATCTTCGGGACCTTCGCCACGAGTGCCAGTCTCGACTACGAGTTCCTGTTCGACCGCGTCGGCTGAACGCAGAGCCCATCAGCGCGGGTGTTGCACCGCGGCGCGCGCCGCCAGGTTCGGCGCGACGAGGTCGCGGATCACCCGCTGGTGTTCGGGATGGTCGCGGTACTCGAGGTAACCGGTGACATCGTCGAAGTCTGCGACGATCACGACGTCGTAGTTGCCCTCGTTGATACCGGCGTCGACCCCCACCGAGTACTCGCGGATCGACGGGACGAGACCAGCCAGCGCGCGGATCGCTTCGACGATCGTGGTGCGGACCGCGACGTCGGTGCCGTCGTGCCAGCGCAACATCGCTACGTGCCGAAAACCCATCACACGAGCCCCGCGTAGGCGCCGCCGTCGACCAGGATCGACTCACCGGTGATGTAGCGGGCCGGGCGCGAGCAGAGGAAGGCGACGACCTTGCCGAAGTCCATCGGATCGCCGATCGCCCGGGCCGGCACCGACGCCGCGAGTTGCCCGAGGCCCGCGTCGTCGTAGAGGCCCGTGATCCGGTCGGTCGCGTGGTAGCCGGGGAGCACGCTGTTCACGGTCACCCCGTCCGCCGCGACCTCGCGCGCGGTGATCTTCAAGAACGCGGTGAGCGCGGCACGAGCGGCCGATGACGCGATCAGCGTGGCGATCGGTTGGCGCACGCCGACGCTCGTGATCGCCACGACCCTCCCCCACTGCTGTGCCTGCATGCGCGGGATCGCGACCTTGCACATCGCGATCGACGCGCGACAGTTGAGGTCGAAGGCCTCGAGATAGGCGTCGAGATCGGTCGTGGCGAAGGTGCCGGCAGGTGGCCCACCGGCGTTGGCGACCAGGATGTCGACACCGCCGAGCGCGTCAGCGGCGTCGGCGACGAACCCGGCGGCGGCGGTGAGGTCGGACAGGTCGAAGACGAACGGCACGGCACCGATACGCGCGGCCGCCTCGGAGACGGCGTGCTCGTCGCGCCCGCAGATCGCGACACGACAGCCCTCAGCCGCGAGCGCGACTGCCGCGCCGAACCCGAGTCCGCGGCTACCGGCGGCCACGACGGCGCGCTTGCGCTCGATCCCGAGATCCATGCTCACCCACCGCCAGGGTCGACGACGGGGCCGTGGATCGAGCCCTCGCCGTCGCGCAGCGGCAGCGGGACTCGACCCGTTCGCAGGGCGATGATCTCGGCGCAGATCGAGATCGCCACTTCTTCGGGAGTGCGGGCGCCCAGATCGAGGCCGATCGGCGACATCACGCGGGCCAACTCCGAGTCGTCGAGCCCGGCTTCGCGCAGTCGTTCGAGACGCTGTTCGTGGGTACGGCGTGACCCCATCGCCCCCAGGTAGCCGACCGCGGTCCGCACCGCGCCCGTGATCGCAGGCACATCGAACTTGGCGTCGTGCGTCAGGACGCACACCGCGTCGCGCGGACCGAGATCGCTGCCGACGCGTTCGAGATGCTTGTCCGGCCATTCGTTGGCGACCTCGTCGGCCATTGGGAAGCGCTGCGCGGTCGCGAACACTGCTCGAGCATCACAGACCGTGACCCGGTATCCGAGCAGCTTGGCGGTACGCGCCAGCGCCGCGGTGAAGTCGACGGCTCCGAAGATGATCATCCGCGGCGGCGGGGCGAACGACTCGATGAACACGCTCACCACCCGTTCGCGTGCCTCACCGTGCGCCCCGTAGTGGCGTGCACTCGAACGCCCGGCCGCGAGTTCGCCGAGCGCGTCGCGCACGACCACCCGGTCGAGGTCGCCGTTTCCGAGGCTGCCCTGCGCCGAACCGTCGGCGTCGACGAGCAGCTTGGCGCCGATCCCCGGGCCTTCGATGACCGTTGCGAACGCAACCGGTCGATCCTCACGCAGGGCAGTACACAAGTCGTCGTAGAGGCTCACCAGTCGAGTTCCTCGACGTAGAGGTGGATCGTGCCGCCGCAGGTGAGCCCGACCGCGAAGGCCTCGTCGTCGCTGTAGCCGAAGCTGATCACGCCCTTGTCGCGTTCACCCGCGAGCACCTCGAGCGCCGCGCTGACGACCGCGCCCTCGACGCAACCGCCCGACACCGATCCGGCCACGTCGCCCGAGGCGTTCACCGCCATCGCCGCGCCGGCTTCTCTCGGCGAGGACCCTTCGGTCTGCACGACGCGCGCGATCGCGACGCGTTCGCCGGCCGTGCGCCAACGATCGATATCGGCGATGATCTCTTTCATCGATTCACCTCACCGATCGCCTCGGCAACCCGCTCGAGTGCCGCGAGCGAGTGCCCTTCGACGAACCGGTCGACGTAGGGAAGCGCGGCGGCCATGCCCTGGGCGAGCGGGACGTACCCCGGCGATGCCTTGAGTGGGTTGACCCAGACGATACGGTGCGCAACCCGCGACAGCCGAGCCATCTCGGTGGCCAGAGCACCCGGATCACCTCGATCCCAGCCATCGGAGAGGATGACCACGACGGCACCGCGCGCCATCCCTCGCATCCCCCACCCGTCGTTGAAGGCCCGAAGCGTCTCACCGAGACGCGTCCCACCCGACCAGTCGACGACCCGGTGCGCGGCTGCGGCGATCGCGGCGTCGGGATCGCGCGTCGCCAGGTCGCGGGTCATGCGGGTGAGCCGTGTCCCGAGGGCGAACGCCTCGACCGGTGCACGGCCGATCACCGCGGTGTGGAGAAATCGGATGAACTCCCTTGCGTAGGGCTCCATCGATCCGCTGACGTCGAGCAGGAGCAGGACGCGTCGCGGCCGGCGGGCCGGAGCCCGGTAGCGCCGGTGCACCAGTTCGCCGTCGGTCCGCATCGCCCGGGCGACCGTCGAACGCAGGTCGGGATGACGCCGGGCGCGCCGCTGCGGGACCCGGCGCCGGCTCGTGCGCGTCGGCGTGTGGATCGCGAGCGCGCGCAACAAACGGGCAGCGTCGGCTCGATCTCGCTCGTCGTAGTCGGCGAAGTCACGCGCGTGCAGCACTTCGTGGCGGCTGAAGCGCACTGCACGGATGTCCCCGTCGCCGTCCTCGGTCGCGGCACCGTCCCCTGCATCGTCGTCGACGTCGAGCAGCGCGAGCCGTTCGACGGCTGCCTCGCTCCGGCCGAGTCCACCGATACCACCGAAGAACGCCGCGAACACGCGGTCATACGCATCGATGTCCTCGGGGCGGCGGACGAACACCGCGCGCCCCGCCCAGTACACCTGAGCCGGGCGCCCGACATCGAGCCGGGCGAGCGCCTCGCCGAACGTCACCGTCGCGTCGACCGGCACGACGAGCCCGGCCCGCCGCAGGCTCCGCGCGAACGCGACGACGAGCCGCTCGAGCGCGAGTTCGGTTGCGCTCGCAGTCACCGCTCAGGCCGAGCGCGCGAGCGCGTTGCGCACGAGATCGCCGAGCCCGTGGTCACGGACGCGACTCTGGTCCTCGCGGTACTTGAGCACGGTGCCGAGCGTCATGTCGACGGTGTGCTCGTCGAGACGGTCGCGCCCGAGGGTCGCGAGCGCGACCGCCCAGTCGATGCTCTCGGCAACACCCGGCGGCTTGTACAGGTCCAACCCGCGCAACGTCGCCGCGGCAGCCGCCACGTCGCGTGCAAGCGTCGCGGCGACCTGCGGTGCCCGCCGCCGCAGGATCTCGGCCTCGCGTTCGAAGTCGGGATGGTCGATCCAGTGGTACAGGCAGCGGCGCTTGAGCGCGTCGTGCACGTCGCGGGTCCGGTTCGAGGTCAGCACCGCGACCGGAGGTCGCGCGGCGCGGATGGTCCCGATCTCCGGCACGGTGATGGCCCAGTCGGCGAGCACCTCGAGAAGGAACGCCTCGAACTCGTCGTCGGCACGGTCGATCTCGTCCACCAGCAGCACGGGCATCGGTTCGGCGTGGTCGATCGCCCGCAGCAGTGGCCGCCGCACGAGGAAGCGCTCCGAGTACAACTCGTCCTCGACGATGTCGTCGTGGCGCGCCTCGACGGTGCGCAGATGCAGAAGTTGGCGGCCGTAGTCCCACTCGTAGACCGCCTGGGCGGAGTCGATCCCCTCGTAACACTGCAGGCGGATGAGTTCGGTGCCGAGCATCGCCGCGAGCGTCTTGGCGACCTCGGTCTTACCGACACCTGCCTCGCCCTCGAGGAACAGCGGTCGCTGCATCGCCAGGCTCAAATAGATCGACGTCGCCAGTCCCTCGTCGGCTAGGTAGTCGTGCGCGCCCAGTTCGGTGATCAGGGTCTCGACGCTCGTCAGCACCGGCCGAGGCTACCGCCGCGCCCCGCCACTATCGTCGGCCCGCCATGTCGCCGCCGACCGTCACGTTGTCGCTCGCTCAGGCGCGCCGCATCGCGGTCGGTTCGAGCGGTCTCGCCGCGCCGCGGCCTGCGGCCCACGGAGATCGCCGGCACGCGCGCAAGGTCTTCGCCCGCCTCGGCCTCATCCAGATCGACTCGGTCAACGTGCTCGCCCGCGCGCAAGAGATGCCGCTGTGGGCACGCGTCGGCCATCACGATCGCAGTGTCCTCTCCCGCATGGCGGCAGCGGGCGAGTTGTTCGAGTACTGGGGTCACGAGGCCAGCCTGATCCCGGTCGACGACGAACCGCTCTACCGGTGGCGGATGGCCCGCGCCCGCGACGGGCGCGACACCTGGGGCGGCATCGCCCGTCTCCGCCGCGAACGACCCGACCTGATCGCCGAGGTACGAACCCGCCTGCACGCCGAGGGCCCGCTCACCGCAGGTGACCTGCGCGACGGGCCGTCGCGCACCGAGGCATGGTGGGGTTGGGACGCGGTCAAGATCGCCCTCGAGTACCTGCTGTGGGCGGGCGAGATCTCCGCGGTACGCGGCTCGACCTTCGAGCGGCGCTACGACGTGCGCGAACGCATGCTGCCGGCGCGCGTGCTCGCCGCGCCGACCCCCACAGATGCCGACGCTCACCGCGAGTTGTTGCGCCGGGCTGCGCGGAGCCACGGCGTCGGCTGGGCCCGCGACCTGGCCGACTACCACCGCATCCGGATGACCGACGCGAAGCCTCGCCTCGCCGAACTGGTCGAGTCCGGTGATCTCATCTCGGCGCGAATCGACGGCATCGACGAACCCGCCTACCTGTCGCGCGACGCCGCGCGACCGCACCGCGCGCGACACGCCACGCTGCTCTCGCCGTTCGATCCGCTCGTATGGGAGCGCCGCCGGGCCGAGCGACTGTTCGACTTCCACTACCGCATCGAGATCTACACGCCCGCGCCCAAGCGGGTGCACGGCTACTACGTATTGCCGTTCCTGCTCGGCGACCGGCTGGCGGCGCGGGTCGACCTCAAGGCCGACCGCAAGGCGTCGGTCCTGCTCGTGCCGGGCGCGTTCCTCGAGACTCACGCCGCAGCCGGTCCCACGATCGATGCGCTGTCGGGTGAACTCCGGTCGCTCGCCTCGTGGCTCGGCCTCGACGGTGTTCATGTCGGCCGGAAGGGAGATCTCGCCCGCGGGTTGCAGCGCGCGCTCAGCTGCTGACGCCGCCAACGCGATAGACCCGAGTGGCGTTGGCGCCGAGGATCGCCGCTCGTTCTGCTTCGGCGAGGCCGCCGAGCAGGTCGGCGGTCGCCTCCGCCCACTCCCGGTAGCTCGCCGCGAGCGTGACGACGGGCCAGTCGCTCCCCCAGATGAGCCGATCCGGGCCGAAGTGAGTGAGCAGGTGATCGATGTACGGCCGCAGGTCGGCGCGCGTCCAACCGGCGCCGGCCTCGGTCACCAGGCCGCTCAACTTGCAGGCCGCTGCCGACTCGCGTGCGAGGCCGGCGATCCCCGCCGCCCAGGCACCGAAGCCGTCCTCGGCGATCGCAGGTTTGGCGGCGTGGCAGACGACCGCGCGCAGATCCGGATGACGGTCGAGCAAGCGCTGGGCGTTGTCGAGGTGCCGTGGCTGAATCAACAACTCGAACACGAGATCCCTCGCGATGCACGCCTCGATCCCCGGCGCCCAGCGCGCGTCGAGCATCCAGTCGGCGTCAGGCTCGTCCTGGATCATCGGCCGGATCCCGCGCAGCCTCGGGTTCGCGGCCAGTTCGTACAGCGCGTCAGGATCATCGAGCGGTACCCACCCGACCACTCCCACCACGCCCGGATCGTCGTCCGCCAGCGTCAACAAATAGCGCGACTCGGCCACCGTCGGCGCCGCCTGCACCAGGATCCGCGACGCGGCCCCGCCCGCGGCGCGGTACTCCTCGCCGCCGAAGTCGCGGTGCAACGGGACGAGGTCCGGCGTCAACCAGCCGTAATCACCGCGCCGCAACGCCCAATGATGCACATGCGAATCAATGTTGATGGCTTCGCTTCCTCTCCGCTACTTCAGTTCGCGACTGCTGCTCCGCTCCATTCGCTCCGCCGGCTGCTCCGTTCGGGCTCCCCCGCTACTGTGCGGCCGGTCACGGGGCTGCGGTCTAGCGCAGATCGTTGGGCTCGATGTCGGCGGGGCGGGAAGGGCGTGATGCGGATCACGGGGATCACCACACACGATCTTCGGTTCCCGACGTCAACAGACGCCGACGGGTCCGACGCGATGCACCCCGATCCCGACTATTCGGCCGCCTACGTGACGCTCCACACCGACGGCGATCACCAGGGCCACGGGCTGACCTTCACGATCGGGCGCGGCAACGAACTCTGTGTCGCCGCGATCGAGTCGCTCGCCCCGTTCGTCGTCGGGCGCGACTGCGACGACCTCTTCACCGACCTCGGAGCGTTCTGGCGCGCGATCACCGGTGACAGCCAACTGCGCTGGGTCGGGCCACACAAGGGCGTGCTCCACCTCGCGACCGCGGCGCTCGTCAACGCAGTGTGGGACCTGCGCGCCCGAGTCGAACACACGGCGCTCTGGCAGTTGCTCTGCAACCTGACCCCCACCGAGATCGTCGGACTCGCCGACTGGACCTACCTCGCTGACTACTGCGACCCCGGCGAGGCCCGCGAACGTCTCGAAGAACTCGCGCCGACCCGATCCGAACGCATCGCCACACTCGCTCGCGACGGCTATCCCGCATACACCACGACACCCGGATGGCTGGGCTACGACGACGAGACGCTCGTGACGCGGTCCAAGGCTGCGATCGCCGAAGGCTTCGCCGCCATCAAGTACAAGGTCGGCGCCGATCTCGCCCGCGATCGTCACCGCCTCGGCCTGGCGCGCGACACGATCGGTCCCGACGTGCTGCTCATGACCGACGCCAATCAGCGCTGGGGTGTCACACAAGCGATCGAGTGGATGGGTGCGCTCGCCGAGTT
>Ga0233424_10000471_pt1 | contig 50657 bp, 55 predicted proteins | sample Watercolumn_Towu_FD_181011 | JGI IMG/M metagenome (GOLD analysis project Ga0233424, IMG submission 181011) | Freshwater microbial communities from Lake Towuti, South Sulawesi, Indonesia - Watercolumn_Towuti2014_125_MG | ecosystem: Environmental > Aquatic > Freshwater > Lake | place: Indonesia...
CCAGGATTTGTTCTTCGGTATGTCCTCGTCGTCGTGCCATCGTCGGTCCTCCTTCTGGCTAAAGAAGACCACGCCGCCGACCCGTTCCTCAAGCTCCCCCTGGCCTACTTTTCTGGTTTTGGGTCAGGGGCAGGTCACTACTAGGGCTGAAATGCCTGTCTTTACTTTTTCGAAGGATGATTCCTATAATTCCGCCCGATCGGGGCCCGCGCGAGACCTCCGTTCGAGGTCGACCAGCTGCCAGTATACCTGAAACGTCCGCATAGCAAAGGAGAACCAAGCATCGTGGCCAAATCAGTCGGGAGATCGTACCCTCGGAAGTCTCTTGCAGATCTTGAGCCTCCCCAACGCGCCAAGCGGCCGGAGTCACTGACCACGCGCGAGCAGGAAATTCTGGAGTTGATTTGGGCCGGCTTCAAGAACAAAGAAATCGGCCAGCGGCTGAAGATCAGCGTGAAGACCGTCGAGGCGCACCGCGCCAATATGATGAGGAAGCTGCGCGTGTCGAATACCGCCCAGCTGTTGAAGACGGCCATCCAGGGCGGTATGCTTAAAATCCGCTAGGAGTCGGTCTTTGCTCCGACGGCGAGACCTCGTTGTCGGACTGCCTCGAACAACACGACCGCAGCAGACGCCGACACATTGAGCGATTGAAGGCGCCCCTTCATGGGAATGCGAATGCGTTCATCGCAATGCTGGAGCACTCCCGGGCGGATTCCCCTTCCCTCCCCCCCGAAGACCAGCCCAACCGGCCCGCGCAGATCGACTTCCGTGAAGAGCTTTCCCGCCGACGGTTCCACTCCATAGATCCACAGACGCGCCGCTTTCAACGACTCAAGGAGCCGGCTCACATTCGTGACCCGCGCCACCGGAATATGGTCGATGGCTCCGGCCGAGGCCTTCGCAACGACCGCGGTCAGGCCGGCCGCTCTCCGTTCGGGAATGAAGAGGCCGTGCGCCCCCGCTCCCTCGGCCGTGCGGATCACCGCGCCGAGATTGTGCGGATCCTCGACCCCGTCAAGGATGACCAGGAGCGGTGGCTCGTTCCGTGCGGCAGCGCGAGCGAGAATCGATTCTTCTGTCTGGTAGGCTTTCGCTGCGGCAAAGGCCACGATGCCCTGGTGCTTGCCACCGGGAACCAGCCGGTCCAGCAAGGCCGTTGGCTGGACGTGAACCGGGACGTGACGCACTCGCGCCAACTGCACAAGACCTGAGAACTGCTTATCCGTCCTGATGACAAGCAGCCGCTGCAATGGCCTGGTTCCCGCCTTCAGCGCCTCCCGCACCGCATGAAGCCCATAGAGCAACTCCTGTGGGTTAGCGCTTCCACCGGCTGGTGCCATCAGGCTTATCCTCTATCGTAATGCCAAGCAATGCTAGTTCAGCTCTTATCTCGTCAGCACGCTCAAAGTCTTTCCTCTTTCGTGCCTCGTTACGTTCATCGACCTTCTGTTGGATTTCTTGATCAGCCTCAGCCACGACCAGCGGCAAAGGAGGATTAGACACATCAGTGCCGTATGCTGGATGCTTCCTATTAGCCTGGAGAGGTATTCCAGAATCAACATTCATCCAGCCAAATGGTACATTCGCTTCGCTTCCTTTATCGGGATTAAACTTCCACTTGCCCAGCTGAAACAGCCCCAGCACATTACCGAGCGACCGAAATTCCTTTCTGGCGATCTTGCGTCCTTCTGTTGAAAGGTTCCGATCGAGCAGTTTGTTCAAATCGCTTCGCAGCCCCTGTAATGCGGCAATCGCTACCGGCGTACTAAAGTCATCGTCCATGGCTGAGCGAAGCTCTGCTCTGCAGCGCTCGATTGATTCTGCAAGCCCCTTATCCGCTTCCGATTTGTCGCTAGGCTCAGCGAGTCGTTCGAACAAACGATAGAATCCGTTGACTGCGTTCTTGGCTTCTTTCAGGCTTTGGTCAGAGAAGTCCAGCGGACCACGGTAATGAGTGGAGAGCAGGAAGTATCGCAGCATCTCCCCTGTTTCTGCTTCCGGCCACTCCGACTTCTCGAAGATCTCCCGAATCGTGAAAAAGTTCCCCAGCGACTTCGACATCTTCTCTTTATTGATCTGCACGAAGCCGTTGTGAACCCAGTAGCGGGCAAACTCTTTCCCTGTGGCACCGCAGGACTGCGCAATCTCGTTCTCGTGGTGCGGGAAGATCAGGTCCATCCCGCCGCCGTGGATGTCGAACGTTTCGCCGAGATGGCGGATCGACATGGCAGAACATTCGATGTGCCAGCCGGGTCGGCCGAGCCCCCAAGGGCTGGGCCACGAAGGCTCACCGGGCTTGCTGCTCTTCCAGAGAGCGAAATCCATCGGATGTCTCTTACGGTCATCGACTTCGACGCGAGCGCCGGCCTGCATGTCCTCAAGACGCCTCTTAGAAAGCCGCCCGTAGGCTGGATACTTTTCGACTTGAAAGTACACGTCACCGTCAACCTGATACGCCATGTCTTTCTCTATCAAGCTCTCGACCAGCCGGATAATGTCTGCCATGTGCTCCGTGGCCTTGGGTTCTCTCCAGGCAGGACGGATTCCCAGCCGTCCCATGTCCTCATAGTAAGCGTCAATGTACTTCGTCGTGATCGCCTCACAGGAGACACCTTCCTCATGCGCCCGCTTGATGATCTTGTCGTCGACGTCGGTAAAGTTTTTGACAAACTCCACGTGGTAGCCCGAATATTCCAGATACCGGCGAATCATGTCGAAGACGAGCGCGCTGCGGGCGTGACCCAGGTGACAATAGTCGTAGACGGTCACCCCACACACATACATACGTACGGTCTTCGGAACCAACGAATGGAACGGTTCCTTCCTGCCGGTCAAGGTATTGTAAATCGTTATCATCGGGCGCTTACGACTCCAAGTTCGGCTGGCGCCTTGGCCAATGCGACCACAAGAAGTAGCCGACTACCAAGGCGAGCCCGAGGCCGATCACAATATCGAATTGATGAAAATACTCCCGCAACTGGTCCCACTTCTCGCCCATCTTCAGACCGATATACGCCAAGATATAACACCAGGGTAACGCCCCAATAAACGTAAACAGCACAAACCGCGGGAAATTCATCCTTGCCACTCCCGCCGGAAGTGAGATGAAGGTGCGGACTACCGGCAACATCCTGCTAAAGAAGACGGCAGCTTCTCCATACCTCTGAAACCATCGATCGGCAAGGTCCAGGTCTTTGCGCGACACGAGAAAATACGGCCCGTACTGTTCGACGAACGGACGCCCCCCCCAGATCCCGGCATAGTAGGCCGCAATGGACCCGACCACATTGCCCACGGCTCCGGCCAGAGTCACTCCGAGCATCGTAAACTCCCCCGTGCTCACCAGGTAGCCGGAAAACGGCATGATGATTTCGCTCGGCAGCGGAATGCAGGCGCTCTCGACGGCCATCGTGAACAGAATGCCGCTATAGCCGAACCTTGAAATGCAGGCGATGATGAACCGGCTCAATTCGCTGATGATGGCTTCGATCATTCCACCGATCACTTCGTCAACTCCTCCGCTGGACGGCCGACTGCCCTCGACGCGTCAGACGAATGGTCCCTCGTTGGATAACCGGCTCCCAGGCGCGCAATCGATCCAGCACCCCATAATGCGTGCTGTCGAGTCGGATCGGCGTAACAGACACCATGCCCTCTTCAATGGCCTCATGGTCCGCGTCTTTACTACGACTCCAGGACACGCGCTTCCCCGCAATCCAGTAGTACTTGAGCCCGTGGGGGTCGAGTTTTTCGATGATCGGATTGTGGAAACGCCGCCGGCTGAGGCAGGTGATCCGCACGCCTTTGATGGCCCGCTGCGGTCGATCCGGAATATTAACGTTCAACAGGGTTTCTTCGGGCAGGCCTTGCTCGAGCACGAGCCGAACCACGCGCGCGGCATAGGAGGCTCCGACGGCGAACCGGAACGACTCCTGCCCCTCCTGGGAGACCGCGATCGACGGCACGCCGAGAACCGTGCCCTCCATCGCCGCTGAAACGGTTCCTGAATACATCACGTCATCGCCGAGATTCACACCCCTGTTGATCCCGGACACGAGAATGGACGGCGGCTTCGGCATGACCTTGAGCAGCGCCAGGTTCACGCAATCCACCGGCGTTCCATTCACCGAAAAGGTTCGGGGGGCGACTCGATGGAGCCGCAAGGGTTTGTGCAGGGTCACCGCATGGGCCACCGCCGTGCGCTCGCGGTCCGGCGCGACGACCCAGACCTCACCGATGGCAGAGAGCGCCAATGCCAGAGAGACGATCCCCGGCGATTGAATACCATCGTCGTTCGTGACGAGAATCCGCATGCCTCACTCGCAAAAAAAGAGCTGCGCGAAGCAGCTCTCCCAAATAAGTCTCCGTGCGAGGGACCGAGGGCCCTGTATCACCGGCTTCTCAGCACTCGACACTCAGCACTGTGTTTTGGTCGGGGCGGCGGGATTTGAACCCACGACCACTCGCACCCCAAGCGAGTACGCTACCGGGCTGCGCCACGCCCCGACATCTTCCTCATTCCGCTGTTGCGCCCATTGTCCCTTGCGAGATCATCGAAAGGCAATGGGGAAGGCACGACTCTGTTAATACTTTGAATGTGATTCGAGAATTCTCAATATGGCCTGCAGGTCGCCTCGAAGCTTCTTCGCCATTTCTTTCGGGCGCAGCAAGCGGGAGGCGACTCTCCCCCGCCGGGCCCAGTAACGTTTTACGCCTTCCAGCGTATGCCCCTCGTCATAGAGCATGCGCTTGATTTCCAAAACGGTTTCGATGTCCCGCTGCACATAAAGGCGCTGGTTTCCACGGCTTTTCTTCGGTTTGAGAAAACTGAACTGCGATTCCCAAAAACGGAGTACGTAGGCGGGAAGTTTTGTCAGCTGACTCACTTCTCCGATTTTATAGAAAACCTTGCTCCCCAGCCTGGGTTCGGTTCCCATGACCGGCCCTCAACCTATGGTCGCTGATGTGGATAAAGCCGCGTTACGAATTGACGTATTTCTTGAACACTTGACTCGGCCGGAACGTGACGACTCGACGGGGAGTGATTCCGATTTCTTCTCCGGTCCGAGGATTCCGCCCTTTTCGAGCACCCTTGCTGCGCACGACAAAATTCCCGAACCCCGCAATCTTGACCGATTCTCCCTTCTGTAACACCGACTTCAGTAGATTCAGGACGAGTTCGACGATATCGGCCGCTTCATTTTTTGAAATGCCGACCTGCTTGAAAATTTCGTTCGCAATATCAGCTTTTCTCATACCACCCCCATGCAGCACCTCTGCAACTCGCCCCGCCGATTCGTTGGAACTCCTGTCTGATGCGTCGAGTTTTGCTTAATTTACATGAGGTTATGAACGCTGTCAAGAATAAATTTGCCTGATTAGTGCCGAACTGTGGTTACTCCTTCACCAACAACTTATATTCAATGCTGTCCGCCAGGGCTTGCCAGGTCGCCTCGATGATGTTCTCCGAGACGCCGACGGTGCCCCATTTGTCTTTATGGTCTCCGGACTCGATCAGCACACGGACCTTGGATTCGGTCCCCTTGTTGGCCGCCAGGACGCGCACTTTGTAGTCGAGAAGTTTGACCTCTCTGAGCTGCGGATAAAATTTCTCCAACGACTTACGCAGGGCATGGTCCAGCGCATTGACTGGTCCGGCTCCCACGGCCGCCGTATGTTCGACCACATTCCCGACCTTGACCATCACGGTCGCTTCCGCAACGGGAGCTCCGTTATCCTGTTTCTTCTCGACGATGACGCGGAATCCCAGCAGTTGGAAGGCTGGCTTGTGACTGCCCATGGCTTTTCGCATGAGCAACTCGAACGATCCTTCTGCCCCTTCAAACTGATACCCCTGGCTTTCCCGTTGTTTCAGCGTATCGACCAGCTCCTGGACTTTGGAGTGGTCCTTCGAGAGCTTGATGCCATAGGCTTCGATCTTCTCCAGGAGGCCGCTCCGGCCCGCATAGTCGGACACCAGGACGCGCTGCCGGTTGCCGACCTGAGCCGGGTCGATATGTTCGTAGGTGGCCGCGTTCTTCAGCACCGCGTGGATATGCACCCCGCCCTTGTGGGCGAACGCCGCATCACCCACGTAGGGTTGATGCTTGTTAGGCATCAGGTTCGCGATCTCGGTCACAAAACCGGAGACGTCCTTGAGGTAACTCAAGCGATCCGTAAGCGCGGGCCGCTTCATCTTCAATTCCAAGTTCGGAATGATCGAGCACAGATTCGCATTCCCGCAGCGTTCGCCGATGCCGTTGATCGTTCCCTGTACCTGCACGATGCCGCTTTCGATCGCGACCAGCGAGTTGGCCACGGCCATTTCGCAGTCATTGTGGGCATGGATCCCCAGGGGAACCGGACACTCGCGCCGGACGATCTCGCAGACCTTCCGGATCTCCCACGGCATCGCGCCCCCGTTGGTGTCGCAGAGAATCACGCGTTCAGCCCCGGCCTCGACCGCTCGCCGGATGGTATTGAGCGCATACTCGGGATTCGTCCTGTAGCCGTCGAAGAAATGCTCGGCGTCATAGAACACCCGGCGTCCCTTGTTGCGCAGATAGGACACGGAATCTCCGATCAGCTCGAGATTCTTGGACAACGAGATGCCCAGAGCGACGGTCACGTGCAGCGACCACGTCTTTCCGAAGATCGTGATCGTTCCGGTTTCCGCCGCGAGCAACGCCTGCAGATTCGGATCTTTACGGACGGAATTGCTGGCTTTCCGTGTCGATCCGAAGGCCACCACCGCGGCATGTTTCAACGGAATGGTCTTGATCATCCGGAAGAACTCGATGTCCTTCGGATTCGCCCCGGGCCAACCGCCCTCGATGAAATGGACTCCGAGTTCATCCAGTTTCTGCGCGACGCGGACTTTATCCTCGACCGAGAAGCTGACATCCTCGGCTTGCGCCCCGTCGCGCAACGTCGTGTCGTAGACCTCCAGCGCCGCCGCCCGCTCGGCCGGCAATCTTAGTTCAGGAGCCGGGCGGCGCTCATGCAACGCGCGGGGGGACCGGGATGAGGGCGTTTTTCGAGTCATGGAAACATAAGGGTACCAGGTGGACGATTGCCCTGTCGAGACGTGCCTGTGCGCCGGCGGCTACGATGTGACCGGACGATCTCCATGGGAAGGACGGTCGAGGCCGAAGGCGTCATGCAGCGATCGCATGGCCAATTCAAGGTACTTTTCCTCGATGACGCAGGAAATTTTGATTTCGGACGTACTGATCATCATGATGTTGATCCCCTCGCGGGACAACACCTGGAACATTTTCGCCGCCACGCCCGAATGGGACCGCATCCCCACCCCGATGAGCGAGACTTTCGCGATCGCTTCGGTCACCGATACCGACTTGGCCTCGATATCCTTCGCCACGGCTTGAATGATCGGCACGGCCTTCAGGAGATCGGCGCGGGGCACCGTGAACGACAGATCCGTCATGGCCGCCTGGCTCATGTTCTGAATGATCATGTCGACGTTGATTTGCGCCTCGGCCACAGCCCAGAAAATCCGCGCGGCGATTCCCGGCTTGTCGGGCACGCCAACGATCGTGATTTTCGCCTGATTGCGGTCTCCGGTGACCCCGGCCACTACCGCCGCTTCCATGTCCGCATCTTCCGTCGTCACGAGCGTCCCCTTTCCTTCTTTGAAGCTCGAATTCACTTCCACCGGCACATTGAATTTGGCCGCAAACTCCACCGACCTGGTCTGGAGGACTTTAGCCCCGAGGCTGGCCATTTCGAGCATCTCTTCATACGCGATCTTGTCGATGCGTCGCGCCCCCGGTACGATATTCGGATCCGCCGTATAGACCCCGTCCACGTCGGTAAAGATGATGCAGCGATCCGCCTTCAAGGCGGCGGCCAGCGCGACGGCCGAGAGGTCGGATCCCCCGCGGCCGAGTGTTGTCACATCCGATTGTTCGTTGATCCCCTGAAAGCCGGCCACGACCGGAATGACGCCCTGGTCCAACGCTTCGCGGATGCGATGGGCCGTGACCCGCGCGATGCGCGCCTTGGTGTGGGCGTTGTCGGTAATGATGCCGACCTGCCGGCCCGTAAAGGACCGGGCGTTGATCCCCCGCCCGCGCAACTCCATCGCCAGCAGCGCGATGGTGACCCGCTCTCCCGTGGAGAGCAGCATGTCCAGTTCACGCTCATCCGGATTCGGCGTCGTTTCCTGCGCCAGCCGGATGAGGCGGTCCGTTTCACCGCTCATCGCCGACAGCACGACGACAACTCGATGTCCCTCGCGCTGCGACTGGGCGACCCGATCGGCAACCCGGCGGATGCGTTCGATGGTTCCGACCGAGGTGCCGCCGTATTTTTGGACGATCAACGCCACGGGCTTCAGCTGTTTGCAAAAAGTTTATTCACGAACTTGGTGGCATCACGAGCGGGGGAACTCGCCGCCTGCGCATCGGACTCCGTGAGGCGGCGACCGCTCGCTCCCGAGTCCTTACCGCTTCCCTCTCCGAACGCATAGAACCCGCGCCCTGGTGCCCCCTCGTCATAATCGCAGACCACCAGAAAACGAAACGGCCCTCTCTTGGTCAATCCATCGATGAGCGGGCCGACCAGATCTCGATCGAACTCTTCAATGCCGCACACCCGTGCCTTGATATCCGCACCATGCACCACTTCGTCCGTCAATCCGGCCTGGACATAGATGAAATTCTTCTTCGCGCACTCCGCCAGGGCCACGGCCGCCTGGGTGCGAAGATCCCCGCCCACCAGTCGATCGGGATCCACCGCATCGAGGCCTGCGCAGATTCCCACACCGCGGTGCACATCGCTCGTAGCCACAACGGCGCCCGTCACCCCGTACTTTTCCACCAGGCTCGGCCAGGGAACAGCCCGCCCTTCTCCCCACAACCAGACGCAGTTCGCCGGTTTCTTCCCCGCCGCCACCCGCTCATCGTTGATGGGATGGCCTTCGAGGATGAGATGCGCGGCATCCATGAGCTTCCGCAGGATGTCCGAGCCGTCGCCCGTGGGGAGCGCATCGGCAATGGAGCCGCCGAGGATGGTTTGCGGGTCGACGCAGACCGCCCGCGGTTTTCCGTTCACCCAGACCATCAAATGGCGATGACCTGCCCCGGGGTAGAACTGTATGGTTTCGGAACCGAGCTGCTCGTTGATGGCCTCGATCAATTCACGAGCCTCTTCGGTTTCGATCAAGCCGGCCGTCGCATCGTCCATGATCACATGCTGACCCAGTTTCTTGATTTCGCCGCTCCCCTTTCCGCCTTTCGCTCTCAAGGTGACCATCGTGCAACGATACACCACATCGTGCTCCGTGACGGACACGCCCAAGCTCGCCGCTTCGAACGGGCCGGGGCCCTGATAGAATCTCTTCGGGTCGTATCCGAGAATGGCCGTACTGCTCAACCCGCTGCCGTGGGACACTCCGTCGGCGGGAATCACCAACTGACCGAGCTCGCCGATCCGAGCCAGACGGTCGAGGTGAGGCGTCACAGAGGCCTGGAGCGGTGTGCGTCCACCCAGTTCCTGCATGGGATGATCCGCCATTCCTCCGGCATGGAGAATCACGTATTTCATGAAGCCCACACGTCTCTCACACGTTCAACAGACGGACCACGTCCTCGCGTGTCGCCCTCACGGTCTGTGGCTGCTTCGAAACGCTGATGGCCGTGTCGGCGTCCTTCAGGCCATGCCCCGTGAGCGTGCAGACCACCGTCTCTCCTTCTCGCAGCACCCCTGCCCGATGTAACTTGGCCAGCCCCGCGACCGACGCAGCGGACGCCGGCTCGCAGAAGACGCCTTCGGTCGCCGCCACCGTCGCATAGGCTTGAAGAATCTCGTCATCGGTGACCATGTCGATGGCACCGGAGGACTCCTCGACGGCTTTCAACGCGGAAGACCAGCTGGCCGGATTGCCGATTCGAATGGCGCTCGCCACTGTCTGTGGCTGCTCCACGACCCGTCCGAGTACGATCGGAGCCGCGCCGGCAGCCTGAAAGCCCATCATGCGGGGAAGCTTCGTGATTTGATTTGCCAGACGGTACTCCCGATAGCCCTGCCAGTACGCGGTGATGTTGCCCGCATTGCCGACTGGAAGGACATGGAGTACCGGGGCGTCGCCGAGTTGATCGCACACCTCGAAGGCCGCGGTCTTCTGTCCCTCGATTCGAAACGGATTCAGAGAGTTCACCAGCTCAATGTGATAGGCCGCCGAGAGATCCTTGACCAGCATCAACGCCTGATCGAAGTTGCCCTCGATCTGGATGACCGTCGCCTGATGCATCATGGCCTGTGAGAGCTTGCCCATCGCAATCTTGCCGGCCGGAATCAGTACGTAGACGGACAGGCCCGCCCGGGCCCCGTACGCGGCCGCAGACGCGGAGGTGTTGCCGGTCGAGGCACATATGACGGCGCGCGCGCCGTTCTCCACCGCCTTCGAGATGGCCAGGGTCATCCCGCGATCTTTGAACGAGCCGGTCGGATTGACGCCCTCGAACTTGAGATAGAGGGCGATCTCCGGGGCGATCGCATTGGCCAACCGGGCCGCGCGAATGAGGGGCGTATTGCCCTCTCCCAGCGTGATGACCGGAGTCTTCTCGGACACGGGAAGGAACTTACGGTATTCCTCGATGACGCCGCGCCAGGAATTCATCGGAGCTACTCGTCCTTGCCTTCGACGCGAATGAGCAACGCGGGTTCGGAGACAAACGGTTTGCGGTTGATTTCACGGAGCGCCACTTGGACGTCGCGCTCCTGCGCCATGTGCGTCTTGATGACCACCGGCACAGTCTGCCCTTCCCGGCGCCCCTGCTGCAACATCGATGAAATGCTGATCCCGCAGCGACCGAGTTCTCCGGCAATCTGCGCCAGCACGCCGGGACGGTCGACGACGGTGAACCGCAAATAATAAAGTGAGCGGATGTCCTCCATCGGTGTCATCCGAAGCGGTCGCCGCTGATCCTGCTGGAATGACGCGGCGGGCACCCGTCCGACCGCTCCCTTCAGGAGATTCCGTCCGATCGCGATGACGTCGCTGACTACGGCGCTTCCGGTCGGCAACGATCCGGCCCCCCGGCCGTAGAGCACAACGTCGCCCACCGCATCGCCGACAACTTGGATCGCGTTGTAGACACCGTCCACCTGTGCAATAGGAGACGCCGACGACAGCATCGTGGGATGCACACGGGCCTCAACCTCGCCGTTGACCAGCTTCGCGATCCCCAGGAGCTTGATTGTAAAGCATAATTCTTTGGCATAGGCGATATCGGCCGGCGTGATGTGCGTAATCCCCTCGGTGAAAATCTCTTTGAAGTTCACCGGGGTTCCGAAGGCGAGACTCGCAAGAATGGCCAGTTTGTGCGCAGAGTCGATGCCGGCCACATCGAAGGTCGGATCCGCCTCGGCATAGCCGGCCTCCTGCGCCGCCTTGAGCACCACCTCGAAACTCTGTCCCTCGTGGGTCATCCGGGACAGGATATAGTTGGAGGTCCCGTTGATAATGCCGTAAATCGATTGGATCCGGTCGCCGGCCAGCCCCTCCGTCAGCGCACGAATGACGGGAATTCCCCCACCCACGCTGGCCTCGAAACCCAAATCCACACCCCTGCGTGCGGCGGTCTCGAAAATCTCTTCGCCATGCAGGGCGAGCAAAGCCTTGTTGGCCGTTACGACGTGTTTGCCGGCAGCGATCGCTTCAAGGATCACCCGCTTGGCCGTATCGTAGCCGCCGATCAGTTCGATCACGATCTCGATAGCCGGATCGTTCAGGACCTGCTTGGCGTCGTTTGTCAGGAGGCCGGCGGGGAGCGCGATGCCGCGATCCCGTGTAAGATCAATGTCCGCAATGCGCACCAACTCGACCGGCACGCCGACCCGGCGGCGAATCAGGGCGGCATTTTCCAGCAGGATTTTGGCCACGCCTGTGCCGACCGTACCGAATCCGATGATGCCGACTCCGAGACGCGACTTCATTCCTCTGCTCCGTCCAGCTTGAGCGCCTTGCGAATGCCTCTCACGGCCTGGCGTGTGCGATGCTCGTTCTCCACTAGTCCGAAGCGCACGCATTCATCGCCGCCGTCACCGAATCCGATGCCTGGAGAAACCGCGACCTTCGCTTCCTTGAGCAGAAGTTTTGAAAACTCCAGTGATCCCATCTGCCGGTAGGGAGCCGGAATCCGTGCCCACACGAACATCGTCGCCAGCGGGTTGGCCACGTGCCATCCGATCCGGTTCAACCCTCCCACCAGGACATCGCGGCGCTTCTGGTAACGCAGGACGGTTTCTTTGACGCAGTCCTGCGGCCCGTTCAGCGCGATCACGCTCGCAATCTGCAGCGGCTGAAAGATGCCGTAGTCGAGGTAGCTCTTGATCTTGGCCAGCGCGCCGACCACCTCGCGATTCCCCACGCAGAATCCCACGCGCCACCCCGGCATGTTGTAGGCTTTCGAGAGAGTATAGAATTCCACTCCGATGTCCTTTGCACCGGGAACCTGCAGAAAACTCGGAGCCGTATAGCCGTCGAACACGAGATCGGCATAGGCCAGATCGTGAATGACGATCACGTCATGCTCGTTGGCAAAGGCCACGATCTTCTTAAAAAACTCAAGGTTCACCACCGCCGTCGTGGGATTGTGCGGAAAATTGATGACCAGAATCTTCGGACGTGGGAACGTCTGCCGGTAGACGCGTGTCAAATCCTCGAAAAAATCACTGTCCTGGCGCAGTTCGATCCCGCGTACTTCACCACCCGCAATGATGAAGGAGTACATATGGATCGGATAGGTCGGTGTCGGCGTCAGCACCACGTCGCCCGGACCGATCATCGCCAAGGCCAAATGAGCGAGACCTTCCTTGGACCCGATGGTCACAATGGCTTCTGTTTCGGGATCCAGTTCAATGTCATACCGTCGCTTGTACCAGCCGCAAATCGCATGCCGCAGCTTGGTGATACCGCGCGAAGCAGAGTAGCGATGATTTTTCCCCTTCCGCGCTGCCTCGATCATCTTCTCGACGATGTGTGGCGGCGTCGGTTGATCGGGATTCCCCATTCCGAAATCGATGATATCCTCACCCCGTTGCCGTGCCTCAAGTTTGAGCGATTGCACTTGAGCGAAGACGTATGGAGGGAGTCGCTTGATTCTATAAAACCCGTCGCCCAGCCCCATGAATTTCCTTTATCTCCCTTGGCGCCTGAGAACTTCCCTCATCGAGAGCGGGAGGTCCAGGACTGTTGGATTCGCTATTCTAATCGAGGGCTCTGAACGAGTCAATTTACTTGTTATTTTGTGGGGTTCCGATTGCTCGTCGGCCTAAGCCAACGGCCTTGATACGAGCAGAGGGGGAAGCCTGCAAGTCTGTTCTTGCCCCCTGTTGCCCTTTCTGTTACTAATACAACGCCTGACCGCCGCTCATCATTTTTTCTCTTCCCGGTACCAGTCAGTCCGCATGGAGGATGCATGGCCCGGCTGGGCGTCAACATCGATCACGTTGCGACATTGAGGCAGGCGCGGGGGGGGAACGACCCTGATCCGCTGGCCGCAGCCGTCCTTGTCGAACTCGCCGGGGCCGACGGGATCGTGGTCCACCTGCGGGAAGATCGGCGGCACATCCAGGACCGGGACCTTCAGCTCCTGCGCCAGATTATCCGCACGAAACTCGACCTTGAAATGGCGGCGGACGAGGCGATGGCCAAAATCGCGCTCACCGTCAAGCCGGACCTCGTGACCCTTGTCCCTGAGAAACGACAGGAACTGACGACCGAAGGGGGACTGGATATCGTCGGGCAGCGCGAGCGCGTTCAGGGCATCATCTCACTCCTGCATGACGGCGGAATTCCCGTAAGCGTCTTCATCGAGCCAGACCTGAACCAGATCAAGGCCGCGCACAAGATTGCAGCGGATTTTGTGGAACTGCATACCGGCCGCTATGCGAATGCCGCGCGTTCCAAGGAAGCCGACGTGGAATTCGACGCCATCACCCAGTCGGCAAAGTTGGCATACAAGCTGGGCGTTGGGGTGAACGCCGGACATGGACTGGACTACCGCAACGTGAAGCGCCTGACTCACATTCCGGAAATCGTCGAGTACAACATCGGGCACAGCATCATTGCGCGGGCCGTGCTCATCGGTCTCGAGCAGGCCGTGAGAGAAATGAAGGCCCTCGTGAGTTAATCAGAATGCCGGCAACCTCCCGGCGTCGGGCGGATGAGCATGCGCACGACGACCATGTCATGACGCCGTCTGCCCTCCGTCATCCCAGGCTTCACCCGCATTGCGCCACCCCCGGTACTGGTTCGCCATGATCAAGATCGTCACTGCCGCACAAATGCAGGAGCTCGATCGCCGAACGATCGCCGACGCACACATCCCTGGAACAACCCTCATGGAGCGCGCCGGGGCCGGGGTGGTGTCCTGTCTCGAACAGGCGTTCGGACCGACGCGCGGGAAGACCATCACCATCCTGTGCGGGAAAGGCAATAACGGAGGCGACGGGTTTGTTGTGGCCCGACTCCTTCATCGGCGACGGGCGAAGGTCCGGGTCCTCATTATGGCGCCGGTCTCTGAACTGAGCCGCGATGCCGCGACGATGTACCGGCGATTCGTTCAGCGTGCGGGGAAGTCCGCTGTGCGTCCCTATACCTCCAAGAGTCAGGCCCAACCGCTCCTGTGTGACAGCGATATCCTCGTTGACGCGCTGCTCGGAACGGGGCTTTCCACCGAAATCACGGGACGCTACGCCGAAGCCATCGACGGCATTAATGAGTCGCGCCGCCCGGTCGTGGCAGTGGATCTTCCGTCAGGCCTTCATGCCGACACCGGAGCCGTTCTCGGTCGGGCCGTACAGGCCACGCTGACCGTGACGCTGGGCCTTCCGAAAGTAGGATTATACCAGAACCAAGGGACAGATCTCGCCGGGCTGGTGTCGTTTGCCGACATCGGCGTGCCCCCAACCTTCATCGATGCCGTGCCGAGCCACACGACCTTGATCACGAATTCGTTCGTGCAGGGGGTCTTACCGATGCGGTCCCAGTCGAGCCACAAAGGGACATTCGGCCATGCCGGAATTATCGCGGGGTCCGTCGGCAAGACCGGCGCGGCAGCCATGGCCGCACGGGCGGCACTTCGGATCGGCGCCGGTTTGGTGACTGTCGCCGCCCCGTCGAGCGTGAGCGACGTGCTGGAATCGAAGCTGCTTGAAGCCATGACCCTGCCGATGCCGGAAACCAAGGCGCGGACTTTTTCGCGGACCGCGTTCGACCGGCTGGCCGCGTTCATCGCCGCGAGAACCGCAATCGCAATCGGACCCGGACTTTCGACGCACCCGGAAACAGTTGAACTGGTGCAAGCCCTGATCAAACAGCTCGATCGCCCCGCCGTTCTCGACGCCGATGCCCTGAACGCGCTGGCCGGGCGCGCCTCGCTGCTGACGACCTGTAAGACGCCTCCGATTCTCACTCCTCATCCGGGCGAAATGGCCCGGCTGGAAAGCGATGTCACCGCGCGGATCATCAATGAGAATAGAATCGAGACCGCGACCCGGTTTGCTCGAGAGCGTGGAGTTTTTGTCGTCCTGAAAGGCGCCAGGACCGTCGTCGCGCGACCGGACGGCGCCGCGGCGATCTGCCCAACCGGCAACCCCGGAATGGCGACGGCGGGAACCGGCGACGTGCTGACCGGCATGCTTGTTGGACTCCTGGCCCAAGGCATGGTGCCATGGGAAGCCGCCTGCGCCGCCACATACCTGCACGGCCATGCCGGCGACCTGGCTGCAATCATAAAGGGACAGGCAGGGTTGATAGCCGGCGATGTGATCGAGCAGATTCCGCATGCACTCAAGGCGGCTCACGAGGCCCGACCGGGCCATGCTCAATTGTACGGGGAATGATCAGGTGTCCCAGCCACGGGGTGTGTTATCCGCCGGTGCGGTGAATCTGGTTCTTGCTTCTCGTTCCGACACTGAGGCTCTCGGGAAAACCATTGGCGGTGCGCTTGCGGGAGGGGAAATACTCGCGTTGATCGGGGACCTGGGCGTCGGGAAGACCACCTTGATTCGAGGGATCGCGGCCGGACTGGGAGTACCGCCGGATGCGGTCAGCAGCCCGACCTTCGTGTTGATCCATGAATACCGTGGCCGGCTTCCGTTGATTCACGTCGACCTCTATCGACTGCGCACCGGCGCGGAAGCCCAGTCGATCGGGTTGGAGGATTATCTCACCGGCCGGACGATCACGGCGGTGGAGTGGGCGGACCGGTTTCCCGCCCTGCTCCCAGAGGACCGGCTGGAGGTGCGATTGTCCCATCGGAGTCTGACCATGCGGAGGGCCCGTCTGGTGGCGCACGGCCCGCAATCCCACGCGCTCCTGACTCGAATCAAGCTCGCCAGGGGTGCGAATCGGAGGCGATCAACTGCTTTACGTCAGGCAAACCGCTCCGGTCGAAGAAAGGCTCGGAGACGATGATCCGCTTGATTCTCGTCGGCATTCTCCTGCTGCTTTCGCTGGCCTTTTTTCTCCAGAACCAGGAGCAGGAGGTGACACTTCGCTACTTCTTTGGATTGCTCGAAGCTTCCACGCCCATTTATAAGCCCATCATGGCCGGCTTCGTCGTGGGCCTCCTGGTCGCTGCCATTTTGCTCTTCCCTCCATGGGTGCGCGGCCGCATTGAGCTGCGGAGAAAAACGAAAGCGCTCCAGGAAGCCGAGGTGGACCTGGAGCGTTTGCGTCAATCGATGGAGAAGCTCTCCGGACGATCCCCGGTCCCCGCCCAACTGGAACCGTCACAGGATCTCGTCGATGAATGACGCGGATATCAGCCCGCTCATGCGTCAATACCGGGACATCAAACGGGGCTATCCCCAGGCCATCCTGTTCTTCCGTGTCGGGGATTTCTATGAAATGTTCTACGAGGACGCGCAGGAAGCCTCCCGGCTTCTCTCAATCGCACTCACGTCCCGCGACAAGCAGAGCCCTGTTCCCATTCCACTCTGCGGTGTTCCCTATCACGCCGCGGCCGGCTATATCGCCAAGTTGCTCAAGGTCGGGCGGACTGTCGCACTCTGTGACCAGGTCGAGGACCCCAAGCTGGCCAAAGGGCTGGTGCGCCGCGAAGTCGTTCGCCTCTTCACGCCCGGCACCCTGGTTGATACGGAATTCCTCTCGCCGGCCGAATCAAATTATCTCGCCGCCCTTGCCATCCGTGCCGCACCGGCCCAGCCAATGCTGGTTGGACTGGCGGCGCTTGAAGTCTCCACGGGCGAGTTCTGGGTGACCGAATTTCAAGGCCTGCTGGCCCTGGTCCAGGTTCTGGACGAACTTGCCCGGTTAGAGCCTCGCGAGCTGCTTTTCTCTGCCCGACCTGATCGCCACACCTCGGCTCTGCTCGAACAGGTCAAGGGTGCGCGCTTGTGTGAACGACCGCCGGACTCATTCGACCCTCACCAGGGCGCACTCAGACTGCAAAACCACTTTCGGGTCCCAACGCTTGAAAGCTTCGGCTGTCGCGGCCTGACCACCGCCATCGGAGCAGGCGGCGCCGTCTTACAGTACTTCCGGGAAACCCAACCCACGGCCCCCCTCGATCACATCCGCCGGCTTACGGTCCGCCGCGACAGCGAGACCATGCACCTGGACGGCCCGACCATTCGCAACCTGGAACTCCTAAAGCCAATAACCGCCGATGACCATTCGCGGGAATCGCGGCCGGCCACGCTTTTGTCCGTCCTGGACCGCACCGTCACGGCCATGGGAAGCCGGCTGCTGCGACAATGGCTGGTGAGACCGTTGATCCAGTGCGATCCTATCCGGATGAGGCTGGACGCGGTGGGCGAGTTGAATGACCGGATGCGGGAGCGCGTGGCCTTACGTACCGCCTTGCGGGAGGTCCAGGACATCGCTCGGCTCGCCAGCCGCATCGTCCTGAGTCTTGCGGGTCCGCGGGAGATCCTCGCGTTGAAACAGTCGTTGTCCACCCTACCGGAAATCGCCGCCCAGCTCGCGCCCTTCCGAAGTTCGTTGCTTGTCGAGGCCTGCGCCTCGTGGGATGACGGGCGCGACCTCTACAATCTCATCGAGCAGGCCATCCATCCTGACGCGCCGCACTCGGCCCGCGACGGGAACATTTTCCGAGAAGGGTACGACGGCGGCATCGACGAGCTGCGCAAGGCAAGCAAGGAGGGCAAACACTGGATCGCCGCGCTCGAAAGCAAGGAGCGCGAACGCACCGGGATTGAATCACTCAAAGTGCGCTACAACCAGGTGTTCGGCTACTACATCGAGATCAGCAAAACCAACCTCACCCGTGTGCCGGCCGACTACATCCGCAAACAGACGCTCGTCAACGGCGAGCGTTTCATGACCCCCGAATTGAAGACCCTCGAAGAACGCGTCACCGGATCCGAAAGCAAGCTGCTCGCCCGCGAACGGGAGACCTTTCTCCAACTCCGGAGTCGCCTGGCGAAAGAGGCCTCCCGCCTGGAAGCCATGGCGAACAGACTTTCCGTGATCGACGTCCTGGCAGGTCTCGCCGAGACCGCGGCACTGAATCGCTACACAAGGCCCGCGGTTGATGAGAGTGGCTCCCTCACCATCCGCAACGGACGCCATCCGGTGGTCGAACGGCTCCGTGACGACGCGGCGTTCGTGCCCAACGATACCGTCATGGATCTCGAAGCCAACCGGCTGCTGATCCTGACAGGACCAAACATGGCGGGCAAGAGTACCTACCTGCGACAAGTGGCGTTGATCGTCCTTCTGGCTCAAACAGGCAGTTTTGTTCCCGCGGACGACGCACACATCGGCCTGGTGGATCGGATCTTCACACGCGTGGGGGCCTCGGACAATCTGGCCAGCGGCCAGAGCACCTTCATGGTGGAGATGGTGGAAACCGCGAACATCCTCAATAGTGCGACTCCTCGCAGCCTGATTCTGTTGGATGAGATCGGACGGGGCACGAGCACCTACGACGGGCTCAGCATCGCCTGGGCGGTGGCGGAGCACATTCACGACCGCACGCATCTGGGCGCGCGCACTCTCTTTGCCACCCACTACCATGAGATGACGCAGCTCGAACTACAACGGGAAGGAATCAGAAACTATCGGGTCGCGGTGCAGGAGCGTGACGGCGAGGTTTTGTTCCTCCGAAAAATCGTGGCGGGAGGAGCAGACAGAAGCTATGGGATTCATGTGGCCAAACTCGCGGGACTCCCCGGCCGTGTGATCGACCGGGCTCAAGTAGTGCTGGCGCAACTTGAACAACCGGAGGCGGCACTTGCGGGACCGATCCACCAACAACTTCAGCGGTCCTCACAGTCTCTGCCCCAACCCCATCCCATCATCGAGGAAGTGAAACAGATCGACTTGTTCTCGATGACGCCGCTCGAGGCGCTCAACCGCCTGGCCGAATTGCAGCGGATGGTCCAGCCGGGCGACAGCCAGCAACAGCACACATAAAATTTCTATCGGAAGCGATGGAGGATTTGCCGAAGGTAAAAAAGAAGGCGGCCTCCCCTCGTATGAGGAGCGACCGCCCTCTGACACAGCACGGAACTCGGTTCAGTGAGCCTGATTGTACTGCGCGGTTGTGGGGATCAATCCGCCGACGGTTTTCCCGCCTGGAATCATCACATCGTACTGCATCATCACATTGGCGCCATCCGGAGAGACTGGCGACGTGTTGAGGCCACGTTTCGCCGCTGCACAGGCTGAATCGATCTCGCTCTTCCCCGCACATTCCTTCAATCGTAGCGCGGAAATGCTCAGCGGTTTACCCATCGAACCAGCGACTTCGGGAAGCCTCTTGACCGAGGAAATGACGCGATGGTTCTGCTCGGTTTCTACGGCGACAAACTCGATCAAATCCGTCGTGCTCCCAGGAGGGACGTCTTTTGCTGCCGCCGGGCCTGCGTGAGGACGTCCCATCTTCTTCAGCTCTTCCCAGGCGGCCTTGTCCGCGTAGAACTTCAGATTCTTTCCGGGATGCACCTTCTGCCAGAACAGCCCGCTCTCGGCGGGGCCACCGAACACGGAAACATTGATCCACACCGCTTCATCGTAGGGATCAAGCACGATCACCCGACCTTGAATCGTGGTCGGCTTATTCATGTCACCCCATTCAAACCGCTCCTGGAATGCCTCGATGGCCGATGCGGTGGAAGCCATGCCGGCCACCAGCGCCAGGGCTGCCAACATGATCCCGCCTTGTCTCTGCGGCGTCATCATCACGTCCTCCTTCAGCAACATCAACATATTCACATGAAAACTGAGGGCGGCTATTCCTTCAGCACCTTGAAACTGGTAATTGTCCTGCCATCCAGCGTGACTTCCATCGCCACCAGTTCCTGGGAGGCCTTGATGATCTGATCCATCAGCGCCTTGTCCTTAACCGCCAGTCGGACGGTGGTGGCGGCATGGTACCAGCCGGAATAGGCTGCATTTTTATCACTGCCTCCAACAAAACCCCATGCGCAGCAGCTGAACAACGGATCCGGCGGTTTCACATCTAGCATCGTGGATGACCGGCCGGCCGGCGTACCAGATGCCGGCTCTCCGGTATTCCAATATTGAATTCCGAACAGGAGTTCTCCGTCCGGATTGTCTGCCCACTGCGACCACACTCGACCTTGAAGCGTCTTGACGGCACCTTCCGCCTTCAGGGGTTTGCCGCCGACGATCGCATCAGCAGGCCCTCCACCGCTTGGAGCATCGGCTGCTATGGAAAATTGGGCCGCTAGCAAGCCGAACACCGAGAACGCTGTAACGGCGGCTAGAACGACAACCCTTTTCATACCTCATTCCTCCTTACATAAAGATGAAACAAGCCCTCTAAGCATTCCCTTCAAGCCGGCAAGAGAACGAAGTTGTGTCCGCTTTTGGCTTGGCCTTCCCTCTATTATTTCGGACTCGCTCCTCCTGGTTCTCATCACTGAAATATCGTCGCAATAGCACTCGAACGGTACTGAAACAGGCTTTAGGTGTCAAGAAAATGTTTGGCGAAGACGCATGACACCTGTGTATCGACTTTCTCACAGAGAAATCAACCAGTTGTAAGACTTACTGAGATTGAGTCACCGATCCGACCTGGGTCGCTGCCAACGGTTCCTAGGTCATGGCTGCCATCTGCCGGGCAGAGAGCGGTCCCAATACGGTCAACGCCATCGTTTCCGGAGCCAATAAGTCCTGTGCGAGACGCAAGATCTGTTGCTCGGTAATCGCCTCGATTTCCGATAGCATATCCTCCAGACTCGTGTGCCCCCCCGCAATCAATTCGTCTTTCGCCAGCTTGTTCATGCGGCTATGGGAACTCTCCAAGCTCAGCATGAGGCTGCCCTTCATCTGATCCTTCGTCCGCTTGAGTTCCACCCGTTCGACCCCGTGCGTCGCCATTTTCCTGACCTCCCGACGGATCAAATCTACGACGCGCTCGACCTCTCGCGCTCGCGTGCCCGCATAAATCGTGATGGTTCCACCGTCGGAATAACCAGACAGGCAGGAATAGATGGAATAGGCCAACCCGCGCTTTTCACGAATCTCCTGAAAGAGCCGCGAACTGACGCTCCCTCCCAGCACGCTGTTCAAGACATACGCGGCATAGCGATCGTTGTGGCTTGCGGCAATGCCCTTGAGTCCCAAGCAGAGATGCACCTGCTCCAGCGGCTTTCGCTTCATCATCACGCCGCCACAGACTTCCGGAGGCCAGCGTTTACGTGGCGCGGCGGTTGCGGACTGCCGGCGGCGGCCAAAAGTGCGGGCGATCGTCTGTTCAAGTTGCCGCTGCTCGAAATTCCCCGCGACGGCAAGCACCATTTCCTGTGGCCGGTAATGGGTTTCGATATAGTCCAGGAGATCTTCCCGGCGCAGCCGGGCAATCGTCGATTCCTGTCCCAGGATCGGCCGACCCAGGGGATGACGTCCCATCACAAGTTCGGTGTGCAGCTCCTGCACCAGGTCTTCTGGGTCGTCCTGAACCATGCGGATCTCCTCCAGCACCACCTGTTTCTCCTTCTGGATCTCTTTGGTCCCGAAACGAGATCGGTGGAACAGGTCCGACAGCAGATCCAGCGCCTTGGGAAGATGTTGATCCAGAACCTTGACGTAGAAGGTGGTCGTTTCACGCGTGGTGAAGGCGTTCATTTCGCCGCCGAGTGCGTCGATTTCGCGTGAGATATCCGTGGCCGACCTGGTGGTCGTCCCCTTGAAGAACATGTGCTCGATGAAGTGTGAGTAGCCAGCTTGGGCCGAACTTTCGTCGCGGGAGCCCGTATCGACCCATAGGCCGACGGTGACGGATTTCAGCGTCGGGATCCGCTCGGTGACCAGGCGGACCCCGTTGTCGAGAATGAGCTTGCGGTACAAGGAGGGCTACCCAGCTGCCGGATCTTTCGCCCCGCTTCCGCCGGGCGCAGGCATGGTCTCTTTCCGGCTGAGCCGGATCTTGCCTTGCTTGTCGATCTCCAGCACCTTCACGAGAATTTGATCACCTTCTGCCACTTCATCGGACACCGCCTTCACACGATGGTGCGCCAATTGCGAGATGTGGACCAATCCATCGGTACCCGGTAACACTTCGACGAAGGCGCCGAAATCCATGATCTTTCTGACGGTGCCCATATAAACCTTCCCGACTTCGACTTCCTCAGTCAGGCGACCGATGATGTCCTTCGCCTTCTGCAGCGAGGCTTCATCGGCGGACGCGATGGTCACCACGCCCGTGTCCTCGATGTTGATCTTGACTCCGCAATCAGCCTGAATCCCGCGGATGGTTTTCCCGCCCTGGCCGATGATGTCCCGGATTTTATCCTGCTTGACTTTCATCGTAAAAATGCGCGGCGCGAACGGCGACAGGTTCGGGCGCGCGCCCGCGAGCGCCTTGGCCATATGGCTCAGAATGTGGAGCCGTCCTGCGCGGGCCTGCTCGAGCGCCTGCTGCATGAGCGTCGTCGTGATCCCTCCGATCTTGATGTCCATCTGCAGCGCCGTGACTCCGTTGGCGGTCCCGCACACCTTGAAATCCATATCGCCGAGGTGGTCTTCCAGTCCAAGGATATCCGACAGGATCATGACCGACTCGCCTTCCTTGATGAGCCCCATCGCAATACCTGCGACGGGCTCCTTGATCGGAACTCCCGCATCCATCATCGCCAGCGTTCCGCCGCAGACCGTCGCCATGGAGGAGGAACCGTTGGACTCCAGAATCTCTGAGACGAGGCGGAGCGTATATGGAAACGCGTCTTTGCCAGGGATGACCGGCTTCAAAGCCCGTTCAGCCAGTGCGCCATGTCCGACTTCCCGCCGGCCCGGCGACCGAAGCGGGCGCGCCTCGCCGACGCTGAACGGCGGAAAGTTATAATGAAGCATGAACGTCCTGGTGTACTCGCCTTCCAACGCGTCGATACGCTGTTCATCGTCGGTGGTACCCAGCGTGACGACGGCCAGACTCTGCGTCTCCCCTCGGGTGAAGAGCGCGGAGCCGTGAGTGCGCGGCAGCACGCCCACCTCGCAGGTAATGTGCCGGATATCGGTCGGGCCGCGGCCGTCGGCCCTGGACCGTTTTCCCAGGATCATGCTCCGGACTTCCGTATACTCCAGCCCGTGAAACACCAGCTTGATGTGCCGTTCGCGGTTCGGGTCGTCCGGATTCTTGAACTTTTCAACCGCCTCGGCCAGCACCTGATCCAGCCGTTCCTGGCGCATGGTCTTGTTGGGAATCAGGATTGCCGCGCGGATCGGCTGCGCGACGAGTTCTTTCACCTTGGACGCCAGGGTCGCATCGATCTCCTCAACCGTCACCTCCCGCTTCTTGTTCCCGACCTTCTGCGCCAGCTCTGAAATTTTCGCGACGATCTTTTTGATCTCGGCATGTGCCAGCGCGAGCCCCTGGAGCATAACGGCTTCCGACAGTTCGTTGGCTCCCGCCTCAACCATCATCACGGCATCCGCGGTGCCCGCCACGACCAGATGCAACTCGCTTTTCTCCATCGTTTCAAGATCGGGATTCACGACGAACTCCCCGTTCACCCGTCCGATCTTGACGCCGGCCACCGGCCCCTGGAACGGAATGTTCGAAATGGACAAGGCGGCCGAGGCCGCGGTGATGCCGACGACGTCGGATGAACCGGTCTTGTCGGCGGACAACACCGACGCGATCACCTGTGTTTCGAAGTAGTAGCCTTCTGGGAAGAGCGGGCGGAGCGGGCGGTCGATCAACCGGCTCGTGAGCACTTCTTTTTCGGACGGCCGGCCCTCCCGTTTGAAGTAGCCGCCCGGGATCTTTCCGGCCGCGTAGGTTTTTTCCTGATAGTCGACCGTCAGCGGGAGAAAATCCACTCCCGGCTTCGCGGTCTGCGACGCCACGGCCGTGGCCAGGACCACGGTGTCGCCGTAGGAGGCCCAGATCGAGCCGTCGGCCTGCTTCGCCACCCGGCCGGTTTCAAGCCGCAGCGTCCGTCCCGCAATGTCAATTTCAACAGTATGTATCATCTATGGTCTCCTCCGGTTAGGTCCCACAGATGCCCACAGAGATATGCTCAGAGAAAATGTTCCATGTTTAATTGTACATGTTGAATGTGAGGCGGGTCTTCCACTCAACATTAAACATTCATGATTGAACATTGTGCGCCCTGAGCGCATGTCCGCGTTCACCTGTGCGACGCCTGGTCGCCGCTGTCGCATCACCGCACGACAGCGCTCTCGAACACAATTCGGCCGACTACTTGCGAATGCCGAGTCGATCGATGATGGCCCGATAGCGTGCATCGTCGACGCCACGGAGATAATCCAGCAACCGCCGTCTCCGTCCCACCAATTGCAACAGCCCGCGCCGCGAATGGTGATCCTTCTTGTGGGTCTTGAAATGCTCGGTGAGATACGTGATGCGGTTGGTCAGCACCGCGATCTGCACCTCGGGAGATCCACAGTCCGTATCGTGCTGCCGGTACTGTTTGATCAATTCCGTTTTTGCCTCTTTGAGTAATGCCATGAGTACGGCCCCTCCTCACTGTTCAATCAATCACGCGACCCGACCTCTGCCAATACCTTGTCAATCTTGATCGGCCCGACCGCTCCCCCCTCATAGGTTCCGATCGCCAGCAATCGTCCTGTTTCATCTTTGAGCCGAACAGAGACCGGAGCAGACGCGGGTGGGAGTTGCCCGATCCCCGCCGGAACGACCACGCCGCCATGCAGTACCCCCCGGACCTGTTCGCCGGTAACCACCAGAGCCGGCAACTGCTCCAGTACGCGGTCCATCGAGATCAGGTGGTCCCGCAAGGTCCCGATCGCTGCCAGGGCGGCGATTTGCTCGACCGTTAGCGCCTGGCTGATCGAAAGAGGCCCTACACGACGACGCTCAAGCGCAGAGAGATGTCCGCCGACGCCCAATGCCTCGCCGATATCGGCACACAACGTGCGAATGTAGGTTCCTTTCGAACAGACGACGTTCAAGGTCACGTCCCGGCCGTCGATGGCGAGAATCTCCAGCTCATGAATGACAATCGACCGCTCGCGGCGCTCAACCGCCCTGCCGGCCCTGGCTTCTTTGTAGAGCGGTCTCCCGCCCACTTTTACCGCCGAATACATCGGTGGCAATTGCTGTTGCGGGCCGAGGAACCGCACGACCGCATCGCGGACCGCCCCTTCACCGATATGGATCGAGTCGGCCTGCGTTAGGACCATTCCCGTCGCATCCTGCGTATCGGTCCTTACCCCAAGGCGCAAGACGGCACGATACTCTTTGTCCCATTCGACGAGGTACTCGGCCACGCGCGTCGCGCGCCCGACCAAGACAGGAAGGACTCCGATGGCGGCGGGATCCAGGGTGCCCGCATGCCCGACCTTGACTCCGCCCAGGATCCCGCGCACCGTGGCGACCACATCGTGGGACGTCCAACCGGCCTCTTTGTTCACCACGAGCACGCCATCGGTCACGGCGATGGGCCGGGTGATATGCGTTGCGATACCCATGAGCTTACGATCCTGGTGCCGTCGTATCCGGGAGGCTTGATACGGCCGGCGCGTCACCTTCTTGGGTGTGGCCGTGCAATCCGTCCAACAATTGTAAGATGCGATCTCCGCGTAGACCGCTGACATCTTTCTTGAAGATCACCTCAGGAAGGTACCGCAGCGTGAGGCGACGGCCCAGTTCCGCCCGCACGAAGCCGCTCGCTTTCGAGAGCCCGGCAAACACCTCGCGCTCAGCCTGATCTTTCTCCATCGTGGTGACGAAAACATGGGCGATGCGCAGATCCCCGGTCAGCTCGACGTCGGTCACGGTCACGGACTGCACGCGCGGATCCTTGATCTTCCTCATGAGGATGTCCGCCACTTCCATTCGAATCTGATCGGCCACTCGATCGGCTCGCTTGTAGGTTGTCTTGGACATCGGCGCTGATCCCGGGTCCGACTTCGACCGATTACGACCATCGCGCAATCACCGCTACCACAATTCCAATTGGGTTCGGACGACCTCCACCGCGGGCACGCTTCTGATCAGGTTCAACGCCTGATCGAGGACCTGATTCACATAACCGCGTTCGTTTGCGACGCAAGCCATGCCCAACACGGCCTTCTGCCAGAGATCCTGCCCGTCGACTTCCGCGATGGACAAATTGAATTTTCCCTGTAATCGGTCTCTCAGACTGTGCAACACCTGCCGTTTATCTTTGAGAGACCGACTCTCTGCGATAAACAACTCCACGGTGCACAGACCAACGATCATGCCTGCCCCCCGGCCATCCCCTGCCAGTCCGCCTCAGGCCATGTTCGCGCGTTTCCAGCCCAGCCGACGACAGAGGTTTCCGGATATTCGGTTAGAGCTTCGCGGCGATCTTGTCGATTGCGTAGGCTTCGACGATATCCCCGGGCTTCACATCATTGAAGTTTTCGGTGCTCAAGCCACATTCGTAGCCCTGTTGCACTTCCCGCACGTCGTCTTTGAACCGCCGCAACGACGCCAATTTGCCCTGGTAGACTATGACGTTATCTCTGATCACACGCACCCCGGCGCTCGCACGGGAGATCGTCCCGTCGATAACATAGGCCCCAGCCACGGCCCCGACCTTGGGGATCGTGAAGACCTGGCGCACCTCGGCTCTCCCCAACGGCCGCTCTTTGAGCGTCGGTTCGAGCAGGCCCTCCATTGCCGCCTTGATGTCGGCGATCGCATCATAAATGATGGTGTAGAGCCGGATGTCGACCCCCTGCTGCTCCGCCAGCGCGGTGGCTTTGGGTTCCGGCCTGATGTTGAACCCGATGATGATGGCGCGCGAGGCATCGGCGAGCAGCACATCGGATTCCACGATGCCGCCGATGCCGCTATGGATGACACGCAGCTTGACGGCTTCCGTCGACAGTTTCTCCACCGCCCCGGCCAGGGCTTCCGACGATCCCTGCACATCAGCCTTGATGACGATGGCCAGTTCTTTCACCGACCCTTCCTGGATCTTGGCAAAGAGATCATCAAGCGAGACTTTTGCGGGGGCGGCCAATTCCACAGCCCGCCGCTTTTGGGCCCGCTCTTCAGCGATCTCTCGGGCGACTCGTTCATCTGAAACGACTTGGAAGACATCGCCTGCCGACGGAGCGCCCGGTAACCCGATCACCTCAACGGGGATAGAGGGACCTGCCTGATGTGTCTTCGCCCCTCGATCATTGAGCAGCGCCCGGACACGCCCGCTGAACGTTCCGACGACATAGACATCGCCCACTTTGAGCGTGCCGCTCTGGACCAGCACCGTCGCGACAGGACCGCGTCCCCGTTCGATTTTGGCTTCGATGACGGTGCCCCTGGCCTGCCGATGAGGATCGGCCTTGAGTTCGAGCACTTCGGATTGGAGCAGAATCATTTCGAGGAGCGTATCGAGCCCGGTTTTCTGCTTGGCGGAGACTTCCACCATGATGGTGTCGCCGCCCCAGGATTCGGAAATCAGTCCATGTTCGGAGAGGGCATTCCGGACGCGGTCCGGATTGGCCCCCGGTTTGTCGATCTTGTTCATGGCCACGATCAGGGGCACACCAGCAGCCTTCGCGTGGTGAATTGCTTCGATAGTTTGCGGCATGACCCCGTCGTCCGCGGCAACGACGAGAATGACGATATCGGTGACTTTGGCTCCGCGCGCGCGCATCGCCGTAAAGGCTTCATGGCCCGGCGTATCCAGGAACGTCACCTGTTTCCCACGCACCGACACGGTATAGGCACCGATGTGCTGGGTGATGCCGCCGGCCTCCCCTTCCGCCACTTTCGTCTGCCGGATCGCATCGAGCAACGACGTCTTCCCGTGGTCGACGTGGCCCATGATCGTGACGACGGGCGGACGCGGCTCGGGCCGATCATCGCCACCGGATTCGACCGCCTCCTGTAGCAGCTCCTCGCCGGCCTTCTCGACAGCCACTTCGATTCTGACGCCGCCTTCCTCGGCAAACATCGCCGCCGCGTCGAGATTCATCGGCTGATGGAAGGTAAGCATCAGGCCCATGTCCATCAACTTTCGCACAATGTCCGCCGGGCGCTGACCGATCAACTCGGCGAACCCTTTCACCGTCGTTCGCGGGGTCACCTTCACGCTCTTTCGACGCGGCTTGGTGACCTCTCCCGGAGTGCTATGATGCACGTGCTTTGCCCGGTCATCACGGCGCTGAACCGGAATCGCACGGAGATCCTGCCAGCGGGCGGCATCCTCGCGAAACTTCACATCCTGCTGCTCATCTTTGGGCCGACCAGGCTTCCGCGCTTTCTTGAGCCGATCTTTCTGGCCCTCGGCCTCGATGGCTTCGAACGCCATGCTCTTTTTCTTACCCGTCACGGCTTCCAGGGTCGCCGCCGCGCCGGTCGGCGTGGCCGCCGGGGGCTTCGCATGGGGGGCGCCCTGCGGCGGGGCGTGAGGCAGCGCCATCAGCGGCCCTGCATCGCCGGTTGACATCGCTTCTGGCGCACGATCACGGTCGGCCTCACCGGCCAGCGGAGACAGGGCCGGAGGGAACGGAATGTGCGCGGCGCCCATGGGAGCGGGCCCCGCAGCACCTTCAGGTTCAGCAGGCTGGGCTGGCACAACAGCCGCGCTCGGCTCATCCTCTTTCTTCCGCTTGATCAAAATGCGCCGCTTGTCGGGCTTGGCTGGCTCTTCGACCGGATGAAGCTTCGTCGTCCCGGGTTTCGCGTGGCTCAAGTCATGTACTGACTTGGCACCAGGTCCCGCCGGTCCCTCGCCGATCTTCTCTCCCTCTTTTACCTTAGGAGCAAGTTTGTCCAACACTTTTTGCACGATGTCATCGTCCAGCGCACTGCTGTGAGAGGCGACGGACACACCCATCCTCTTGAGCTCGGGAATGAGAGCGCGATTCTCCATTCCCAATTCCTTGGCGAGTTCATAGACACGCATACCCATCGGACAGTTCCCCGCATGCTAGCTGCTTGCTGCTTCGCCAGCCTCGGCTCTGGCGGCCTGCCGGGCCTCCTCCTGCAGTCGCTGGGATTCGGCTTCTTCCGCAAGCGCCGCCTTGATCTCCTTGTCTCGCTCGACCTTCTCTTTTTCGTACTCGGTTGCACTGATGATGTCGATCTTCCAGCCGGTCAGGCGTGCCGCCAGTCTGACATTCTGGCCGTTCTTGCCGATGGCCAACGACAGCTGAGAATCGGCCGCGACGACCAGCGCCGACTTCTTTTCTTCGTCAATGCCTACTTTTTCGATCGTCGCCGGATTGAGGGCCTCCGCGATGAAGACGCGCGGATCCTGCGTCCACGTAATGATGTCAATTTTCTCGCCCCGCAGTTCACGGACCACCGCCTGCACCCGCGACCCCTTGATTCCCACGCAGGCGCCGACCGGATCCACGGCCTTCTCACGCGACGTGACGGCGATCTTGGTGCGATCACCCGGTTCCCGTACCACCGACTTGATCTCGATGATCTTTTCCATGACCTCAGGCACTTCGAGTTCGAACAGCTTCGAGACGAATTGTGGATGGCTGCGCGAAAGAATGACCTGCACATCCTTCGGCGTCCGGCGAACCTCCAGCAACATCGCCTTCACCCGATCGCCACGACGATAGGTCTCCCGCGTAATCTGCTCCTGAATCGGAAGGATCGCTTCCGTTTTTCCGAGATCGACCAGGTAATTGCGACGCTCCATCCCGAGAATGATGCCGTTCACCAGGTCACCATGGCGCGTCGAATATTCTTTTTGAACCGCTTCCCATTCTGCCTCACGGACTTTCTGGAAGATGACCTGCTTCGCCGTCTGGGCCGCTATCCGGCCCAACTCATTCATCTCGATCAGCGACCCGATCTCGTCGCCGACCTCGGCCTCGCTGTCGTACTGGCGGGCCTCCTGCAGCGAGATCTCGGCCTTCGGATTGCTCACCGTATCCACGATGATTTTCTTAGAGACCACGGAAATTTCCCCGGTCTTCTGGTCGATTTCGACTTGAATGTTTTCGGCCTGCCCGAACCGCTTCTTGGCGGCTGTCTGCAGCGCCGACTCGATGGCCCCGATGACCCGCGCCTTGTCGATTCCCTTTTGACGTCCGATCTCGTCGATCACTGAGATGAGTTCTCGGTTCATGCGTCACGCTCCTACATCGTGCTGCCGGCGGGCCGTGGGTTCTCCCGCCCCCGCCATCTAAATTCTCACGACCAGCCTGGCCTCCGCGATCATTCCTCGATCCAGTCTCAGCAGCTCTGGACCGGACGTTCCGGTCGGGAGCCTCAACACCACCGCCTGCTCGTCCGCCTCCGCGAGTCGGCCCGTTATCCGCCACTGGCCCTCGAGCGGCTGTCGCAGCTTCAGACTAACCTCTTTTCCGATCGCCCGTTGGTAGTCCTGGGTTCGTCTGAAGGGGCGATCAAGACCCGGCGAAGAGACTTCGAGGGTGTAGGCGTGGGGAAAGGGATCGGCCACGTCCAGCGCCGGTCCCAGCGCTCGATGGGCCTGCTCACAGTCTGCGACGGTTACACCGCCCGGTTTATCAATCAGAATGCGGACCACAGAGCGAGGTCCCTGCCCGACACACAACACGTCCACCAACTCCAACCCGAGCGTCCATAAGATCGGGGAAACTACACTCTGCAGCCGCTCGACGATCGACTCACTGCCACGTTCGAGTGCGTTCAATCCTTTGTCCCCAGCTCGAGCCATATGTGCTCAAACAAAAAAGTGGGCCTGAGCCCACTTTCAGCCCGACACCATATCACGCACCTCGCGGCAAAGCAAGGGGCGTTACCCCGTCAGAAGTGCCCAGCGCGCGGCGAGGGCTTTTGTCACCGGTCCCGGTCGCCCGGACCCGATCGTCTTCCCATCGATCCGGACGACTCCCAATACTTCAAGCGTGGTGCCGGTGAGAAACACCTCTTCCGATGCATAGAGGGAGTCGACCGACAGGAACCGTTCTTCAACGGGGATCCCCTCCTCCTTCGCCAGACCGAGCACCACGGTTCTTGTGACTCCTGAGAGAATGAGCGGTCCTTCGGGAGCCGTGATGATCGTTCCGGATTGCACCGCCATCACATTGCTGACCGAGCCCTCGGTCACCACTCCGTCCTTGACGAGGATCGCTTCGAAGGCTCCCGCCTTCTTCGCCTTTTCGCGGGCAAGGACATTGGCGAGCAGGTTCACGCTTTTGATGTCGCACCGGCCCCACCGAAGATCGTCACAGGTTCCAGCGGTCACCCCTTCCTGCCGTACGTGTAAAGGCAGCGGATGGAACTCCCTGATCGTCATCACGACGGTCGGCGAGGTCCCGGAGGGGAACGCATGGTCGCGCGGGGCGACCCCTCTGGTAATCTGGATATAGACCTTGGCTTCCTGATAGCCAGCCTGGCTAAGCCCCTGCTGAATCCACTGCGCCCACTGTCCCCGCGAGTAGGGGTGGGGAAGGCTCAGCGCCGTCGCGCTCCGATCGAGCCGTCCGAGGTGCGCCGCCAGCTCGAACGGGACGCCGCGATAGGTCCGGATGACTTCATAGACAGCGTCTCCAAACTGAAATCCCCGATCGTCGATCGACACGGTGGCGTCTTTCAACGGAAGGAATCGACCATTGACAAAGGCAATATCGGGCATGTGCGTCAGCCCTCCGATCGCGGCGAGGCCTCGATCCGGAAGACGCGGCGATCCTCGACGGTGAACTTCCAACCCATCCGTTTCTCGAACAGCAGCTGGTGAACTCCCGGCGTCACGGCCTTGAACTCAAAGGTGCGCTGCCCGTTCTCCACCGCGTTGTTGCTTGCAATCTGGAGAAACTCGTCACTGAGCAGAGCAAGCACTTTTGCATCGTAGCACGGCACCCACTGCTCCCCTCTGGTTCGATCTTCCCACAGGTGAATGACGAAGGGCTGGTCCACGGTCGCCGTCATCACACGACCATCGCCAGACACACTAACGGGACTGGAATCCGGACCAGACTTGTCCACGCACCCTCATCCTTCTGAATTCGTCGAAGAGGCCGCTCTCACCCGGACCTTCCAGCGCTACACCTTTCGACGAGGGCCGACCATGATATCGCCCCCTTCCACCCGCACTTCATAACTGCCGACACAGTAGCCGCCGCCATCGGTGCCGTGGCCATTGCGGATGTCGAACGCAAGATCGTGCCAGGGACAGGTCACCACATAGCCTTTAAGTCGCCCCTCGATCAGCGGCCCCCCTTCATGAGGACACCGGTTATGAATGGCGTAGAGCTTACCTTCGACGTTGAACAACGCGATCGCCCGCTCATTGACGGTCACGATCTTTGACTGCCCCGGAGGCAGATCATTCAGCTGTGCAACAACCTGAAATTCGCCCATCGTCTCATGACTCCGCTGGCCGCAGGCACATACTCCGGACACTCGTGGCCGGCGATAACCCCGCCCTACATGCGGAGCGCGTACTTGAGTTCGTCGTTCAATGACACTCCGGATTTCTTCAGAAATCCCGCTTCCGTCTGAAGCACGTAGCGCGCTGCTTCCGGCGGCGGGCCAAACTGCGGGCAGGGATCCTTCGCGCAGGGTTCCGCATGCTCCAACATATGTACCACATGATGACCTTCGTCCACCCAGAGAATGTCGATGGGAAAGCGATACTCCCTGGTCCGCACACGATGCAGTCCGTTCTCCTGGAAGATATAAAGCATCCCGCCGTTCTGAGGTAACCCGTCGCGGAAAGCCAGCCCGAACAGCAGCTTTTCAGGCGTATCCGCCACTTCGGCCTCGATCTCCACGCCGCTGGGAAATTTCACGACGATGATGCTCGACTCCTTGCGCTCGACGAGAAACACCGAAAGACTCATCATGAGCACGGCGAGGAGGATCATCATGATGACCCGGTTTTTCTTCGGCTCCGCACCGCGTGAACGGATCTGACTCGGCTCCATCGGCGAACTCACGATTTCGTCATGCTGGGCCCAATGGCCCATGGATGCTTGGTTGCTAGGCCTTCTGGTCAGATCCCATTCTGTTGACTTGGAAAAGACTCGCAGAATAGAATAACCCCCTCAATCGCGCCGGCACTTCGCACTATGGTCGGGGCGGCGCGAGCTTGTCAATATCGTTTGACTGTCCTTGGGGGTAAGAAGGAGGCGCGGGCCATGGCACTGTTAATCACCGACGAATGTATCTCCTGCGGGGCATGCCTGCCAGAGTGTCCCAATGAAGCAATCTTCGAAACACGGAGTGATGCCGAAAGTAAAGGTAATCACGTCGGCGACGGTCAGGGGGTCGGCGACAATATTTACGTGATCACGCACGACCGCTGCACTGAGTGCGTCGGCCATTTCGACGAACCGCAGTGCGCGGCGGTCTGTCCAGTCGATAACTGCTGTATCTCGGATCCGGCCTACCCTGAAACTACCGAGGTCCTACTGGAGAAGGCGAAGACGTTGAATCCCGATAAGGTCATCGACGCGGCCAAGATCTGGAGCGGGGTGAGAAACTAACCCGCACGCTCGCTCTTGCTGCTCTGCTATGAAGGCCTCCGATCCATTCGGTTCTGAGGCCTTCGCTTTAAATCGCCCACGCGACTCTCACAAGTAGCACGGCGGCCCCAGGGGATTGCTCCTCCTGGGGCCGCCGTCATGTTCGCTCGAACGGACTACCAGTCGACTGTTACACTACTTCAACATCAGCAACTTGCCACCCACATGGCCTGGATGAAGGTGACACTTGTACACCAGTGTGCTTCCCGCGGTCGCGTAGAAGAGGTCGCTGGTCGGGATTCCGATGTACTTGGTTTCTCCGGGCTTCAGGACAAGCTGCACCTTGAGAACGGTCGGGGCAGCCTGGTATTCGTCCGCCGTCAACAGAAACCCGTGTTCGGCAGTGGAATTGTTCGTGATCTTGAGGAGAACCGGACGTCCGGTGCGCACTTTGAAGTCGAGCACCGTGATCGGCGGGTACCAGGTTTTCATATTTCCGATTTCAACCGCGAACAACTGAGCATCCACATCCAGTTCTTTGAACGGCTGGCCTACGACCGACCCGGTCTCAAGGTCGCCGATTTCAACGCCGCCCGCCTGGAGTGCGAAGGCCGCCGTTGTCCCAGCCATGACCATGCCGAGGCCAAAGAGGAGCGCAAACATCGACTTGCCCATTACCTACCTCCTTGAAGAAATAAGAAGAGATGTAGTGAGGCTGGTAGACACGACCGCCCTACTGTGGCGGCCTTGACTGCGCGCAAAATGCCCTCCGACAATGCACCTGTGAGCCGTTCGCCCACATCGCCCACGTCACGAGCCGGTCTATATAACATATGGGCTAAAATGGAAGCAACCGAGTTGGGGCGAACAGTGTCACCATCCGGCTAACGGGCGGTCAACTGCTCGCGGGTCCCCGGCACACATTCGTCCCGCTTCCACCGCGTCAGCACCTTCTCCTCGTTGAAGGTCAGCGTATACCGATAACAATAGAGCGTCGGCTTGGGCGCCTCCGCCCCGCGCCCCAGGAGCGCCCCCGCCGCCCGCGACGCATCCGCCAGAAACGTTGGACTCCAGCGCTCCAGGTCGCGTTCGCTCAAGGCAAACCGGTAGGTCCACAGACTCTCGCCGCCCAGGACCGGGGTCTTGGCCGTATGCGGGGGACCTAATTTCTCGCGGACCTCGTCCTGCGTCAGGCGGTCCACGCCCTTTTGGAAGTAGGTGTCGCGCCAGGCCCCCCCGCAGCCGCCGAGTCCGGCCAGCAGGAGCGCGACCAGGCCGAGCCGCAGGACCGGCGGGGTCCCCGGGCAGCGCAGCCGGCGGGAGCGGGGCCAGAGCGGTGGAACCGACAACGGAGCGGGCATCCTGCTGCGTACGCTACACCGGTGGACCCCGCCTCTGCAACTCCCTCAGAGCCAGAAGTGCCGATCGGCGAGGTCCACCTCCTCGCCAAAGGCGGGTATCAGCACAGCAGCTCGTTCCACAGTGGCGCCTACGGGGGATTTGAAGTCTATTTCCCCTTCTAGCTCACGGCACGTTCGACCAGTGTGAAAATGTCGCCGCCTGGCCGAGTTGCCGGCCCCTCCTGATCGACCACATTCCAAACCGTCGCGCCTCTGACGAGAAATCGCCTGCCTGTCGCGGAAATCCTGATTCCACGATATCCGGTGAAGTATCCCTGCGCCTCGGCCAGCATCAGCATGCGAGCGCGCTCCTCTCGGTTCTCTGGCTCTGCGGTTTGACGCGAAGGCGTATGGATCAACTACTCCCACGTCATCTCCCACAGATCGAGGGCCGCCTGGTTGCCGTAATTCAGGATCGGCTCTGACTCGGTTCCATGAGAGACCACCACAAACGGCGCGTCAAAGAGCGTCCGGGCCGCCGCGAGCGGTGAGCCCTTCCGTTCAACCAGCTCCCGACCCATCCAATGGTGGAAGCTCTCCAGGAGTCGTTGAGTCCAGGCAATGATCGACGGGTGTGTCCAGATCGGATCGGTCATGCTCGCGCCCCGGGAACCAGGGCACCCAAGGAGTCCATGGAACGACCGCCCTGCTAACACGTTTGCGGCTTCGATGCAAGCGGAGGAGTTCAGCGTCGACTGGTATTGGCTTTGCGCACGTTGGGCCGGGCAAGAAGCCGGAATTCCAGGAGGCGGCAACAGCAGAAGGCCATCTGGGGCGTTTCGGTCGTCACGCAGACGACGATTGAGCGGCAGAACATGCAGCCGGAACGTACATCCCGCTTGAAGGTCCAGCGGGGAATGGAAACCGCTTCGGGATTGAGTGTTGATTCATCCATCACGTGCCCTATCGGCAGACCGATCGGAAAGCCAAAGCCCTTGGGGATTCCCTCTCTGGTATGAGAGCCGACGCCTATGTATAATGAAAGCCCTTTTGTCTCAAGGGCAGCGAGCAGGACAAGGAATCGCCCGATGGCAGGCCTCACATTATTCGACAAAATTTGGGAGTCGCATGTCGTCCGGGCTGAGCCGGACGGCACCACGCTGCTCTACATCGACCGGCAGCTCGTGCACGAAGTGACCTCGCCCCAGGCCTTTGAAGGATTGAAACTGGCCAGGCGCCGACCACGGCGACCTGCTGCTGCCCTGGCGGTGCCCGATCACAATGTGCCGACCACCGACCGGAAACTGGCGATCGCGGATCCGATCAGCGCAAAACAGATTCAAACGCTGGAGGAGAACTGTCGCGATGTCGGCATCAGCCTCTTCGGCATGAACGACATCCGGCAGGGAATCGTGCACGTCATTGGTCCGGAGCAGGGATTCACCCTGCCGGGTACGACGATCGTCTGCGGGGACTCCCATACCTCGACACACGGGGCCTTCGGCGCACTGGCGTTCGGCATCGGAACCAGCGAGGTCGAACATGTGCTGGCCACACAATGTTTGGTCCAGAAGCGGCCGAAGACGATGGAGATCCGGGTTGACGGCATCATGTCCGACCGCTGTTCCGCGAAGGATATTATTCTTGCCATCATTGGAACCATTGGTACCGCCGGAGGAACCGGCTACGTGATCGAATACACCGGCTCAGCCGTGCGTGCCCTGAGCATGGAAGGCCGCATGACCCTGTGTAATATGTCAATCGAGGGCGGTGCCCGCGCCGGCATGGTGGCTCCGGATGAGAAGACGATCGTCTATCTCAAGGGGAGGCCTCTTGCCCCAGCGGGAGCACTGTTCGAACAGGCCGTGCTGGCTTGGCGGCAGCTCAAGACTGATTCCAATGCCAGCTACGACGCCACGGTGACCTTACTGGCGGAGGACATCGCGCCCCAGGTGAGTTGGGGAACCAGTCCCGGCATGGTGACCGGCGTGGATCAGAACGTACCGGATCCCCGTACGATGGCGGACGAAAAGACGAAAAGCGCGACGGAGCGGGCGTTGGAATACATGGGCCTCTCTCCCAACATGCCGATTACCGAGATCCGCATCGACCGCGTGTTTATCGGCTCCTGCACGAACGCGAGAATCGAAGATCTTCGCCTTGCCGCGTCGTTCGCCAAGGGCAGGAATGTCGCAAAGACGGTGCATGCCATGGTGGTCCCTGGATCAGGGCTCGTCAAACAACAGGCCGAAGCGGAAGGGCTCGATCGCCTGTTCCGCCAGGCCGGATTCGAGTGGCGGGAGGCCGGCTGCAGCATGTGTTTGGCGATGAATGCGGACGTGCTGAGGCCGGGCGAGCGCTGCGCCTCCACCAGCAACCGGAATTTCGAGGGACGCCAGGGGGCCGGCGGCCGGACACATCTGGTGTCGCCCGCCATGGCGGTCGCCGCCGCAATCGAGGGACACTTCGTGGACATCAGGAAGTGGGGATAAACGCTCAATGTTGAATTTTGCATGTTCACTGTTCCGTCACGATTCAACATTCACCATGCGTCACTAAACATTATGCAAGCCTTTACCACCCTCACCGGGGTCGTCGCCCCGCTGGATCGTGTCAACGTGGACACGGACCAGATCATCCCCAAGCAGTTCCTCAAGACGATCAAGCGAACCGGCCTCCGCGAGGGACTCTTCTTTGATTGGCGCAGGAAGAAGGATGGGTCGCCTGACCCGGAGTTTTTCCTAAATCAACCCCGCTACCAGGCTGCGACGATCTTACTGACCCGCGACAATTTCGGCTGCGGCTCGTCCCGTGAACACGCGCCATGGGCCCTGCTCGATCAAGGCTTTCGCTGCGTGATTGCGCCGAGTTTCGCCGATATCTTTTACAACAACTGTTTCCAGAACGGGATCCTGCCGGTGGTACTGAAGGCCGACGAAGTCCTGCGCATGATCAACGCGGTGACCGGCACCGAGGGGTATCAACTGACCGTGGATCTCGGCAACCAGACCGTGACGACCCCGGAGGGAGCGACCTATCGGTTCGAGATCGATCCCTTCCGAAAGGATTGCCTCTATCGCGGGCTGGACGCGATCGGCCTCACGCTCCAATATGAAGCCGCGATCGCCGCCTATGAACAACGCCGGAAACAGGACGCGCCGTGGCTCTTCACGGATGTACGGTAGTGCGCAGTAAGGATCCATGCTTCGAGTAATCGTGGTTCTGGCAATCTTCCTCGTCGCGGCCTATCTCACGATCACGTTCAACTGGACCTACTCGGACGGGAATCGCGCCGGCTACATCCAGAAGTTTTCAAAAAAGGGCTGGATCTGCAAGACCCACGAAGGCGAGTTGGTGATGACGACGGTCCCCGGGGTGGCGCCAGTCTTATGGGGATTCAGCGTCTGGGATGATCGCGTGGCCGACGAACTGGCACGGGTTATGGGCAAACGTGTCATTCTGCACTACAAAGAGTATCGCTACCTCCCGACCACCTGCTTCGGAGAAACGGACTACTTCGTCGATCGCGTGGAAGTTCAGGAATAGTCAAACCCTGCCAGGTTACAGCCACCGGCGATGTCGGAACCCGATCAGCATTCCGGCGGCCACCACCCCCATAAGTCCGAGTATGAAGGGATAGCCCCCTTCCCATTTCAGCTCCGGCATATACTCGAAGTTCATCCCGTAGATGCGGGCGATGAAGCTGAGCGGCATGAAGATCGTGGTGATGACGGTCAGCACCCGCATCACGGCGTTGAGGCGATAGCTCACGCTTGACAGGTAGATATCCAGGCTCGCCGACACCATTTCACGCGGAGTCTCGATCGTGTCGACGATTTGCACGACATGATCGTAGACGTCGCGGGAAAATAGCTTCGTCGGGGCGTGGAGAAACGAACAGTCGGAACGGGACAGACTGTTGGTCGCCTCGCGGAGAGGCCAGACGGCCCGACGCGCGAAGAGCAACTGCCGTTTCAGCGCATCAATGTCCCTGAGGGTGCCGGCCTCGGATTAGCCATCACCCGGTCTTGCAGCGACTCAATCTTCTCGCCGAGCCCCTCCAGGACGGAAAAATACTGATCGACCGCGGCATCCACCAATGCATAGAGCAGGTAGTCCGACCCGTTCTGACGAAGCCGCCCCTTGCCCCCGCGTAAGCGTTCGCGCACCGAATGGAACACATCGACCCCATTCTCCTGAAACGACAGGACGTAGTTACGCCCCAGGACAAAACTGACCTGTTCGACGAGGATATCCCCCGGTCCGTCGTCGTCAGGACTTTCATGACCAGAAACAGGTACGAGTCATAATCGTCGAGCTTGGGGCGCTGATCCGTATTGGCGATGTCCTCCAGGAGCAGCGGATGGAGATTGAACCGTTTCCCGATGGTTTCGAGGAGCTCGACCTGATGGACGCCGCCGACATCAACCCACGTCACGGTGCCATCGTCAGGCAGTCGGAGCTCGCCCGGATTCGCGACCATCTGCTCTTCGCACCGGTCGCCGGCATAGACGAGCAGAGAAATCTTGACGGGAGCCTCCTTCTGCTCCCCGATGTGGATCAGCGTACCGGGCGACAGTCCCGCCTTCTTCGATCGTTTCTGAACCAGTTTCATGGTCACCCGCTTGTACGCAAATTTTCGGATGCGGTCAAGTCAGGCACGATGCAGGCCTCCTTTTTTTCCGCTTCACGCCTTGTTACGCTGTATCCATGACCTGGGACCACGAACTCGGCATTCTGAACGATGCAATACGCATGGCCGGCGTGGAGGCGTTGCGGCTGGCCGCTGACGGATTTGAGACCCATACCAAGCCGGATCAATCGCCGGTAACCTCCGCGGACCTGGCGGTGAATCAGATACTCCAATCGCATTTGCTGGAACGGTTTCCCCTTGACGGATGGCTGTCAGAGGAGTCGCCCGATGATTCTGCGCGCCTGCAAAAAGCGCGTGTGTGGGTCATCGACCCGATCGATGGAACCAAGGCCTTCATCAGGCGCGAACCGGAATTTTGTATTTCCGTAGCTCTGATCGAAGAGGGACGTCCAGTGGTCGCGGCGATCCTCAATCCTTCGACTAACGAGCTGTACTCGGCCACGCGGGGCGGAGGTCTGCACTTCAATCACCAACCGGTCTCCCCACGGGAAAAGCAGGGAGATCAGCAGCCTGTTATTGCAGTCAGCCCAAGGGAGCACCATCTCGGGCGCTTCAAATTCCTTGGGGAACATGTCGCTAGCCGCCCCATGCGTTCCATTGCCTGGGCCCTAGCCCTCGCCGCAAGCGGGCGGATTCACGCGGTCGCCACCTTTGAGCCAGAGAATGAATGGGATGTCGCGGCAGGCGCCCTTCTCATCAAAGAAGCCGGGGGAGCGATGCATGACGGGGACGGGCAAGGCCTTGGGTTCAACCGACCTGAACCTCGCTATCGGGGAATCATCGCGACACACTCGTCCTGCCCGGACCGCATCACACGACAGCTCCGGTCTCTTCCCCGATTGGGGTCGTAATCGGGACCGGATTCGCGACCACTGCCGCGTCCAGCACCGATTTAGCCGGTCGGTCGCTGGTCCTCCGGTTCAAGACAGCAGAGTGATTGCCCTCACCCTGGCGAGAGGTAGGGCTTATGGAGCAGGCGGTGTGTTGTTGAGGTTCGTGAGCGAGGTTTTTCTGCTCAGGTGGAACGTGCCTCCTTTCTCAGACGGCGCCAAGTCTTCTCCGATCCGGACATACCACCATATGCCCTCGCCCTCCATGTAGTCGGCAGAAAGCTTCACCACGAACCCGCCTTCACGATCATTTTCCTTCTGATACCACTTCCCCGCCCAGGTGTGGCCCTCGAACTGGGTGGTTTCGAATCGTCCTTCCTTGTACGAATAGCTCCCATTCCCCTGTTCATCGAGCCGGAGGATCACCGGCGCACCCTCTGCGTATTCCCATTCCCCTGCAAGAATGGATCGATCCTCCATGAGCCGGTTATCCACGGCGGGCCCGGTCTGGGAAGATGGTTGAACCACCGAAAGATGGTCGCACCCCCAGGCCATCAGTGCAGCAATCAACAGAACAACCGACATTCCATGTCCAGTCATGGGCTCAGTTCATATCACGGGTCGCTCGCTCTGACAAGCAGTGCGTCCCTGCGATTCGAGGGGTGAGAGCTATAATCTCGCCACGCTCAGACGGCGGCAGGCTTCTTCGATGTCGCGGTCGGTCTTGGCGTAGCTGAAGCGAATGAAGTTGCCTCCTTCTTGCCCCGAGAAGAAGGCTTCTCCCGGAACACCGGCCACGCCGGTTTTATCCAGAAGGTACATCGCGCGACTTTTTCCGCTTCTGCCCGGCAATTTCGACACATCTGCCAGCACATAATAGGCTCCGTGCGGAATCGACGGCGTGAGGCCCGTCTCGGTCAACGCGGCGCACAAGCGGTCCCGTTTCTGCTGATACGAACGAGCGAGGTCTTGATAGAACTCATCGGGGAGCTCGTTGATGCCGCTCGCCACGCCCATCTGAAGCGGAGCCGGGGCACAGACATACAACAAATCGTTCATCGCTCCGATGGCCTGACTCCACGGTCCGGCTGCCACGCTATACCCAATCCGCCACCCTGTCACGCTGAAGGTCTTGGAGTACCCTCCGATGGTGACGGTGCGTTCAGCCATGTTCGGCAGAGCGGCGATGCTCAGATGCCTCCGCCCGTCGTAGAGGAAATACTCGTAGATTTCGTCCGTGAATACGAAGAGGTCGTGCCGGCACGCGAATGTCGCGATCGCCTCCAATTCGTCTCGCGCGAACACTCGGCCGGATGGGTTGCCCGGCGAATTGACAATGATGGCCTTTGTCCTGGGCGTGACCGCTTCTTCCAGCTGGCTCACGGCAAAGGTCCAGTCGGGCGCCTGCATTTTCACGATGACCGGCGTTGCTTCGACCGCCAGCAGAGCGCTGATGTGATACTGATAGTATGGTTCGAAGACAATGACCTCGGCGCCGGGATCCAGAAGCGCCGCACAGGCGCAATGAAATGCACCGGTAGCTCCGGCGCTGACCGTGATGTCCCGCTCGGGATCGGCCTGGATGCCGTTGTAACGGGCCAGCTTCCTGGCGACAGCCTCGCGCAGTTCCGGCAACCCGTCGAAGCGCGTGTACACATTGTAGCCCTGGGCGAGAGCCCGCCGAGCGCCCTCGAGCACGATGGACGGCACCGGCGTATCACAGACCCCCTGCGCCATATTGAGCCCCTTCGCGCTTACACAGGCCTGCGTCATGGCGCGAATTTCCGACTGACCCAGATCCGCCATCCGACGACTCACGGTGCGTGCCATTGTCGGGTTTCTCCCTTTGTGGGCAACCCTCCTTGTCTCAAAGACCCGGGCCTGCGTCAAGATGGCTTCCTATCGAGACTTCCGAGGCCAGGACCAGCACCACCAATCGACCGAGAACCAGCTGTCTCCGGCTCGCCACAGCGAGCCGTTTGGCCCATTTCTGCACCAGAGGGGCAAGGAGTATCTACCTAGATACAACACACCCTTCTCTGCTGCCCCTTTCGAGGTACTCCTAACTGGGAATGCAGACTCGACAGCCTGCGGCTATGCTCCTCGTTATGAGCGCATGATGGAGGGAGGTCGGAAACCGTGAGTAGGCCACGCCACGACGTCATCCCCAGTACGGGGCCGAGGAATACCCGGCAGGGGCGGAGACTCGACCTTTCCTGTCGCATGTTCTTCTTCGGCGACGAGGATTTCGAGGGCGAAGCCTCCTTGCTCGATATTTCGACCCACGGCTGCAGAGCCTTGTCGTCCGTCGACCTGAATGTCGGGATGGTCTTAAAGCTGTCCCTGTTCCTCTCCGATTATCAGTGGCCCCTTCGGATCGATGAGGCGACTGTGCGGTGGGCTGAGGGCCAACGATTCGGGTTGGAGTTCACGGACATTCGCCCTGCTCAGCGTGAACGTGTGAGGGCCTTGATCATGAATTCAACGCCTCTTCACCGGTCCGCTTCGGAAACAAGCGTTCTTGTCTGAATCGACCCGACGTTCCCTCTCCATTCATACCCGGCTTTCTTCATCGGTGGGTGGCCGATCCGGACCCACACGACAGCGACGCAAGCGCCGGCGGCCGACAGAGTCGTGGTACGCGGTATCGCTCGTAGTACCTCAGCACCTTCCGGACGTACAACCGGGTCTCCCGAATCTTGGGAATCTTGCCTCCTTTCACACGATGAATCCCGGCATTATAGGCGGCAAGGGCGAGCGGCAGATCGTCGTCATAGACGTTCAGGAGATGGCGAAGTTGCCTGGCTCCTGCCCGGATGTTCTGGAGGGGATCCTGGATATCGCTCACCCTCAACGTGACTGCCGTATCCGGCGTCAACTGCATCAATCCCACCGCACCCTTTCGAGAAATGGCATCAGGACGAAAACCCGACTCGACCTTGATCACCGCACGCAAGAGAGCCGGCTCGAGACGATAGCGCGCCGCGTAGAACGTGATGGCCCGACGGATTTCTTGTGTGGAATAGCGGGGGCGACCTTCAAAATCAGGTTTCGTGGGGATAGGGGTCGCTGCGACCATCATGATTGAAACGAGTACGGTGACGATCCTGCGCAGGGAGAAAGAGGTGGAGCAGATCGGCCATGTCGGTCTTGTACGCGCCACGGTGCGACCCGACGACTCCACTGTTCAAGGAAGGATCCGGGTCACGTTGTCTTCTCTCAAGAGCCATGCCGCTCTCGAAACTCATAACCTCCTGACGAATCGATCAAAACCATACCCTCTAATGTTCAAGAAAGGCTCTCTGAGAACATTCAGCGCATTTTTTGTCACCCCGCGCGCTCACGGTTTTCCCCACAGTGCTTGAAGACGCTGTGCGCGGCCACAGTTGAACTTGTAGTATTTGTATCGGATGGGATTCTTTTTGTAGAAGTCCTGATGATAGTCCTCGGCAGGATAGAAGGTCGAGGCTTTGGCGAGCTGCGTCACAATGGGTTGGGAAAACCGTTTGGATTGCTCGATCGCGCGCTTGGATTCTTCCGCCAGCCGCTTTTCCTCATCCGTTCCGTAGAACAGGACTGAACGATATTGACTCCCATGGTCGCAGAACTGCGCATTCGGCGTGATCGGATCGACGTTGCGCCAGAACGCATCGAGTAATTTCTGATAGCTGACCTTCGCCGGATCGTAGCTCACTTCGACGGATTCGGCATGGCCGGTCCGTCCGGCAGATACCTCCTCGTACGTCGGGTTGACCGCCGTCCCGTCCATGTAGCCGGAGACCACCGCAAGAACCCCGTCCACTTTCTCAAACACTTCCTCCATGCACCAGAAGCAACCTCCTGCAAAATAGGCCTTAGCCGGCGCCGCCGCGTCAATGGCCCCGCTGGGGGACCAGGCGACAAGACCTCCGAGCAGGAGCAGGACGGCGGCATTGGTGAAGCGCCGAACGAATGGCATGGTTGTTTCCTCTGATGAAGGGTCGTCCGAGCGAGACAGATCTTACACCTTACTACGGCCGTCGCGCCCAATCGGATGTTGGTTATTGTACCGTATGCGATCGCGATTCGACTGTTCACCATCTTCACCCTAGCACGTTGACCGGCTGCGCCTCCTGCTCAAGCCCTGAGTCACCTCACATCGAAAGTTCGTCGTACTCCCCGTACTCGTCAGGCTGCGGCCGGCGGCGGTTCCGCTCCATCTGCTTCATGATGAGATCGATGGCCTCCTCCGGCGAAGCGGCGGCTGAAACCAGTCGCTTCCCGAGCTTGCGGAAGAAGGCGATATCAGCCGGGGACGCCTCCACGAGAATCACCGGTTTCCCCGCCTTCACGGCCAGTGCGACCTCGGATACCGTGCCTGATCCGCCCAATCCGCAGGCCACAACCACATGGCTGGTCAGCACATTGATGTTGTTGCGGCCGCTGCCCATTTCCGTAATGATCGGCACATCGACATAGCGTGACACCTTGTCCTTTGCGGTGGGCAGGATCCCGACGGTCAGGCTTCCCCCGACCCGTTTGGCGCCCTCGCAGGCCGCATCCATGACCCCGACATCGCGACCGCCCGTGAGCACGACCCACCCGCGCCGCGCGATGAACTCCCCAAGAACGAGCGCATTGTCGAGATCCTTCTTCTTCGCTTTCGCCGGCCCCATGACTCCCACCACAAATCGCATTGGTGCTCCTCACAGTTCGAGCGCGGTTCAAAAACGGGAGGCCGTGACACGTACATCCGCGAAGATCCAGGCAGCCGTAAATTGCTGCTCCACGGCTTCGGCCTCGCTGTTCTTCTGCTGAACTCGAAGGCTCTGGGTCAATCCCTGGAATGCCCAGCCGTTGTTGGGATTCCTGGCCAGATCGGCTCGGTAGACGGCCTCGGCATCCTCGGACCGCCCGGCCGTCAACAGCGTGGCGCCGAGATAATGACGAACCGGAATCGGCCAGAAGCGAGGTTCGCTATACGGGAGACTATCTTCCAGCTTGACGGCGTCCTTCAAGTGCTTGATCGCATCATCATACTTCTGTCGCCGGGCGGCAACCTCTCCCGCCAGCAGATGTTCCGCAATCTTGAGCAGGACCCGCTCTATTTTTCCCTCGGTCGTTCGATCATGCCCGACCCGTTTCATAAGTCCGGCCAGGACGACCAGTTCAGCTTCGGCGCCGGGAAGACGTCCGGTGGCCACCAAGGCCATTCCTCGACCCAGCCGCCACATCCCTTGCACCAGGCGCAGAGTCTTCGGAGGAGCCGGCTCCCGCAGCAGATCGTCCCATTGTCCGAATCGAATCATGGACCAGAGGGGTGCCGGCAGGAAAAGCTCCTTCCACTTGTCTTTCCGCGCCTCCTCCTCGGCGATCATTCCCGTCAACTCACGCGCCGCCTTCAACGCGTCGGCCCGCCGCCCCTCCATCGTCAAGGACGCCCAGAGAAAATGGAGGTTGTGCGCATAGTAGTTGTCGGCATAGTCGCCCTTCGCATGCTGTCCGGCCAAATACGCTTCATCGACGTGCGCCGCCTCGACGTTTCGTTCGGCCGCCTCATGGTACCTGCCAAGACGGATATAGGTGTGTGCCGGCATATGCACCAGGTGGCCCGCGCCCGGCATCAGCCCGGGCAGTCGTTCGGCGCAGGGCAGGGCACGTTCCGGGGCCGGGGAGGCTTCCACGGCATGGATATAATAATGACAGGCCCCCGGATGGTCGGGATGCCGGGCCAAGATCGTTTCCAAGGTGGACAGAATCTCTTCTGTACCAGCCTGTGGCCGGCCCTCGGCTGTCCACAAATCCCAGGGGCGCAGGTCCATCAAGGCCTCGGCGAACAGCACTCCAGCATCAGGGTCCTCAGGAAACGCGCGCCACAGAGACCTCATGGCATCCGCATAGGCCTTGTCGAGAGCCGCACGCGCCCGACCCTTGAGGTTGTACCGCTTGCTCAACGCATCGATATATCCTCGCTCGGCAGCGCTCACATGGGCGCTGTGCGTACGCGCTTTCTGCACAGCATCCCATGCCCGGCGTTCTCTCCGCTCGTCGCTTGCCGCATTGAGGTTGGGGCCCAGGGCAAGCGCTACACCCCAATAGGCCATCGCGGCCGAAGGATCGAGACGAGCGGCCTCCTCAAACGCCTGGACAGCCTCTGCATGGTTGAAGGCATAGACCAGGCGCACGCCTTGATCAAAATATTGTTGAGCCTGTTCGGAAGTCGTCGTGATGGGGTGATGCAGCGAGCCGAGGTTGTCAAACAGCGGAACAGGCTGGCTTGCATCCGAGGGAATCGCCGCCTGGGCCCGATTCACATCACCGACCACGAGCCACATGACTCCGCCCAACAAGCATCCGCTGAGGATCGTGCTTGTCAGCATAGAGCGCGGTGTCATGAAAAAGAGAACGTCGCCGAGACGGCGGCGACGGGCCGGCGCAATCACAAATCCGGTCGGCGCGGCGACGCGGGCCACAAGCGGAGCGAAGAGCGTTTCTGATCCTCCTGCCGCGCCACCGCCTTGCCTTTCGTGATCGGTTTCTGGCGAACGGGTCTACTCCGTTTCGGCGCGGCAGAAGCAATCCCCCCCATCAGAGGAGACAAGGAGCCTGCCTCCAGCTCCTTGCCGAGATGGACGAGCACTTGTTGCTGCGAGACAACCAGCGACTTCAGTTCCTGAATCTGGGCTGAAAGGCGGGCGATGTCCTGCTGTTGGCTGAGGAGGTAGGCCCTGAGTTCAGCCACTTCCTCCGGCTGGACGACAGCCGGAATCGACACTGATGGCGGCGGATTGAGGCCCTCCCGGCTGGACGGATCCACCACTGCCTCGATCGGCTCACCGACAGCTGGCGATGCTTTTGCTCCCGTACCAGGAGAAGCGAGGCTGTCCGGAGTCGGCACACCCGCGAACCCCTCGAAACGATCCTCCGCGGCGCTGTCGGTGCCGGCGATCAACTGCGGCGTCCGGTCGATTCGGGTGACCCGGCTGATCGCATCGACAGCCACTCGCACATAGATTGCCGCGGTTTCGACGATCGCCTGACCAAAGGACCGCTTCGCCGGTCGTGCCGAAGCAAGTTGTTCGGGTGTGGGAATGCGATGGATCAGATTGATCGGCTCATCGCTGAATCGGCGGGACATCGCAGATCTCCTCCGCACCAATCAACCGGTCGCCTCTCACAAGCGGTCGGCCACCCCGACCCGCGCCGGAGGGCCCGCCACACGGGTTGCGCCGGCATTTTACACGCACGTTCGAACCTTCTGTTGTGTACTCCTGAGCGAAGAAAGAGTCAATGTTTTTCATTGAGATGGGACGTGCCGGACGGGGCATTCCGCGTGGCCGATCAGGTTTCTAAAATCGAGTTACGCTCGAAAAGTTGAATTCCGGCAGGACCATCGCCGGAACCAGCATCTTGCCGCTCTCCGACGTGACAGCTTCCATCGGCGCCGTCCACGCATCGATCCGGCGAAACGCCTGGAGCGGACTTTCGTGGAACCGGAGATTCTTGACGGCGGACACGATCGCGCCTTTCTCCACGAGAAACGTCCCGTCGCGGGTCATCCCGGTCAAGGTGAGGTCACTGGGGTTGACGGAGCGGATGTACCAGAAGTTGGTCACGAGAATGGCGCGCTCGGTGCGCTTGATGAGGTCCTGGACCGTCCGGGAGGCACCACCCTCGGCGGATAAAACCGGCGCGTCGATTGTCGGAATCGTCTTCACCCCATAGGCCTTCGCCGTGAAGCGGTCGTAGGCGAGCTGTTTCAAGACGCCCTGCTCGATCCAGACCGACGACTCGCTCGGCAATCCCTCGGACGTAAACCCCGTGCCGAGTAGATCGGCATGAGCGGGCAGATTCTGAAGCGTCAGCCGTTCGTCTACGATTCGCCGCTCCAGCTTCTTGGCCACAGGGCTGACGCCCTTGTCGTAGGACTTAGCATCGAGCGAGCCCAACAGCCACGTCCAGAGGCCGGCCACAGCCGCCGGTTCCAGAATGACGGGATAGCGTCCAGGCAGAAGCTCGCCGGGGTCGCGACCTTGCTTCGCCTTGGTGATGGCCACCAGAGTCCGCTCTTGAATTTTCAAATGATCGACCGACCGGTGGGCCGCTGCGCTCCACCCGGTGGCGTCGCCCGCCTGAACCGTGAGACTAAACCGTGCGTCGGCACGCGCCTCGCAGCCGAAGAGTCCATTGCCCGCCGCAATCCCCACCGCCGATGCGGAGGATTGGACGAGACCGGCTGCCATGAGATTTTCCATGCGGCATTGCCCGATCGCTTCGTTCACGTATTCGAGGCGGCGCATCGGTCCGGCCGCCACGGTCTCCGGCCTGGCCGTTTCACGTTCGGAGAACGCGTTCGGTTCGGGAGGCGGCAGGTATTCCGGATCTTCCGGCGAGACCAGGGCAAGCCGCTCGGCGCGCGCCAGCGTCTCTTGAACCGCCCCCGCCGTAAAATCCGTCGTGGTCGCCGTACCGTGCCGTCCCGCGAATGCAACCGTCACCGCCAGCGTGCCGCGGCGTGAATCGACGTTCTGGATCACCTGATTATTCGCGAATCTGGTGGTTCCGGAGTGGCGATCATCTAGGGTGACCACTGTGTCGTCGCCGGCCGATCGGGCGAGCACCAGATCGGCAAGGAACCGAAATTCGTCACGGCTGGTCATCTTCGGCCAGGGTTTGGCGCTCTCGGCGCTCATGATCGGCCCTCCCCCCTAATGACCTGAACATTCCGGAACCGCGCCGGGGATGCGGCATGGGTCATCCAGCCCGACTGACCGGGCTGCCCTTTGCCACACGTGATAAACCCGTGCCGGCAGCGAAAGGAGCGGTCGGCGACGCCGTCGCAGCTGTTCCAGAACTCGGGCGTGATGCCATGGTAGATCACGTCTCGCAGCATGTGAAGGCGCTTGCCGTTCTCAATCAGCCAGAACGCATCGCCGCCGAACTGGAAGTTGTAGCGCCGCTGGTCGATGCTATAGGACCCGTGACCTTCGATATAGATTCCGCGCTTCACATCGGCAACGAGCTGATCGAGCGTCGCGGAACCGGGCTCGAGCCCGATGTTGGCGATGCGCACGATCGGAACGCTACCCCACCCGTCGGCCCGATTGGAGCCGCGCGACCTCGCCTCCCCGATTTTCGGTGCGACCTCGCGGTTCGTGCAATACCCGACAAACAGGCCGTCGCGCACGATGTCCCACTTTTGACAGCCGACACCGTCATCGTCGTAGCCGGTCGCGGCGAGCGTCTCCGATTCCGTGTTATCGGCCACCAGCGTCACATGGGGGGACCCATAGCGAAACGTGCCGCGCTTGTCTGTGGTGAGGAAGCTGGTGCCAGCGTAGTTGGCCTCGTAACCGAGCACCCGGTCCAGTTCGGTCGGATGGCCGGAGGATTCATGTATGGTCAGAGAAAGATGCTCGGGATCGAGCACCAGGTCGTACGGCCCTGCCTCAACCACCCGGGCCTTGACCTTTTCGACCGCCTGACCGGCGACGCGCGGCGCCTCCCGCAGCAGGCCAGCCTCTTCGATCAGCTCATACCCTTTCCGGAGATGCGGCGTGTTAAACGACCGGCTGGCGAATCGCCCCTGGTACAGAGCCGTCGCGCTCATCGCACCGCTTGCGGCCAGCAGGTCGAAGTCGATGGCAGACCCTTCCGTCGACTCGAAGCGCTTGCGGTCGCGGCACCACCACACCTCCGCGCTGCTCCGGACGATGCCCAGCTGGCCATGCAGCACCTCCATCGTGTCGAGCAACAGACCGGTTTTCCGTTCCAGCGGCACGGTGAGGGGATCGAGGCGGACAGGGGTCACAATCCGGTCATGATGGACCGGCTCCTCGGCCAATCGCACCTTCTCGACTGCGATCGACGCCGAGCATTTTGCGATTTCCACGGCGAGGTCCGCAACGCGCGGGACTTCTTCGAGTGAGAGGATCGAGCTGGCGGCGAATCCCCAGGCTCCGTGATACAGCACGCGCACGCCGAACACC
>Ga0233424_10000473_pt1 | contig 50164 bp, 48 predicted proteins | sample Watercolumn_Towu_FD_181011 | JGI IMG/M metagenome (GOLD analysis project Ga0233424, IMG submission 181011) | Freshwater microbial communities from Lake Towuti, South Sulawesi, Indonesia - Watercolumn_Towuti2014_125_MG | ecosystem: Environmental > Aquatic > Freshwater > Lake | place: Indonesia...
GCCTGATCGGCGACTGGATCCACTTCTACAACCACCGGCGCCCGCACCAGGCGCTGAACATGAAGACCCCCGCTGAGGCATTCGCATTAGCGGCCTGACCTGTGCAGGTTCTGCTGGGTCAATACAGTCCTTCTATGACTTGAATCCTACTTTTCCGCCAGGCAGCATCCGCGTCAACGTCGCGACCGGGAACCTCCTCAAGGAAATTTGGCTCTGCTTGAGTAATGACAAAGTGCTGATGGCCTGCCCGTCTGACGGTGCACCGGACCATCTGACGGTCCGCGCGCGGACGCCTAGGCAGTAGGCGAGTTCAAGCCCACCAACACGGGAAGGACGGCAGCAATGAGAGTGACTGAGAGCGGCGACTATTTGCGGGTCCGTGCAATCGCCGGCACGCACGTTGTTGTTGTGGCATGGGACTTCGCTGACGAGCCCACAGTTGCTGACTTTGTCGGAGACCAGAACTTGCTCGGCTTCGCCATTCATCGAACCAAGTACGCGAGCAATGGTGATGTGGAAAGCAGTTATTTCCTCCGAGGAATGAAGCGGTTTGAGGGAAAGGACAAGGGGCTTCCTGCCGGATCGCTCGTCCAGACGAATGAGCATCCTGTGCAGAGCTTCCAATGGGCAGACTACACGGCGCAGGCTGAGGGCGACTACGAGTACGCCGTGTACCCTGTGTTTGGGAAGCCAAAGAAGCTCTCGGTAGCGAAGCATCTGGGAACATCGGTGCGCTTGCGCTGTGAGCCGACGGTGGCTCCTGAAGGGGGCACCAGCAGGCATGATGTGCATTTCAACCGTGGCGTCATAGGTTCGCAGGCTTATGCGCGTGAATTTGACAACGAGGTCCCGGATGCGAACTATCCGGAATCAGCCCCTATGAAATGGCTGTCACGTGGACTCTACGAGTCGCTGCTGGGATTCATTGCCCTCGGAAGTAAGCCGGGCATGGGCCTTCGCGCAGCGTTCTACGAGTTTCACTATTTGCCCGTCGCGCGAGCTCTGGCGCAGGCCGCTGTCGACGGGGACGTTCAGATCGTCTACGACGCCGAAAGCAGCTACAAGAAGGAGAACAACGAGACCATCCTCATGGCCGAACTCGGCGAGAACGTCAATCCCCGCACAGTGACCGAAGGAATCCGCCACAACAAATTCATCGTTCTTCTCGAAGGTGGAGTTCCCGTCAGCGTTTGGACCGGATCCACCAACATCTCTGCCGGAGGAATTTTCGGGCACTCCAACGTTGGCCACGTTGTATATGACCCTGTCGTAGCCCAGAAGTATCTGGACTACTGGGATTTGCTAAAGGCCAACCTGACGCCGACGAAACTTCGCAAGCCGAATGCCGAGGCAACGCCGCTGCCAGAAATCCCCTTCGACGATGGCGTTTGGGCCATCTTCAGTCCCCGAGACAGGAAGGATGCATCCCAGGAGGAAAAAACCTTACAGTGGTACGCCAACCTGGCAAATTCGGCCGAGCAGATGGTGTGCTTCACAGCCGCCTTCGACATTGCGGAGGAGTTCCAGCTCGTGTTTCGGAAGCAGAACGATGTGCTTCGTTACATCGTCAAGGACGATCCGCTTTCCACAACCGAGAACATCGGGACCGATGGGGATGTGGTGTTCGCCGCAGGTGGGCACTTAGACTTCGGGGCGTTGGCCAACTTCCTGCAAGAAAGCTCGAATCCGCTCAATAGGAACGACTACATCCATACAAAGTACATGTTGGTGGACCCTCTCGGCGAGTCTCCAATCGTTGTGACTGGATCGGCGAACTTCAGCAATGCCTCGCAGGTCAGCAATGACGAGAACATGCTTGTCATTAAAGGAGATACGCGTGTCGCGGACATCTACTTCGGCGAGTTCATGCGGCTCTTCGACCATCACTACGCAAGATACTTAAGCGCGAAGTACAAGAGCAAGGGCGGAGGCTTTCTCAAGGAGAGTGCTGACAAGTGGCTTCCTGCTCACCTGGATCACTCGAGCTACAAAGCGAAGCGCCGGCGCTACTTTGCAGGTTGACAGCAGCCTGTGGCACCTGGAAAAGGTGCGCCACAGGCACCCTTCCTGCCCCTACGCTACTTTCATGTGCGCCGCTCAGTTGAACTTGATTCGTACTCCGGCAGTGGTCTTGTTCAACGCTTTGCCGAACTCAAGAAAGTCGTTTCCGGTCTCTCTAGTTATGAACAGCGAAGGTTGCAGCACCGCGGACTTGTTGTCAGGGTCATAGAAATAGTAGTCTAGTGACAAGTTCAGGTACTTGATGCGCCGCTCGGCATTCCCGGCGGGAACAGAGGTATCGAATAGCTTGCGAGCGACCGCTGATATTTTGAACTTCTGGAGGCCTAGTTGCACGGGCTTCTCGAACTGCGCACCGACATAGTAGCTTTTCCAGTTCCCTTGTCCCGTTCCGCCCTCTGTTCGGTGGTGCCAAAGCCCTGCAACGTGCGGAAGCACGGATACGCCACCTAGTAGCTCGCCGCTCATAAGAGGACCCCACCCCAAATCGAAGTGTGCCCGCGCGATGTCGCCATCTGTTTCTGCATACCGGTCATGGCGTTGTGTCAGCTGGAAAGTATGGAATAGCGTGAAGGCGTTCGAACCCTCTCCAGAGCTTTGGAGCAGAGGCCCCCCCCGTAGGCGTAGATAAATGCACAAGGAATCCTCCCGCCGTTCAAGGCAATAGCCTCAAGAACGACAACGGTGCACTGATTTCAAGATCATCTCGACGCCCTCCCCCTTCAGCGGGAGCGGGTTCCCCCCTCCCCCGCCGCCCCACCCTGGGTGTGATGGGAAGCGGCCCCGTCGGCGACCAAACTGGTTCTCATCAGGCCGGCCGCATCCCTCCCCAACCAGCAGCCGGCCTCCAGCAGTACCAGGAGTCGCCATCATGCTGTCCACCGCCCGCCACCCCGCCGCTCAATCTCAACGCCAGCCCATCCTGCTGGCCCGCGGTGTGCAGCAGATCGCCAGCGCCCAGCTGCAGGAGCCGGCGGCACGCTGCGGTTGGTACGAGTCCAGCTACGAGCTCAACCAGGGTCTGGAGATCAGTGAGGCGCCGGTGGAGATGAGCCTGGCCCTGTGGTTCCCGGCAGCCGCCCAGCTGCACTGAGCGCGCCCGCCGGCTGGCCAGAACCCCGGCGGTGCAGATCGCGCCGGGTGTAGAGCCGGTCCCGGCCCGAGATCTGGCGCGAGATTTCCATCATCAGCTCGTGGCTGCGCGAGCGCGGTGCCGAGAAGGGCAGCAGCAGCAGGGCCGCCGCCAGGCCGGCGGGCAGCCACAGGGGCAGCATCTGGCGCAGGCGCGGCGCGCCGGCCAGGGCCCAGGCGCTGGCCAGACCGCCCAGGGCGAAACCGGCGGCGGATTCGGAATGGGAATGCGCGCCCACCTCGATGCGCGACCAGGCCACCAGGGCGGCCAGCATATAGCCCGCCACCAGGGCCAGCTTGCGGCGCAGGCCGCGCCGGTCTTCCGCCCCGCCAACGGCCAGGGCCACCCAGGCCAGCACCGGCAGGCAGACCGCGGCGAACATGGCGTGACCTGAGATGCCGGTGAAGTCCCAGCGCGCCGAGCCCAGACCCCAGCCCATGAAGGCCAGCTTGCTGGCCGTAGTCAGGCCGCCGGCGGTGGCAATGGCCAGGGCCCAGCGCAGCACCAGGCGGCGCTGGCCGGCCGCCAGCCAGAGCCAGGCGGCCGCCACGGCGGCCAGGGGCAGCAGGATCTGGGCCTCGCCCAGGCGGGTCAGCAGATGCCAGAGGGTGGCGCTGAGCGTGGCATGGGCGTCGGCGCCCGAGGAGAACAGGCTGGAGGAAAAGGCGGGTACGGCTTCGGCAGACATGGGCTCATGCTAGCCGCTGCACGCATCGCTCCCGATGACGCGTGCGTGGCGGCCGGCCGCTTCAGGCCAGCTGCAGATGCCGCACCCGGGCGCGGCGCTGCTCGGGCGGCGGGGTGAAGCTGAAGTCTTCGGCCGGCATGGGGCGGCCGTAATGCCAGCCCTGGGCCCAGTCGCAGCCCTCGCGCTTGAGCCAGGCAGCCTGCTCGGCGGTTTCCACGCCCTCGGCCAGCACGTCCAGGTTCAGGCTGCGGGCCAGCACGATGACGGTGCGGGCAATCGCCGAGACATTGGCATCGCTGCCCAGCTCGGAGACGAAGCTGCGGTCGATCTTGAGGGTCTTGACCGGCATGCGCTTCAGATAGGACAGCGAGGAATAGCCGGTGCCGAAATCGTCGATGGCCACGCGCACGCCGCGGCCCGAGAGCTCGGTCAGCAGGGTGATGGCCTGCTCGGCATCCTCCAGCAGCAGGCTCTCGGTCACCTCCAGCTCCAGGGCGTGGGCCGGGCAGCCGGTCTCGGCCAGGATGTCGTCCAGGGTGGCGACGAAATCGCTCTGGCGCAGCTGGCGCGCCGAGACATTGACGGCCACCTGCTGCGGCTTGCCGGGCTGGCCCTGCCAGCGCGCGGCCTGGGCGCAGGCCTGCTCCAGCACCCAGCGACCGATGGGGATGATGAGGCCGGTGTCCTCGGCCAGCGGGATGAACTCGGCCGGCGAGATGGGGCCGCGCGTGGGGTGGCGCCAGCGCAGCAGCGCCTCGGCGCCGATCAGCTGGCCGTCGGACAGGCGCACCTGGGGCTGGTACTCGACGCGGAACTGCGCCGCCTCATTGGCCAGGCGCAGGGCATGGGTGAGCTCGAAGCGCTGCTGTACCGCCTGGGTCAGCTCGGGCCGGTAGGCCTGCACGCTGTTGCGGGCCTGCAGCTTGGCCCGCACCATGGCCGCCTCGGCATTGCGCAGCAGCTCGTCCACATCGCGGCCATCGGTGGGATAGAGGGCCAAGCCGATGCTGGCGCCCAGATTGAAGCGCTGCTGGCCCACCAGCACGGGCTCGTCCATGGCCTGGATCAGGCGGTCGCCCAGGCGCATGGAGGTCTCTTCGTCCACCAGGCCCGAGAGCACGACCACGAACTCGTCGGCGCCCACGCGGGCCACCGAGTCGCTGGCCCGCACCACATTGACGAAGCGCTCGGCCACCACCTTGATGACCTCGTCGCCCGCGCTGTGGCCGGCGATGTCGTTGACCTCGCGAAAGCCGTCCAGATCGATATAGAGCACGGCCACGCAGGTGTGGTCGCGGCGCGCGATGCCCACCTGGCGCTCGATGCGGTCGCGCAGCAGGGCCAGATTGGGGAGGCCGGTCAGGCGGTCGTGCAGGGACTGGTGCAGCAGCTCGGCCTCGGTCTTCTTGATGCGCGAGATGTCGGTGAGCACGGCCAGGAAATGCGGCTCGGCCCCGGGCTCGGTCGAGGGCACGCTGACGATGGTGGCCCAGACGGGAATGGCCTCGCCCTGCTTGTGGCGGTCCTGCAGCTCGCCGCTCCACTTGCCGCGGGCGCCCACCTCGGCCCAGAGCGTGCGCAGCTGCTCGGCGTCCTGGGCCTCGGCTTGCAGGATGCGCGGCAGGCTGCCGATCAGCTCCTCATGCGTGTAGCCGGTGATCTGGCACTGGGCGGGGTTGGCGTCCTGGATGCGCAGCTGGGCGTCCAGCACCATGATGCCCTCGCCGCAATGCTCGAACACCGTGACCGCGCGGTGCAGCTGGGTCATGGCATTGCGCAGGGCCGTCACATCGCGGGCCACGCCCACGGCGCCAATCAGCTGGCCCTCATCGAAGACGGGCGCCTGCACCACGTCCAGGCAGGCGCGCTTGTCGGTCGTCCAGGCCAGGGTGCGCTGGGTGCTGCCGGCGGCCAGGCCGGCCAGGGCCGCGGCCCAGGCGGGCCGCTCGGCCAGCTGCTCGTCGCGGCGGCCCAGCAGGGTCTCCTCGTCCAGGCCCAGGCAGTCGAGAAAAGCGGGGTTGCAGGCCTCGTAGGCGCCGCTGGCGTCCTTGAAGAAGACCGGGTCGGGAATCGCGTTGAGCAGGGCGCTGAGCTTGGTGCGCTCGCGGCGCACACGCTGCAGCTCGGCCTTGCGCTGGCGCAGGCGCCGGCGCTGCAGGCGCAGCAGGGCCAGGCCCAGGCCCATGCCCACCACGCCCAGCAGGGAGAAGGCGCCCAGCCACAAGGCCGGGTTGGCAAGATCCAGCGGGCCGGCCGGCAGGCTGGCGCTCTCGGGGTGCGCGAACGCCAGGCCTGGCGTGGCCAGGGCCGGCAGCGGCCAGAGATGGCGGCGGCAAGAGATCAGGCTCATGGGCGGACACACCTTGTAGGCCGCATGCACCCCAGCGTCCTGGACGCTGGCACGGCCTGTTGTTGTTGCTTCACGCACCCGTAACCGCCGGGTGTTCCCTCGTATTCGGCGTTTCGGGAGTGTCGGGGCCGGGCTTGAGCCTGCCTAGGGATCAGAGGCTCATGCCGAGCCGGGTTCCCTGCAATATTGCACGCTTGGCATCCAGTTCCGCGGCCTCGGCGGCCCCGCCGATCAGATGCACCGGGATGCCGGCGGCGCGCAGCGGCGCCTCCAGCTCGCGCAGCGGCTCCTGGCCGGCGCACAGCACGATGCTGTCCACCGCCAGGCATTGCAGATCCTCGCGGCGCTCGCCAAAGCTGATCCACAGGCCCTGCTCATCGATGGACTCGTAGTTCACGCCCGAGAACATCTGCACCTGGGCCATCTTGAGCGCTGCGCGGTGGATCCAGCCCGTGGTCTTGCCCAGGCCCGCGCCCGGCTTGCCGGCGCGGCGCTGCAGCAGGGTCACCTGGCGCGCCGGGGCCTGAGGCTGGGGCGCCAGCAGCCCGCCGCGGGCCTGGGCCGGATCGCCCACGCCCCAGTGGCGGCGCCAGGCCGTTGCGTCCAAGGCCAGGGAATGGCCGGCCTCGACCAGGTACTCGGCCACATCGAAGCCGATGCCGCCCGCCCCCACCACGGCCACGCGCTGGCCCACCGCCTTGCCGTGGCGCAGCACGTCGATATAGCTCAAGACCTGACCCCGGGCCTCGCCCTCGGCCTGGCCGGGAATGCGCGGGTTGCGCGGGCTCACGCCGGTGGCGAGCAGCACCTCGTCGAAGCCCTGCAGCGCCGCCGGGCCCACGCGCTCACTCAGGCGCAGCGTGACGCCGGCGCGCGCCAGGCGCTGGCCAAAATAGCGCAGGGTCTCCTGGAACTCCTCCTTGCCCGGGATGCGCTTGGCCATATTGAACTGGCCGCCGATCTCGGCCGCCGCGTCAAAGAGCGTGACCGCATGGCCGCGCTCGGCCAGGGTGCAGGCCGCCGCCAGACCCGCCGGCCCCGCGCCCACCACGGCCACGCGCTTGGGCGCCTGGCCGGCCGCCAGCGGCAGGGGGCGCAGCAGGGTCTCGTGGGCGGCGCGCGGATTGACCAGGCAGCTGGCCACGCGCTGCTGGAACACATGGTCCAGACAGGCCTGGTTGCAGGCGATGCAGGTATTGATCTCGGCCGCGCGGTCCTCGCGGGCCTTGCGCACGAACTCGGGATCGGCCAGGAAGGGCCGGGCCAGGCTCACCATGTCGGCGTCCCCCTGGGCCAGCAGGGCCTCGCCCACCTCGGGGGTGTTGATGCGGTTGCTGGTGATGAGCGGGATCTTGATGCCCTCGGCCCGCAGCTGCTCGCGCAGCTGGCGCGTGACCCAGGCAAAGCCGCCGCGCGGCACGCTGGTGGCGATGGTGGGAATGCGGGCCTCGTGCCAGCCTATGCCCGTGTTGATCAGGGTGGCGCCGGCCTTGACCACACCGCGCGCCAGCTGCAGCACCTCGTCCCAGCTGCTGCCCTGGGGCACCAGGTCCAGCATGGAGAGGCGGTAGATGATGATGAAGTCCGGCCCCACGGCCTCGCGCATGCGGGCCAGGATCTCCAGCGGCAGGCGCATGCGGTTTTCATAGGCGCCGCCCCAGCCGTCCCGGCGCTGGTTGGTGGCCGCCACCAGGAACTGGTTGATGAAATAGCCCTCGGAGCCCATCACCTCCACGCCGTCATAGCCGGCCTCGCGGGCCAGCTGGGCGCAGCGCACGAAGGCGCGGATCTGGCGCTCGATGCCGCGCGCCGAGAGCTCGCGCGGCGTGAAGGGCGAGATGGGCGACTTCAGGGCCGAGGGCGCCACCGCCAGCGGGTGGTAGCCATAGCGGCCGGTGTGCAGGATCTGCAGCGCGATCTTGCCGCCCTCGGCGTGCACGGCCTGGGTGAGGGGCTGATGGCGCCGCGCCGCGCCGCGCGTGGCCAGGGTGCCGGCAAAGGGCTTGGCCCAGCCCTCGATATTGGGCGCGTAGCCGCCGGTCACGATCAGGCCCACCTCGCCGCGAGCGCGCTCGGCGAAATAGGCCGTGAGCCGCTCCAGATGCCGGCGGCTGTCTTCCAGGCCGGTGTGCATGCTGCCCATCAGCACGCGGTTGCGCAGGGTGGTGAAGCCCAGGTCCAGCGGGGCAAGCAGATGCGGGTAGGGATGGCTCATGGGGGGCGGATGCTAGCAGCCCAAGCGGGCGATATGCGCCCCGAATCTACAAAACTTCATGCACCGCAACCTCGGGAGAAAGCCGAGCAACGGGCCCGGCCTCCAATCGCGCCCAGTTCTCACAGGAGTGCACGATGGGTTTGAAGCGCTTGGCCGCATGTTTCATGATTTCGGGGCTGTCCCTGCTCGCCGCCTGCGGCGGTGGTGGCGGGAGCAGTGACAGCGGCAAGGCGCAGATCCGCCTAGTCAATGCCAGCAGCGCCTACACCAGCCTGGACCTGAAGGTGGGCGACAACACCGTGGCCAGCGGCGTGGCCTATGGCGCGGCCAGCGGCTATGCGGCCGCCGATGCCGGCAGCAGCCAGACTGCCCTGGTGCTCAACAACGGCAGCACCATCACCTCGCTCTACCCGACCCTGACCAAGGACAGCCACTACAGCCTGATCAGCTACGGCTGGGCCGGCAATATGAAGAGCACCATCCTGGCCGAGGAAGAGGCCGCCCCGGCCGACAACTACAGCAAGCTGCTGGTGCTGAACCTGGCACCGGACGCCGGCAAGCTCGACGTCTACCTGACCCAGAACATCGACGACCTGGCCAATGCCACGCCCACCATCAGCGGCATCGACGGCGGCTCCAGCAGCACCTACAACACCCTGGCCAGCGGCAGCTACCGCCTGCGCATCACCGGCAACGGCAAGAACAGCGATCTGCGCCTGGACATCCCGGCCGTCAGCCTGACGAGCAAGCAGGTGGCCACCCTGGTGCTCACGCCCACCCAGGGCGGCGTGCTGGTGAACAGCATCCTGCTGGTGCAGCAGGGCACACCCACGGCCTATGGCGCCACCCAGGCCCGCGCCCGCGTGGTGGCGGCCCTGCCCGATGCCGCCACCGTCAGCGCCACCCTGGGCGGCAAGGCCCTGCTGGCCAGCTCCCAGGCGCCGCAGATCGCCGACTACCAGATCGTGGGCGCCGGCAACCCGGCCCTCAACGTGACGGTCAACGGCGTGGCCCAGGCCGTGAGCACGCCCGCCCTGGGCGCCGGCAATGACTACACCGTGCTGGTCTGGGGCGAGCCCGGCAGCCCGCAGATCACGGTGCTGAGCGACGACAACCGCCTGCCCGCCAGCGGCACCGCCAAGTTCCGCCTGATCAATGGCGTGGCCCGCCTGAATGCCGGCCTGACCATGACGCTGGACTACAGCGCCATCGCCAGCAATGTGATGCCCGGCAATGTGTCCAGCACCAGCACCGTCAACGCCAGCAGCAGCTCCCTGCTGACCGTCAATGCGCCGGGCCTGGGCACGGTCTACAGCGTCTCGGCCCTGCCCGTGGTGGGCACCGGCATCTACACCGCCATCATCATGGGCAGCGCCACCAAGATGGAAAGCACCCTGCGCCGCGAGCGCTGATCGCGACGACGACGGCGTCCCTTTTCTCGTTCCTCCCTTGGGCCCCGTGCGGCGCTTCGGCGCGGCGGGGCTTTTTTTCATGCGTAGGCTGGGAGCGACAGCCCCCTTGTGTGGACTTGTCGCCGCCCGGTGCGACATGCGAGCATGCCGGCCCCATGAGTGTGTCGCCCCGCCTTTGCCGCCCTGCCCCCTCCCTTGCACGCCGCCGGCTGCTGGGCATGGGCCTGGTGCTGGGCCTGCTGAGCGGTGCGGCCACGGCCCAGCCGGCCGGCGCGGCGCCGCTGCGCGTGGTCAGCGGCGATCTGCCGCCCTTCACCATCGAGGGCCAGCCCCAGCGTCCCGGCCTGCTGGTGGAGCTGGTGGAAGAGGCGCTGCGCCGCGCCGAGCGCCCGGCGCGGGTGGAGTTCTTCCCCTGGGCCCGCGCCATCCAGACCGCCAGCCAGCAGCCGCGGGTGCTGATCCTGCCCCTGACCCGCACGCCCGAGCGCGAGGCCCAGTACCAGTGGCTGATCAAGCTCTATGTGCAGCACTTCGTCTTCATCAACCGCGCCGGCCAGCCCGCCGTGCAGAGCCTGGAGCAGGCCCGCGGCCTGCGCATCGCCGTGCTACGGGGCAGCCCCAATCCGGGCCAGCTGCTGCGCCATGGCTTTGAGGAGAGCCGCATCCACCCGGCCAGCAGCGTGGAGGACATGCTGCGCGCCCTGGAGCGCGGCCATGTGGACGCCATCTACGGCGGCGACGTGATCAATCTGGACAAGGTGCGCAGCAGCGGCCGCGACCTCGCGCGCTTCCAGGTCGGCATGGAGCTGGACGCCGGCGAGATCTGGCTGGCGGCGGGCAGCGGCATCGAGCCCGCCGAGCGCCAGCGCCTGCAGCAGGCCCAGCAGTCCATGCTGCGCGACGGCACGGTGGAGCGCCTCTTCAGGGCCTACGGCCTCAGGCCGCGCGAGCAGGATCTGCGCTAGCCGCAGCCCGGGCGTCGGGCGCCAGCAGCAGGTAGAGCAGCGGGCCGAAGGAGCCGCTGGCCAGGGTCAGCAAGGCATAGGGCCAGAAGCGCCGGCCGCGGGCCTGGGCGTCGCGCCAGATGAAGCCCAGCAGCAGCACCGAGGCGATCAGCAGGTCCAGCAGGGCCTGGCGACTGGCATCCTGGCTCAGCAGGGCCTGCCACAGGCCCAGATAGCCCAGCTCGTAGATCACATGGAACGAGTAGGCCCCGAAGGCGGCAAAGACCAGGGCGAGAGCGGCTTTCATGGGGGGAGTCCTTTCGGTCGGTGGTGGTGATTGATGACCTCAGTCTCGACCGCCCCCGTGCTCGCAGCAATGACCTCCCAGGTCATTGCCGCAAGACCCGGCCCCGCTAGCATGGGCAGCCATGAACACCGCCCTCGCCCCGGCCGCCCCCAGCTCCCTGCTGGCCACCCTGCGCGCGCGGCGCCGCATCAGCCAGCTCGAGCTCTCGCTGCGGGTGGGCGTCTCGCAGCGCCATCTGAGCTGCATAGAGACCGGCCGCTCGCGCGCCAGCCGCGAGATGCTGATCGCCCTGCTGGATGCCCTGGAAGCCCCGCTGGAAGAGCGCAACCAGGTGCTGCTGGCCGCCGGCTACGCCCCGGCCTACCGCGAGACCCGGCTGGAGGACCCGCAGATGGCGCCGGTGCGCGAGGCCCTGCAGCACCTGCTGCTGGCGCATGACCCGGCCCCGGCCCTGGTGATGGACGGCTGCTGGAACCTGCTGATGGCCAACCGCGGCCTGCTGGCCCTGATGCGCCTGCTGGGCGTGGACCCGGCCGCGCTGGAGGGCGGCGGCTTCAATCTGCTGCGCGCCAGCCTGCTGCCCGGCGGACTGCGCGAGTGCTGCGTCAACGAGGCCGAGGTCTGCGCCGCCCTGTGGCAGCGCGCCAGCGGCGAGGCCCGCCATGTGCCGGCCCTGATACCCCTGATGGATGAGCTGCGGCCCCATGTGCCGCGCCTGGCCACGCCGGCCCCGGTCACCCCCCTGATGCACACCCGCCTGCGCTCGACGGCGGGCGAACTGGCCTTCTTCTCGGCCTTCACCACCTTCGGCACCCCCCTGGACGTGACCGTGGCCTCGCTGCGGGTGGAGCATTTCTTTCCGGCCGATGCCGCCACGCGCGCGGCCCTGGCCGAAGTCGCCTGAAAGGGCTCAGCGCAACGCCTTGCGCCGCACCAGCTTGAGGCCGGACCAGACCTCGTCCACCGCGCACACCTTCACGTCCACCAGGCCCAGGGGCAGGGCCAGCTCACGCACCGTGTCTTCCGTGATGTCGGTAGGCCGGCGCGAGGCCTTCTTGGGCCAGGACACCCAGACCATGGCCGTCGGGCCCAGGATCTGGCAGCAGCGCTGCAGCTGGGCCTGCAGCTCGGCGCGGCGCTCCACGAAGAGCTGCACCAGATCCAGCTCGGGCAGGAGCTCGGAGGCAAACACCACGGCCGCCGGCAGGGGCGCCAGGCGCTCGAGATAGCCCTCTGGCGCGCCGATCAGCAAGGCCCGGCAGCCGGGCTTGAAACCCAGCTTCTTCGCCAGCGGCGTGCCGGAATAGCCGGCGCTGATGGCGGGGCTCATGGCGGGGCTCACGGCGCCAGCCGGCTCAGCTCGCGCCAGGCATCGGCACCGATCCAGCGCGCACTCTTGTCGGGACGCGCCTTCAGTCGCTCGGCGCAGGCCAGGGCGGGCGCGCGCAGCTCGGCCGAGCGCTTGCCGATCTGGCGCAGGGCCCAGTTCACCGCCTTCTTGACGAAGTTGCGTTCGTCATCGGCCGCCTGCTCGATCAGGGCCAGGCGGGCCGCGAAGTCGGCATCGGGGCGGCGCTTGTCGTGCACGGCCAGCACCGCCAGCAGCGAGAAGGCGGCGCGCCGCACGAACTCGCGCTCGTCCGCGGCCCAGACCGGGATGCGCGCCCAGGCCAGGGGCGAGCGGCGAAAGGCATTCAGGCAGGCCTGGTCGCACACATCCCAGGCCGCCATGCCGGCGCTCCAGTGATCCATCTCGGCGGCGCTCAGCGCGGCCGGGTCGGCCAGCAGGGAGGCCAGGATCTGCGCGTCCGGGATACCCGTGTCCCAGAGCGCCAGGGCCAGCGCATGGTGGCGGCCCAGCTGCCGGCCCAGGGCGCGCAGCTGCGGCACCGCCAGACCCAGGCGCTCGGCCCCCACCAGGCCGAAGCGGGCCATGGCCGCGAGCTGATCCGGCCGCGCCTGCGCACGCAGCAGCCCGAGCACGAAGGCCAGCTCCGGCGCCTTGTCGACGGGCGGGGTGGCGGGGGCCGGGTCTTGCCGCATAGGCGGCGATGATAGACGCGGGCCGCGCGCTTCACTACACTAGCGCTCGTCGCTGTCACAAGACGGTGGCCGTAAGCGTCTCACGTCAGGCAACGCGCTTTCACCACCACCCCGGAGCGGGGTGGGCGGACTGTCATAGCGCCTGCCCCGACCTTCTTCATCTCCTGTATCCCGCGATGAACACGAACGCTTCCGACCGCGCCAAGAGCGCCTCCTCCATCCCCACCACCCGCTCGCGCAAGCTGCCGGCCCGCTATGCCGGCATCGTGATGCCGCTGCTGCTGTCCATCCTGATGACCTGCATCGTCTCGGCCATCAGCACCTTGCGCGGCCTGGGCCCGGTGCCGGGCTTCCTGCGCATCTGGCTGGGCTCCTGGGCCTGGTCCTGGCTGGTGGCCTTCCCCACCCTGCTGCTGGTGCTGCCCCTGGTGCGGCGCGCCACCGCGGCCCTGGTGGAGCTGCCCGCACCGCCGGCCGGGCGCTGAGGCGGGAGGGCAGGCGGGCCGCGCGCCCTCCCCCTTCCCTTGTGCGCCCCGCGCATAAGCTCCTGCATTCCCCTCATGGGCAGGGGCTTGCGCGCGGGCGGACAATGCGGCGCATGAAACCCGCACTCTCCGCGCTGGCGCTCGCGCTGGCCCTGATCGCTCCGGCCGCCCAGGCGGCCGCTCCCGCCACCGCCGGATCGGGCGTGGCCTGGCAGCCCGCCGCCGCCGATGCCGATATCGAGCGCGCCTTCGCCCAGGCCCGCAGCGAGAAGAAGCCGGTGCTGCTGTACTGGGGCGCCAAATGGTGCCCGCCCTGCAACCAGCTCAAGGCCACGCTGTTCAAGAGCCAGGACTTCATCGAGCAGTCGCGCGCCTTCGTGGCCGTGAACATCGATGGCGACCTGCCCGGCGCCCAGAAGCTGGGCGCGCGCTTCAAGGTGCGCGGCTATCCCACCCTGATCCTGTTCAGCCCCGAGGGCACCGAACTCACCCGCCTGCCGGGCGAGGCTGATGCGGCCCAGGTGCTCAAGGTGCTGCAGGTGGGCCTGGCCGGCGGCCGCCCGGTCAAGGCCGTGCTGGCCGAGGCCCAGGGCGGCAAGAAGCTGGGCGTCAATGAGTGGCGCCTGCTGGGCTTCTACTCCTGGGAGACCGACGAGCAGCAGCTGGTGCCCGCCAGCGAGCGACCGGGCCTGCTGGTGCAGCTGGCCGTGGCCAGCGCCGGCAGCGCCGATCCCGACACCACCACCCGCCTCTGGCTCAAGGCCCTGGCGGCCAGCAACGGCGGCCAGGGCGTCAAGCCCGACGCCGCCCTGCGCGAACGCGTGCGCACGGTGCTGACAGATGCACGCCAGAGCCGTGCCCAGGCCGATGTGCTGACCAACGAGGCCGCCGACATCAGCCGCGCACTGACGCCCGAGCCCGGTGCCGAGCGCCAGGCCCTGGTGGCCGAGTTCGATGCCGCGCTCAAGCGCCTGGAGGCCGACACCAGCCTCTCGCGCGCCGACCGCACATCGGCCCTGATCGCCCGCGTGCAGCTGGCCCGCCTGGACCAGCCCAAGGACGCCCTGGTTCCCAAGCTCAGCCCCGAACTGCTGGCCGAGGTCAAGGCCCATGCCGCCCGCGCCGACCGCGAGATCACCGAAGGCTACGAGCGCCAGGCCGTGATCACCTCGGTGGCCTATCTGCTGGGCCAGGCCGGGCTGTGGAAGGAGAGCGACGATCTGCTCAAGGCCAGCCTGGCCAAGAGCCACTCGCCCTACTACCTGATGAGCCAGCTGGGCGGCAATGCCCGCAAGCAGGGCCGCAAGGACGAGGCCCTGCGCTGGTACGAGGAATCCTTTGCCAAGAGCGAAGGCCCGGCCACCCGTCTGCAATGGGGCTCGGGCTATTTCGCCGCCCTGGTGGAGCTGGCCCCGCAGGACAGCGCCAAGATCGAGCAGACCGCGGCCCAGCTCTTCAAGGAGGCCGGTCAGGACAAGGGCGCCTTCTACGAGCGCAGCGCCCGCTCCCTGCAGCGCGTGGGCGCCAAGCTGGCGAGCTGGAATGCCGAGGGCCAGCACCAGGCGGTGCTGAGCCGGCTCAAGACCCAGCTCAACGGCATCTGCGCCAAGGTGGACACCGCCGACCAGCAGCGCGCCACCTGCGAAGGCCTGATCAAGGCACCGGGCAAGAAGGGCTGAAGCCCGGCGCCGGCGGCGGGCAGGGCGAGACCGGCGGCGTGCCGGCCGGGCGCGCGGACACGCCCGCGCGCTCACGGCCCAGCCAGTCCAGCAGCTCCGCCGGCGGCAGGGCCGGGGCGAACAGCCAGCCCTGCAGCAGCTCGCAGCCCTCGCCCGCCAGGAAGGCGTGCTGGGCCAGGGTCTCCACGCCTTCGGCCACCAGGCCCTTGCCCAGGGTGCGGGCCAGGCCGATCACGGCCCGGGTCAGCACCGCATCGGCCTCGCGTTCGGGCACGCCGCGGATGAAGCTGCGGTCGATCTTGAGCCGCGAGACCGGCAGCTGCTGCAGATGGCCCAGCGATGAATAGCCCATGCCGAAATCGTCCAGCGCCAGCTGCACGCCCAGGGCCACGATCTGCTCCAGCAGGGCCGAGGCCTGCTCGCGATGCGTCATGGCCGCGCTCTCGGTGATCTCCAGCTCCAGCAGCTCGGGCGGCACGGCATGCTGCTGCAGCAGCTCCGCCAGACGCTGGGCAAAGCCGGGCTGGCGCAGCTGGTGCGGCGAGACATTGACCGAGACCCGCAGCCCCAGGCCGCGCGCCTGCCACTCGGCCAGCTGGGCGCAGGCTCGCGCCAGCACCCAGTCGCCCAAGGGCAGGATCAGGCCCGTGCTCTCGGCCACCGGCACGAAGCGCGCCGGACTCACCTCGCCCAGCTCCGCGTCCTGCCAGCGCAGCAGTGCCTCCAGGGCCACCACCTGGCCGCCACGAGCCGCCACCTGGGGCTGGTAGTGCAGGCTCAGGCCGCCCCCGTCGGCGGCCTGCAGGGCCTGCTTGAGCCGCGCCTGCAGGCGCAGCTTGTCTTCCATGCGGCGCGACATCTCCGCGTCGTAGACCGCATAGCCGCCGCGGCCCGCCTCCTTGGCGCGGTACATGGCCATGTCGGCACGGCGCATCAGGGTGTCGGCATCGCGGCCGTCGCGCGGCAGCAGCACGATGCCGATGCTGGCACCCGGGCTCAGCTCGTGATGCTGCTGCCGCCAGGGCTGGACCAGGGCGTGCACCAGCTTCTCGGCCACGCGGGTGGCGTCATCGGGGTCGGCCAGCTCGGGCAGCAGCACGGCGAACTCGTCGCCGCCCAGTCGGGCCAGCACATCGCTCAGGCGCAGGCAGCGCCGCATGCGCCGCGCCACCTCCTTGAGCAGGGCGTCGCCCACATGATGGCCATGGCCGTCGTTGACCGACTTGAAGTCGTCCAGATCGATCAGCAGCAGGGCCGCCGGCAGACCGCTGCGGCCGCTGTGCTCCAGGGCCCGACCCAGCAGCTCGCCGAACATATAGCGGCTGTAGAGCCCGGTGAGGCCGTCGTGCACGGCCTGGCGGCGCAGCTGCTCGTGCAGGGCCTGGAACTGGCTCACATCGCGGATCACCGCCAGGGTGCAGGTGCGCTGCTCGAAACGGCACAGGCCCAGGGAGATGTCCACCGGCCGCACGCGCCCCTCGGCATGCCAGAGATACAGCTCGGACACCCGGCCCATGGCGCGGCTGTGCGGCGCCGCGAAATAGGCCTGCAGATGGGCGCCATGGCGCTCGCGCAGGGCCGGCGGCAGCAGCCAGCTCAGGGCCGCACCTTCGAGCTGCGCCGGCGTGCGGCCGCTGAGCGCGCGCATGGCCTCGTTGGCGCAGCGCACGATGCCCTCGCGGTCCACCACCAGCACGCCGTCGGGGATCAGGTCGATCCAGCGCCGGCTGCCATCCCAGGGCTGGGGCGCGGGCGCCACCGGCTGCGCCCCGGGTTCGGGGGCCGGCAGCAGGGTGTCGAAGGCGCTGTCGTCGAAGGCCCGCACGCGCGAATCAGCCCCCACCGAACACACCCACGGCCCGTGCCAGCCATTGCGAACGCTGGCGCAGCTGCTGCGCGCTGGCGGCCGACTGCTCGGCCAGCGCGGCATTCTGCTGCGTGCCCTGGTCCAGGCTGCTCACGCCCTGCCCCAGGGCCTCCAGATCGCCGGCCTGCTCGCGCCCGGCACGCTCGATATGGGCCAGCTGCTCGCGCACCTCGGCCACGCGGGCTCTCAGCCCCTCCATGCCGGCGCAGGCCAGGCTCGCGCGCTCACGGCCCTGGGCCACAGCCTCGGCATTGGCCGCCACCAGCTGCTTGATCTCCTGGGCCAGCTGCTGGCTGCGCTGGGCCAGGCCGCGTACCTCGGCCGCCACCACGGCGAAGCCGCGCCCCTGGGCCCCGGCCCGGGCCGCCTCCACCGCGGCATTGAGGGCCAGCAGATTGGTCTGGAAGGCGATGCCGTCAATGGCGCCGATGATGTCGCCGATGCGCGCCCCGGCGGCATGGATGCGGTCCATGGTGCCGGCCAGCTGACCCACCTCGACGCCGGCCTGGGCAGCGGCCTCGCCCACGGCGTCGGCGGCCCGGCCGGCCTGGGCCGTGGCCTGGCCATGACGCTCCAGCATGGACAGCAGATGCGTGCTGGCGGCGGCCAGCTGCGTCAGCTCGCGTGCGGCCTGCTCGGTGCGGCCGCCCAGATCGGCGCTGGCCGCCTCCACCTGGGCGGCCAGGCCGTCCAGCGCGCCGATCTGCTGGCCCACGTCGGCCACCAGGGCCCGCACATTCAGACCGGCCTGGTTGACGCTGCGCAGCAGCAGGCCCAGCTCGTCGATGCGCTCCAGGCGCACATCGGCGTCGAAGCGGCCGGTGGCCACGGCTGCGGCCTGGCGCGCCACCAGACGCAGCGGACGCACCAGCTGGCGCTCCTGCCACAGGCACTGCGCGCCCAGGGCCAGCAGCAGGGCCGCTGCGGTCTGCAGAAAGAGCATGCCGCGCAGGCCCGACAGGGCCCACAGCAGGCCCAGCATCAGCAGGGCCACACCGGCCCCGCCCAGGCGCAGGCGCGCGGCGGCCGAGAGCGTGCGCAGGGGCGCCAGCAAGCGCGCCCAGCCGCCCGGCAGCAGCAGGCCATGGCGCAGCGTGCCGCCGCTGCCCTGGCGCAGCCGGGCATAGGCCTGCTCGGCGGCGGCCACCTCCTCGCGCCCGGGTCGGGTGCGCACCGAGATATAGCCGGCCTGGCCCTCCCCCGCGCCGGCGATGGGCGTGACATTGGCGCGCACCCAGTAGTGGTCGCCGTTCTTGCGCCGGTTCTTCACCAGGGCGCACCAGGGCAGGCCGGCGCGCAAAGTGTTCCAGAGATCGGCAAAGGCCTGGCGCGGCATATCGGGGTGGCGCACCAGGTTGTGCGGCTGGTCCAGCATCTCCTCGGCCTCGTAGCCGCTGATGCTGGCAAAGGCGGCATTGGCATAGCGGATGCGCCCGCGTCCATCGGTGGTGGACAGCAGGGTGGCGGCGGCGGGGAACTCGTGTTCGTGCTGCGTGACCGGGCGGTGCTGGGCCATGTTCGGGGTCTCCTCCCTCGGGGCTCTGACGGCGTGGCGTCGGGCTTTTGCGGCGCGATTCTGGAGGCCGTGCCGCCCCCGCACCGTCGCGCCCGCGCCGCGATCGCACCCGCCTGTGATCTCGCTCACAGCCGGCCCCACCATCACCCCCAGGCAGATCAAGCCAGCTCCTGGGGCGGACGCTTGAGCAGGCGGCGCAACCGAGCCTGGTCGAGCTCGGCCATGGCCCGCGTGGGCCGCCGCAAGGCCCCCAGGCTTTCGAACACGCGATAGGCACGGTTGATGCTCTCGCGGGTGACGCCCAGCAGCTCGGCCATCTGGCTCTGGTTGGGCAGCTCCACCAGGCCCGGCGCCTGCCCCTCGGCCAGCAGCAGCAGGGCCGCCGCCATGCGCTGGCCCAGCTTGGGCATGCGCATGATCAGGCCCCAGCGGGCCAGCGCCCCCAGGGCGCGATGGTTGTAGCGCATCAGCAGCTCCTGCACCGCGAGAGCGGGGGCCAGACGCAGGCGTGCAAAGGGAATGTCGCAGACCGCCACCGGCCCCACGGCGCGCAGGCTCAGGCCCGCGGGCAGGCCGTAGAAGCCCTGCAGCCCCAGCAGATGACCGCGCCCCACCACACCGATGCTGCGCTCCACCCCGTCGGGCCCCAGCTGGCGCAGCAGCAGCAGGCCGCACTTGACGAAGAGAAAACTGGCCGGCCGCTGACCCTGGCGGGCCAGCAGCGCGCCCTTGCGCCAGCTGCGGCCACGCGCCTCCTGACCGGGCTCGGCCCGGACGGAGGGGCGTTCCAGCAAGCTCTTGGGGCAGTCATGGCGCAGCGCACACAGCTCGCATTGCGGGGCCTCGCTGTTCATCGCTCCTCACAGGCATGGCATGCCGTCCCGCGAATCGCCCGGCGGGCCGCCGCGTCGGCGGGCGCGATTAGCCGACGCGGCCCGATGGCCGGACTTGCGCTGGATCAAGACGCCCGCCCCGGCCGCGTTCGCTGCGCGCAAAAGCCCCCCGGATGCGGGGCGCCGCGGGCGGGCTCAGCCCGGGGGCTTGAGGCCCAGAGCGCGCAGGCGCCGGCGCAGGGCTTCGCGCGGCGTGCGCAGGCTGATGGCCAGGCGGCTGAGGTCGGGCGTACCCTCGCTGCGAGCCAGGGCCTGGCTGATGTCCTCGGCCGAGAGACTGTGGGCGGGCCGCACCTCGGGATGGCGAGCCAGCAGGTTGTACAGCGAGGGTCGCGACACCCCCAGGGCCTGGGCCGCATCCAGCAGGCACCAGCCGCTGTCGTCCAGGGCGCGCAGCAGGCGCTCGGGGCTGATCTCGTCGGGCGCGATGTAGTGACGGCGCCGCCCCGCCGCAGGGGCCGGCGTGGCGGACAAGGCCTCGAGGGCGGACGGAGCCGCCACCAGGCCCAGCAGCTCGCTCTCGCCCGGCCATTCGCCGGCCAGCTGTGCCAGCTGCAGGCGGCGCACCGCCTGCCAGAGCTGGCGCACATTGCCCGGCCAGTCATGCAGGAAGAGGCTGCGCAGCAGCGCGGGTGGCAGGGCCTCGGCGCGCAGCTCCGGCCCCGCGGCGCGCTCGGCCGCGGCCCGCTGCATCAGGTGCAGCAGCAGCACGCCCAGGTCCTCGCGGCGCTGGCGCAGCGGCGGGATGGCCATCACAAAGCCCTCCAGCCGCCGCAGCAGGGGCTGGTTGAAGCCGGCGCGCGCCTGCAGATCCCGGTCGGTGGCGGCGATCAGGCGCACATCCGCCCGCAGCGTGCTGCTGCCGCCCAGCGGGCGGTACTCGCCGGTCTCCAGCACCCGCAGCAGCATGGGTTGCACGGCGGTGGGCGCGTCACCGATCTCGTCCAGGAAGAGGCTGCCTCCGGCGGCCTCGGCAAACAGGCCCTGGCGCGCGCCGGTGGCGCCGGTGTAGGCGCCGCGCAGCGCGCCGAAGAGATCGGCCACCGCCAGGCCCTCGCTCAGGGCCGCCATGTTCACGCTGATCAGCGGGCCCTGACGGCGTGGGCTGCCGGCGTGCAGGGCGCGGGCCAGCATCTCCTTGCCGGTGCCCGATTCGCCCAGCAGCAGCACGGGCAGATCGCTGGGGGCCACCTGCTCCAGCTGACGTCGCACCAGCTCCATGGCGGCGCTGATGCCCACCAGCCCCCCCGCTCCCGCCTGCCGCCGCGCGCGCGGGCCGCTGCTCAGATGCAGGCAGAGCCAGACCAGGGGGCCCAGCGCCATCACCACGCCAGCCGCCAGGCGGGCGGGGCTGAGGATCAGGCCGGACGCGGCCCGGGCCGGGTCCAGGGCCTGGCCATCGATCTCGCAGCGCAGGCGCTGGGCCTCGGCGCAGCTCAGGCGCAGACTGCCATCCGGCAGGGGCTCCAGCTGCAGGGCGCTGCGCGAGACGCTGGCATGGCCCAGGGGCTGGGCCGGCGTGCCCTCCCCCGCGTCGAAGAGCAACTCGCCACGGCTCAGGCGCCAGGACCCGCCCGGTGGCTCCAGCAGAGCCTGCTGCCCCACCCGCGCAGGCTCGGGATGCCACAGCAGGCTCAGCATGAACCGGGAGCGAGGCCCCGGGGGCAGGAACGAGGCCCGTTCGGACCAGGTCTGCTCGTGAAATGCGCTGCTCGGCTGCATGAGAGAAACACCTCCACAGCCATGCTGCGCCGCCCTGTCAGCCCTGTCAGCTGCAAGAACTGACATGTCAGATCACCGGTCTGGGGGACAAGTGCCGGGCGCCTTCCTGGGGCGCACGGTGCTGCCGGGGCTTGGCACGCTCCATGCAAAAGACGCCGGGCCACCCGAGGCAGCCCGCCCCGCGGCGGCGATCCACATCCTGTTCAAGGAAAGAGGAGACATCCATGCCCAATCAAGTCTTGCAACGCGGTGCCGTCGCCAATCTCGGCGCCGGCCAAGCGCAGAACCTGGTGCTCAACGGCGTCGGCGCCGGCTACTCCGTCACCATCGGCCCCGGCCCGGCGGTGATCGGCGTGGCCGCTCCCGGCGTGCCGGTGAATTTCGCGGTCAACCGCCTGGCGGTCAGCGTGTCCAACACCACGCCGCCCCCCGGTCCCGCCAATCTGACCCTGAGCTGGTAAGCCAGCTCCGCCTCGACCCCATCCATCCACCGGGAGACCCGTGATGAGCACCGCCAACGATCTGCAAAGCGCCATCCTCCAGGCCATTCAGCAAGCCGCCCTGCCGACGGCCACCGCCCTCAACATGCCCAATATGCTGGTCCTCGACGAGGGCGGCCTGGGCGACTTCCCCTGGTTCTGGCAGAACGGCACCAACTTCAATGCCAAGACCTATGCCTGGCTGAACAATGTCTTTGGCTACGACGCCACCAACAAGTACCTCAGCAGCAATCTGGCCAACTACATGACCAGCTACTACGACGTGCTGATGGACACCAGCTATGTGCTGAGCGCGGCCGACGAGAGCGCGCTCAACAGCGCCAATATGGCCAACGCGACCATCGTCAACTCCATCATCAGCGACTGGACGACGACCCAGGGCGCCTTCCCCGCCGGCACCAACACCCAGAATGCGCAGCTGAGCTATGTCACCAGCCAGGTGCTGACCTGGGGCGCCGCCGGCCTGACCCTGGGCACCTTGCGCGCCAGCACCAATCCCATGTCCCTGCTGCCCAACCGCCCCCTGGGCAGCGAGGGCCTGGTCAGCGATCTGATGACCTATCTGGGCGACACCAGCTCGGTGGCCAATATCCAGGCAGCCGTGGTGTCCTTCAACAACCAGCTGGCCCAGACACGGGCCAATGTGCAGCCGGCGCCCACCACGGTGAGCCCGGGCTGGATGCAGATCATCGACAACAGCGGGCAGATGCAGATCGTGCCGCAGTTCAACATCGCCGAGAGCACGGCCGTCATCCAGAACAATCTGCTGCCGCAGACGGGTCAGGGCAAGAACATCGTCACCACGATCTCGGCCTCCAAGGCCTCGTCCAACACGGTGAACATCAGCGCCAGCGGTGGCATCAAGGGCTTCGGCAGCGTGCTGGACCTGTTCGGCATCTTTGGCCAGGCCAGCGCCTCCTACAACCTGTGGAGCTTTGACGAGTCCACCACGGCCGTGGACATCGAGATCGCCTTCAACGGCGTGACCACGGTGACGCCCGCCCCCGTGTCCTACAACATCAGCACCGGCAAGGGCTGGTGGAACCCGGCACCGCTGGCCAGCGCCGCCAGCTACAACCCCAGCCAGAGCGGCTACCGCTTCATGCCCGACCCCGGCATCAACTTCGCGCCCATGGGGAACTTCGGTCAGATCGCGCGCCTGCTGATCTCGCAGCAGCCGGTGTTCACACTGACCTTCCACACCAGCAACTACCAGGCTTTCACGCAGAAGATCAGCGAAAGCTCATCCTGGGGGGTGTCCTTCCTGGGTATCCCGCTGGCGGGCGGTTCGCAGTCCTACTTCCAGGCCAACACCCGGCAGGATGCCAGCGGTGGCACGGTCACCATCACCATGACCCCGGTGGGCAACAAGACCCCGGTCTCGCCCGCCGACCAGCTGGCCTATGTGATCGGTGCCGAGGTGCTCTGGGTCAAGGCCGGCTGAGCCGCCCGCCGCAGCCTTGTATCAGGCGCCCAGCAGGCGCAGCTTCTGGGCGAGCCGGCGAAAGCGCGGCTCGCCGGAGTCCGCCAGCACTGCCACTGGCTGCCAGGCCACCGCCGTGACCTCGGCCAGCTGGGCCTGCAACGCCTGGCGGGGCGCGATCACCAGGTAGGCATAGTCGTGATGCCAGTGCGCACCCTCGCCCTTGGCCGGATTGGCGGCAATGGCGTGGGTGTCGATGTCCAGCGGCAAGGCCTGACCCCAGTGCGGATGCGCGGCCAGCTGCCGGGCGCCGGTTTCCTCGCTCACCTCGCGCAGGGCCGAGTCCCAGAGACTCTGCCCCGCCTCGTGATGGCCGCCGGGCTGCAGCCAGCGGCCGATCACGCGGTGGTGGATCAGCAGGGTGTGGCTCAGCGCGGGGTCCAGCACCAGGGCGCTGGTGGTGATGTGGCCGCGCATATTGGCGCGGCTGAAGGGATCACCGGCGTCCTCGGCGAGCTGGGCCTGCAGCGCTGCCAGGCCGGCGGCCTCGGCGGGAAAGCGCTGCAGGTAATGGCCCAGCTGCTGCCGGGCCGCCTCGCGCTGCAGGCTCACTTCTTCAGCAGACCTTCGGCTTCCAGCGCGGCCTGCACGGCCGGGCGGGCCGAGACGCGGGCGCGGAAGGCGGCGAGGTTGGCGAAGGGCGCCACGTCCACGCCCACGTACTGGCCCCAGTTGCTGACAGTGAAGAGGTAGGCGTCGGCCACCGTGAAGGTCTCACCCATCAGATAGCTCTTGCCGGCCAGCTGCTCGTCCACGTACTTGAAGCGCTCCAGCAGCTTGGCGCGGAACAGGGGCTTGGCCTCCTCCACCATGCCCGGGGTGAACAGGGGCGAGAAGCCCTTGTGCAGCTCGGAGGTGATGAAGTTCAGCCACTCCTGCAGGCGCACGCGCTCCCAGGAGCCGGCGGCCGGAGCCAGACCGCTGGCGGGCGCCAGATCGGCCAGGTACTGCACGATGGCCGGGCCTTCGGTGAGGCGCTGGCCGTTGTCCAGCTCCAGCACGGGCACCGAGCCCTTGGGGTTGATGGTGTAGAAGTCGGTGCCGTCCTGCAGCTTCTTGGTCTTGGTGCTGGCCAGCACCAGATCGACATTCAGGCCCGCTTCGCGCGCCACGATATGGGGGGACAGCGAGCAGGCGCCGGGGCTGTAGTAGAGCTTCATGGGGTCTCCGTGTGAGTCGGGAATCAAGGGATCCGGCCGGGGGCCGGGATCGTCGCGGCGACACGATACGATGAAACGCAAAAACTTGCCGCCGTCCCATGAAGCCGACCACCCTGCTCTGCTCGCTGCTGCTGCTGGCCGCCTCGGCTCAGGCCCAGGATCTGGACGCGCTGTGGGACTACGCCCGACCCGCCCTGAGCGAGCAGCGCTTTCGCGCCGCCCTGGTCCAGGCCCGCGGGGATGAGGCCCTGATCCTGCAGACCCAGATCGCCCGCAGCCTGGGCCTGCGGCGCGATTTCGAGGGCGCCCGCACCCTGCTGCTGAGCCTGGAACCGCAGCTGGCCACGGCCGGGCCCGAGGCGCGCGTGCGCCAGGCCCTGGAGCTGGGCCGCAGCTTCATCTCGGCCAGCCACCCGTCCGCGCAGCGCACGCCCGAGGCCCGGGAGGCCGCGCGCCGCGCCTATCTCGCGGCCCTGGCCGAGGCGCGCGCGGCCGGCCTCGACGGGCTGGCCGTGGACGCGCTGCACATGATGGCTTTTGTGGACAGTGCGCCCGCCGATCAGCTGCGCTGGAACCGCGAGGCCCTGGCCCTGGCCGAGACCTCGCCGCAACCGGCAGCGCGGCGCTGGCGGGCCTCGCTGCAGAACAATCTGGGCCTGAGCCTGCGCGAGCTGGGCCGGCCGCAGGAGGCTCTGCAGGCCTTCCAGGCCGCGCTGGCGCTGCGCGAACAGGAGGCGCCCGGCAGCGATGGGGGCAGCCGTCTGCGCATCGCGCGCTGGATGGTGGCTCACCAGCTGCGCCTGCTGGGCGAGACCGAGGCCGCCCTGAGCCAGCAGCTGGCCCTGGAGCAGGCCTGCGCCGCGGCCGGCCAGCCCGATCCCTATGTGTTCGAGGAGCTGGAGATCCTCTACCGCGCGCGCGGCGATGCAGAGCGGGCCGCGCACTACGCGCAGCGGCGCGCCGGCATGCCGCCCTGAGCGCCCGGCACGCCGGGCTCAGGAGTCAGGGCTGCTGCTGGGGCTGGGTTTGCCCATCGTGCTTCTGGCGGGCGATGGCACGGCTGTTGTGGTCCTGGCTGTGCTCCAGGCGGCGTGCCTCGCGGCGGCTGAGCTGGCCATCGGCCTCGGCACGCTGCTCCATGCGGGCCGTGTGCTGCTGCTGGCGCGCCAGGCGGCGCTGCTCGCGCGCCGTCAGCTGGCCCGAGGCCGCGCCCTGGGCGATGCGCCCGGCCTGGCGCTCCTGGCGTTGGTCAATGCGCTGCTCCATGCGCTCGGAGGCTTCGGTCTGGGCCTGGGCCAACCAGGGGCTCAGGGCCAGCGTCAGGACCAGGGGCAGGTGGCGATAGTTCATGTTCATGGGAACTCCTTGGGGTGGATGGCCCCGCTTGAACCTCGGCCCGCGGGCTCCGCTTACGGCCCGCTCACCATGACCCCGCGCCGCGCTCGGATTTGCGGGCCGGGGCGTAAGAGCCGCGGGCCGGCCAGGTTCAAGCAGGGTCTTCGCTTGCGCATCAGCGCCCTCTCACCCCCATGCAAGCCGCCGCCCTCGCCGCCCACCGCTTCGGCTATAGCGAAACCAGCCTGCGCGGCCCTGGATCCGATCCCAGGGCCTGGGTACTGGCCCAGTTCGCGCCCGGTGCCCAGACGCCGTTTGACGCCAGCGGCCTGCTCGACGGCCCGGCCGCCCTGCGCCTGACGGGCGAGCTGCTGCGCGCTGCGGTGCCGCCCGCCGCCGCGGCCTCCAGCGCCGAGCCGCGCACGAATATGCCCGCCCTGGCCCTGCGCCGCGCCAACCGCGACGCCTTGCAGCGGCGCTGGCAGCACATCATCACGACCGACACCCCGGTGGCCGAGCGCTGGGTGCAGTTCTGGGCCAACCATTGCTGTGTGGCCGCCACCAAGGGCAGCACCCGCGCCCTGGTCTGGCCGCATGAGAACGAGGCCATCCGCCCGCAGGCCCTGGGCCGCTTCAGCGCCCTGCTGCGCGCCTCCACCCTGCATCCGGCCATGCTGCTCTACCTGGACAACGCCCAGTCCATGGGCCCGCAATCGCGCGCCGGCCTGCGGCGCGAGCGCGGGCTCAACGAGAACCTGGCGCGCGAGCTGCTGGAGCTGCACACCCTGGGCGTGAACGGCGGCTACAGCCAGGCCGATGTCACCGAGACCGCCCGCCTGCTGACCGGCTGGACCGTGCGCCTGCAAGGCGGCGACGGCCGCGCCAGCTTCCAGCCGGCCCTGCACCAGCCCGGCCCCAAGACCGTGATGGGCCGGCGCTACCCCGAGGGCCCGGAGGCCCTGGATCTGCTGCTGCAAGACCTGGCCCTGCACCCGGCCACCGCCCGCCATCTGACCGGCAAGCTGGCCCTGCATTTCGTCAGCGACACGCCGCCGCCCGCCCTGGTGGACGCCCTGGCGCGGCGCTGGCGCGAGAGCGGCGGCGATCTGCGCCAGGTGGCCCAGGCCCTGTTCGAGCATCCGGCCACCTGGTCGCCGCAGAACCCGCCCAAGCTCAAGCGCCCCGAGGAGCTGCTGCTCTCGGCCCACCGCCAGCTCAAGCTGCCCCTGGGAGACCGGGAGCTGGATGCCGGCATGCAGACCCTGACGGCCCTGGGCCAGGCGCCCGGCCGCGCGCCCTCGCCCCAGGGCTGGCCCGACCGCAGCGAGGACTGGCTCTCGCCCGACGCCCTGCTCAAGCGCGTGCAATGGGCCGAGCGCTTCGCCCAGCGCCATGCCCAGGCCGCGGACGCCCGCGCCCTGGCCCGCCTGGCCCTGGGCGAGGACCTGGGCGAGAGCACCCGGCTGCAGATCGAGCGCGCCGCCGATGGCGCCCAGGCCCTGGCCCTGTGGCTGGCCAGCCCCGAGTTTCAACGCCGCTGAGGCCCCCAACCATGTCCTTCAAGCCCACGATGAACCCGGCCCGCCGCCAGCTGATGCAGCTGCTGGGTGCCGGTGCCCTGCTGCCCAGCTGGCCGGGTCTGAGCCTGGCCGCACCCGGTCCGGCCGAGGCGCCGCGCCTGGTGGTGATCATGCTGCGCGGTGCCCTGGACGGCCTGGCCGCCGTGCCGGTGCCCGGCGACCCCGCCTTCGCCGCCCTGCGCGGCGAGCTGGCCCCCACGGGCGCCCTGCCCCTGGACGGCTTCTACGCCCTGCACCCGGCCCTGCCCACGCTGGCGCGCTGGTATGCCGAGGGCCAGCTGCTGGTGCTGCATGCCCTGGCCAGCCCCTACCGCGAGCGCTCCCACTTCGACGCCCAGCAGCAGCTGGAAAGCGGTGGCCCCCGCCCCTTTGCCCTGAGCACCGGCTGGCTGGGCCGGGCCCTGCAGGCCAGCGGCCAGGGCGGCGTGGCCCTTAGCCCGGCCCTGCCCGTGGCCTTGCGCGGCGCAGACCAAGCCAGCACCTGGACGCCCAGCCGCCCCGGCCCCGCCGACAGCGAGGACCTGCTGGCGCGCGTGCAGCAGCTCTATGCCGGCGACACCGCCCTGCACGCCGCCTGGCAGCAGGCCATGAGCCAGCGCGATCTGGGTCGCATGGCCGGCGAGGGTGCAGCGGGCAATGGCTTTGCCGCCCAGGCCGAGCAGGCGGGGCGCTTTCTGGCCGCGGAGCACGGCCCGCGCCTGGCCTGGCTGGAAAGCGGCGGCTGGGACACGCACAACCAGCAGAACAACCGCCTGGCCCGCCAGCTGGCCGGTCTGGACGAGGGCCTCGCGGCCCTGCGCAGCGCCCTGGGCCCGCAGTGGGGCCGCAGCACGGTGCTGGTGATGACGGAGTTCGGCCGCACGGCCCGGCCCAATGGCAGCGGCGGCACCGACCATGGCACGGGCGGCGTGGCCTGGCTGGCCGGTGGGGCCGTGGCCGGCGGCCGGGTGCTGGCCGACTGGCCGGGCCTTGCCAACAGCGAGCTGCTGGAGGGCCGCGATCTGCGCCCCACCCTGGACATCCGCGCCCTGCAAGCCGCCCTGCTGCAGCGCCAGTTCGGCCTGGGCCGTGCGGCCCTGGAAGGCGGCGTGCTGCCCGGCGCCCCGCGCGCGCTGGAGGGTTTGTGGCGCAGCTGATGTGCGCCATCATCAAGGCATCCACCATGAAGAAGCATCTGCTCCCCCCTCTGCTCCTGGCCCTGGCGCTCACGGCGCTGGGCAGCGCCGCCTGGGCCGGGCCGCCCACGGTGCCCGATCCGCAGGAATGGGCGCGCCTGAGCCCCGAACAGCAGGCCCAGCGCCGCGCCGAGCTGCGCCAGCAGCTGGAGCGGCTGCCGCCGGCCGAACGCCGCGCCTTCCGCCAGCAGATGCGCGAGCGCCTGGAGACCCTGAGCCCCGAGCAGCGCCAGGCCCTGGCGGCCCAGGCCCGCGAGCGCTGGCAGGCCATGCCGCCCGAGGAGCGCCGCCGCCAGGCCGAGGAGCGTCGCGCCCAGATCCAGGCCATGAGCCCGGCCCAGCGCCGCGAGCTGCTGCAGCAGCGCCGCGCCATGCTGGACAAGCTCAGCCCCGAGGAACGCCGCGCCCTGCGCGAGAAGCTGCCCAGCGAATGAGCGAGGCCCTGGACCCGCCCGGCGCCGCCGCCCCCCTGCGCTGGTGGTCGGCCGCGCGCGCCCGCCTGGGCCGCGCCACCGGTGCCTCACCGGGCGGTGAAGACTGGGCGCTGTGGCGGCGCGCCTGTGCCGGTGAAGCGGCCGCCGCCACGGCCCTGGTGCGGCAGCTCACGCCCCAGGCCCTGGGCCTGGCCCGGCAGCTGCTGCGCCGCCAGGAGGATGCCGAGGACATGGTGCAGGAGTCCTTTTTGCGCCTGTGGGGCAGCCGTCCCAGCGAGGCGCGGGGCGCCAGCCTGGCCACCTTCTTCAACACCATCGTGATCAACCGCTGCAAAAGCCTGCTGCTGCAGCGGCGCGAGCTCAGCCTGGAGCCCGAGGCCCTGGACGCGCTCAGCGAAGCCCTGATCGACACCCAGCGGCCCACACCCGAGGGTGCGCTGGAGCTGCGCATCGAGGGCCGGGCCTTGCTGCAAGCCCTGCAGCGCCTGCCGGCCCGCCAGCGCATGGCCCTGGCCCTGTGGGCCTATGCCGACGCGAGCGTGGCCGAGATCGCCCAGGCCCTGTCCCTGAGCGAAGCCAATGCCGCCCACCAGCTGCTGCACCGCGCCTAGCAGGCCCTGCGGCGCCAGCTACAGGCGGACGAGCCCCCTGCCGAAACGGAAGTACGCGCATGAAACCCGACCCCGAGGACACCCCGCTGCAAGAGGCCCTGCGCCAGGCCCTGCCCGCGGAAGACAGTGCGACCCTGCAAGAGCGGGTGCTGGCGCAATGGCAGCAAAGGCATGCCAGCGCCCAGGGCGCGGCCCTGCAGCGCGGCAGCGGCGGCCAGCTGATGCTGGCGCGCTGGCGCGATCACCCCCTGCGCTGGCTGGGTGCTGCGCTGCTGGCCAGCAGCATGCTGGTGCTGGCCTGGTGCGGCACGCGGCCCGATCCGGGCGTGCAGGAGCTGATGCAGCTGGACGTGCTGTCCCAGATCGCCATCGGCGAACTCTGAAGCCGGGGCGCCGCCCGGCGCCGGCTCAATGCAGCAGACCCAGGGCGCGCTGCACCTCGCACTGCCAGGGCAGGGTGTGCACGATGCCATTGAGCTGCAGCACCGATTCCATGGGGGCCAGCACCTCGCCCTGAGGGCTGAGAAATTGCAGATTGGTCACCAGCGCCATGGGATCCGCCATGGCAACCACACCCTCGGGTAAACACACCCAATCCCAGGCCACACCGGCCTCGGCCCCATTTTCAGAGGCGCCGATCCACAGGGTTTGCCCCATGGAAGGCTGAGCCGCGTCGCCCGACACCAACACGCGCGTCGTGGAATGCGCGAATTGCAGGCGACCTGCCCGCTTTGCTTCGCACAAAATTCGCGGCCATGCGTACACAATCCAAGTTGGAGTCATTTTTCTGGAGTTTTCTCTGGATGAGGGGAATGGCTCGGGCAAACCCGGCGAGCATGTCGAAAGTTTGCTGACACCTGGGATGAATCGCTAGCTGTAAACCTTGTCAGGGATATGAAGGCCCCGTTGCGAAACCAGCGCGGGAACTGCGTGGAAAGAGTTTGATGCTGCAGGGCGGTTACCAATCCGTACTCGAAGCCAGAACCCGCGAAGAATTCCGCGGGGAAGTGGCTCGCTTTACGAAGCAGTTGGAGTTCGAGACCTTCTCCGCGATCACGGTGGTGGATCACGCGTTGGGCCGTTCGGAATTCATTGCTATCGACAACTCGCCCTCCGGATTTAGCGATGCCCTGAACGATCCGCGCCTGGGCCGCATTGATCCGGTCATGCAGCACTGCAAGCGCAATAGCGTGCCCATCGTCTGGGATCGCGATACCTACCGCCGCCACGACGCCGACGATCTTTGGCAAGCACAGGCCAGCTACGGCTATCGCACGGGTATCTGTCTGGCCCTGCACCTGCCCGAAGGGCGCCATTTCGTACTGGGCGTGGACCGGGATCGGCCCTTGCCCACGGACAATACCCAGCTCATCCGGCTGGTGGCGGATCTGCAGCTGTTCGCAGTCCATGCACTTGATGCCGCCTTGCGCGTACTGCTCCCGGCCGAACAGCAGCTGGAAGCGCCCAAACTCACGCCGCGTGAGCTGGAATGCCTGCGCTGGACCATGGAGGGCAAGACCGCCTGGGAGGTGGGCGGCATCCTGAATATCTCCGAGCGCACCGCCGTGTTGCACCTCAATAACGCCATGCACAAGCTGGGCAGCAGCAACAAGCATCAGGCCGTGCTCAAGGCGCTCCGCCTCGGCTTAATACGTTAAGCCGCGCCGTGACCATCCCCCATCTGTAAGAGTTGACAGTTACGCATGATTGGGTTCGCCGTTTCAATCCGGGCTGTGCACTTCTTCGCACGCCACAGAACACCCGGAGCCGGTCATGCAAAAGCAACAAGTTCAAGCGCAACAAGTCCTCGCCACCGAGAAGCTGGCAGCCCCCGTCGAGATCGATGCCAGCCTGCTGGATCTGGTCAGCGGTGGTGCTCCCAAGAACACTTGGTCGGAGCCCCAGGCCCTGGCTTTCTCCGTCGACGCGCCGAAGAACACCTGGTAAGACTTCGCACAACAAATTTCGCTGTCATCCCCCGCGAGGGAGCAGCGTGGCAACTGAGCTGAATGCTGTTCCGTCCTGAAGCACTGGCCGGGCAGCAACAGTCCTGGTTGGGCAGCATTCAGCTGCTGCGCCCTCTCTCGCTCAAGCTGCTCACGGCCTGCGCCGTGGGCAGCGTCGTTTTGGTCGGTGTCTTTCTCTGCACCGCCGAATACAGCCGCAAGGCGCGCGTGAGCGGCTATCTGGTGCCAGACCGCGGCGTGCTGCGCATCACCGCCCCGCAGGCCGCCACCGTGCTGGCGCGCCGCGTCAGCGAAGGCCAGGCCGTCAAGGCCGGCGACATCCTCTTCGAGCTGAGCCTGGACAGCGCCAGCAGCCAGGCCGGCGAGGGCGTGGCCCGGAGCCTGCTGGAGCGCGAAGCCTCGCTGCGCGAGGCCCTGGCCCAGCTGGAGCCGCAGTTCCAGCAGCAGCGCCAGGGTCTGGAGCGCCGCCTGGCCGCCCAGCAGGGCGAGCTGGACGCGGCCGAGCAGGAATCCAAGGCCCACCGCGAACGCCGCCGCCTGGCGCGCGAGGAGCTGACGCGGGCCGAGGCCCTGCGCGCCCAGGGCTTTTACTCCGACACCCAGCTGCAGGCGCGCCGCCGCGAGCTGCTGGACACCGAGGCGCAAGCCCTGAGCCTGGAGCGCGAGCGCGAGAAGCTGCGCACCGAACAGGCCGCCCTGCGCGCCGAACGCGAGGCCCTGCCCCTGCGCCTGACCGAGCGCCGCGGTGAGCTGACGCGCGAGCTGGCCTCGCTGCGCGCCCTGGGCCTGGAGACCGAGGCGCGGCGCCGCCTGGTGCTGCGCGCGCCCAGCGACGGCATCGTCTCCACCCTGCAGGCCGAGCCCGGCCAGCCCGTGACGCCGGCCCTGGCGCTGGCCAGCCTGCTGCCGGCCGACACGCGCATGCAGGCCTATCTCTACGCGCCCTCCAGCGCCGTGGGCTTTGTGCGGCCCGAGCAGGCGGTGCGACTGCGCTACCAGGCCTATCCGTATCAGAAGTTCGGCCACCAGCAGGGCCGGGTGCTGCAGGTCTCGCGCACCCCCCTGCCCGCGGCCGAGCTGGCCGCCCTGCCCCTGGGTCCGGCGGCCGGCGGCGCCGAGCCGCTGTACCGCATCACCGTGGCCCTGGAGCGACAGAGCGTGGCCGCCTATGGCGCCGAGCAGCCCCTGGCCGTGGGCATGCAGCTGGATGCCGATGTGCTGCTGGAAAAGCGCCGCCTGATCGAATGGATTTTTGAACCCCTGCTGGCCCTGGCGAACCGTGTCTGAATCCGCAAACTCAAATCACAGCGGCAGTCTGCTAGAGCGCCTGAACCTGGGCTGGCGGCGCGGCTCGCGCCTGCCCCTGGTTCTGCAGACCGAGGGCGCCGAATGCGCCCTGGCCTGCCTGGCCATGGTGGCCAGCTTCCACGGCCAGCGCTGCGATCTGGCCGAGCTGCGCGCGCGCTTCTCGCTCTCGCTCAAGGGCGCGACCATGGCCGATCTGGTGCGCATGGCCGCCCAGCTGGGCCTGGCCAGCCGCGCCCTGCGCGCCGAGCCCGAGCACCTGGCCCAGCTGCAGCTACCCTGCATCCTGCACTGGGACTTCCGCCACTTCGTGGTGCTGGCCGAGGTGCGCGGCGACCGCGCCCTGCTGCACGACCCGGTGGCCGGCCGGCGCTGGATCAAGCTGGCCGAGCTCTCGCGACACTTCACCGGCGTGGCCCTGGAGCTGCGGCCCGGCCCCGACTTCGCACCCAAGCCCGCCGCGCCCAGGATACGCTGGCAGCAGCTGCTGGGCCGGGTGCTGGGGCTCAAACGCTCCCTGGCCCAGATCCTGGCCCTGGCCCTGGCGCTGGAGCTGCTGGTGCTGCTCTCGCCCTTCTTCCTGCAATGGGTCGTGGATGGGGTGCTGGTCAGCGACGACCGCGATCTGCTCGTCACCCTGGGCCTGGGCTTCAGCCTGCTGGTGCTGCTGCAGGTGGGCATAGGCGCCTTGCGCTCCTGGGCCGTGCTGCAGCTCTCGGCCAGCCTGAACCTGCAGTGGCTCTCCAATGTCTTCAACCACCTGCTGCGCCTGCCGCTGGACTGGTTCGAGAAGCGCCATCTGGGCGACATCCTCTCGCGCTTCAACAGCGTGCAGCAGATGCAGCAGACCCTCACCACCCAGTTCATCGAGGCAGTGCTGGACGGGCTGATGGTGCTGATCACCCTGGCCATGATGTGGGTCTACAGCCCGCGCCTGGCCCTGATTGCGCTGGCGGCGGTGGCGGCCTATGGCGCGCTGCGCTGGGCCTATTTCCGGCCGCTGCGCCAGGCCTCGGAAGAGGCCCTGGTGCACGAGGCGCGCCAGACCAGCCATTTCATCGAGTCCCTGCGCGGCGCGCAGGCGGTGAAGCTCTTCAATGCCCAGGCCGACCGCGGCGCCCGCTTCGCCAATCTGGTGGTGGAGCATATGAACGCCCAGCTGGGCTCGCGCCGCCTGGAGCTGGCCATGGGCGTGGCGCACAAGCTGGTCTTCGGCCTGGAGCGAGTGGCCATCGTATGGCTGGGCGCCCTGCTGGTGCTGGAACGTAGCCTCTCGGTGGGCATGCTCTTCGCCTTCCTGGCCTACAAGGAGCAGTTCAGCCTGCGCCTGGCCGCCCTGATCGACAAGCTGGTGCAGCTCAAGATGCTGGGCCTGCAGGGCGAGCGCCTGGCCGATATCGTGCTCACCGCGCCCGAGCCCCTGGACCACCAGCTGCCCGCCCAGGCCGCGGCCCCGGCCGCGCTGGAGCTGCGCGAGGTGAGCTTCCGCTATGCCGATGGCGAGCCCGAGGTGATCTCGCATTGCAGCCTGCGCATCGAGCCGGGCGAGGCAGTGGCCATCGTCGGCCCCTCGGGCTGTGGCAAGACCACCCTGCTCAAGCTGATGCTGGGCATTCACACGCCCCAGGCCGGCGAGATCCGCCTGGGCGAGCAGGCCCTGAGCCAGATCGGCCTGGCCGACTGGCGCCGCCGCATCGGCACCGTGATGCAGGACGACCAGCTCTTTGCCGGCAGCCTGCGCGACAACATCTCCTTCTTCGACCCGCAGGCCGATGCCGAGTGGATCGAGCAATGCGCGCGCCTCGCCTGTGTGCACGAGGACATCCAGGCCATGCCCATGGGCTACGAGAGCCTGATCGGCGATATGGGCTCCAGCCTCTCGGGCGGCCAGCGCCAGCGCCTGCTGCTGGCGCGCGCCCTGTACAAGCGGCCGCAGTTCCTCTTCCTGGACGAGGCCACCAGCGCGCTGGATGTGGAGCGCGAGCGCCAGGTCAATGCCTCGCTACGCCAGCTCTCGATCACCCGCATCGTGATCGCCCACCGGCCCGAGACCATCGCCGCGGCCCAGCGCGTCATCACCCTGCACCAGGGCCGGGTGGCGCAGGACCTGCGCGCCCTGCCCCCAGCACCGGGCGCCCAGGCCTGAGGGGCCGGTCAGCCCGACGGGCCGGGGGCGGCTATGGCCGCCATCAGGATTTCCAACTAGCTGGCCCAGCTGCGAATCATTAGCATTCCCCTATCTGATTTTTGATATCGATAGGAGAACGATGATGGCCAAGACCGCCAGCTTCGGTGTGCTGCACCTGGGCACCGCCTTCGGCGTGACCTATGCGATGACCGGCAGCGTCGCCATTGCCGGCGCCGTGACCTTTGTGGAACCCCTGGTCAACACCGTGATGCACTACTTCCACGACAAGTACTGGGACCGGGTGGAGGCGCGCCTGCGTGCTTGGTTCAGCCCGAAGGCCGGTGGAACGCAAACGCACGAGGGATCGGCCGTCAGCGCCTAGGTCTTCCCGAGCGGAGGCCGAGGATCCGGCTTCGCCGGTCCAAGGGCCTCGCCCCCTTGAGGGGGCGGCCGCAGGCCGTAGGGGGTGGGCCTATCAATCTGGCTTGATCTTGGCGCGGGCCACCACGGCCTTCCAGCGCTGCTGCTCCTGGGCAATGAAGGCCGCAAACTGGGCCGGGGTGTTGCCCACGGCCTCCGCGGCGTCGTGGCTCAGGCGCTCGCGCGAACCCACCGAGCGGATGGCCTTGGCGGCTTCCACGGCCAGCTTGTCGATGTTCGCCTGGGCCATGGTCGAGGGCGCGTTCAGGCCGTACCACTGTGTCATCTCGAAGCCCGGGAAGCCCTGCTCGGCCACGGTGGGCACATCGGGCAGCTGGGGCAGACGCTCCTTGGAACCGGTGGCAATGCAGCGCAGCTTGCCGGCCTTGATGAACTGCATGATGGCCGGCGCGCCCACCGAGGCGGCGTCCAGGCGGCCAGCCAGAAGATCAGTCAGCTGGGGGCCGGTGCCGCGGTAGGGCACGTGCAGGATGAAGAGGTTGCCCACCATCTTCAGGTATTCCATGGCCAGGTGGCCGGCGCTGCCATTGCCGGCCGAGCCGTAATTCAGCTTGCCCGGCTTGCTGCGCACCAGGGCCACGAACTCCTTGAGGTCCTTGGCCGGCACATCCGGGTGCACCACATAGAGACTGGGCACCTTGGCCAGCAGGGTCACCGGCTTGAAGTCGCGGTTGGTGTCGAAGGGCAGCTTGTCGTAGATGTAGGGGTTCACGGCCAGGGTGCCGATATGGCCCAGGATCAGGGTGTGCTGATCGTCGGCGCGGGCCACCTCGCCCATGGCGATATTGCCGCCGCCGCCCGGCTTGTTCTCCACATAGACGGTCTGGCCCAGGGTCTTGGTCAGCTCCAGGGCGGTGGCGCGGGCCACGATCTCGGAGCTGCCACCGGGGGCGAAGGGCACGACCAGGCGCACCGAGCGGCTCGGCCAGCTGGGGCTTTGGGCGGCGGCGGGGCCCAGACCCAGCAGGCTGCTGGCGGCACCGGCCAGGCCGGATTGGAGGATGAGGCGGCGATCGGCCATGGCTGTGTGTCTCCTGTGTTTTGTTGGTTGGTCGTGCAACAAGCCGGGAGGCAGTCTAGGCCGCGGGCCTGTCAGGGCGCTGTCTCGCGCTCCATCCAGCCCAGCCAGCGCAGGGCCTGTTCGCGGTTTTCGCCACACATCATCTCGCTGGGCTGCAGGGAGCCGCAGACCGCCGGGCGCTCGGGCCGGCCGAAGATCTTGCAGCGGTCGGCCTCGTCCAGCTGCACGCAGCGCACGCCGGCCGGCTTCCCCGCCGGCATGCCCGGAATGGGCGAGCTGATGGAGGGCGCGATGCAGCAGGCGGCGCAGTGGTCACGGCAGTTCATGGTGGGGCGTATTGTCGGCCCGGGCATGGCCCTCGGCCGTGACTTATCCACAGGCCGCCCGTAAAATTCAGGGTTTGCCCGCGCCGCGCTTTCTCCCTTCTTTTTGCGGTGCCCGATCGAGGCTCAAGCCATGCTCTATCCCAAGGAATTCGACGTCATCGTGGTCGGTGGCGGCCATGCCGGCACCGAGGCCGCGCTGGCCGCGGCACGCATGGGCGTGTCCACCCTGCTGCTCACCCACAATATCGAGACCCTGGGCCAGATGAGCTGCAACCCCTCGATCGGCGGCATCGGCAAGGGCCATCTGGTCAAGGAAGTGGACGCCCTGGGCGGCGCCATGGCCGCGGCCACCGACGAGGGCGGCATCCAGTTCCGCATCCTCAACGGCTCCAAGGGCCCGGCCGTGCGCGCCACCCGCGCCCAGGCCGACCGCGTGCTCTACAAGGCCGCCATCCGCCGCCGCCTGGAGAACCAGCCCAATCTGATGCTGTTCCAGCAGTCGGTGGACGATCTGATGGTCGAGGGCGACAAGGTGGTGGGCGCCGTCACCCAGAGCGGCATCCGTTTCCGCGGCCGCGCCGTGGTGCTGACCGCTGGCACCTTTCTGGACGGCCGCATCCACATCGGCCTGCAGAACTACAGCGCCGGCCGCGCCGGTGACCCGCCGGCCGTCAGCCTCTCGGCCCGGCTGAAAGAATTGAAGCTGCCCCAGGGCCGGCTCAAGACCGGCACGCCGCCGCGCATTGACGGCCGCACGATCGACTTCAGCCGGTGCACCGAGCAGCCCGGCGACGGCATGCCCGGCACCCACACGCCCATGCCCGTGTTCAGCTTCATGGGCTCGGCCGATCAGCATCCGGCCCAGCTGCCCTGCTGGATCACGCACACCAATGCGCGCACGCACGAGATCATCCGCTCGGGCTTCGAGCGCAGCCCCATGTTCACCGGTGTGATCGAGGGCGTGGGCCCGCGCTACTGCCCCAGCATCGAGGACAAGGTGAACCGCTTTGCGGACAAGGACTCGCACCAGATCTTCCTGGAGCCCGAGGGCCTGACGACGCACGAGTTCTACCCCAACGGCATCTCCACCTCCCTGCCCTTCGACATCCAGCTGGCCGCGGTGCAGTCCATCCCCGGCCTGGAGAACGCCCACATCCTGCGCCCCGGCTACGCCATCGAGTACGACTACTTCGACCCGCGCGAGCTCAAGAGCAGCTTCGAGACCCGCGCCATCCAGGGCCTGTTCTTCGCCGGCCAGATCAATGGCACCACCGGCTATGAAGAGGCAGCGGCCCAGGGTCTGTTCGCCGGCCTGAACGCTGCCCTGCAAGTGCGAGGCTTGGAAGCCTGGCTGCCCACGCGCGACCAGGCCTATCTGGGCGTGCTGGTGGACGACCTGATCACCAAGGGCGTGACCGAGCCCTACCGCATGTTCACCAGCCGGGCCGAGTTCCGCCTGCAGCTGCGCGAGGACAACGCCGATATGCGCCTGACCGAGGTCGGCCGCCAGCTGGGTCTGGTGGACGACGCGCGCTGGGATGCCTTCAACCGCAAGCGTGATGCTGTTTCACGTGAAACCGAAAAGCTGAAGAGCACCTGGGTGCACCCCGGCATCCTGCCCGCCGAGCAGGCCGAGCGTCTGGTGGGCAAGGCCCTGGAGCGCGAGTACAACCTGGCCGATCTGCTGCGCCGCCCCGGTGTGGGCTACGACACCCTGGTGGAGGTGGCCCAGATTGCACGCCCCGAGTCTGGTGTTTCACGTGAAACCCTGAGCACCGAGCTGGGCAAGACCGTGGCCGATGCGGTGATTGAGCAGATCGAAACCAGCGTCAAGTACGCCGGCTATATCAACAAGCAGGTGGAGGATGTGGCCCGCGCCGCGCATTTCGAAAACCTCAAGCTGCCGGCCGAGCTGGACTATGCCCAGGTCAGCGCCCTCTCCTTCGAGGTGCGCCAGAAGCTGAACAAGCACCGCCCCGAGACCCTGGGCCAGGCCTCGCGCCTCTCGGGCGTCACCCCAGCCGCCATCTCCCTGCTGCTGATCCATCTGAAGAAGGGTCGCTTCAAGGGCTTCACCGACATGCCCGCCGAAGCCGGCACCCCGGCCTGAGCTCCCGCCCCAACCCGCATCCATGACTGATACCAATCCCTTGCGCCCCGCCCTGGTGGCGGCCGCGCAGCAGCTGGGCCTGAGCCTCAGCGACAGCCAGATCGAGCAGCTGCTGGCCTACCAGGGCCTGATCCAGAAATGGAACAAGGTCTACAACCTCACCGCCGTGCGCGACCCCCAGGCCATGCTGACCCAGCATCTGGTGGACAGCCTGAGCCTGCTGCCCGCCCTGCTGCGCCATGCCAATGGCCAGCCTCTGCGAATGATGGATGTGGGCAGCGGTGGCGGTCTGCCGGGCGTGGTGGTGGCCATCTGCGCGCCGCAGATCGATGTCACCTGCGTGGACGCCGTGGCCAAGAAGGCCAGCTTCATCAAGCAGGTGGCGGCCGAGCTGGGCCTGAAGAATCTGCACGGCGAGCACTCGCGGGTGGAAGCGCTCGAGGTAACCCCCTTCGACCTGATCACCTCCCGCGCCTTTGCCTCCCTGCTGGACTTCACCAGCCTCACCCGCCAGCACCTCAAGCCCGGCGGCGAATCTGGCGCCAAATCCGGCGCCATCTGGCTGGCCATGAAGGGCCAGCACCCCACTGAGGAACTGGCCGCCCTGCCCCCGGACCTGGATGTGTTTCACGTGGAACAGCTGCAGGTGCCCGGCCTGGATGCCCAGCGCTGTCTCATCTGGATCAAACCGCGCGCTTGATCCGTCCTTGGCCCGGCTGCTTCCGGGCTACCATCGCTGCCTGCTCAGAACTACAAGACCATGGCCAAGATCTTCTGCGTTGCCAATCAAAAAGGCGGGGTCGGCAAGACCACCACCACCGTCAACCTCGCCGCCGGCCTGGCTCAGGTCGGCCAGCGGGTGCTGGTGGTGGACCTGGACCCGCAGGGCAATGCCACCATGGGCTCGGGCATCGACAAGCGCGCCCTGGAGCTGAGCATCTACGACGTGCTGCTGGAATCGGCCAGCGTGGCCGAAGCCCGCCAGCGCAATGAGAAGGTGGGCTATGACGTGCTGGGCGCCAACCGCGAGCTGGCCGGTGCCGAGGTGGAGCTGGTGGAGCTGGAGCGCCGCGAGCGCCGGCTCAAGGCCGCGATTGCCGCCGCCGATGCCGACTACGACTTCGTGCTGATCGACTGCCCGCCCTCGCTCTCCATGCTCACGCTGAACGGCCTGTGCTCGGCCCATGGCGTGGTCGTGCCCATGCAGTGCGAGTACTTCGCGCTGGAAGGCCTGTCCGACCTGGTCAACACCATCAAGCAGGTGCATGCCAATCTGAACCCGGACCTGCAGATCATCGGCCTGCTGCGCGTGATGTTCGACCCCCGCATCACCCTGCAGCAGCAGGTGAGCGAGCAGCTCAAGAGCCATTTCGGCGACAAGGTGTTCGACACCGTGATCCCCCGCAATGTGCGCCTGGCCGAGGCCCCCAGCTACGGCCTGCCCGGCGTGGTCTTCGACCCCGCATCGAAGGGCGCCCAGGCCTTTGTGGACTTCGCCCGGGAGATGGTGCGGCGCGTCGCCACCATGTGATGACGGCCGCAACGAGCCCTACCCTGCCCGAGCTGGCCCGCCTGGCCGAGGAGGCGGGGCTCAATGCCTCGGCCCCGCCGCAGCAAAGCCGGATCGACGGTTGGCTGCTGCGCCTCTCCCCGGGCAAGGCCAAGCGCTCGCGTTGCGTCAATGCCCTGGCCGAGGGCAGCCTGCCCCTGCCCGAGCTGCTGGCGCGCTGCCAGCAGGCCTTTGCGGCCGCGGGCCCGCCCCTGCTGCTGCGCATCACCCCTTACAGCCAGCCCGCCGATCTGGACGCCCGCCTGGCCGCCCTGGGCTGGTCCAAGCTGGATGAGGCCCTGGTGATGGTCCGCGCCTCGCTGGACGGACTGCCGCCCCCCCTCCTTCCCGACGATACCCGCCTGCTGCCGGTGGACGCCGCCACCTACGCCCAGGGCGTGGGCGCGCTGCGCGGTTCCAGCGAGACCGAGATCGCCGCCCATGCCGAGCGGCTGGCAGCCTCGGCGACGCGCTATCAGGGCTTCTGGCTGCATCGCGAGGCCCCCGGAGGGTCAGGGCTGCTGTCCTGCGGCCAGATCGCGCTGGAAGGCGATCTGGTGGGTTTGTACGACATTGCCACCCCCGCCGCCCTGCAGGGCCAGGGCCACGCCGGCCGGCTGTGTCTGGCCCTGCTGCAGCAAGCCCGGCAACAAGGCGCGCGACACGCCTATCTGCAGGTGGATCCCAGCAACGCCCCGGCCATGGCCCTCTACCGCCGCCTCGGTTTTGTGGAGGCCTACCGCTACCACTTCCGCCAGGCGCCATGAGGCCACCGGCCGATGGCGGTTGCGGCGCCCCGTTCCCACCCTCCCGTTCCCCGTCCTCTCCTCACATTCTTGGGTCCTCGGCCAAACGCTTCGCCTGACACAGGCATTGACACCATGACATACCGATCTTCATCCCCCCGCGCGATCACGAGAAGCGCGGCCATCGCCTTGCTGCTGGCCGGGGCGGCACTGCCCGGCGCCCAGGCCCAAGGACAGGGGCTGGGCAAGGACGCGCCCGGCAGCCAGGACCACCCACTGCTGCAACGCTTCACCGGTTCGGCGCTGATCGGCTATGCCAGGGCCGATTGGGATACAGCGCGAGTGCCCGGCTCGCCGCAAGTGGGGCCCGACCAGAAATTCAAGGACCTGCAAACGGTGGAAGGCAAGGTCACCCGGTTGGTTTACCTGGCGCCGCTAGGCAAGTCCCCGCTGGAGGTCTATCGCAACTACGAGCAAGCGCTGAGCGCCGCGGGCCTGAAGCGCACGATCAGCTGCGAGAAGGATTGCTACGACCTCTACCAGGCCCTTGGCCTCAGCGGCATTCGTTCGATAGACGGTCTGGCCTGGTCCAACAAGTTCTACGAAACCAAGACGGGAAGCACCTTCCAGGCTTCCTCAGCGCTGTACTACCGTGAAGCCCGCGTGCTGTCCGGCACCCTGCAGCGCGGCGGCGTCGAAACGCATGTGACGATGCTGACGACCAAGGCCGGCAACGATTCCTCCGACTACGCCGCCACCTATCTGCAGATCGTCGAACCCAAGGCCATGCAGACCGGCCAGGTCACGGTGGACGCCAAGGCCCTGCAAAGCGGGCTGCTGACCGACGGCAAGATCGCGCTCTACGGCCTCTTCTTTGACACAGGCAAGGCCGAGATCAAGCCCGAGTCCAAGGCCCAGCTGGACGAGATGGCCAAGCTGCTGCAGGGCAATGCCCAGCTGAAGGTGCATATCGTGGGCCACACGGACAATGCGGGCAGCCTGGACGCGAACCAGAGCCTCTCCCTGGCCCGTGCCCAGGCCGTGGTGGCCGCCCTGAGCAAGCCGCCTTACGGCATTGCCGCCACCCGCCTGAGCGCGCGCGGTGTCGCCAGCCTGGCCCCGGTGGCCAGCAATGCCGACGAAGCCGGCCGGGCACGCAACCGCCGCGTGGAGCTCGTCCAGCAGTAGCCGTTCAAGGTGAAACGGGTCGGACTCTGCGCTCCAGGCGGAGCCGGCCCGCGCTCCCGCTCAATCCCGCTCGCGCCAGACCTTGAGCAGGGTGTGGCGGGTGAAGCCCGGCACATAGTCGTGCAGATGGGCCACGCAGGCGTAGCCCAGGTGCTCGAAGCAATCGGCCGCCTCGTCCAGCAGGGTCTCGATCAGGGCATCCACACAGCCGCGCTTGAGCGCCTGGGCCTCGATCTGGCGCAGCAGCTGGCCACCCAGCCCCTGGCCGCGCTGCTCGGGCTGCACCCAGATATAGCTGAGGTAGAGGCGCTGAAACTCCGTGCGGCCCCAGGCCCCGGCGATCAGCTGGCCGTCTTCATAGCAGGCGCAGGCAATGTCCCGGGCATCGCTGCCCTGGGTCTGCTGGCGGCCGTGCAGGATGACCCCATCTCGGATGGCGTCCAGGTCGGCGGGGGGCAATTCGGAGTCGCGACGCCACACCCGCTCAGACATCAGAGGCCGAGACCTTCGTCCAGGCCCAGATGCACATTCATGGACTGCACGGCCGCGCCGCTGGCGCCCTTGCCCAGATTGTCCAGGCGGGCCATCACCAGCACCTGGGTCTCGCTGCCGAAGACGGCGATGTCCACCCGGTTCGTGTCATTGCAGGCCTGCACATCGTAGAAGCCGGTTTCCATGGTGGCCGGGTCGCGCAGGGGCAACACCTTGATGAAGCGCTCGCCCGCGTAGTGCGCGCTCAGGGCCTCGTGCAGATGCTCGGCCCGGGTGCCGGCGCGCAGCTGGCTCAGGTGCAGGGGCACGGTCACGGCCAGGCCCTTGTAGAAGCTGCCCACGATGGGCATGAACACCGGCGCGTGCCTGAGGCCGGTGTGGGCCATCATCTCGGGCAGGTGCTTGTGGGCCAGGCCCAGGGCGTAGGGGCGGGGCGAGTCCAGCTTGGCGTCGCCACCGGCCTCGTACTGGGCAATCATGGACTTGCCGCCACCCGAGTAGCCGGTGATGGAGGTGGCGCTGATCAGGGCCTCGGGCGCCAGCAGGCCGGCGTCCACCAGGGGGCGCACCGCCAGGATGAAGGCGCTGGCGTGGCAACCCGGGTTGGCGATGCGCTTGCTGGCGCGGATCTTGGCGCGCTGATCCTGGGCCAGCTCGGGCAGGCCGAAGCTCCAGCCCGCCACCGTGCGGTGGGCGGTGCTGGCGTCGATCAGGCAGGTGTTGGGGTTGCTGACCATGGCCGCGGCCTCGCGCGAGGCGGCGTCGGGCAGGCACAGAAAGGACACGTCCGAGGCGTTGATCAGGCGCGCGCGCTCGGCGGCGTCCTTGCGCTTGTCGGCGTCAATCTTGAGCACTTCGATGTCGCTGCGACCGGCCAGATACTCGTGAATGCGCAGGCCCGTCGTGCCCTCTTGTCCATCCACAAACACCTTGTAAGCCATGGCCTCTTCTCCAGCACAATCGATCGATCAGAAAGGACCGACAGCATAAGGCCAAACCATGATTGAACCGCGTGTATTGCTACTGCCAGGCTGGCTGAATTCCGACCCGGCGCACTGGCAGAGCCGCTGGGAGACCCTGTATGGCGACCAGCGCGTGGAGCAAGCCGACTGGCAATGGCCGCGCCGCGGCGACTGGATGGCCCGGCTGGACGAGGTGCTGCAGCAGGACGAGCGCCCTGCCCTGCTGGTGGCCCATTCCCTGGGCTGCCAGCTGGTGGCCAGCTGGGCGGCGCATTCGCAGCACACGGCCCAGGTGCGCGGCGCCCTGCTGGTGGCCCCGCCCGACACCGAGCGCGAGGACACCCCGCCCCAGCTGCACAACTGGCGCCCCATACGCCGGCCGCGCCTGCCCTTTCCGGCCCTGGCCGTGGTGAGCCGCGACGACCCCTTCTGCGCCCCCGAGCGCGGCGCCCAGATGGCGGCCGACTGGGGCGCCGAGCTGCTGATGCTGGGCGCCTGCGGCCATATCAACAGCACCTCCGGCCTGGGCGACTGGCCCGAGGGCCGGGCCCTGCTGCAACGCCTGCAGGCCCCGGCCGCGGCATAAGGGACAATCCAGCCCCTATGGTCACGAAAAAACCCAAGGGCCTGGGCATGGGCCTGGAGGCCCTGCTCGGCCCCAAAGTGAGCGATGCCCCGGCCGCGAGCCGCGAGGGCGAGCCCAGCACCCTGCGCCTGGAATGGATGCAGGCCGGCAAATACCAGCCGCGCACGCGCATGGACGAGGGCTCGCTCTATGAGCTGGCCGAGAGCATCAAGGGCCAGGGCATCATGCAGCCCATCCTGGTGCGGCCCATTACCCCCAACGGCGAAGCGCGCTACGAGATCATCGCCGGCGAACGGCGCTTCCGTGCCGCCAAGCTGGCGGGTCTGCGCGAGGTGCCGGTGCTGGTCAAGGCCGTGCCCGACGAGGCCGCGGCCGCCATGGCCCTGATCGAGAACATCCAGCGCGAAGACCTGAATCCGCTGGAAGAGGCCCAGGGCCTGAAGCGCCTGACCGAAGAGTTTGGGCTCACCCACGAGCAGGCCGCCCAGGCCGTGGGCCGCTCGCGCAGCGCCGCCAGCAATCTGCTGCGTCTGCTGCAGCTGGCCGATCCGGTGCAGAACATGCTGATGGCCGGCGACATCGATATGGGCCATGCCCGTGCGTTGCTGCCCCTGGATGGCGCACACCAGATCACCACCGCCACCGAGATCGCGGCCAAGAAGCTCAGCGTGCGCGAGGCCGAGAAGCTGGTGGCACGCCAGGGTTCGGCCCGCCAGAAGCCCTTGCTGCGCGTCAAGAGCGACAAGAGCCGCGATGTGCTGCGCCTGGAAGAGGAGCTCTCGGACCTGCTCACCGCCCAGGTGGAGATCCGCGTCAAGAAGCGCAGCAAGCGCGGCGAGCAGGGCGAGCTGTCCATCCAGTTCGGCTCGCTGGACGAGCTCAACGGCCTGATCGAGAAGCTGCGCGGACCGCAGTAAGACCAGCGCGGCCACCGGCCGCTGCACAGCCCCGGAAAGCCGTGAGCCCTTCACGGCTTTTTTCATGCGCCCTGCACAAGCTGGCACGGCGTATGCATATTCATCCTCGCTCTCCGTCCATCGCTTTGCGGGGGGTGGGCCACAGGGCCAGGTCTTGCCTTGAGCAGGAACGCACGGAAGGGCGTAGCATGGTGTCAACGCCGCAGGCATCTTCCGTGTTGAAGGGCAAAGACAAGGCTTATCCTGTGTTCAAGGCTTGGTGCATGAACCAAGCTAGGTTTCAAGACCAGCAGCTTTTCCGCTGAACCTCGGAAAGCTCTGATGACGCCTCGGTCCCGTTGTAGGGGCGCCATCAGAACTTCCCAGACGACGCCGGTGTATCACGCGCCCGGCGGCCGTCTCTGCCCGACACAGGAGGTCAGCATGGACGTGATCAGCAGCTTTGCCGCTCGCTACGAGCGCACCCGGGTCGAAGAGCTCTCGCTGGAAGAGTATCTGGCCGAGTGCAAACGCAATCCCCTCGCCTACGCCACCGCCGCCGAGCGCATGCTGCAGGCCATCGGCGAGCCGCAGATGGTGGACACACGCAACGACCCGCGTCTCTCGCGCCTCTTTGCCAACAAGACCATCAAGATCTACCCGGCCTTCGCCGAGTTCTTCGGCATGGAGGACGCGATCGAGCAGGTCGTCTCCTACTTCCGCCATGCCGCCCAGGGCCTGGAGGAGAAGAAGCAGATCCTCTACCTGCTGGGTCCGGTGGGCGGCGGCAAGAGCTCCATCGCCGAGCGGCTCAAGAGCCTGATGGAGCAGGTGCCCTTCTACGCGCTCAAGGACTCGCCGGTGAACGAGTCGCCGCTGGGCCTGTTCGACGGGGTCGAGGACGGCCCACTGCTGGAGCGTGAATACGGCATCCCGCGCCGCTACCTGAACCGCATCATGAGCCCCTGGGCCGTCAAGCGCCTGGAAGAGTTCGGCGGTGACATCCGCCGCTTCAAGGTGGTCAAGCGCTACCCCAGCGTGCTGCGCCAGGTGGGTGTGGCCAAGACCGAGCCGGGCGACGAGAACAACCAGGACATCTCCAGCCTGGTGGGCAAGGTGGACATCCGCAAGCTCGAGACCTACGCCCAGGACGACCCCGATGCCTACAGCTACTCCGGCGGCCTGTGCCTGGCCAACCAGGGCCTGCTGGAGTTCGTCGAGATGTTCAAGGCGCCCATCAAGGTGCTGCACCCCCTGCTGACCGCCACGCAGGAAGGCAACTTCAAGGGCACCGAGGGCTTTGGCGCCATCCCCTTCGACGGCGTGGTGCTGGCCCACAGCAATGAGAGCGAGTGGAAGGCCTTCCGCAACAACAAGAACAACGAAGCCTTCCTGGACCGCATCTACATCGTCAAGGTGCCCTACTGCCTGCGCGTCAGCGAGGAGGTCAAGATATACGAGAAGCTGATCCGCGGTTCCTCGCTGGCCGAGGCAAAGTGCGCTCCGGGCACGCTAAAGATGATGAGCCAGTTTGCCATCCTCACGCGCCTGAAGGAGCCGGAGAACAGCTCGCTCTTCAGCAAGATGCAGGTCTACGACGGCGAGAACCTCAAGGACACCGACCCGCGCGCCAAGAGCTACCAGGAGTACCGCGACTACGCGGGCGTGGACGAGGGCATGAGCGGCATCTCCACCCGCTTTGCCTACAAGATCATCTCCAAGGTCTTCAACTTCGATTCCAGTGAGGTGGCGGCCAATCCGGTGCACCTGATGTATGTGCTGGAGCAGCAGATCGAGCGTGAGCAGTTTCCGCAGGATCTGGAGCAGAAGTACGTGGGCTTCATCAAGGAGCTGCTGGCTCCGCGCTATGCCGAGTTCATCGGCAAGGAAATCCAGACGGCCTATCTGGAGAGCTACAGCGAGTACGGCCAGAACATCTTCGACCGCTACGTCACCTACGCCGACTACTGGATCCAGGATCAGGAGTACCGCGATACCGACACCGGCGAGGTCTTCGACCGCTCGGCCCTGAACGCCGAGCTGGAAAAGATCGAGAAGCCCGCGGGCATCTCCAACCCCAAGGACTTCCGCAACGAGATCGTCAACTTCGTGCTGCGGGCGCGCGCCAACAACCAGGGCAAGAACCCCACCTGGACCAGCTACGAGAAGCTGCGCACGGTGATCGAGAAGAAGATGTTCTCCAACACCGAGGAGCTGCTGCCCGTCATCAGCTTCAACGCCAAGGCCAGCGCCGACGAAGCCAAGAAGCACGAGAACTTCGTGCAGCGCATGGTGGACAAGGGCTACACGGCCAAGCAGGTGCGCCTGCTCTGCGAGTGGTACCTCAGGGTCCGCAAGAGCAGCTAAGGAGAGCCATTCATGCTGCAGCAGATCATCGACCGTCGGCTGTCAGGGAAGAACAAATCAATAGGCAACCGCGAGCGCTTTCTGCGCCGCCACAAGGAGCAGATCCGCGAGGCGGTGCGGCGCGCGGTGGACGGGCGGGGCATCCGCGACATGGAGCGCGGCGAAGAGGTGCACATCCCCAAGAAGGACATCAGCGAGCCTGCCTTCAGCCATGGCGAAGGCGGGGTGCGCGAGGTGGTGCGCCCCGGCAATACCGAGCATGTGCGCGGTGACCGCATCGCCAAGCCCAAGGGCGGCGCGGGCCAGGGCGGTGGCGGCGAGGCCAGCGACTCCGGCGAGGGCGAGGACGACTTCGTCTTCCACCTCAGCAAGGAGGAATTCATGCAGGTCTTCTTCGAGGACCTGGCCCTGCCCAATCTGGCCCGCACCACCCTGGCCGAGACGCCCGAGTGGAAGACGCATCGGGCCGGCTTCGTCAGCGACGGCACGCCCACCAATCTGCATGTGGTGCGCTCCATGCGCGGCGCCCTGGGCCGACGCATCGCCCTGGGCATGGACAAGCGCCGCGAGCTGCGCGAGCTGGAAGAGCGCCTGGCCCTGCTGCGCCGCGAGGACGCGGCCAAGCCCGAGGTGCAGGCCCTGCGCGCCGAGACCGAAGCCCGCATCCTGCTGCTGCGCCAGCGCCTGGACGCCATCCCCTTTCTGGACCCCATCGACCTGCGCTTTCGCAACCGGGTGCGCGTGCCCCAGCCCACCACCCGGGCCGTGATGTTCTGCCTGATGGATGTGAGCGGCTCCATGGACGAGTCGCGCAAGGACCTGGCCAAGCGCTTCTTCATCCTGCTCTACCTCTTCCTGACCCGGCATTACGAGAAGATCGAGGTGGTCTTCATCCGTCACCACACCCAGGCCCAGGAGGTGGACGAGCAGAACTTCTTCCACGCCACCGAGACCGGCGGCACGGTGGTCTCCTCGGCCCTGGTGCTGATGGAGCAGATCATCCGCCAGCGCTACTCGCCCAGCGAGTGGAATATCTACGGCGCTCAGGCCAGCGATGGCGACAACTGGCACCACGACAGCGGCCGCTGCCGCGAGCTGCTGGCCGACAAGATCCTGCCCCTGTGCCGCTACTTCGCCTATGTGCAGGTGGCCGAGGCCGAGCAGAACCTCTGGGAGGAATACGCCAAGCTGGCCGACGAGGAGCCGCAGTTCGCGATGCGCAAGGCCGTGGAGGTGGCGGAGATCTACCCGGTCTTCCGCGATCTGTTCAAGAAGGAAGGGGCCAGCACATGAGCAGCCTCGAGAACCGCCGCCAGATCGGTATTGCGGCCGATCAACGCGAGTACGGCGGCCGCCGCCGCGGCCGCGAGCCTCTGCGTCAGCCCCTGCCGCTGAAGCAGCGCCCCGCCAGCCCCCTGCCCGGCCCCAGCGACTGGACCTTCGAGCTGATCGAGCAGTACCACGAGGTGATCCGCCAGACCGCCGAGCGCTACGGCCTGGACACCTATGCCAACCAGCTCGAGGTCATCAGCTCCGAGCAGATGATGGATGCCTATGCCTCGGTGGGCATGCCGGTGAACTACCGCCACTGGAGCTATGGCAAGGAGTTCATCGCCACCGAACGCCATTACAAGCGCGGCCAGATGGGCCTGGCCTACGAGATCGTCATCAACTCCGACCCCTGCATCGCCTACCTGATGGAGGAGAACACCATGGCCATGCAGGCCCTGGTGATCGCCCATGCCTGCTATGGGCACAACAGCTTCTTCAAGGGCAACTACCTCTTCCGCATGTGGACGGACGCCTCGTCCATCATCGACTACCTGGTCTACGCCAAGAACTATGTGGCCGAATGCGAGGAGCGCCATGGCCTGGACGCGGTGGAGACCCTGCTGGACTCCTGCCACGCCCTGATGAACCACGGCGTGGACCGCTACCGCCGCCCCTCCAAGCTCTCGCTCGCCGAGGAGCGCGCCCGCCTGCAGGACCGCGAGGCCTATGCCCAGCAGCAGATCAACGAGCTCTGGCGCACCCTGCCGCGCGGCAAGGACCGGGCCGAGGAAGAGCGCGAGGCGCGGCGCTTCCCCGAGGAGCCGCAGGAGAACCTGCTTTACTTCATCGAGAAGCATGCGCCCCTGCTGGAGCCCTGGCAGCGCGAAATCGTGCGCATCGTGCGCAAGATCGCGCAGTACTTCTACCCGCAGCGCCAGACCCAGGTGATGAACGAGGGCTGGGCCACCTTCTGGCACCACAGGCTGCTCAACACCATGTACGACGACGGCTACCTCACCGACGGCATCATGATCGAGTGGCTCAAGTCGCACACCAATGTGGTGGCCCAGCCGGCCATGGCCAATCTCAACCCCTATGCCCTGGGCTTCGCGATGTACACGGACATCAAGCGCATCTGCGAGCAGCCCACCGAGGAAGACCGGCGCTGGTTCCCCGACATCGCCGGCAGCGACTGGCTGCCCACGCTGGACCACGCCATGCGCAACTTCAAGGACGAGAGCTTCATCGGCCAGTACCT
>Ga0233424_10000476_pt1 | contig 50066 bp, 37 predicted proteins | sample Watercolumn_Towu_FD_181011 | JGI IMG/M metagenome (GOLD analysis project Ga0233424, IMG submission 181011) | Freshwater microbial communities from Lake Towuti, South Sulawesi, Indonesia - Watercolumn_Towuti2014_125_MG | ecosystem: Environmental > Aquatic > Freshwater > Lake | place: Indonesia...
GATTCTGCGGCGAAGTCGCGTATCCGAAGGAATTAGCCGGGCGAAAACTCACCAACCCGGACACGCCCGTCATCGAGCATTTCATCACGGTCACCGCGCAGGGAAAACCGACGCCGGTCGCGCCGATCTTGTTTTCGAAACAGGAGAGTTACGATGTGCAGAAAGGCGGCGAGATCTTCGCCTATCTCACGTTCAAGCTTCTCGCGATCGAGCAGCGCGGCGACTCCTGGATTCCTGTTTATCAGGAGTCCGAGCCTCGCCTTCTGGAGGCAGACGCGGCGGAAGGCTTTCGCGAGCAAATCGGTTGGAACACCAATTACATCCTCCATCCCGAAGAGATCCTGGCCGACAACTTCGTGCTGCTGGTTCAGAACGCCACGGACGTCAAGACGCCTCGAATCCTGGAAGAAATGCGGCGAATCCTGAAGCGCGAACAATCCCCCTGACAGATTCCCGGTGCGCCCGATTCCTCCATCGGCGGCGGTCAACCTTAAACTCCGCAGTTGAAGTCAAGGCTCCCTCTCACCAAGGGAGAAGGTTGGGGTGAGGGGAAACGCAACGCCTTACACCAAAGTATTGGCCACTGAGGATCGTTCAAAGGTCAGCCTCGCTCGACGGCGCCCGATGAATTCTCAGGAAATAAACCAGCGCCAAAAAATCGTACGCCGCGTGGGTCACGACCGGGCACAGCAGATTTCCCGTCGCCATCATCAAGCCGCCAAGATAAACGCCGATCAGCGCCGTCACCCACGCGTAATTCCACGTGATCGGATGCACGCAACCGAACAGAAGACTGGCCACCGCCAACGCCGGCAGGGGCCCAATGACCGCACTCAATTTCTCCTGAATCAACCCCCGGAACAGCAATTCCTCGCCGACCCCGGCTAGAACAGAAATCGCGGCCAACTGAAAAATGGACCAACTTGAGAAAAGAGGCCGCACGTTTCGCTCCAAAACCAACCGGATGTCTCGCAGCGCAGCGACATCGAATTTCCACAGGCTGAGGAAAAACAACAGCGGCGGGAGCGCCGCCGCCAGACCGATCCCGGCGTCCTCGACACGCCAGTGCCAACGCGCCAACGGCGACTGATGCAACGCGTAACCCAGCGCCACCGCGATCAGGCCGAGCGAACCCTCCGCCGCGCAGGCGAGGAGGAACCAGCTAAGTCCGGACCGTGTCATCAGTAGGCCGGTTGGACAGGGGCGTGCTTTGACACGCCGGTGTTTTGGGATGCCAGGACGAGAGAAGCGAAGTCACGGTTTTTGGTTCTCCTGATCCTAACACTCCAGCGACATTTCCGAAATTCGGAGCGCGGACGACCTCGTCCGCAGCGCTCCCGCGACGACCGGGGACGTTGGAACCTTCGACGCGCACCGGCCAGTCGAGCCTGTGCACCCACGAGTTGACGGTGCTTTGGGCTGGAACCGGTCGATTTGGAGTGCGCCGGCAGAGCGCAGCGGCGACGGCGCTTTCTTGTCGAATCCCCACACCGCGGACGGCCCGGGAGTACAGCCCTTGGCCCACGCTACAGCGGCGTCGCGCTCCGCTTGCCGCCGCACTCACTGCGCCCCTTCGTCCGTGACGATGAACTCCAGCAGGTCGGCCAGGTCCTGGGGCGAGAGCGACGCTTCGAGTCCTTCGGGCATGATCGATTGGTTCTGGCTCTGGATGCGGCGGATATTGGATCGAAGCACGCTGTTCTCCACCCCGAACGCCTGGCGCAGGGTGACGCTCGTCGCGTTTTCGGTCGCGATCAGGCCCAGGTAACTTTCACCCTCCTTCGTTTCGACGAGGTAATTCAAGTAACTCGGCGCCACTTCGCGATTCGGATCAAGGATGCTGACGAGCAACTTCTCCTTGCCGTTGGCGCGGACGCTCGCCAAATCCGGCCCCACCGCGTATCCCTCCCGGCCCGCGCGATGGCAGGACAAACAGCGTTCCTGGTAGGTCTTCCGGCCGCGTTGAGCGTTCCCGACCAGGTCCAGAGACGAGCGGAATTGTTCGAGGCTTTTCTCGCGGTCCATGCAGTGGGTCAAAGGCAGAAGCTGGGCCGCGCGCTGGCGAATCTTTCGGTCGGCATGAGCGCGCAAGAATGCCGCTTGGTTCGCGGAGAGTTCGGCACGCTGAATCATGTTCGATTCGAGGCCATCGAGCAACGCGCTGATTTGTTGTGGCCGGGAAGTCAACGCGCTCAACACTTCGCTGCGGGATCGCGGCGTCAATTGCGGCCAACTCCGCACCATCGCGCGTCCGGCTTCCGTTTCCCGGAAGCGAGCCAGCGCGCTGATCGCTGCCGCCTGGACCGATCCTTCCGGATTCCCCGCCAGAATCGCCGACAGGGCCGCGCCCGCGTCCGCCCAGTTCATCGCGCCGAGCAATTGGATCGCGGGGAGGCGTTGTGCTTCCGGTTCGTTGGGGTCGCGGGCGGCATCGATCGCGTCCTGCTGAAGCGACTTCAGGCGTTTCTGCGTTTCCGACTCCAGACCGCGCGGTTCCAGGCCAGCGCGCCGCATCCCTTCCAGCAACGGCCTCGCGAGCGTGAACGGTTCGGTGCGGCCCGGAAGGCTTTGGAGATGCTGAACAATCCGCGCGATGTCCTTCGGGTCTTTCCGCGCGGCGATGAGTCCTAGAAGTTGGCTGAAAAACTGGCGCCCCGCGAGCGAGTCTTGCTTTGCCCGGAAGCCCGGCCGCGTGGACGGCAAAAAGAAGAACGAGGAATCCGCCGCGCCGCCCAGCGAACGCAACACCGCCGCCCCAATCCAGGCGTCACCGCAGTCGCTGGCGGCGAGAGCGGACAATGCCTGGATGCGCTCCGGGCGATCCACGTCTCCAAGCAAGAATGCCAGGTGATAGCGCACGCGCGCGTCCGGATCCGTCGCGAGCGAAACCAGGTTCTTCCACAAAGCCTCTGGAAAGGGTTTCTGGCTGCGCAGCAGATTTCTGGAGAGCCGGACGGCGTGCTCGCGCACGAGCGGATGCGTATCCGCCAGCCGAGCGTCCAGGTGCCGCTCCGTCAGAGCCGCGAGTCCGCTGAGCGCATGGAGGGCGTGCCATCGGCCCAAGGGGGTGCCCGGACGGTCCAACATTTTCTCCAGCGCGGGAATCGCCGACCGGTCCTGGCGCTGATAAAGCAACCGCGCCGCCGTGTCCCGATGCCAGCCGTTCTCATGCGCGAGTGTTTGAACCAGCTCCTCCGTCGAGGCGCGGTCCAACTTCGGCAAGGCCGGCTGTTTGAACCCATCCGGCACGATGCGGTAAATCCGGCCCCGGTCGTTGCCACGATTCAGATCGAGGTGTTGTTTGATGTTGGGCGGCAGTGACCACGGGTGCTCGATGATCTCGCGATACATGTCCGCGACGTAGAGTGTGCCGTCCGGCGCGTTCGCGAATTGCACCGGGCGAAACCAGTTGTCCTTCGACGCGATGAATTCGGTTTTCGATTCGTCCACCGGCCGACGTCCGACAAAGCTCGCTCCGTCCGCAAAAAGTTGCTTGCGATGGATCAAATTGCTGCCGCAATCCGCCACGATGACGTTGCCGCGAAATTCCTTGGGCCACGCGTTGCCGCGATAAATCGTCACGCCCGTCGCCGCGGTAAAATACCCGGACGGATGCCCGCCGCCCTCGATGGGCCCCGGCACCAACCCGGCCACGCGCCAGCGCGTCCGGATCACGCGCCAGGGCTCATCCGGACTGATCCGATAGACCGCCGCGGCCGGGCCGTCCTCCGCGATGTTCACGAGCGGGCTGGGCATGGTGTAAAGCGCGTTCGCTTTCGCGTCCAATTCGTCATACATCAGCATTTGCAGGTGGGCGCTGTTGCTGCAAACGAACTTGCGGCCCGCGTCGTCGAAGCTCAGCCCGTGCTGCCCGCCGCCGCTCTCCGCGCGCAACTCCAGCGTGCGCGGATCAAACGAGAAATCACGCCCTCGCAGCTCGACGAGCGTCCTTTGCGGATTCTTCGTCGAAGTCACGCGCCCGCCGTTGCCACTGGTGGCGCCGTGAATGCGGTTGTCCAATCCCCACGTGAAGCTGTTCAAAAGCGCCTGCACATTCAACCGCTCGACGCCCACGGCAAACCCAGTGAACACGACCTCCCGTGTATCGGCCTCGCCGTCGCCATTGGTGTCCTTCAAATAAAGGATGTCCGGGCTGGCGCCGACAAAGACGCCTCCGTCGTAGCAGATCACCGCCGTTGGCCAGGGCAGATTTTTCGCATAGACGGTCGCCTTGTCGAAACGGCCATCGCCATCCGTGTCCTCCAGCAAGCGGATTTGGCCGAGGTGTTCGTCTCGGCGCTCGGAGTAATCGACCATCTCGACGACGAACAATCGGCCTCGCTCGTCGAAGGAGAGCGCGATTGGGTCCACGACGAGCGGTTCCGCGGCGACCAGTTCCATTTTGAATCCAGCTTTCACCCGGAACGTGCTGAGCGCGCGGGTCGGCTCAGTCGGCGGAATGTGTGGCAAGTCCTTGGACTCGACGGAAGGTTCCGCAGCAAAGACGCCGTGAATCGCGCCCAGCAGCAAAGCCAGCCAACCCCATGGGGAGCACACGCGCCCTCGCGTGTCCCGACCGGCGCCCTCGCCGTTCGGAGGGGGGCACAGGACGGTCAGAAGCTGCCCCACGATGCCGACGCGCTTTTGTGGTCGGCGAGGCCGCCAATCACCGCACACGAGGGCGCGTGCGCTCCCCGACTCAACGGAATGGTTTCGGCCAAGAAGGGCCTTGCCGAGCACGCCCAGAATTTGCGGAATCATGGTCCGCGATCCTACGAAGCCGCTTAGAAATTGCGAGAGCCAGTTCGCATTGGAAAAACTTGGCGGTGCATGCCGAAGTGTCGGTGATTCGGTCCACGCAGCGCAGAGTTGCACTCTATCAGTATCGCCCGAAAGCGTCGCAAGCCGCGCAAAATTTACAAGGCGACAACTCTCAGACACGCTCTGAGGCTCAAGCTAACGCACACTCACGGCAGCGCGCGCTCGGTCGAAAGGACTCCCCCCTTGGCCGAATCAACGCGGATGGTGAAATTGCCTCGCCCGCGGACGATGAATTGAACTCGAACGGCACCCATCCCCTCGACCGTTTCGAGCTCCACGCGCTCCGGGCGGCGCTTGACTGCTTCAACGCGTTTGAAAAATCGGTCTGTGACCCGGCCCGAGGAAAGCACGGTGATGTCCCTCCCGTTCAACGTCACGACGTCGGGCGGACTGATTTGATTCCTCGCGTCCTGGCCTGTGCGCGTCGGGATCAGCCCGACATTCTCAATCGTCACCCAAAACTTGAACAGCCCGTCGTCGAGCCGCGTGACTTCGACCTCGCCGAGGCTCAAGCGGGGCATCTGGTCCGCGTGGTACAGCGTGAACGCCATGTTGCGATGGCATTCTTCTTCGAGCAGGAACGAGGTCGGCGTGCGGCCCCATTCTTTCCTGGTGCCGCCGATCTCGATTGGGCCGTAGGTGGGATGATTGAACTCGCGCCATTTCACGACGCCTTCGTTGAGCAGCACGTATTTCAGGAAGGCGGCTTCGTCTTCGCGCGAGGCCCCGGCGGATTTGTCCAGGTTGCGCGTGGTCCACAATTCCGTGGTGAATCCCAGAATGCCGCGCGCGCCGTAAAACCAATCCACTTCCCCGCCCCAGGCCGTGTAGAGATCCTTCCAGATGATCATGGACCGGTAAAACGGCAGCATTTTTTCGCCGCGCTGGGCGATGAATTGGAGCGTGCGCTCGTCTTCCGGCTGGCTGACGCCGCCTTCGCGTCCCGGATTGCGAAGGATCATTCCGCCGCTGTTGTGGTAAGACTGGAAGGCCGCGATGTTCGGACGGCTCGTGACGAATTCCGAAACCGCCCGCGATTCCGGCAGCGAGAACGGATATTCCTGCGCGCCGAACTGAATGTAATTGGGCTGCCAGTCCCAGGCCCAGTTGCGATTGGTGTCGTAACCGCCCGCCGGATCTTCGTTCACCTGGCCGTCGCCGTCATTGTCGAGGCCCTCGGCTCCCAGCAACGTGTATTCGCCTTTCTCATCGGGAGCGACCTGGACCATCAAGAACTCCGGATATTGCGGGTGCGGTTTCCAGCGTCCGTTCGGGTCTTTGATCCGCATTTGCGTGATGGAACCGTCGCCGTCCAAATCATCCACGTCATCTTCGTCCACGAGGCCGTCGCGGTCGTTGTCGTAAGGCCGGAGTCCGCTCCGCGACGAATGCATGCTCTGGGGGTGATGAAACCAGCGGTCGCGGCCATCGGGGTTGATCGTAGGAATCAGGTAGAAAACATTGTGGTTGAGCAGGTCGGTCACTTTGTCCAAACGGCCGTACTGGTGGCACAGATACCAGGCCGTGTAAGCGACCACTTCGCCGCCCTGGACTTCGTTGCCGTGGATGTTGCCGTCGATGTACATGCCGGGTTTCCGCTCCGCATCGCCGACTTTCCGCGCGGTGACTTCAAGGCACCAAAGATCGCGGCCTTCGTATGATTTGCCGATGGAATACAACTTCGTGAGATCGGGAAAAGCCTGGTGCAGGTTAGCCAGGATCGCGCCCAGGCCCGCGTGGTCGTAAAAGCGGTTCCACTCCAAGACGACTTTCCTTTGGGCCGCGCTGCCAACTGCCGGGAACGCGTGGTCGGCGGGGTTTCCCGGTTTTGGTTGGCGATCCGAAATCGCCGCGAGGACGGGCAACGAGCCGAGGGCAAGCATCGCCATCAGTCCAAGGGATTGAGCAAGGCCCACACGTAACAATTCAAGCCCTGGCAGAAGCAACCGAAGGAAACGAGGAGGTTGAACGTCCCCGAGTCTGGCGGAGAATGCCTCAGGGCCAGAGACAACTCCGAGTCGCAACCCGAAAACCTCGGTTCTCTTTGATACCTTCTGTTGAATGCCCGCGGTCTCACGAACGCGGTTACGGTTCAAATAGCGGACTTTCATAGTGAGTAGGGATTGGTCCTGCGGATTCGAGATGTGAGGTTACGAGCTTCAAAGTTCTATCGGAGAGAGGCTCAGGGTGAGGGGAAACGAGGGCATCTCCAGGAGAGCCACTCAAACTTGAGGCGGGCGGGGTCACGGCGTGGGCTTCGGGAGATCAATGCTCGTCCGGACTGTGCCTCCGAGCGCCGAAATGACTTCCACTCCGAGCTTTGCTCGGCCTTTGGCTCGAAGCGTGCAACGGACCTCCGTGATTCCGCCGCTGCCTTCGAGGGGACCGAGCGATGTTGATTTCACCCCGGCCAGAATATCGTTCTTGTCCACGTCAAACACCACGCGGGTCGGCAGCACTTCGCGCGTCGTCACGCCTTGCGCCAGAGCCGTGGGGAGGTAGCCGGTGTTTTCCACTTTCAGGATGATCTCGTAAATCGATTCGCCCAGGTGTTTGGCGTCGGCTCGCTGGACACCCACGCGCGGCAGTTTGTCTGCCAGGCTGGTCAGAAACCTGGCGTGCGGCCCGGCGAATTCGTCGAGCAACTTCTGCGGAGGATTGCTCCTGGCGAACGGCGCGAAACCGCCGATCTCAACTTTCCGGCCCGGAAAATCCGGGTGATCGAAAGTCTTCCACGGCACGAACGACTCCGGCGCGTTCGCGTCGAGCCATTTGAGAAACGCGCGGTCTTCCTCGTTCCGCTTGTCGGCGTCTGCCGGAGGTTTGCTGTCCGGCTTCGAGTCGCCCGCCGGTTTTTCCGCTTCCTTTTTCTCGTCCGTCTTCGGGTCAGACTTGGACGCGGCCGAGGCATCCTTGGACTTGTCGCTGCCTTTTTCCGTTTTGGATTTGGCGAGCTCGATCTGCATGGCGGGACTCCAGGGCCTGGCCGCGAGCGAAAGCCGCCCGCGATGGTAGTACATCCAATCGGAAAAGGTTCCTGGCTCGCTGTTGCCTTGAAGCTCCTTCTTCAGCCCGACGGCGTCGCGATAAGCTTTGCCCAGTTCGCGGTAGAAAGGCAGGTCGCGTTCCTGGATCGCGGTGGGAGGCCGTTTGCCGCCCGGTTCGCCCTTGGGAGTTTGAATCAGGTTATCCACCGCGCCGAACGTGAAGACGATTCCAAGGTTCGGATGATCCACGATGAAATCAGCCAGCGCTCGCGTCTCAATCTCGCTGATCTGGTGCAGCCCGCTGGCCGCGCTGAAGAACTGGTAATTGAAAGGAAAGTTGCGGTTCAGATTGACTCCGCCAACCCCGTCTTCGTTCCAGTCTTCGTCGCGATCGTTGTCGCTGCCTTCGATCAGGTAGCGCCACTGGCCTCGCTCGCCTTTTGCCTTGTCGGCCTTCATGAGGAGCCTGGGTTCCGCCGGGTCCAAAATGTATTCGCCTTCGGGATCCTCGACGCGCATCCAGGTGATCAAGCCGTCGCCGTTCAAATCCTCCGGTCCGTCCTCGTCCACGAGGCCGTCGTGATCGTCATCGACTGGCCGGGTGTTTATGAACGACTCGCGCTTCGGGGAAGCGAAATAGGACTCGGCTCCGTCGGGGTTCAAGCGCGGGAAAATGTAAATCGTGGTCGAATCCAACAATTTCTTCTCGGCGCCGTCGCTGGCATAGCCCGCGACGAGCTGGCGCATCCAATGCACGGCGCTGGTTGTGCCCGCCAAGTCGTTGCCTTCGATTCCGGCAACCAGCAACATCGCCGGACGGTGCCGGCGTTCTTGCTCCGTTCCGTTGCCCAGTTCGGCCAGCCAGAGAGGATTCTTCTTCAGTGTCTCGGCGGCTTGTTTGAGATGAACGAGGCCCGGGTGCGCGGCCCTGAGTGACTCCAGTTGGCGGGTAAGATTCTGGGCATCGAGATACTCTGCCGCGCGGGCGCCCGACGGAAGCTGAACAGCGAAAAGCGCCCACAAAACCAGAGCGTATTCAATAGAGTTCTTCATGGAGCACAGCATTTCCGGAATTGCCACGCGCATAGTTAAGGAGCGAATAGAGGCTGTCAATGACCAGCAATTCTCATTTGACTCGGAGCGCGCCCATCCTGGGCGCAGCGCGCAGAGAAATCCGAACACTGCAGGTTATCCCGCGCCGTTTTAGCTTTCCGGGGCCGCTGCGGCCTGGAAGGCCGCGCTCCACGCACGCCAAAATGAGACCGCCTAGATTCTTTTTTCGCGCAATGCGCCCATGAACCGCGACCCGCATGTGGTCCCGGTTTTAGCCGGTCGGCAGCGCCGGAGCCGCCTAAAGGCGGGACTACAAACCATGCCGGTTCATGGGCAGAATTGCTGGTCGACGATCCCGGCGGCAATGCCGCAATTCCGGAATGCGATCTTTATGACTGCGAGCCCCTCAGTCTCTGATTTCTACCGGTTGAACGGTCGCAAAGATGGTTCGCCTCTAGCCCCAACCCCGCGGTAACTTTTCCATCGATGAAAGTCCTGATCGCCGGTTCCAGCGGACTGATCGGCACGGCTCTAACCGCGTCCCTCCCGCAGCTCGGCCATCAGGTCACTCCGCTTCTCCGCGGCTCCGCGCCAAACGGATCGGGCGCCCTCCGCTGGAATCCCGAGACCGGTGAGATCGACGCTTCCCGGCTGGAGGGATTCGACGCGGTGGTGCATTTGGGCGGACGAAATCTCGCTTCGGGACGTTGGACGAAAGCCCTCAAAGCGAGCATTCGCGAGAGCCGGGTGCGTTCCACGCAATTGCTCTCGGCGGCGCTGGCGAAACTGCGGGAGCCGCCCAAGGTTTTCCTCTCCGCTTCCGGCGTCAGCATCTATGGAGATCGTGGCGCAGAAATCCTCACGGAGAGCAGTTCGCCAGGCACAGGCTTCTTGGCGGACGTGGTCCGGGAATGGGAAGCCGCAACCCGGCCCGCGACGGAACGCGGCATTCGTGTGGTCAACTTGCGCCTGGGCCTGGTGCTCAGTGCGCACGGCGGGGCGCTGGGCAAGATGCTGTTCCCCTTCAAACTCGGCCTGGGCGGCGTGGTCGGCCGCGGCGACCAATACTGGAGTTGGATCGCAATTGAGGACACAGTGCGAGCGATTCTGCATGCTCTGGCGACGGACACACTGTCCGGTCCGCTGAACGCCGTTTCGCCCAATCCTGTGACGAATCGCGAATTCACCCGCGCGCTGGGGGCGGTGCTTCGGCGTCCCACCATTTTTCCTCTGCCGGCCTTCGTGGCGCGGATGGCGCTGGGCGAAATGGCGGACGAGGCTTTGCTCGCGAGCGCACGCGTCCTGCCCGCCCGGCTCGCGGCCTCCGGTCTCAAGTTCGCGCACGAAGAATTGAGCGGAGCGCTGTGTTCTCTCTTGCAAAAATAACCTCGCTTCCCGACCAAAGACGTGGCCGACAAACCGTTTCCATGCCATGACCACCCCGAAGGACAGACTATCGATGACGGTGCAGGACTTTCGGGATTTGCTGGCGTTCTTGTTATCATTGAAATGATTGGCCGGAAGCGCGACGATCCTGGCCGGCACCATGACCACTGAGGCAGCCACCGCGCCACCCGACCCGTGGCTCAAACGGTTCGTGATCGGACGAAACCCGCGCTGGACCCTGGCGCGGGTGTTCATCGTGGTCGTCATCGCGTTCGTCCTCTTCAAATTCGTTTTCATTCCCATCCGGGTCGTCGGCATCAGCATGGAACCGACGTACGTGGAGGGGAAGATTCGGCTCGTGAACGAGCTGGCTTACCGCAAGTCCGATCCGCAACGCGGCGACATCGTCGCCGTGCAAATGAAGAGCGAACGGGTGGTGCTTTTGAAGCGGATCATCGGGCTGCCCGGCGAGAGCGTCCTCTTTGCCGATCGTAAAATCTACATCAACGGCAGGCGGCTGGAGGAGCCCTACGTCAAACTGCCCGTCCACCACTCCTGGAGCAGCAACTACCGGTGGCTCATTCCCAAGAACGCGTATCTGGTCATCGGCGACAACCGGTCGATGGCGTTCAAAGATCACTACCGGTACCTGGCGGAGAAGGATGAGATTCTGGGCAGGGTCGCGCACTAGCCATGCTTACCCTGGAATCACGCCGGCGGGACTTCCCCGCTTTGGGCTCGATGACCTACCTCAACACCGCAGCGGAGAGCATCCCACCATTGTGCGTCCGCGAGGCGCTCGAAACTTATTGGCAGGACAAATTGCGCGGCATGAACGGCCGCGAGGCGCATTACGCGAAGATGGAACGATGCCGTGAAGCCGCGGCCAGGATGCTTCGCTTGACGCCTGCGGAAATCTCTTTCTGCTCGTGCAGCGCCGAAGCGTACAATCTTCTGGCGACGGCGCTGAATCTGCAGCCAAAGGACGAAGTCGTCATCAATGATCTCGATTTTCCCTCCGGCGCGACGCCCTGGCTGACTTCGCCGACGCCGCTGGCGGTCAAGGTTTGGAAATCCTTGAAGGGCGCCTTGAACCTGGATGACCTGGTTCCTCTGCTTAATTTGCGAACACGGCTGGTGCAAGTTTCGCTGGTCAGTTTTTACAATGGTTATCGTTTGGAATGGGCGCCCTTCGTTCAGTGCGTCCGCCAGCAGGCGCCCGCCGCGATCCTGGCCGTGGACGTGACGCAGGCGCTGGGACGAATCGTCCTGGATTGTTCCGACGCCGATTGCATCGTTTCGAGCACGCACAAGTGGGTGCTCGGCTTCCACGGCGGCTGCATCGTCGGCATTCCGCAAAGACGCGCCGCGGCGCTGACGACGTGCGCGGGCGGATGGTTTCATCTTACGGACGCGTTTGGTTCGGATCGCTTTGAACGTGCCGTGCCCAAAACCGGGGCGGCCAGCTATTCGGTCGGCATGCCGAATTTCGCCGCGATCTACGCGTTGGACGCGGCCTTGCGCTACGTCGAACAAGTGGGCGTGGAGGCCATCGCCGCGCACGCCGACCCGCTGGCGGAGCAACTTTATCAAGCGCTGCTGGAGCTTGGCCTTACGCCCATGGCGCCGTCGCAACCGGGACACCGTTCGGGAATCCTCTCCTTCCGACATCCCAACAGCACAGCGATTCACGCCGATTTGGAGCGCGGGCGCGTTCACGTCATGCACCACGCCGGCCGGTTGCGCGTCTCGCTCCACGGCTATAATTCGGCGGATGACGTGGAGCGGCTGATCACTGCCTTGCGCGGGAGTTTGAAATCAAACTGTAAACCAGAATCCACAGCGGCGACTACGGAGACTCCGTCTCCGTAGTCCAAAACCCACCAATGAAGTTTCCTTCGTCGAACAGCGTCCAACGTCCGGCGCTCGGAGTCCTTCATTGAACGAATGGGAAGGACTCTTCGGTGGCAGCCGACCATGGCAGATTGAATTGGCCATTTCAAAATTTGAAATCATGAGAGCACGAACCAATCGGAGTGGCGTTGTGCCGGCCAGCGCGAGAGGATTCATGCTTTGCGCGTGGCTGACCAATGCGGCCGCCGCCTCGGGCTTCGGCGCGGACCAGCCGCAATGGGGTCAGGCCTGGTCGCGCAACATGGTTTCCAGTGAAAAAGGTTTGCCCGATTCTTTCGATCCACAGACGGGTCAGAACATCAGATGGATGGCCCGGCTCGGCACTGAATCCCATTCCACACCGATCATTGCGCGCAGCCGCGTTTTGATCGGCACGAACAACAACGAGCCGCGCGACTCCAAACACCAGGGCGACCGCGGGGTGTTGATGTGCTTCGACGAAAAGGATGGCCGCCTGCTCTGGCAACTCGTCGCGCCCAAACGCGAAGAAGACCCTTACCACGATTGGCCCAATAGCGGAATCTCGTCGCCCGCCACGGTCGAGGGCGATCGCGTCTATATCGTGAGCAACCGCGGCGATGTGCTGTGCCTCGATCTTGACGGCCTGGCTAACGGCAACGACGGCCCGTTCCAGGACGAAGGCGCGTACATGACGCCGAGGCCTTCACCGGTCAACCAAAAGGCCGAACTCGTGGCGCCCGAATCCGAAATCCGAAATCCGAAATCCGAAATTGGAGGAAGCTTCGCACTCCGCACTCCGCATTCCGCACTCGTGACGCCCGGCCTGCTCGATGCCGACATTCTCTGGCGGTTCAACCTGACCACTGACGCCGGCATCTGGTCGCACGACGCGGCGCACAGTTCGATCCTGATCCGCGGCGATCATCTTTACCTGAACTCCGGCACTGGCGTGGATAACACCCACAAGCGCATTCGCACGCCCAACGCGCCGAGCCTGGTCGTCCTGGACAAGCGCACCGGCCGGCTCCTAGCCCGCGAAAACGAACGAAATGCTTCCCGAATCTTCCATTGCACCTGGTCCTCGCCATCGTTGGGCGACGTGAACGGTCGCCCCTTGATCTTCTTCGCCGGTGGCGACGGCATCGTGTACGCGTTCGGACCAGTTACGGATGACGTTTTACGCATTACGAATGATGGAGTTCCAAATCTGAACCGAGTCTGGCGCTTCGACTTCGATCCCGCGGCGCCGAAGGAAAATGTCCACCTTTACAACAGCAACCGCCAAGAAGGTCCGAGCAACATTTACGGCATGCCTGTTTTTCACGATGGCCGAGTTTTCGTGGCGGGTGGCGGTGATCTCTTCTGGGGGAAGAATGAAGCGTGGCTCAAGTGCATCGACGCCACGCAAACGGGCGATATTACGCATACCGGCGAAGTCTGGGCCTATCCGCTCGTCAAACACACCGTGTCCACGCCGGCGATTTATGACGGACTGGTGTTCATCGCGGATGTGGGCCGCACCGTGCATTGTGTCGATGGCGCTACGGGCAAGCCGCATTGGACCCACGAATTGAAAGGCGACATCTGGGCGTCGCCTCTCGTGGCGGACGGCAAAGTGTACCTCGGGACGCGGCGCGGTGATTTCTGGGTGTTCGCGGCTCGCCAGGAGAAAAAAATCCTCAGCACAGTCGAGTTGGGCAGTCCCATCAGCGCCACGGCGACCGCCGCGAACGGCACGCTCTACGTTGCGACGATGAAGCACCTCTACGCCGTGGCTGGGCCGGGAAGGTAGGGCCGGCTTCCTAGCCGGCCGGTAGCGAGTGGCGCACCCGCAAGGAGTTGAACCTTGAACCTTCTGATCCGTAGTCAGATGCTCTATCCAATTGAGCTACGGGTGCTGCCAGGGCGGTGGAATCTACAAGTCGCAGCAGCCACCCGCAAGCGATTATTCGGAGCGGAGCCAGGAATTGGAATCCCCAAACTTCCCAATTCTCCCAACTTCTCGATCCCGCTTGCTCGCCCCATTCTCCTGGGATAATTTCTCGCCACTATGGACAACAACGTGCCGCCCGTTTATGCGAGCAATCCGCCGGTGATCACTCCGCAGCCGCCCCCACCGCGCAAGAGTCGAGGCTGGATGATCCTGGCGCTGGCGTTGGCTGCCGTTCTCCTGGTGCTCGTGGCCGGCCAATTCATGCAAGCGATCTCCGGCATGGCGGGGATCAATCCGATGCCCTCCTCCGGCACAGGTCACCTGGAGGAAATGACGGTGGAGAACAATCATTCCGAGAACAAAATCGTCGTGGTGCCCGTCGAAGGAATCATCTCCAGCCAGATTTGGGACCGTGGAGGACGAAACATGGTCGAATCCATCGCGCACCAGTTGAAAATCGCGGGACGCGACAAATCAGTCAGGGCGGTGATTTTGAAGGTGGATTCCCCCGGTGGCGAAGTGATGGCCTCGGATGATATTTCCAGAGCGATCTCCGAGTTTCAGCAGGAGTATCGCAAACCCGTGGTCGCTTTCTTAAGCGGGCTGGCTGCTTCGGGAGGGTACTACGTCGCCGTTCCCTGCCAATGGATTGTGGCCAATGAACTCACCATCACCGGAAGCATCGGCGTGATCATGCACAGTTTCAATTACCGGGGATTGATGGACAAGGTCGGCGTTCATCCGCAGGTTTTCAAAAGCGGGCGGTTCAAGGACATGCTGAGCGGATCGAGAAAACTGGAGGACATCGATCCGAAGGAAGCTCAGATGATCCAGGCCATGATCGAAGAAACGTATGACCGGTTCAAGACCGTGGTCCGGGAAGGCAGGGGACGATCTCTATCCAAGAACCAGGGCGACGGAAAACCGCTCGTCGAAGGGTGGGAACAGTATGCGGACGGGCGCGTTCTGACGGGCCGGCAAGCGTTTGAGTACGGATTTGTCGATGAGAAGGGCCATTTTGAAGACACGGTCGCGCGCGCCAAACGGATCGCGAACATTCCCGATGCGAATCTGGTGCGCTACGAAGAGCCTTTCCGTCTTTCGCGGATTTTCGGTTTTCTGGGGAAGAGTGCAAACGCCACGCTCAAAGTCGATCTGGGGCTTGATCTGCCCAAGCTCCAGGCTGGCCGGCTTTATTTTCTCTCTTCCACGGTTCTACACTGAGTTACGCCCCCGAGGATCAGCCCCTCTTCCGAAGATTTTTCTGAGCCGTATCCATTCATTGAAAAGGTGACTCGCCCTCACCCTAACCCTCTCCCCCAGGAGAGGGAACAGCTCTTTCCCGTACCGGGAAACGGTCACTAAACAGGGATGAGTCCGCGGGCGGCAAAAGTTACTCCCTCTCCCTGGGGAGAGGGCTGAGAGCCGGACAAGTAGCCACGGTCGAGCCGGGACTCTATTATCCAGGCACAGGCGGCGTCCGACTCGAAGACGTTGTGTTGGTGACCTCCAATTCCCCTCAAAACCTGACCAAGTTCGAGAAAACCCTGGAAGTGTGACATTGGCTCGATGTGTCTCATCGGGTTTGCATTTCCTTCGCGCCGTTCTGTCGCACAGCGTTCAGCATGCGCTTGGAGCTGAACTTGTTTGGCTTTCCCTTCGTCTGGCATTGAACTCGCTCCACTCTGGAAGTGTCGTCGAATTGGGCGCGCGCATGTGGGTTTCCGGATTAGAATCAGGTAAACGCGCGAGCCTGCTCAACAAACGTTGGGACCAATATCGAAAAGTCTGAATGCTTATGATGCTAGGATTCTTGATCATGGACCAGTATTGGTGGCTGGCGATTCCGGGCTTGATTCTCGGAATGTTCGCCCAAATCAAACTCAGTTCGACGTACAGCCGTTTCGTCCGCGTTCCGGTCGATTCCGGCCTTTCGGGCGCCGAAGCCGCGCGGGAAATCCTTGATCGCGCCGGGCTGAATGACGTTCCGGTTCGAGAAGTTCCGGGACATCTGACCGACCATTACGACCCGATGAAACGGGAGCTGTGCCTCTCGTCGGAAAATTTCCGCGGCGTCTCGCTCGCGGCGGTCGGCGTGGCGGCACATGAGGCAGGTCATGCCCTCCAACACCAGGAAGCTTACGCCCCATTGAAGCTCCGCATGGCGCTCGTTCCGATCACGAGTTTCGCGAGCCAGGCGGTGTTCTGGATTGCCATGCTCGGTTATTTCATGAATTCGATGAAATTTGTCGGATTGGCGATCATTGCCTTCGCTATCATCTCGCTGTTCCAGGCCGTCACTCTACCGGTCGAATTTGACGCCAGCCGGCGGGCGAGGGCCCAGTTACTGCGCCTGGGCATCGTTCAGAACCACGAGAGCGGCGCCATCGGCAAAGTGTTGAACGCGGCGGCCCTCACTTATGTCGCAGCCCTGATCGAGGCCGTTATGACGTTGCTGCACTTCATCCTCATTGCGCGAGGGCACAACCGGGACTGAGCCGTAACTATTCAGTGCGATGAAAGGCTCGCCCTCACCCCGGCCCTCTCCCCCAGGGACAGGAAGTCACTTTTGTACGCCGGCGGACTCATCCCTGTTTAGGGAGCGTTTTCCAGTGCGGGAAAGAGCGGTTCCCTCTCCTAGGGGTGAGGGGGATTCACTTTTCAATAAATAGATACGACTGAGAGGTGGGCAGACACCGGAGGGACACTTGAAGAATCGACCGCAGACTGCGTCTATTGAATTAATGGTCGCCGCGAGTGCCAGGAGTCCGACGAGTAGGATGCTGGAAAGCATTGGTTGCTCGACGGTGTTGGCTCTGTCGGCTCCTTCGACTCCGACTAACTGAATCCGGTTCATAAAGCGATATGGCGATAAAAACCAAATCCAGCGCGGTCGTGCCGCGACTGCTTCAAAACCAGCCTCGGCCTTCCGGGACGCGCCGCAGACGGTCTCTCGGCGCAGAGGATTCTCCTATCTCTGCGGCCGACCGAATGAACGGAGTGGCTGCCGAGGAGAAGGTCGCGGCGCCAGAGCCGGTTGACTCTCCAACCGCCAGACGCGAGCCAGCGCCAGTGGCTGCGCCGGAACCCAGGGAGCGAACCTCCTATGACGGAGACACCGCGATCAAGCTTTACCTGCGCGAAATCGGCCAAGTCAAACTGCTGACACCTCTGGAAGAGATCGAACTGGCCGCCCGGATCAGGAATGGGGACAAGAAGGCTCGCGAACAGATGATCAAGGCCAATTTACGCCTCGTGGTGAAGATCGCCCACGATTACGAAGGCCTGGGCCTGCCTCTCCTCGATTTGATCAACGAAGGCAACATCGGCTTGATGAAGGCCGTCGAGCGCTTCGACCCTTCCAAAGGCGGGAAGCTCTCGACTTACGGCGCCTGGTGGATCAAGCAATCCATCAAACGCGCCCTGGCCAACCAGTCCAAAACCATCCGCTTGCCCGTCCATCTGGTGGACAAAATTTCCAAAATGCGCCGGACGGCCATGCGGCTCCAGGAGGAATTCGGACGAGAACCGACAGACGAGGAATTGGGGGAGGAACTGGGCATCACCGCTTCACGAGTCGCGCAGTTGCGAACGGCCGCGATCCGCCCTGCCTCGTTGGACGCGCCCATCGGCGACGACGACTCGAACGACTTTGCCGAGATCGTTCAGGACGAAAATGCCGAAACCCCTTACGAGCAACTCGAGGAAAAAACCGTCACCAAGATGCTCAATGAGATGGTCCAGACGCTGGACCCGCGCGAAGCCATGATTTTGCGCTACCGTTTCGGCCTGGACGGCGGCTCGGAAAGGACCCTTGAGGAAGTCGGTGAGAAATTCGGAGTCACCCGCGAGCGGATTCGGCAGATCCAAAACATCGCGCTGAAAAAGCTTCGAAAGATGATTGAAAAAATGGAAGCCGTGCGCAAATAAACACCTGTGACGACCTCCTCTCCCACGCTCGACGAACTGACCCGCGCCATCCGCAACATCCCGGACTTTCCCAAGCCGGGGATTCAGTTCAAGGACATCACCCCGGTTCTGGCGGACGCGCGCCTCTTTTCTGGCTGCGTCGATTTGCTCACGGAAAATCTGCAGCCGGGATCCATTGATGCCATCGTGGGAATCGATGCCCGCGGCTTTATCTTTGCCGCGGCGGCGGCGCTCAAGCTGAACGCCGGGTTCGTTCCCGTGCGCAAGAAGGGCAAGCTTCCTTTTCAAACTCACGAGCAATCTTACGATCTCGAATACGGATCGAACACGGTCGCCATCCACGTGGACGCCCTCAAGCCGGGCCGCCGGGTCGTGCTGATCGACGACCTTCTCGCCACCGGCGGAACGGCCAGCGCCGCGGCCGCGCTCTTGAAGAAACTGGGAGCGGAGATTGTCTCGGTGACGTTCTTCATCGAATTAGCCTTCCTAAACGGGCGAGAGAAATTGGAAGGATTCCCGGTTCGTTCCCTGGTGGTTTTTTGAATTTCACGGATCCCTCTCAGATTCGTTTCCAGGTGCAGAATTACGACCTGGCTGCAACTTTGACGTCCGGCCAAGCTTTCCGATGGAAGCTTTGCGGAGAAGGCTGGGAAGGAGTGATTGACAAGCGCTGGGTGAGGCTGACGGCACTCGGGGAGACCATCCTTGCCGAAACTGCCGAGGCGACTGGAAATGTGGCGTGGCTTGAAAGCTACCTCCAGCTGGGCGTCGATCTGCCGCGCATTGTGGAGACGTTTCCTGACGACGAGCCGATGCGCCGGGCAGTTAAGGCGTGCTTCGGGTTGCGTCTTCTCCGTCAGGATCCGTGGGAATGCCTCGCGTCCTTCATTCTCTCTTCCACCAAACAGATCGTCCAAATCCAGCAAATCGTCGCCATGCTTTGCCAGCGCTTTGGCGAGCCTGTCGTCGTGCCTCCGGGATATTCTCCGGGGTATTCTTTCCCAGCCGCCAAACGTCTTTGTGACTGCACCGAAGCCGAGTTGCGCGCCTGCAAGATGGGCTTCCGCGCCGCCTATTTGAAAGGAGCCGCCGAGATGATCGCCTCGTCCGCCGTCGAACTGTCAAAACTGAGCGAACTGGGAATCGGAGCGGCCAGGGAATCGTTGCTCCAGTTGCCGGGCGTGGGAAGGAAGATTGCCGATTGCGTGTTGCTTTTCGCTTACGGTTTTCCAAAAGCTTTCCCGATCGATGTGTGGGTCATGAAAGCCTTGCGCAAACTCTATTTTCGAGGCCGCCGAGTTCCGCTCCGGCGGCTCCAGCGCTTCAGCGGCGAACATTTCGGGCCCTTCAGCGGATACGCGCAGCAGTACCTTTTCCACTATGTGCGCCGAAACTCTCTCTGAACCGCCAGGTTCGCTAGCGCGCCTAAGCCGGAACGATTCAGTTGGTTCTGGGGAGCGCACGCGTCTCGCGTGTAGTGTTCGGCGTCTCGCCGAACACCCTGATACGCTCGCGGCCCGCACCGTTTGGTTCGGCTTCCACACGCCCGGCCAGTCGGCGAGACGCCGACCGGAGCATCCGAGACGGATGCGCTCCCCCTTCTCATGAACTCGCTTGAAGTCTTGCTCAGTCCCGCCGAATTCGCGGGCTTGAGTCAGCGAAACCTTCGAGAAACGGTTTGCGTCGTGTTCGACATTTTGCGAGCCACCTCCACCATGATGACCGCGCTTGCGAACGGCACGCGCGAAATTTTGCCCGTGAGTGAAATCGCCGAGGCGCTGGCGATTCGCCAGTCGCGCCCGGAAGTTTTGCTGGCCGGCGAGCGGCACGGCTTGCGAATTCTGGCGGCCCAAACGGGGAGTGTTGATTTCGACCTTGGCAATTCGCCCCGCGAATTCACACCGGAAAAAGTCCGAGGGAAAACCGTGGTCATGACCACAACCAACGGCACGCGCGCGCTGCGAGCCTGCACCCTGGCTCGAACCACGTGGATCGGCTCATTTCTTGGAATGCGCGCCGTGGCCGGGTGGATCGCGCAACAAAAACCCACCCATCTTCTCCTGGTCTGCAGCGGAACCGTGGATCAGGCTGCTTACGAGGACGCGCTCGCCGCAGGGAACTTGTGCGATTTGATTTGGCCCCATTACTCCTCAGGGAAAACCTCCGATTCCGCCCGCATCGTGCGGCAGATTTATCAAGCGTCGAAAGCGGATATGCGGCAGGCTGCCGCGCAAGGCCGGAACGGCCGGCGCCTGCTGGCGATCCCGGAGTTGCGCGAAGACGTGGCGTATTGTTTCCAGCAAGACACGGTCGATTTCCTGGCGGAGCTGAGTCGGGACGGAGTGGTGCGAAGGCTGGCCAAACTTGGCAAATGACGGTTGAATTCATGGCCTTATCATGAAAACCCAAAACGTCTCCGACCTTCTTTCTCCGATTGACTCCCCTGAACCGCCAGGTCTTGGACTGCGCCAGTCCTCTGGCGCTTCCGATTGGTCGTGCGCGTCCGAAAGCGGCAGAAGACTGCCGCACTCCAAGACGCTGGCGCGCGATGTTTCCCGCCCTTCGGTTCATGGTCCCAGGGTTTGCCCTGTTTTGCTCTTCTTCCTCTCCATGGCGTTCCTGAATGCGCATGCCCTCGAATGCGACTTTTCTCAATACCGTCCGCAAACCGGTCTCGAAGCCGCGGTCAGCGGCGAGGAACTGGTCGTGCGCTGGAACGGAACCGCCGGAACTCCACTGCGCTTGCGTCTGGCGATCCACGAGGGCACGCCAATCATCCGCGCCATCGAATTGCGCAAGTCTTCCGACTGGGTTCCGCTGGCGCGCAATCTGATTCCGGAGTTCGGGGTCACGACCGGTCTTCGGCGCTCCGGCCACGGCTTGCCCGAAGAAAATCGTTGGGACGTTTATTGGGACGCGCCGCTGAGCATTCCCGGCGCGCCGACCGGCAATCCAAATCTCCCGCGCAAACCGGAAGAAGTCCGCAAGTTCAAGGCTTCGTTTCAAGCGTCCGCCCGCAAGGTGAAGACAGACGGCGCGCGCCTGGAAATCTCGTTCCCAGGAGTCGCCATGGGAATCTTCTCCGGCACGCTTCAATTCACGGTCTATCGCGGAACGAGCTTGCTCCGACAGGAAGTGATCGCCCAGACGGATGAACCTTCGGTCGCGTTCAAGTATTCCGGCGGCCTGACGGGTCTTGCGCCGCTGGATTTCGCGAAAGTGGCCTGGCGCGACGTCGGCGGGAATCCTCAAGAGTACTGTCTTGGCGGTTCACCAAACGAAGATTCCGTTCCGCTGCGCGCCCGGAACCGCCTCGCCATCGTCACGGGGAAAAATGGATCGATCGCCTTCTTCCCGCCGCCGCACCAATTCTTCTTCGCCCGTCAGTTGGAAGTGAATCTGGGCTTCGTCTGGTACCGCAAAGACAGTGAATCCTCCTTCTCCATCGGCATCCGCCAAGGCGACAGCCATGAAGGCTACAACCCGACGTGGAGCCAGCAGGTCTTCGCCCTCTACAACGCGCCCCCGGGCGCCTGGCAACGGATGCCCGTCTATTTCTTTTTCAGCCCGGACGGCGTGAACGCGTGCCGCGATTCGGTCATGGCGTTCACGCATGGCGATCGCTACAAGCCGTTGCCTGGACACAAAACCATGGTCACGCACTTCCACACCGCCTTCACGCAAGAGTTGGTGAATTCCGGCAGCCTCGACACGCAGGCGCCCTGGATTCCCGCCATGCGCGCGCTGGGCATCAACATCGCGCACATTTTTGATTTCCACGGCGACGGACACCCGAAAGATCCCGGACCGCTCCGTTTGAAAGAACTGGAGGATTACTTCGCCGCGTGCCATCGCCATTCGGATCGGGATTTTCTCATTTTGCCCGGCGAAGAAGCGAATGTGTATCTCGGCGGCCACTATAATATTCTTTTTCCCAAGCCAGTGTATTGGACGCAGGTGCGGTCGCCCTCCACCCCTTTCGTGGAAAGCCATCCCAAATACGGAAAGGTCTATCACACCGGCGGCGCCGCCGACGTCTTCGATCTGATGAAAGCGGAGAACGCATTGGTCTGGCAGACGCATCCGCGCACGAAGGGCTCGACGTTTTACCCCGACAAAATTCGCGAGACCGACTACTTCAAAAGCGATCAATGGCTGGGCGCGGCCTTCAAGGCGTTGCCCGTCGATCTCTCGCAGAAGCGCCTCGGCGAAATCCGCTGCTTCGGCACCCTCGACGACATGAACAACTGGGGCGGGCCGAAGTTCATGGTCGGCGAAGTCGATACCTACAAAAAATTCCCCGAATACGATCTCTACGGCGATTTCAATGTGAACTACTTGAAGCTCGACCGCACGCCAAGTTTCGGCGATTGGAGCGCGATCAACCGCGCCCTGCGCGGCGGCGACTTTTTCGTGACCACGGGCGAAGTGCTGATTCGCGATTGGAAAGTCAAACGCACGGGTGCCAACCTCGACGTGACCGCCGACATCGAATGGACGTTCCCCCTCGAATTCGTGGAAGTGGTCTGGGGCGACGGGGAAAAGACCGGCCGGCAAATCATTTCCGCGACTGATCTGCCGCCGTTTGGATCGAAACAATTCCGGGTCCGGCTGACGGCCGACCAGAAGAAATGGGTGCGCTTCGCCGCGTGGGATTCGGCCGTCAACGGCGCATTCACGCAGCCGGCCCGCGTCAAATGAGACCGCCTAGATTTTTTTCGCGCATTGCGCCCATGAACCGCGACCCGCATGTAGTCCCGGCTTTAGCCGGTCGGCAGCGCCGGAGCCGCCTAAAGGCGCACTACAAACCAGCGCCGGTTCATGAGCAGAATGTTCATGGGAAGATTCCAGACCCTTACCTCAGCTCGACCCTGGCGGGAAATTGAGGGCACAGCTCTGAGCGGGCCGCAGGCCGCGCAGATCGCGCGCGGAAAAACTTCATTCGACCGGAGTTCGAACAGAGCCAGACTTCCTTCGCGCCGGCATCGAAGTAAAGCGCCATCTTCTCCTCGATTTCAGCGTCGGTGTTGCCAGGCGACAGGACCTCGACACAAATCTCCGGCGCGCGTGGAAAGCAGACTCGATTGCCCAATTCGCGCAAGCAATCGGGCGAGGCCCACGCCACGTCCGCGGCCTTGACTCCATCCGCCGTCGAGATCGGGCACTCCGTCAGAACGCGACCGCTCTCCATCAAGCGGTCGAGCAGGGCGCCGATTTGGAACTGGAAACTTCCATGAGTTGCTGCCGGAGGAGGACTCATAATGACCTGACCATAGCGGTTGGTTTCAACGCGTCCTTCAATCTTGGCCATCTCAGGATCGGCCAGCAATTCAGCCCAGCGTCTGAGATTGAAGCGGGTCTGCGCGGCCTGAGGCGGAAGTTCGATGGTGAGCGTCGCCATGAGATGACAATACGCTGCGCAGTCTCCCGCCGTCAACCGGCTTGGACTGACTGACTGACTGAGAGCGTGTCCGCAAATGCTATCCTGGGTAGGACAGGCGACTCGCCGGACGCAATGGGAAGAGCGTTCCGGACCCTGCTGCGTTTTGTAACGCCTCAGTGAAGGTAAGGACGCGCGGCCCGCGCGGCACCGGCGCGTCCAGCTCCGGAGCCGTTTGGCCGTGTTGCACAGCCGGTCGAGCGCCGCTGAAACGCAGCGCGGACGAGCCGGCAGCTCGTCCCTGAGGCATCACTGCGTTTTGGCTTTCACCAGGACCTGTCTTCGTTAGAGTCATGCCCCATGGACCTCCAGCCCGTCCTGGAGCAGCGCGCCAAAGTTGAAGAGTTCACGCGCAAGCACCGCATCGGGCTGCTCACGCTGCTCTTCACGGACGTCGTCGGTTCGACGGAACTGAAGGTCAAGCTGGGCGAGGCCCAAGCCATCCGTCTGCTTCAGGGGCATCGGCAGGTTGTGCGCGAATTGCTCGCGCGCTTCCAGGAGGCCGAAGAGATCGAAACGGCCGGGGACTCGTTTTTCATCGTCTTCGCCAAGCCCTCGGAAGCCGCCCAGTTTGCGCTGTGGCTCCAGTCCACGCTGCGGGCCGCGCGGCAAAGTGGGAGCGGCGTCGTGGATCGGATCGGCATCCATGTGGGCGAGGTGTTCATCCAAGAACATGAGGCGGGCGGCAAAGGGCGCGATTTGTATGGCTTGCAGGTCGATGTGGCGGCGCGGGTGATGTCGCTGGCGGAGGGCGATCAGATATTGCTGACGCGCGCGGCGTTCGACCACGCGCGGCAAGTGCTGAAGGGACAGGAGGTGGAGGGGTTAAATGGGTCAAATCGGTTAAATGAGTTGCAATGGTTAAATCACGAGCCGTATCTGCTCAAAGGAGTCGAGGAGCCGCTGGAGATTTGTGAGGTCGGGGAATCAGGCCAAGCCGTCCTGAAACCACCACCGGATTCGGAGAAGGTGCATCGCTATGTTTCGCCGGACGCGGAGCCGGTGCTGGGTTGGCGGCCAGCCATCGGGCAGGCCGTTCCTGGAACCAGTTGGCTGTTGGAAGAGAAGTTGGGAGAAGGCGGATTTGGGGAAGTGTGGCTGGGCCGGCACGGCACGACCAAAGAACGGCGCGTGTTCAAGTTTTGTTTTCGGGCGGACCGAGTGCGGGCGTTGAAGCGGGAAGTGACGCTGTTCCGGTTGCTGAAGGAGCGGGTGGGGGAGCATCCCAACGTGGTGCGGTTGCTGGACGTGTTCTTTGAAGAGCCGCCGTTTTATCTGGAGATGGAATTCGTGGCGGGCCGGGATTTGAAAACCTGGAGCAAGGCGCGGGGTGGCCTGGCCGCGATCCCGCTGGAAACGCGCCTGGAGATCGTGGCGCAGATCGCTGATGCGTTGCAAGCGGCGCACGATGCGGGAGTGATCCATCGCGATGTGAAGCCGTCGAATATCCTTATCCAAAGTAGGAGTCGAGGTCACGAGACTCACTTGTCCAAATCCGAAATCGTAAATCATAAATCGGAAATCAAGTCAGAGCCTCCTTACGTCGGCTCCTACGAGGTTGGGGCTAAGCTGACCGACTTTGGGATCGGCCAAGTGGTGTCGGAGGAAGCGCTGGCGGGCCTGACGAAACTGGGGTTCACGCAGACGATGATGTCGCCGGGCTCCTCGGCCCAAACCGGCACGCAGATGTACATGGCGCCGGAATTGATCGCGGGCCAGCCGGCTTCGACGCGCTCGGATATCTACGCGCTGGGGGTGGTGCTGTGCCAACTGATCGTGGGAGATTTTTCGCATCCAGTGACGACGGATTGGGCTGAGGAAATCTCCGATTCGCTGTTGAAGGAGGATTTAAAGCGCTGTTTCGCGGGTCGTCCAGAGCAACGGTTTTCCGGAGCGGGACAATTGGCGGAGCACCTCCGTTCCTTAGGGAAACGCCAAGCTGCCCTGGTGGAGCAAAAAGCGGCCTTCGCGGCCCGGGAAAAAGCCGCCTATCGCCGTGGAATAATGCGAACCGGAGCGGTCGCGGGGCTAATCGTAGCGGCCTTTGCGCTTCTAGCCGGGTACGCATTCAACGAAGCCAGTCGCGCCACGCGCACCGCGACTGAGGAAGCGCGCCAACGGAAGCTCGCTGACGAAGCGCAACGCAAAACTTCCGAGGCAATGGCTCAGCTCTAAATTCAAAGGGCGGAGGAATTGTTGGGACGCGGGCAGGCCTCCCTGGCCATCGCGTATCTTGGGCAAGTGCTGCGCGCCAATCCCTCCAACCAGGTCGCGGCGAACCGCTTGGTCTCGGCACTGGTCCACCGGCGTTTCCCGGCGCCCCTCACCGAGCCGCTCCGCCATGAATTTCAGGTGATTTCCGCGCAGTTCAGTCCCGACGGCCAGCGCGTGGTGACGGCTTCGCAGGACAAGACCGCGCGGGTGTGGGAGATTCCGGTGGCGTCGCTCCCGCTCTCGGTCTGGTTCATCAAAAGGGCTGAAGCAACAGCCGGTCGGCGTTTTGACGCGCAGGGAATGGATGCCGCCGTTCCGGCCCTGGAAGCGCGCCAGCAGCGCGAGCAGGCCGCTGCCCGGACTGATACCAACTTCTTCACCCGGGTTGCGCAGTGGGCCCAGGCGGACGCAGGGCTCCGCTCGATCTCCCCGTTTTCGCCGATCACGGCGCCGGAATACGTGACGCGCCGCATCCAGGAGAACACGCTCGCGAGCCTGCGCGAGGCCGTCCTGCTCTCGCCCACGAACAGCCTTGCCTTTGCGCGGCTGGCCATGCGGGTGAAGGACCAGAGTGCCAAGGAGAACCCCGGGCATTTGGAGGAAGCCGAGTTCTACGCGCGGTACGCATTGGAGCATGATCCGAACAACAGCGAAGCCCGGCAGGCGCTGAACGCCATCCAGTTGGAGAAAGATCAAAGGGCAAAGGGCAGAGGCGGTCCTAAGCCGTAACAATTCAATAGCGAGGGGGAGCGCACGCGGCTCGCGGGCTGTGTTCGGCGGCCCGCCGAACACTTCAGCAGAGACGGTCCGCGCTCACTTTTAAGGGATCGAAAAATGCGCCGAGAAAAGTCGCCGCCGGGCCGGCGGCGACGGCACGCGAGCCGCGTGCGCTCCCCCAACCGATTGAATAGATACGGCTAAGACTGGCTCGTGCTTGCGCCAGAAGGATGGGCCTTTGAATTTCACGATCTTCACTTCCTGGCTATTCAGTGCGCCCACGATCATGCGCCGCCAATGCTCGGTCAGCCGGGCAAATTTTTCATCCAGGTCGTCTTCTTCATGTTTCAACGGTTCGCCAGGCGCCTGGCATTGATCGCGGCGTCCACCCATTTTAACCGATTTAACCTTGAAAAAGCGGTTAACCACAGAGAGCACAAAGAACACAAAGAGAGACAGGCACATCCGAGAGCAGACGCGATCACCCGCAGGGTGAATGGCGATTCTCCTCCAATTCCTTTTCTCTGTGATCTTTGTGATCTCTGTGGCCAATCAACTTCCGTTTTCAGATTCAACGCTGTAACGTGGTAACGCTTTCACGAGCCTTCGGGACAGTTACAGTTTTGAATGATGCCGATCGAGGATCCGTTGAAGGAACAGCAATTGGATGTCGCCGGGAACAATCTTCAGGGCGAGTTCGGCGGCGCGCCGGGCGCCCTCCGGATCGTCGTGCGTCAAGCGCGCTCGCGCGGCGACGGACGCGTAGTGGCCCGGAAGCCAGTCCAGAATCGGGCTGTTTACTTTCCCGGTGGCGCGGGCTTCGAGAATCTTTTCGATGGACCGAACGCCTTCTTCCCAGAGCGTGGGCCGCGTAAAAATGAGCGCCTGCGCGAGCAGCAAATCGGTGGCTTCCGAAGTTGAATTCGGCGGGATTTCCGGGACGAGCGGATAAGAGTCGGCGGGCCGGAAGACGACCGGAAAGAAAGGGTTGGCGTGATAGACGTTGCGTCCATCGTTGCTCTGGAGGCTGGAAGCGCGCCACTGCAAATAACTGCGCAATTCGCGATTGCTGAAAGTGTAGTTGCCGAAGGTGGCGTAGAGCAATTCATCCGGCAGCGCTCGAAGCACCGTTCGTTTTTCCTCCGGCGTCACGTCCATTTGCCACGTGCGTTCGTCAAACAGAAAAATCTGCTGAGCCACCGCCGCGATGTAGAAGGCCTTCGGCGCCGCATATTCGAGCACCGGGAATGCGTCCGTCTGGATAGGCCCATCCCCGGCCACGGCGAACGCCGTGCGCTGGGACGCGGCCTGCCGCACGAAAACAGCTTCCGAAGATTTCAGTCCGATGCGTTCCAGGTCGGCTCGCGGTTCGTCCCGGGCAAAGACCTCGCGGAACGTTTCCGGAGACGACTTCCAAGGCTGATGCGAGCCCAGCAGGACAATGTCGCCTTCTTGCGAATCCCAGATTTCGAGGTGGGGAAAGACGCTCGCGAACGTGCGCAGCACCAGGAACGCGATGCCGTCGTGCATTTCGTACATGTGAAACCACTGCGCCATGATTCCGCCTTCTTTCAACCGGCTCGACGCGAGGTCGTAGAACTCCTTCGTGAACACGCTGGCGACACCGGCGACCCACGGGTTGGACGGTTCGCTGATAATGATGTCGTATTTTTCCGGACTCAATTTCAGAACCGTCCGGCCATCCTCCATCCACACGCGAGCCCGTGAGTTAGTCAGTACGCCCCGATTCCACGGCTCGAAAATCTTCGCGGCCTAAAGGACCGGCCGGCAATTCTCGGCGATTGTCAAACGTTCAACCGGGTGCCCCAGGAGGGCGCCGGCCGTGATCCCGCTGCCGAATCCGAGCACGAACACCTCCTGGCTCTGGGGCCGCGCCATCATCGGCAGGTGAGCAAGCAAATATTGCGTCGATAAATCTCCCTGTGTGGAGGCGTCCGGCTTGCCGTTGACGCGGAGGACGTAGTCTCTGTCCGAGCCTTGTTTGGAGCGGGTCTCCACCGAGACGGTCGCGTCCGGGCCGTCCTCGTAAAACACCAGATCGACCATGCGCCGCCGTTGCTCGATCAGGTCCCAGGGAACGTCGGCCGTGCGAAGGCGGAAGATGCCGGACGCCAGAGTGTGTTTCCACTCATCGCCGTGCCCCAGCCAAATCCAGACCACGACGCCGGCCAGCGCGGCGGAAAAAGCGGCGGGCCGGAACAGGCTGTTTAGCAACGCGGTTGCGGCGGCAAACAACGCGATGAGCACTGCAAAACTCCCAGCGCGCCCCGCACGCCGAGGCTGGGCATGAGGATAAAACCGGTCACCAGCACGCCCACGACCGCGCCAAGCGTATTCCAGGTGAGCAAGCGCCCGACGCGATCTCCCAGCGTCACCGTGGAGCCGGACAGAATGCGAATCCAGAGGGGCAAGACCGCTCCCAGCAAACCCGCCGGCAGCCCGATCACGAGAATGGCAATCACGGAGGTGAGGATTTCGTTGAACAGGTAGCCGGTTTCCGTCTGCGCCAGCCCGGTTCGGGCTTTCGCATAAATGATCGCCCATTCTTCAATGCTGACAATGAACACGGCCACGCTGAACGCCGCGCACAGGAGCAACGGCACAGCGGTCGCCGGCTTTTGAAACCGGCTGAACCGCGGTGAAGCGATGACCGCCCCTCCCATGCCGATGCCAAAGATGAACGCCATGAGCATCACCGCGAACGATTGCAGCGAAGCTCCGAAGATCAGCGCCAGTGAACGCGAAGCCAGCACTTCCAGTCCCATCGAGACACCGCCGGTCACTGCGACCATTACGCAAGCCCAGTTCAAGTTCGCCTTCGCGCGGCCTTCCAGTTCCCGTCCTGGGATGGGGGAAGGAGTGGGGTCGTGTGGAGAATCCTCCCAAGCAAAACTTCGCGCGTTGAACCCCTGAACGCCCTCCTCTCCCTGGCCCTCTCCCCCTCGGAGGGGGAGAGGGTGTCCGGAGGACGGGTGAGGGGGAGGTTCATGGCTGAGAGCGGGTGAGCCTTTGGACTCCCTTCCGGCCCGCCGTGAAAGCAGGATGGCCAAGGTCCCCACCAACACATTGGCCAGCGCCGTCATCTGGAGCGCGGAGACCATTCCCAGATGTCTCACCAGAACAAATCCGGCCAGCCCAGCGCCCGCCACCGCGCCCAGGCTGTTCACCGAGTAAAAGCGCGCGGATCGCCGCCCGGCGTCGCTTGACTCCTTCTGCAGCCACGCCGCCACCAGGGGCAATGTGCCCCCCATGAGCACGGTGGGCAGGAGCAGCAAACAAACGCTGAGAATCCCTTTGAGGGCGAGCAATGCCAACCCTTGGTCCAGTCATTGAGAGCCGAGGGTCACGAAAACCTTATCCGCGCCCGCGTAAAGGAAATGAAAGAAAAACGCGAAAAGGCCGATCCCGATTTCAAGGTAACCGTAGGCCGTGAGCAGGTGGCGAAGAAAATCCGCCCGCGCGCCGATAAGCCGGTTGCCGAGCGCGAGTCCGCCCATGAACACCGCCAGCACGACGGTCTGCGCCTGGATGGTGCTGCCAAACATCAGGGCCAAGTATTTCGCCCACACGACTTCGTAGATCAAAGCCGTCGCGCCGGAGCAGAAGAAGAGCAGAGGAATCATGGTGAAGTTGTTAAAAAGGTTAAAAAAGTTGAATGGTTAAATCGGTGGGGAATTTGATCGCAGAAACCACATTGCTTTTGCACGACAAGGTCACAGAGCTTCTGTTTTTCAGCAACGCCTCAAGGAGCGAGACCTTATTTAACTCATTTAACCATTTAACGCGGTAGCCATTTTGCCTGGGGCCTCCGCCGGGTTGGGTTCATGTGCATGCCTTCAACCCCGAAACGGAAGTGGGTTGGCCACTCACGCAGCGTTCCGTTTCTCCGAATCCGCGATGAAGCGTTTCAATTCCGTAAGCGTGTAGGGCGGGGTCTTGTTCCATGGGGGCTCGTCGAGGTGCACGTACTTGTCCGGCAAATGGTGGACCATCAGTTCGTCGATGCGGTCGATCGGAATGACCTTTTGCAGGCCGCACCCGATATAGACAAACGTGGCGCCAACCTCGCGGTTCAGGGGGTCGCCGCGATTGTAGTAATGGAAGAACGGGCTTTTGAGCGCTCGTTTCAGTTGCGAGCGCGTGACGACCGAGCAGCCCTGGTGGAGGTTTCTCAGGCGCGCGCAACGCAGGCCGTTGAGGACCAGAAGCTCCTTCAACACCCGCCCGCCGGAAGGATGCGCGTCCGGCAAATACATCTCCGCATCGTCCGGTTTGTCGCGGTTCCGTTCGTAGCGGATGAAGCCGGCGACGTAGGGTTCCGGCAAGATCGCGTTGGTTTCGCAAAACGCCCGCAAGTTGTCTTCGGTGATCAACATGTCGTTCTCGGTGTAAATGAAGAGATCGTGCTGATCTTGTGCCTCGTCCATCGTTTTCCGGTGGTATAGGGCCAGATCGCGGCCCACGCAGGGGTCGCAGGGAATCTGCGTGGCGCGAAAGGAGTACCGCCCGAGATCGAGAGGCACGGTCGTGTGCAGGACGACGTCCACTTCAAAGTCCTGCATGTTGTCGTAAGCAATGAGGATCTGATGGAGATGAAGCAACTGGCTCTCCCCATAATTCGAGATGCAAACAAGCGTCTTCATTGCCGGGCTGGTCGCCCGGAGAGATACAAGCTCAGACTGGCTGCAACAAGATTGTTTTTGCCAAGGTAGGGCAGGCTTCCAGCCTGCTGCAGCCGCTTTCCCACTGCATCCCGAAGTGATCCTTTGGAGTGCGGCGGCAAGCGGAGCGCGACGCCGCCTTGTCGTAGGTTAAGCTGGCGCTCCAGGGTCGTCCAAAATCGTGGCGATTCGACAAGAAAGCGCCGTCGCCGCTTCGCTCTGCCGGCGCACTCCAAATTGACCGGTTCCAATCCAAACCACCGTCAACTTGTGGATGCACCGTCGGCTTCCAGCCTGACAGGAATTGTTTTCGCGAGCGAGGATGGATGAGTTACGCTCGTTCGGTCGAACAAACCTGCAGTGCATTTTATGCTAACGATTCTCCTTGCTCTCATTTTCGCCTCGGCGGAGCCAGCCACGCCAGCCTCGCCCTCGGACTCAAAGAAGGACACGCTCTGCGTGATGACTTTCAATCTGCGCTTTGCCAGCCCCAAACCGCCCAACGCCTGGCCTCAACGGCGCCCGGTCATGCGGGAATGTATTGAGAAGCTCAACCCGGACTTGATTGGGACTCAGGAAGGGCTTTATCAGCAGATCAAGGACATCGCGCAGGACCTGCCGCCCTACGAGTGGCTCGGGCTCGGACGCGACGGCGGCAGCCGCGGGGAGTTCATGGCCGTGTTTTATCGCCGCGACCGCTTCGAGCCGCTGGAATACGACCACTTCTGGCTTTCGGACACGCCCAGTGTGATCGCGTCCAGCACGTGGGGAAATTCAAACCGGCGCATGGTGACGTGGGTGAAATTTCTCGACCGGCGAACCGAGCGGCAATTCTATTTCTTCAACACCCATCTCGATCATCAAATCCAGGTCGCGCGCGAAAAGAGCGCAACGCTGATCCGGGAGAGAATCGAGGCCTTGAAGACCCCTTTACCCGTGGTGCTCGTCGGGGATTTCAACGTGGTCGCCGCACGAAACAAAGCCTACGAAATCCTGGTTAACGAAAACGGATTGAGCGACACCTGGACGACCGCTTCCGTCCGCCGCAATGAGCGAATGAGCACCTTCCACGGATTCAGCACAGGGCAAGAAGCCGGCCAACGAATCGATTGGATTCTGGCGCGCGGCCCTGTTGCAGCCGACGCGACCGAGATCGTGACTTTCCAGAAAGACGGCCAGTACCCAAGCGACCATTTCCCGGTCGTCGCCTGGCTGAGATTTCGTTGATAACCAGGCCGGAAAATGAACGGGGGATCATTTAACGATCAAAGGAGCTTCATTTAACAAGTCGTTCGAGTTCGAGCGTCAACGGCCGTCTTCTTTGCCGTTGAAAGGTCCGGAAGTGGGTTTGCATTTCACTCCGATGCTCACACCACTCTCCCGCTGTTGCAGCTCAACTCCCCGGTTGAACGAAGCCGCCGCTGGTCCGGGCCGGCGGCGTGAAAGGCGAGCCGAACAGGAAGAAGGAATGTAGAGAACGCGGGAGGAGGCCAGTCGGGGAGATTAAGACGGTGAGGGAGGGGTTGGGGAAGCAGTCGTCTCCCGTGCTGTTGGATGTGCCCGAATCTCTTCGTGTTCTCTGTGCTCTCTGTGGGTAAACCGCCTTTTCAAGGATCAATCGTTCCAGCCGACTTCTTCGGATCAGCGGCTGAGGTGAGGTCTGGCCGCAAACACCGGAACAACGTGGGCCGCGGGTCTCGCGGGAAGCGGACCCGCGGCATATTGTTGTTGTCCGTGACCAGCCAGATCGAATCGCGGTCCACCGCCAGGCCCTCCATCACGCCGGTCGGGAAGCGTTTGGAGTAAATGTATTCCGGATCATCCTCCACGCCGCGGAAATCGTACTCGGCCAGAACCCGATGTTGCGCCGGGTCCACCTTGAGCACACAACGGCTTTCGCGCAGCAGCACCCAGAGAGCGCCGTCGAACCAGGACAAGTCTGAATAATCCACGTCGCGGGCTTTGCTGCCGCGTGGTTGCACCATGAAATCGTCCACGACCTTCAGCGTCGCGAAATCCACGACGATGATCCGGCCGCGCGCCCGTTCGTTGGCTACGTAGAGGCGGCCGTCCCCAATGGCGATGCCTTCGAAAGACGCGTTGCGGTCGATGGGATGAAAATATTTGCGCACCGGCTCCCAGTCGATCTTCAGCCGCTGCAGCATTTTCGTTTTGGGATGGACGCCCAGAATCCAGCGGTTGCCTTCTTCGCAGACGTAAATTCGGCCTTCGGCGTCCTCCGCGATTCCTTCGCAATCGTACGGGCCGAGCTTTTGATTCTGAAAGGACGCGAGCTGCGGTTGGGTGAAGAGGCCGGGCAGAAGTTCCACGTCCAGCGAATGCCAGCCTTGGCGGAATTGAATCCGATACAACCCCACGGCGGAATCATCCACGGTCAGCAATTGTCCGTCGTGCGTCCAGAGCAGCCCGGAAGCCTCGAAGGATTTGCCGCCCGGCACATTCAATTGCCAGGCGCGGTCAATCTTGAGCGTGTAACGCGGCCAGGCTTGCGTCGAGGTCACGCCCGGGAGCGAGCCAGTTTCTCGGTTCGCACGGGCGGGCAATTCGAGCTGAGCGGCGCCAACCATCTTCATCGGAACGATGTGCGGCAAGGTCAAGACCAGCAAGCAGTGTGGCAGAAATTGAAACATGAACTGGATTTTAGCAGATGTTTCGACTCGCTGATAGGCCGAATCTCCAACATGCAACACGTCCAACACGTCCACGGAGGCAAGGTTCTGCGCGAGGCGGGAGCGGGGTAGGTTGGCGCTTCGCCGCCGCCTTCTTCTGGCGGACACGAAACAGAATGGCTCGATGCAGTTCATCGAGTTTGGCACCTGGCGCAAGCCGAGACGCCACCTCGTCGAAAAGGCGATGGTAGGAAGCAACCCACTGATGTCGCTCTCGCGGACCAGCTTCTTCAGCTTGATACAGCTCCTCAACGAGCCGCTCCAGGTCTGGGTTCAGGGAAAGCCTCCTTGAGGATGGCCTCGGCGCGACCGGGTTCCATGACCTCGTGGAACATCTTCAGCTTGTTGCGTAACACTTCCTGGGTTGCTGTCACCATCCTCGCCGTGTCCGAATCGCCAAGAGCCGGGTGCGCCGCCACCAGAGCGCACAACTGGCCAAGAAACATCAGCCGTTCCACCCGCTTGCGGTGCTCTGCCAATCTCTCAGGGCGGGGATCGTCCACCAGTAAATGTTGCTCTTCCCAGCGGTTCAGGCGGTTGACGCTCCGGCTCCACTCTTCCGCGCTGGCCGGAAACTCGCGCACCAATCGTTCTAGGAGGCCAGGAGGATTATCGGGTCAGTCGTGGTCATCAAACTGTCCATACCCTGAAATCTGTCAGAACGCTCCCCGCCGCGCAAGCTATGAGCCATTGACATGGGACATGCTATCTTGGACAGCGAGGGTGGCCCCACGGATGATTCAAGAATCCGACCAAAGGAGCGCGAGCAGCTTGCGCGCGAGTTTTTCAAGAATCTCGCTGCGCCACCGCGCGGGCAGGCTGCCCGCGCTCCTTCTTGAATCAGCCGAAGGTGGCCGAGGTGGCCGTTCGTTCTGAAATCAAGGCTTGCCCGGACCATGGGCCAGCCTATTCTGCGATGAACCATCCGGAGTCTTATGCGACGATCTCATGCCGCGTCTTCAAAACCTGGCGCCCGCTTTCGCGCTGCGTTCACTCTCATCGAATTGTTGGTGGTCATCGCGATTATCGCGATTCTGGCCAGCTTGCTCCTGCCCGCGCTGGCCAGGGCCAAAGATTCGACGCGGACGACGATTTGCCGGAGCAACTTCCGGCAGCTCATGCTGGCCGTGACGACCTATTCCATGGATTTCAACGGCGGGATCCCGCGATTTCACAAATGGCTGTTCACCAAACCGAACGATCTGACGACCGGCTGGCTTTACCCTTACCTGAAGTCGAAACCGGTTTATCTTTGCCCGACGGACCGGCTGGAGTTGGCGCGCAAGCGAATTGCCGGAACGCCCGGCGCGGTGCCGGCCAATTCCCCGATCCGGCGCGACTTCAGTTACGCCATGAATTGTTCGCTTTGCCACGTCAGCAATTTTTTCGCGTTTCTGGAGCCGTCGAAGACGCTGTTGTTCATGGAGGGGACCATGGGCCCCAACGAATACACGGGCATGGCTGCGCCCAACGGTGGCACGCCCCCGGCCTATCGCCACAAGAAACGCGCCAACGTCATGTTCGCGGACCTGAGCATGGAGATGTACGAGAAGAAGCAGTTCGACACCGCCTCACGCTCGGCCCGTTTCTGGCAGCCCAACAATCAGAATTCGAGGTAATGTTGCAGTCGCCGCTTTGGATGGGCCGGAGGATTCCGAAGCTCTCGAAGCCGCGAACCAAAGCGGTGACTTCGCAGGCTGCGTCACCGCACTCCAAGACGCTGGCGCGGCCCAGCACATACTCTTCAAATCTTTGTGTTCTCTGCGTTCTCTGTGGTCAAATCCGGCGGAGGAGAGGGCCACAAAAAGCACAAAGACAGCGACAGGTTTTCAACAGGAGGCCACGGAGAACGGAGTGGAAACAATTGGGAAGTCAGATGAGCGGTTCGGAATTTGAATCTTCCTCCGCGGATCCTGTCGCGAGACTCACCTAAGCCGTAACAATTCAGTATGAAGCAACAATCGCCCTCACCCCGGCCATCTCCCCCTGGGAGCGGGAGAAGCATTTCGGCCTCTGTGGTTGAGTCACTGATTAGTGACCCGTTCCAGCGCTGGAGAAAATGGTTCCCTCTCCTGGGGGAGAGGGGCAGGGTGAGGGCGATTCACCGTTTCAATGAATAGACACGGCTAAGCCAAAATCCCCTTTACCACTTCGCCATGCACGTCCGTGAGGCGGAAGTCGCGGCCGCTGTACTGGTAGGTCAGCCGCGTGTGGTCGAGCCCCATCAAGTGGAGAATGGTCGCGTGGAGGTCATGGACGTGGACGCGGTTTTCGATGGCTTGATAGCCGAACTCATCCGTGGCGCCGTGCACCATCCCGCCTCTGATGCCGCCGCCCGCCAGCCACATCGTGAACCCGATGCTGTGATGGTCGCGGCCCTTGGCGCCCTCGGCGTACGGGGTGCGCCCGAACTCGCCGCCCCAGATCACGAGCGTGTCCTTGAGCAAGCCGCGTGATTTCAAATCCTTCAACAGCGCGGCGATCGGTTGGTCGCTCTTGCGGGCATGATCGCGGTGGTTGTTGATGTCCGCGTGATCATCCCACGGCTGGGCGTTGCCGTAATAAATCTGCGTGATGCGCACGCCACGTTCCGCCAGTCGGCGCGCGATCAGGCACGCGTTGGCGAACTCGCCTTCGCCATACAACTTGCGCGTGGCTTCGGATTCCTTGCTGATGTCGAAAGCATCCTGAGCTTCGAACTGCATTCGGAAAGCCAGTTCCAGCGCGGAGATGCGCGATTCCAACTGCGGGTCTTGTTCCCGTTGCTCGATGTGGAGCTGGTTCATCTGTTGCAGCAGGTCGAGCTGTTCGCGTTGCGCCGATTGGGAGAGATAACGGTTCTCCAGATTGCGGATGATCTTCTTGGGATCGACTTCTTTGTTGTTGATGTGCGTGCCCTGGAAGATGCCGGGGAGAAAACTGTTGCTCCAGAGTTGCGGGCCGACCACGGGCTTGCCCGGACAAAGCGCGACAAATCCCGGCAGATTCTGATTGTCGGTTCCCAAGCCGTAAGTGATCCAGGAGCCGAGCGAAGGCCGAATGGGCTGCTGGTTGCCCGAATTCATCATCAGCAGCGCCGGCTCATGATTCGGATTGTCAGTGTGCATCGAACGGATCACGCAAAGGTCATCAATGCAGCCGGCCACTTCTGGGTACAATTCCGTGATCTCAATGCCGCTTTGGCCGTAGGCCTTCCATTTGAAGGGCGAGGACATCAGGCCGCCGCCCTTGCGCCGTCCGGTCTTCGTTTGAATCGCCTCCGGCGTCTGGCCTTCGTAGCGGGCGAGGGCGGGCTTCGGATCGAAGGTATCGACTTGCGATGGGCCGCCGTTCATGAAGAGGAAAATCACGCGTTTGGCGCGCGGCGCGAAGTGCGGCGGCTTCGGACCTAACGTCGGGCTTGCTCCCGACACGGCGGGCGCCGTTGCCGCCCTCAGCTTTGACAGAGAACCGCTGTCCGACAGGACGCTGGTGAGGGCGAGCGCGCCAAAGCCTCCGCCGATGCGGCTGAGCATTTCACGACGCGACAAAGGGGTGCGGGGCGGGGGAGCGTTCATAGCGCGGACAGTTTAGCAGACCGCGCGCACGATTCCATCCCGATTTTTCAGAGCAATTATCATTCGGCGCATCCTGAAGTTGTCAGTGACTCTCTGGAGTGCGGCGGCAAGCGGAGCGCGACGCCGCTTTGGCGTGGACCCGGGCGGCGCTCCCCGCTCTGTCCGAGATCGTGGGATTCGACAAGAAAGCGCCGTCGCCGCTCCGCTCTGCCGGCGCACTCCAAAGCGAGCGGTTCCAGTCGAAGCCACCGTTTCGACGTGTTCGATTGCCGCGGAATCAAGATTGACGGCTTGCACCCAATCCACAGCGGCGACTGCGCCGAGCTCCATCGCCGAAGTCCGAATCGGTCATGGGCAACTACGCCCAGCGCTCTTGGTTCACCGGGGAAGGCAACCCTTGTTTGGCGCTCGTTGAGATCTTCGCGCGAGTGCGACTCTCACCGAATCCCACGCGCTGGCGATGAGTTACGACGAATCTGCGTTCTCCTGGCACGCGATTAGCAAGGCCGTAACCGGTCCGATAACCAACGGAAACTTTTGGGAGAAACCATGAGACGCACAATTTGTTTGTTCACCAGAGTGGCAGTCGTCCTCGCGCTCGCACTGGCCAGAACTTTCACTCAAGCCGCGGATGCGGTCCAACCGCGCCCGCCCACCGCCTCCATCGTCAGTCCGCCGGACGGCGCGATCTTGACAACTTCGGGTTGCAACGGAACGCGGAGCAGGCTAGACAAAGCTCTGGCGTTTCTGGAAACGCCCGTCGTGAATCCGGCGAACTTCAGTTTCCTGGCAGCAATAGATCCGGCACTCAAACTCAAACATGGACTTGATGATTCTATGAATTGGCTGACTCTGAAATCCCTACGCTGGCTTGTGCTGGCCACCCTCCACGCCTCGGTCGCTGCGTCTGTGCTGGGGCAAGCTCCGCTTTTCTCGGATGACTTCGACACGGACACGTCGGCGAACTGGGATGTCTTCAACGGCTCCGGCAATGGCACGCCCGATTTTTCCGCCGAGTTCAATTTCGATTACAGCAAACACAAAATCCCGCCCGCGCCGAACACCACCGGCAACACCACGCGCGGCGTCAAACTCAACGTCAACAAGAACGACGATGTCGCCAGCATCGCCGGGGTGAGCATTTACCCGAAGGGCAAAACGTTCAGCGGAAACTACGCGTTGCGCTTCGACATGTGGATGAATTACAACGGCCCGGCCTACGGCGGCACTGGCTCGACCGAGTACGGCACCTTCGGCCTCAATCACAAAGGCGACAAAGTCAATTGGGCCAGCGCGACCGACAGCGACGGCGTTTGGTTCGCGGTCACGGGCGAGGCGGGCGCGGCCCGTGATTATGAGGCTTTTGAAGGCCTGGCGGGTGCGGCGCCGACGGAGCTTCGCGGATTGGACGCGGGTTTTCTGGATCGCGACGGCGACGGGACGACCGAATTCGAGGCGAATCCAAACCAAGCCAGCACGCACCCGCTCAAGGCCATTTTCCCGTCGCCGGAGTATCAGTCCGCGGGCGCGCCCGGCAAACACTGGGTGCAGGGCGAAGTCCGGCAGAAAGATGGCGTCCTGACCTGGCTGCTCAACGGCTACGTGATCGCGACCCGCCCGAACGCCTCCGGGTTCACCAGCGGCAACGTCATGCTCGGTTACATGGACACGTTCAATTCCATCGCCAGCCCCAAGGAGGAGAACTACATCATATACGACAACGTCCGCGTCGTGAACCTGGACACCGAGCCGGCTCTTTCCGAAGTCTCGGTCGAAGCCACCGACGCGGAGGCGGCCGAGCCGGGCACGAATACGGGGACGTTTACCATCTCCCGCAGCGGCGCGACCACGACGGCGCTCGAAGTGGCATTCCGTTTCGCAGGTACGGCGTCGTTCGGCGAGGATTATGCGACCACTGCGTTGTCCATTGTCATTCCCGCCGGCGCCAAATCCGCCACCGTGCCGATCAAGCCGCTAGACGACGCCAAAGGCGAGCCGACCGAAACGGTGACGCTGGTCCTCTCGGGTAGCCCCAGATATGACGTGGGCGCCGGGCTTTTCGCCACGATCAACCTGCTCGATGACGGCGATGTGACGACCGTCAGCCTCCGGGCCACGGACCCCAACATGTACGAACGAATCGCCGAAGACACAGGAACGGTTTCCGTCAACCGCCTGGGGGACACGGTTGCGGATCTCAGCGTGAACCTGACCGTCGGCGGCACGGCCACCGCCGGCAAGGATTACGATGGCGCGGCCAATCTCGTCGTCATCCCCGCCGGGAAAACCAATGTGCTTCTCACGCTCTCGCCCATTGACGATTCGGATGTGGAGGGGGACGAAACCATCATCGTTACGGTCGCCGCCGGCCCGGGCTATGCCGTGGGCGCCACTCCTACGGCGACGGTGACGATCAAGGACAACGATCTCGCGGCCGCGCCGGTTTTGTTCGCTGACAATTTCGACACGGACAGTTCAACCAACTGGATCACACTCTTCGGCGCCAACAACAACGTGCCGGATTATGCGGCGCAGTTCGCCTATGACTATAGCGCGGACAACATTCCGCCCTCGCCGAATGCGAGCGGCGGCAGCACGCGCGGCTTGCGGGTGACCGTGAACAAAGCGGATGCGACCCCCAGCGGCGCAGCCGGCGTGAACTTGTACCCGAAGGGGCAGACGTTCAGCGGGAATTACGCGTTGCGCTTCGACATGTATTTGACCTATGGCACCGACGTCGGCGGCACGACCGAGCACGCAATCTTCGGCCTCAACCATTCGGGATCGAAAACGAATCGCCATGCGACGGCCGGCAGCGATGGGATTTGGTTTTCCATCGAAGGGGACGGCAGCGCGAGCGACGCGGGCCGGAGTTATTCCACGTGTGTCGCGACGAATGCGACCGCCGTGCCGACGCTCGTCAAGAAATCGGCGCGCGAGTTTGATCTGGTTTTCACCAAGCCGCCATATCTCGTGGCGGGAGCGCCGAGCGGCCAATGGGTCGATGTGGAAGTCGCCCAGGTCGGCAAGGACATCACCTGGAAAATCAACGGCACGGTGATCCAGCAGCAGGCCAACGCCTCGGCGTTTACTTCGGGCAACGTCATGCTCGGGTACATGGACACCTTTGCGTCGATCGGCTCGCAGAAAAACTTTGTCGTGTTCGATAACATTCGAGTCGTGTCCCTCGGCGGCGCGGCGCCGGCCGAGATCAAGATTTCGGGCATCGGTCTCCTGCCGGACGGTCGCGTGCAAATCACATTTTCCGCGAGCGGCGGTGACGCCGGCCAGCTTGCGATCGAAGCCGCGGCCAGCGTGGCTGGGCCCTACGCGAAGGACGCGGACGCGGTGATTCGTGTAGGCGTGGTTCCAGGGCAATACGTGGCCACGACGCCACGCGGCGCCGGCGACATGAAATTCTACCGGATCAAGCAATAAGCGACCAAGCAGGGCACGCTTCCAGTTGGCCCTTAGCCGTAAGTATTCAGTGCGATGAAAAGCTCGCCCTCACCCCGGCCATCTCCCCCAGGGAGAGGGAGTAACTTTTACCGCCCGCGGACTCATCCCTGTTGAGTGACCCGTTTCTCGGTGCGGGAAGGAGCGGTTCCCTCTCCTGGGGGAGAGGGGTAGGGTGAGGGCGAGTCACCTTTTCAAGGAATAGATGCGGCTTAGTTCAGGGATGAGCAATTCCGAAAGTGATGGCCGGCGACGTACCCAGAGGCGCACGCCGGCGCATCACTGAATGAGGACATTCCGTCACGGATCGTAGCGCAGAGTTGCACTCTGCCGTATCGCCGATTTGCAATCGGCAGCGCTCCGGCGAGTTCCAAGGCGTTCGAAGCTGTCGGGCCTCCGCGGAATGGAATTCCGCGATACGGCAGATTTCAAATCTGCGCTACGGCAGCGGTTTGTCAGATTCAGATCCCTCATTCGGAGATGCGTCTGGCGCACGCCCCGGTTCACACGGAATTTGACCGGGATCAATCCTCTGGGATAACGTCCGTTGCCATGATTCAACAAGGCGTCGGCGGGAAGTGGTGGCTCAAGAGCGCAATCATCCTGATCGCGCTCGGAGGAGGCGTGCTCCTGCTGCGCCTGACGGTCTTTCGCGCCAAACCGGTCCCGGTGACGGTGTACCGCGTCAAGGCGGGCCGCGTGGAAGATTCAGTCGTGAATTCGAGGGCGGGCACGGTCCAGTCCCGCCGCCGCGCGGGGATCAGTCCGGGAATTCCAGGACTCGTCACCGAGATCAAAGTGCAGAAAGGATCGCACGTCAAAAAGGGGGATGCGCTCGTGCATCTGGATGACCGGGAACAACAGGCGCAGGCGCAACTGGCGTCTCGCTCCCTGGAAGCCGCCAAAGCGGTCGCGGAGCAGGCGCGGCTGGAGGCGGAACTGGCGCAACGGTTGTGGAATCGGACGCAGAGTTTAGCTCGGAACGACGTCGTTTCCGAAACCGTCCGGGAACAGGACCAGACTCGTTCCCTGTCCGCTCAAGCCGCAAGCCTGGCGGCCAACGCGCGAATTCTGGAAGCCGAGGCCGCGCTCGAGGCCGCGCGCGCGACGCTGGCCAAGACCGTGATTGCCGCGCCGTTCGACGGCATTGTGCTCGACGTGACGATCGAAGTCGGCGAGTGGATCAGTCCAGCGCCTCCGGGCGTGTTCATTCCCCCGGTGGTGGATTTGATCGATCCGCAAGCGCTTTACTTGAGCGCTCCGATCGACGAGGCCGACGTGGCGCGGTTGCGCGTGGGCTTGCCAGTTCGGGTGACACTCGACGCTTTCCGGGGCCAATCATTCGATGGGACGCTCACTTACATTTCCTCCTTCGTCGAGGCGCGACAGGAACAAAACCGAAATTTACGCATCGAAGCGGAACTGAAAGAGACATCTTTCCCGGCGAATCTGTTGCCGGGCTTGTCCGCCGATCTGGAAGTCATCCTCGATTCCCGCGAGCAGGTCTTGCGCATTCCGACCTATGCGCTCCTCGAAGGCGGCCGCGTGCTCGTGGTGCAGAACGGGGGATTGGAAGAAAAGAAAGTGACGACCGGCCTGCACAACTGGAGTTACACGGAAATCACTTCGGGTCTCAGCGCGGGCGAGCCCGTCGTGGTCTCGCTGGACCGGACCGAAGTGAAAGCCGGCGCGCGGGTCGTGGTAACCGCTGAGGCGGTGAAATGAGCCTGAAAGGGAGTTGAAACCACGGATGGACACGGATGGACACGGATTTGGGAGACACGAATTGCACGAATTCTCACGAATCAAATTGCTTTCCGTCCATTCGTGGAAATTGGTGAAATTCGTGTCTGCTCTTCTCCACAGCCGTAGCACAATCCCAGGGCCTTTTGTTTTTCCAGCAAAACTCTCCGGCCAACTTTGAACTTGGAACCTCAAACTTTGAACTCCCGGCGCGGCGGTGAAACGCCTGCCTTCTGTGGTTGTAGCGTCAAGCCGCGCCGGGTTTATCCGTGTTCATCCGTGGTTTTCCTTATTTCTCCTGAACTTCAACCACGCTTCCCAAGATGATTCAACTGTCCGAAATCCAGCGCACCTACCAGATCGGGGGCAGCCCGCTGCGCGCCTTGAAAGAGGTCAATCTCCGCATCCACGCGGGCGAGTACGTGTCCGTCATGGGGCCGTCCGGCTCCGGGAAATCGACGCTGCTTCACATCCTGGGGTGCCTGGACCGGCCCACCGCAGGCTCGTATCGTTTTGCGGAGCGGGAAACGGCGCACCTGGAAGAAGGCGATCTGTCGCGCCTGCGTCGGCATCAGATCGGATTTGTGTTTCAATTCTTCCACCTGGTGCCTCGGCTGACGGCTCAGGGAAATGTCGAGCTGCCGATGGTGTTCGCGGGGGTCGAGCCGGCGCAGCGCCGTGACCGGGCGCAGCAGGTTCTTGAATTGGTGAGGTTGACCGCGCGAGCGGGGCACCGTCCGGATCAGCTTTCGGGCGGCGAACAACAGCGCGTCGCCATTGCGCGGGCCGTGGTGATGAATCCCGCGTTGCTGCTGGCGGACGAACCCACCGGAAACCTCGACAGCGCCTCGGGAAAGGAAATTATCGATTTGATGGAAAGCATGAATCAAAAAGGCCTCACGCTGATCGTGGTCACGCATGATCCCAAGGTCGGCGACCGGGCCCGGCGCCGGATTCGTCTGGCGGATGGCTTGGTGGTGTCGGATACACGCGCCAACACGTGAATGAGCAATCAGAATTGGGGAGCACACGCGCCCTCGCGTGTCCTGACCGGCGCCTCGCCGGTCAGAGCCGTCCCAAAACAAAGACTCCAACAGAACCGACGATGTGGTCGGCGAGGGCGCCGACTACGGCACGCGGGGCGCGTGCGCTCCCCAGCAGCTTAGCCGTAACTATTCAGTGAGATGAAAGGCTCGCCCTCACCCCGGCCCTCTCCCCCAGGGAGAGGGAGCAACTTTGCACGCCGGTGGACTCATCACTGTTTAGTGAGCGTTTCCCAGTGGCGGGAAAGAGCGGTTCCCTCTCCTGGGGGAGAGGGTGAGGGTGAGGGCGATTCACCTTTTCAATGAATAGATACGGCTTAGTTAGAGCGTTGCTCCCATGAGCCTGACCGACCTTCTCCAATTCGCTGGCGGCGCTTTGCGCGGCCATCGGTTGCGGACCTTTCTGTCGTTGTTCGGCGTCGCCATCGGGGTGGCCTCGGTCATTTTGCTCACAAGCCTGGGGGAAGGGGCGCGGCTGTATGTCACCGGTGAATTCGCGTCGCTCGGCTCCAATCTCCTCATCATCATTCCGGGCAAGACGGAGACGAAAGGATTGGCTCCGTTGGTCAGCACGGCTCCTCATGATCTGACCCGGCAAGACGCGGACGCATTGCTTCAGCGCGTACCCGCCATCCGGCGCGTCGCGCCCCTGATCGTCGGGACGGCCCGGGCCAGCGCCGCGGAGCGGAGCCGCGAAGTGACCGTAGTCGGAACTACACGGGAGATGCTGGAGATTCGCCATCTGACAATGGCGAGCGGGAGGTTCCTTCCGAGCGATCTTCCCCACGCGGCGGTTTGTGTTGTGGGCGCGAAAGTGCAGCGCGAACTCTTTCCCAATCAGAATCCGTTGGGTCAACTGGTGCGGATTGGCGACTGGCGGTTTCGAGTCATCGGCGTGATCGCGCCGCGCGGCATGTCCATTGGGATGGACCTGGACGAAGTCGTGGAGATTCCGGTGGAGACGGGCCTGAAAGTGTTCAATCGGAGCGGACTTTTTCGGATTCTGGCGGAAGTCGGTTCACACCGGGAAGTGCCCGCCGCGGAAAAGGCCGTCCTTCAAGTTTTGCGCGAACGCCACGGCGGGCAGGAGGACGTCACGGTCCTTACGCAAGACACCGTGCTCGCTTCTTTCAACTTGATTCTCCGGGCCTTGACCGCAGCGCTGGCCGGGATCGCGGCGATTTCTCTCGCCGTCGCCGGATTGGGAATCATGAACGTGATGCTGGTTTCCGTCTCTGAGCGGACACGGGAAATTGGCTTGCTGAAGGCCGTCGGGGGAACGAACGCGCAAGTTCTGTCCGTGTTCCTGGTGGAGTCTTCGATTCTGTCCACCGTAGGTGGCGCGTTGGGCTTGCTGGCCGGGCTGGGCGGCGGAAGACTTCTCAAACAACTTTACCCGGATTTTCCCATTCATCCGCCCGCGTGGGCCATCTTCGCGGCCCTGGCGGTGTCGGTGTCGGTGGGACTCCTGTTTGGAATGCTCCCCGCGCGGAACGCGGCGCGGCTGAATCCGGTTCAAGCCTTGATGAGGAGGAAAGCGTGAGCGAGAGAAATCGTTACAACGTTAAATCGTTAAATCGTTAAATCGGTTAAATGGAATGATGAATTCGCGCGATCTTCTCCGGCTGGCCTGGCAATCCATCTGGTTCCATCGCATGCGCTCGCTGCTGACGATGCTCGGAATCCTGATCGGGATCGCCTCGGTGGTCCTGCTGACATCGATCGGCGAAGGAACGCGATTTTATGTGTTGACCCAGTTCACTCAGTTCGGCACGACCCTCGCCGCGATCAATCCGGGACGAATTCAAACCACGGGCCTCTCCGGCGCCGTGGGGACAACCGTCCATCCCTTGACCATCGAGGACGCCGAGGCGCTGCGCCGCATCCCCGGAGTGGACCGCGTCGTTCCCGTAGTCATGGGGGCCGCGCCGGTGGAAAATGCTGGCCGAACTCGCGATGTGTTCGTCTATGGCGTCACATCGAGCGCGCCCGATGCGTGGCGCATGCGCGTGCGGTCCGGACGGTTTCTACCGGAACTGGACGCCGAGCGCGGCGCGCCGCTGGCGGTGCTGGGGCCGAAGTTGAAGCGCGAACTGTTCGGCGACCAGAATTGCCTGGGCGACCACGTGCGCATCGCGGGCGAGCGTTTCCTGGTGATTGGCATCATGGAGCCGATGGGGCAGTTTCTAGGATTTGACATTGATGACAGCGCGTACATTCCGGTGGGCCAGGCGCAACGCCTGTTCAATCGCGAGCACTTGCAGAAAATTGACATCACCATCGCCAGCGCGCCGTTGATCGATCCCGTCGTGGCGCGGGTGAAACGCCTGATGATCGAGCGGCACAACCGCGAGGAGGACTTCACGATCACGACTCAAACCGGGATGTTGGACAGCCTGGACCGGATCATTCGCATCGTCAGCCTGGCCGTAGGAGGCATCGGCGCGATTTCATTGCTGGTGGGATCAATCGGCATTCTGACCATGATGTGGATTTCCGTGAACGAGCGAACTTCAGAAATCGGATTGGCGCGCGCGATTGGCGCGACTTCCAACCAGATCCGGTGGTTATTTCTCAGCGAAGCCGCGATGTTGTCCACGCTGGGAGGAACGCTTGGTTTGGGGTTCGGGATAGGCACGGCGCAGTTGCTGCATCTCTACGTTCCGGCCCTTCCGGTGCAGACGCCGCCGGAGTACGTGGTGCTCGCGCTGGCGATCAGCTTCCTGGTCGGAATTGCCAGCGGACTGATGCCGGCGCGGCGCGCTTCGGCGCTAGACCCGATCGTGGCCCTGGCGGCGGAATAGGTGGCGTCCCCCGTACTGAGTCGCGATCCCGCCACGGTGAAGTGCCCAGGCAAGACGCTGAATCTAAAACGGAGAGTCCGCCAAAGATCCGTAGCCGCCGAGGCAGGGCCTCCGGCCCGGCGGGTAACAGGAGCAACACGACGGAGCTTGAAGCCCCAGCCCAGTTCGGCGAATCTAAAGGCATGAATCTGGATCAACGGAAACTCAAGCTGACAGCGGTCTTTGAACCAGCACCGGAGGGCGGATTCACTTGCCATTTCGAGGAGTTGCCGGAGATCTTTTCCGAAGGAGAAACCGTGGATGAAGCCCGGGCAAATCTGTGGGATGCGCTTGAGCAAGTGATGGCTTACCACCGGGAGGAGGCCCACAAAAGTACTTCCCCCGGCGCTGTGCGTGAAGAACTCCAACTGGCCGCCTCGTGAAACGGCTCGACCTGGAGCGCCACCTGCGCGAGCACGGCTGCGCGTTGGCGCGCGAAGGCGGCAACCACTCCATCTGGAAGAATCCGGCCAACGGCAAGGTCGCTCCGATTCCCCGGCATCGCGAAGTCAAGGAAGGCACTGTCCTCGCCGTCTGCCGGCAGTTGGAAATTCCAAAACCATGATGTGCTCCGCCAATCCCCAGACGATGTGCAGTCGAGACGGTTGCGCTCCCCCTATCCTCTGAATCGTTCCGGCCAAGGGCTGATTCGTCTCGTCCAAGCACGTTTGGAGATTGACTGACATGACACAAAATTAGAAGGACCCCCTTGAGGCGACAATGAGATTTCTTTCCGTAAACCAGGGACGAATGGGGTTCCCAAGCCCCGCCAACCGTTTCCCCAGAAAGTGAATTGGCTTCGCGAAGCGCGGACCACTCCGTCCCTGACTTCTTTAGCGAGCGAATAATAAATCAGGGACGCGGTGGAACGTCGGTGGAACGCGTCCTTGCCGGTTCATCCTTGAAGAAGCAGTTTAGCCACAGAGAACCCAGCGCGGAAAGCCGCAACCAAAGCGTTAGAAGAAAAATCTTCGCAAAAAAACAAGACTTTCACCAATTGTATGACAAAGAGTTGCAGGCTCATCGACTTCGGACTGAATCATGCGAAGGGTGCCTGCCGATTCCCCTCCACACCCTGATTTTTGTGATCTTTGTGGCTAATCCACTGCCGTTTTCATCCCTGCCCGAGAAAGTCCGAGCTTGATAGAAGATTTCGGAGGATGTCTCATTGTCTCGTGAATGCAACGGCCGCAGACGAGCGCATGCCGGACATTGAAATGCAGGCAAAGGAGCTCACCAAACTGCAAATGCAGCAGTGGTTCGATTGGATGGACCGGATTCTCGAGGTTCACCGGAGTAATTTCGTGTTGCGCGAAGCGACACCGCCGGAGATCGAGAAACACAAGAGTGTGCTGAAATTGGCCATCCGCACCTGTCATCTCATAAACGCGCTCATCGCGGATCCGGACTTTAACGAACCGGATTTGGTTTCCCGGCTGCAAATCCGCATTCGGCAGTTGCAGTATGCCTACAGTCTGGTTGACGACTCCAAACTCTCGGAAGAGGAAGCAGAGCAGCTCTTGCAACGTCTCTTTCCGGAATGAATGCCGAATTGGAGGCGCTGATACTGGCTTTCGATGCGGCGCAGGAAGCAAGAGACAGGCAGGCAGGGCAACCCATCAAGGACTTCTAAGCGCTGCTGAATAAAACTTTGGAAAAGCACGCTGGGTTATCACGGGTCACTCTGATTCGAATGGTTAGCGTCGCGCACCGCAAATGGGCGCGCCGACAGAAGACCAAACCACCACACCTCCCGCCGAGGGCGTAATCCGCGCCACGCCCGCCGAAATCATCGTCGCCGAATCAACCTTGTTTGCCGCGCCGATTGCAGCTACGGATAGGTGGACCGAAAACCTTCAAACCAATTCCGACGACTCCCGAATGGGGACTTCGGTTTGGATCTCGGTCCGCAAATAGTGTTATGAATGCAATGCAGAGACTTCAGGTTGCCCTGATATTGTTTGTTCACCTTGCAATCCAACCGTGCTTCGCGACGTCAGGTCCGTTTCTCTGGGCCAAAAAGCTTGGCGGAAGCGGGATCGACAGCGCCGGTGGGGTGGCTGTGGATAGCGCTGGCAACTGCTACGTCACTGGCACGTTTTTGGGTACGGCGACGTTCGACGCGATTTCTTTGACTAGTTCAGGCGATGATGATGTTTTCGTGGCAAAGTTCAACGGCGATGGCGTCTTGCAGTGGGTCCGCAGGGTGGGTAGTGCCGGACATGATGCGGGACAAGCGATTGCGGTGGACAAAGCTGACGATGTCTATGTGACAGGAACGTTCTATGATACCGTGCGCTTCGGTTCGTTTTCGATTAGCAGTTCGGGTGGATCAGATGCATTTGTGGCGAAGTTCAGCGCCAAAGGCGATGCCGTCTGGGTCGCAAAGTTCGGAGGGACAGGAACAGACAGCGCAGAAGCGATTGCGGTGGATCAACTCGGCAACTCGTACGTGACGGGATATGTTCAGACGACATACGTTCAGGGCGGCACCGAAATGGGAGGGTTTTCCGTCACCGGGGGTGGTGGATCGACGGATATGTTTATCCTCAAGCTCGACCCGCGGGGTGAAGTGGAGTGGGCCAGAGGCGCTGGCGGTAACGATGTGGATCACGGTACGGGCGTGGCCGTAGATGCCATTGGGAATTGCTACGTTACCGGTTTCTTTCACGATGCCCCGGCCAATTTCTCAGGCGTTGTTCTCACGAACGCTGGTTCGTTCGACGGGTTCCTTGCTAAATATGACCGAACTGGCCGCCTTTCGTGGGCGCGGCGTCTGGGGGCCAAAGGCAGTGACCAAGCTTGGGCAATCGCTGTTGCTCCCACAGGGAATTCATACGTCACCGGAAGATTTCAGGGAACGGTGGATTTCGGAGGCATCGTGATGACCAGCATCGGCGAGATCGACACATTTACAGCGAAGTACGATGCGTCCGGAGAAGTTAAGTGGGTGCGTCAAATCGGGCCAGGCCAAAACACTGGCACTGGGATCGCCATCGATCAGAATGAAGCGTGCTACGTCACTGGGACTGGTCTCTTCCTCGCCAAGTACGACCAGGCCGGGAATCTGATTTGGGCTCAGCCACCAGGTGGCGATTATGGTGCACCAAAAGTCGCTCTGGATGGATCAGGGACTTGTTACCTGGTGGGCAGTTTGGGGGGCAAAGCGAGCTTCGGCAACATCGTTCTCGAAGCTGGAGAGCACGACATTTTCGTCGCTAAACGTGCAAGCAAAGTTCCGCCGGTGGTCACGAAGGGGCCAGAGGGGGGAACGGTCATTTCTGGATCGGATGTCACATTGACCGTCGATGCAACTGCTATTTCTGGCTCGGACGCAGCATTGGCTGTCGATGCGTTAGGGCCAATTTCGATGCGGTTCCAGTGGACAAAGGATGGGCAACCGCTGAGTGCACAAACCAACAGCACGCTAATTCTCAAGCAGGTCCAGGTGCAAGACACAGGCAGCTATTCCGCTGTCGTCTCGAATACTGACGGAATGGTCGTGAGCATGCCCGCATTCTTGAATGTTCTCGACCTGGCGGTGCTGATTAACGGCCGCATCTTCACAAACTCTCATTTCTTGGCGGAGGGACCGGTGCAAGTGAGCATTCAGTCCGGCCTTAAGAACGGTTTGATCTTCTATTCGCAAGACGGCACGCCCTCATCGTTCACATCGAGAGAATACGCAGGACCTTT